>Ga0116226_10001808_pt1 | contig 18541 bp, 16 predicted proteins | sample S1TSphfallax_FD_89692 | JGI IMG/M metagenome (GOLD analysis project Ga0116226, IMG submission 89692) | Host-associated microbial communities from peat moss isolated from Minnesota, USA - S1T2_Fa - Sphagnum fallax MG | ecosystem: Host-associated > Plants > Peat moss > Unclassified | place: USA... | reverse complement strand
TGACGGCCGCGCGGCATTGGTATCCGCTGTTCTACGCGATCCTGGGCGCGCTGTTTGGCGACACCAGACACGCGCATGATTTCTTCTTCGTCGATCTCGGGCTGCTGCTGGCGGCGTATCTGGGCTTCGTCGCGTTCGCTCGGCGGGCCGGCGTGGCGCCGGTGTGGTCGGTGGCGCTGTTCCTGCTGGCCGCGGTCGGTGACCATAAGCTGTTCGACCAGTGGGTGATCCCGTGGAACACCAGCGCCAGCGGCGCGCTGATCTGGCTGCTGCTGGCGACCACGGCGGCGCATCTCGATGGGATCAGGCGGCCGTTGTTGCTGGGGTTGCTGGCGGCGTGTATCCCGCTGGCGCGCCCCACCGAGGCGCTGCTGGCCGCCCCCTGCGTGCTGGTGGCGTTGGCCGCCGATCTCGGGGCGCGGCGGCTGAGATGGATGGACGTGGCGCGGTGGGCGGCGGGTGTCGCGATCGTGGCCGTGCCCTATGCCGCGTTGTATCTGCGCATCTACGGGCCGCATCCCAGCGACTATATGGTGACGTCCGATCGGGTCGGCTTCACGCTGTACGACCTTGGCTGGAAGGCCTATGTCATCCTGATCGATCCGCGCGCGTGGTTCATGGACGGCGAAGGGCTGCTGCATCGGGTGCCCTGGCTGGCGCTGGGTATCGCAGGCCTGGTGCCCGCCCTGTGGCGCGGCCGGGGCCCTGCCCTGCTGGCGGTGCTGCTGCTGCTCCAGGGCGGGCTGTATCTGTCCTATGTCGACCTGCTGCCAACCGGCTTCTGGCGCTATGGCAACGTGCATTATTTCGGCTGGACGTTTGCGGGATACGCGCTGGTGGCATGGTTGCTGGCGCGGGACGTGGCGGCGGGTCGGCGACGGGTGGTGGGTTGGGTCGCGCTCGCGCTGACCGCGGTGCTGGTGTGCGTGCATCTGGACCCGGTGCCGGCGGGCGCCGGGGAAGCCGCGAAAATGCTGGACTTTCCGGCGGTGCCCCCGCCGTTCGCGGTCGCCTATTTCGACCCGTGGGTGCTGCGCGACGCCGCCGGGGATGTCGACGATATCACCATGGCGCGCGGCGTGCCGACGCCTTCCGGGCTGCGGGTGCTGGCGCTGCGCCGGCCGTTCCAGGGCGACGTCACGTGGGCCGTGCCACCGCAGGGCTGGCACGGCACCGGGGCACCGCGCCGCACCCGGATCGGGATCAGCCTCGGTCGGCCGTGCTGGCTGCCGCTGGTGGTCTGCACGATGCCGCTGACGCCGCTGCTGCCGTCGACGCCGTGACGCGGGCCCGGCGCCGGCGGGAGACGATGATCAATCCACGATGAATAGTTTGGCGCCGGTCTTGGTCGATGAGCGGTGCGCGGCGTCGCCGAAGTCGGACACCTGGTAGCCCATGCCTGCCGTCAGGGTGAAGCGGCGTCCGTCCTGCAGCTCGGTCTCCAGCACGCCCTCGATGACATAAGTGACATGGCCGCGGTCGCACCAATGGTCGGCGACGTAGCCCGGGGTATATTCGACGATGCGCGTGCGGATCGGCCCGTTGGTCTGCACCCGCCAGAACGCGTTGCCGGCATCCCCGCCATGCTCGGTGGCTGGCACCTGGCTCCAGTCGATCGGTGTGAATTTCAAGGCGGGAATATCCACGGTCGGTCTCCTTGGGTCGGTCAATCGGAGAATGGTGGCAGGCGAAGCCGTGGTCGTCGAGGCTGGTCCAGGTGCGATCGTCGCGACGGCAGAGCTCGGTGGCCGCGGCGGACGGGATCCGCCCGTGGCGCGAGGATCATTCGATCGATGCTGATTCATAACAATGTCAAGAGGTGCAGATCGAAGCGCCGTCGGTGAGCGGACGACGCGAAATCGGCTCTATTCGGGCCACGATTTAAGGCGGCCTTAACGATGCTGTGGCGCAATGGACTGCGGCTCGTCTCCGACGAATCGCAGATCGTGCAATCGATCGTTCACACTGAAGGGCCGGTCAATGATCAGACGTCTGTTGCTGGCGTGGGCCTGCGTGTCCCTGGTCGCTGCCATCGCAGGGCCGGCCCGCGCCGACGGCAGTTCGTCGGAGCCGCCAAACATTGCCGGCCGGCAAATCAGCCCCGGCGCGCCGGGGCAGGAGGTCACGGCGGCGGGGGCCGGGGCGGCGGCGGTGTCGCCCTACCAATTGAACCTGCTGTACACCGGGGAGCTATGGAGCAACGTGGCAGGCGGGCTTAGCCGGGGCACGACCTACATGCACAACGTCGATGCCCAGCTGCGGGTCGACACCGATCGCGCCTTTGGTTGGACCGGTGGAAGCCTCCGGATTGAAGGCTTCTATGAAAACCGCGCCTCGTTCGGCAATCAATATGTCGGAGCGGTCGATCAGCAGAGCCCGATTGACTCCGCTGGCTACGAGATGTTTCGGCTGTATCAGGCGTTCTATGATCAGAACCTCGGCGCCACCGATGTGCGGGTCGGCATTTACGATCTGGAATCGGAATTCTCGACCACCAAGCCGATGTCGCTGTTCCTCAGCAAGAATCTGACCTGGAACACCGCACTCGATCAGTCCGGTACGATGCCGCAGAACGGTGTCGTTGGGCCGGGCAATTATCCTTATACGCCGCTGGCCGTGCGGGTGCGCCAAACCTTCAGCCATGATTGGAGTGTTCAGGCGGTGGTGGCCAACGGCGTGGCCGACAACCCGCGTAACCAGTCGCTCAACGGCGTGGTGTTCGCGCCAAAATACGGCCTGCTGGTCATGGCGGAGCTCGACTACACACCGACCAGCCGCACCAAGGTGATGGCCGGCCTGTGGGGACTGACCTCACGACTGCCCGCCAACGACCTGATGAACAGCAGCGGTGCGCCGCGCCAGGTCTATGGCGAGGAAGGCGGCTATATCGGCGGTGCGACCCGGCTCACCAGCGAGCCGGGTCGGCGCGGCCTTGATGGCTTTTTCACACTTGGCCTGTCCAGCCCGACCTCTACCAACACCGCTGAATCACTCAACGGTGGTCTTGTCTACACCGGTCTGCTCGCTGCCCGACCGACCGACAAGCTCGGCTTTTCCTTTAACGAAAATGTAGCGCCAACCTCCTACAAACAGGCCCAGATCGCGATGGGCAATGGCTTTCAAAACTTCGAAACCAGCTTCGAACTGACCTATCGCGCCCAACTCACCCCGTGGCTCACCGTGCAACCGGATGTGCAATACATCATCCATCCTGGATACGACCCGACACATCGGAATGATCTGGCGATCGGGCTGCATTTCGAAATTGGCCATTTCTTCAATCTATAACGACAAGGCCTCGCAAATGAGCTCAACCACCAGACCGGGGAGAGCCAAGCCGATGCGATATCTCCTGGCTGTTTTGATCATGTCGGCAGCCATTATCTCCACCACCGTGGCGTTTGCGCGCGGCGGGCAGGATGCGGATGATTGTCCGCCCGGCAGCACCGATCCGGATTGCCGCACCAAGCCACAATGAACCGGCTTGGCCGGCAACGCGCCACCAACGCCGGCTGACGGCACGGGCTTGAGATTGATGAAAGCAAGACCATGCCAAAATTCGCGAACGTTCGGATCTCGATAAAAATTCTCATCCTGCTGGCGCTGCTGGCCGTTGTATCGGTTGCGGCCACGGTGTTTGTCACCGGCAAGATGCGGTATATTGATGATTCTTATGGCAACCTGATCGATGGTCCAGGCAAGGCCAATCTCGCCCTCGCGCGCGCCAATCGCAATCTTGTCTATGTCAACCGCACCATGTTTCGCCTGCTGACGGAAACCGTGCCGACCCAGATTGCCGCCGCGGTCAAGGAACTGACCGACAATGAAAGCTTTGTCGACCGCCAGATGAAGATCGCCATCAAGGCGATGCCGTCCGAACAAACCGACATCAGTCGGCTGTTGGATCGTTATAAGAGTGCCGTGACTGACATATGCGCCGCAACGGTGAAGCTGGGCAGCTCTGCGGATCCCCGCGATCGAGAACGGGCGATCGACCAGATGCACAGCACATGCGATCCGGCGCTGTACGAGCTGATGACCGATCTCAGCGGGCTGACCAACAAGATCATCAAGCTGAACGACGAGGCGTCAGACGCCGCATTGGCGGTGACCAACGCGACGATCCGCACCACCTACATCGCCGTGCTTGGCGGCATGGCGCTGCTGATCGCGCTGGCCACCTTCGCCACACGGGTCGGCATCGCCAATCCGATCCGGCGGATCGCGGCCGCTCTCGATGATCTCGCCAAGGGTCAACTCGAAACGGAGATCGACGGCGCGCAGCGCCGCGACGAGGTCGGCGACATCGCCAAATCCGCCAAGGTCTTCCGTGACGCGATGCAGGCCAATGCGCAAGCCGACGCGGAGCGCGAGCGATTGCGGGACGCCTCCGAGATCGAGAAAGTGCAGGCCTTGCGGCAGGCCGCCGATACCATCGAAAAAGAGAGCGCCATTGTCACCGAACGCACCGCGGAAGGCAGCAGCATGCTGGCTGAAACGGCTCAGCAATTGGCGGATTCCGCGGCGCGCATGCTGGTGAGCGTCGGTCATGTCACGCGCGCCAGCGCCGAGGCTGTGCAGCGGAGCGACGCCGTCGCCGCCGCCGGCGAAAAATTGTCGGCCTCATCGCGAGACATTGCCAGCCAGATCGGGACCACCGCCGCCGAGATCACCAGTACCGCGCGTGCTGGTGAGCGCGCCCGCGAGGTGATCACCCAACTTGCCGCGGCGGTCGAGAAGATCGACAGCGTTGCCCGGCTGATCGGCGACATTGCCGGGCAGACCAATCTGTTGGCGCTGAATGCCACGATCGAGGCCGCGCGAGCCGGCGAAGCCGGGCGTGGTTTCGCGGTCGTGGCCAACGAGGTCAAGGCGCTGGCCGGGCAGACCGCCCGCTCGACGCAGGAGATTGCCGCGAATACCAACATCATCCAGCAGGTGACGCGTGAGGCAGTCCAGGCGGTCGGCGAGATCGTCGAGCGGGTCACCGCCATCGAGCACATCACCCGAAGCGTCGCCTCGGCGGCGGAACAGCAGACCGTCGCCACCGGGGACATCGCACAGAACGTCGCCAGCGCGGCCAGCGCCATGCGAAGCGTGTCCGCGCAGATCGATGCGGTGTCGGTGGAGGTCAGCGGGACCGATGCGGCGGTCGGTGAGATGCGTTCAGCGGCGGCGATGGTGGGCGACCGAATCGCTGAATTGCGCGGGGTGATGATGCGCATCGTGCGCACCTCCTCGACAGCCGCGGATCGCCGCGGCGACCGGCGCGTCCCAGTCAACGCGCCGGCGTCGTTGCTGGTCGAGGGCAAAGTGCACCCCGTGATCTGTGTCGACCTCAGCCGGGGCGGTGCGCGCGTGAGCACCGATCATCCCGTGCGAGCGGGAGACCGGACGGAATTGCGCCTTGCAAACCTGCCAGGTCTGCCGGGAAGATTCCAGGGCTCCGGGACCAATGTTGGCGTGAAATTCGACTGGGACGCGACCAACGCGCCACCGGCGCTCGAAGTGCTCGTCGACGAGACTGCTGCGCGCCTAGCCGGATGAGGTCATATCAGGAATTAGGATGGACGTTCAAAAGTGACTGGACGTTCTCATGCGTCTCAACGCCTCCCTCCACTTAACGGATAACAGTCTTTTTGCTTCTTTTTCTTCAGAAAAAGAAGATTTTGCCTTCCGAATTCGCCCAAACCCGCATGACACAAGCTGTTTGATCTGGTGAGACGGGATCAGTCGGTGAGCGGATGGTGGCAGGCCACACCTTTGCCATCGCGGCTGGTCCAGGCGGGATAGTCTTGGCGGCAGATCTCGGTGGCGGCGGCGCAGCGCGGATGGAAATGGCAGCCGGAGGGCGGGGCAGCGGCAGAGGGGATTTCGCCGATCACGCGGGGCAGCACGCCGCGGCGCGCGGGGTCGGGAACCGGCGAGGCGTCGCACAGCATGCGGGTGTAGGGGTGCGACGGGCGGGCGAACAGGTCCGCGACCGGGCCTTGCTCGACGATGCGGCCGAGATACATCACGGCGACCCGGGTGCAGAACCAGCGCACCACGGCGAGGTCGTGGCTGACGAACAGAAAGGCGAGGCTGCGGCGGCCCTGCAAGGCGCGCAACAGCATCAGCACCTGGGCCTGGACCGACACGTCGAGGGCGGAGACTGGTTCGTCGGCGACGATCAGCTCGGGTTCCAGCACCAACGCGCGGGCGATGCCGATGCGCTGGCGCTGGCCGCCGCTGAATTCGTGGGGGTAGCGGCCGAGGGCGGTCATCGGCAACCCGACCTCCTCCAGCAAGGCGGCGGCGCGGTTGCGCGCGTCGGTCCCGGTGGCGATGCCGTGGACCGCGAGCGGCTCGATCAGGGTCTGGCCGATGGTGCGGCGCGGGTTGAGCGAGGAGAACGGGTCCTGGAACACGATCTGCATCCGGCGGCGCAGGGTGGCGAGGGCGGCGCCGCGCGCGGTCAGCACGTTCTCGCCGGCGAAGCGGACGGCGCCGGCGGTGGGCTCGATCAGGCGCAGCGCCAGCCGCGCCACGGTGGATTTGCCGCAGCCGCTCTCGCCGACCAGCCCGAACGCCTCGCCGGGCCGCACCGCGAGATCGACGCCGTCGACGGCGCGCACGATCGAGGTGACCGGGCGGGGAAAACCACGGCGCTGGGTGAAGTGTTTGGTCAGGCCTTCGAGTTCGAGGATGGGCGCGGCACTCATTGGCCGGCGATCATGGGGTCGGTCGCGTCGCGCAGGCCGTCGCCGAGCATGTTCAGGCCGAGCACCAGCAGCAGGATCGCGATGCCCGGAAAGATCGACAGCCAGGGCGCGTCGAGGATGTTCTCGAAGCCGTCGCGCAGCATGCTGCCCCAGCTGGGCGCCGGCGGCTTGATGCCGAGCCCGAGGAAGGACAACGCCGCCTCGGTGCGCACCGCGTCCGCCATCCACAAGGTGGCCATCACCAGCACCTCGGCGATCATGTTCGGCAGGATGTGGACGAACAGGATGCGCGCGTGGCTGAAGCCCAGCGCGCGGCCGGCCTCGACATAAGCGCGGTTGCGCAGGCTGAGCACCGGCGCGCGGGCGACGCGGGCGAAGGGTGCCACCGCGGTCAGCGCGATCGCGAATACCAGGCTGGACATCGCCGGCCCGACCAAGGCCACGATGATCAGACCAAGAATCAAACTGGGGAAGGACAACAGAACGTCCATCACCTGCATGATGACGACGTCCGTACGGCCGCCGACATAGCCGCTGACCAGGCCGATCGTGCCACCCACCAGCATGGCCGAGGCGACCGAGAGGAACGAGACCAGCAGCGAGAATTGCGCGCCCCAGAGCAGGCGGGACAGCACGTCCCGCCCGTAATCGTCGGTGCCCAGCCAGTAGTCCGCGCCGGGCGGGGTCAGCTTATCGATGATGTTCTGGTCGAGCGGGTCGGCCGGCGACAGGATGGGGGCGCCGATCGCGGACGCCACCATGACGAGGCACAGCAGCGCGCCGACCGAGGCGGTCGGGTGGCCGACAATCCAGCGCAGGGTACGGCGGATCATGCCTCGCGGACCCGCGGATCGAGCCAGCCATAAGCGAGATCGGTGATCAGGTTCACCACCACGATCAGGAAGCAATAGATCACCATCAGCCCCTGCAGCATGGTGTAGTCGCGCTGGTTGAGCGCGCCGACGATGATGCGGCCGAGGCCCGGCCTGCTGAACACGATCTCGGTCAGCACCGAGTTGCCGATCAGGATGCCGACATAGAGGCCGACGATGGTGACGATCGGCAGCGAGGCGTTGCCGAGGCCGTGGCGCCAGATGACGCGCCGCTGGGGCACGCCCTTGGCGCGGGCGGTGCGCACGTAATCCTCACGCAGGACGTTAAGCATGGCGGCGCGGGTGACGCGGGTGATGTAGGCGGCCATCACCAGCCCGAGTGTTGCGGCCGGCAGCACGAGTTTGTAGAGCCGGTCGATGGGGTTGGACAAATTGACGTCGCCGACCACGGGAAAGATCCGCCAGTAGAGTCCGAACAGCAGCAGGAAGAAGATGCCGGAGACGAACACCGGCAAGGACAGGCCGAACAGCGAGGCCATCCGGATCAGGAAGTCGATCAGCCGGTTGCGATACACCGCCGCATAGACGCCGGCGGGGACGCCGATGATGACGCCGACCAGCACCGAGGCGAGCGCCAGATCGAGCGTGTTGGGCAGCACGGCGGCGACCTCGCCGAGCACCGAGCGGCCGGTGACCATGCTGTGGCCGAAATCGCCGCTGAGCGAGCGGTGCAGGAACTCCAGATATTGCTGCCAGATCGGCCGGTCGAGACCGAGACGGACATGCAAGGCGGCGATGGCGCTGGGGGTCGCCTGATCCCCCAGGATCGCCATCGCCGGATCGCCGGGCACGATGCGGACGATGACGAACACCAGCGTGAGCACCGCGACCAAAGCGGGGATCGACGCCGCCAATCGGCGCAGCACGAACAGGATCATGGGACGGCGCGCGGGTGCCGCGCGCGAGGCGGCGTCACTTGAACCCCGACGCCTCCGTCAGCATCGGGCCCAGCGACATCGAGCCGGTGCTGGGGAAGCCGAAGTCGAAATCATCGTGATGCGCCCAGACCTGCAAGGTCTCGATCAACGGCACGGCGCAGACGTTGGCCACGATCTTGCGCTGGGCGGCTTTCCAGTCGGCCTCCTGCTTGGCTGGATCGACCTCGGTGCGGGCGGCGTCGATCTCGGCATCGGCGACGTTGCAATGGCTGAAATTGGTGACCGCGGTTGGCGTTTTCACGATGCTGCGGGAGTGGAAGAACTGCGTGAGGTAGACGTCCGCCACCGGGAAGCGCGCCGCCGAATAGAACGACAGCGGGCTCAGGTCCTGGCGGATCATCTGGTGGTAGGTCGCGTGCTCGACCACGTCCATGTCGAGGTTGATGCCGACGCGGCGCAATTGCGCCTGGACCACCTGCATCAGCGCCAGGCTGTTCGGCTCCTGCGTCATCACCATCTTCACGGTGACGCCGTCCTTGTAACCGGCTTCGGCGAGCAGCGCCTTGGCCTTGGCGGGATCGTAGGGCAGCAGGCCGCTGTCGGCGGTGAAGCCGAGATAGCCGCTGGGAATGACGCTGGTCGGCTCGCGGGCGACGTCCGCACCGCGCCATTTCAGGATTTCCGCGCGGTTGATGGCGTAGGCGATCGCCTGGCGCACGCGGATGTCATCGAGCGGCTTGGTGGTGACGTTCAGATAGATCTGCGAGAGCTCGGCGGGGTCCATCACGTCCGGGATGGCGTGCGGCACCGCCTTGATCCGGGCCACCCATTTCTGGTCCTGCAGCCCGCTGCCGATGTCGATCTCGCCGCTCTGGAAGGCGAGATCGCGTGAGGCGCCGGAGGGCATGAAACGGTAGGTGATGGAGGAGAGCTTCGGCTTGCCGCGAAAATAGGCATCATTGGCCACAAGTTCGAGCGACTGGCTGGGCGTGACCGATTTGAACATGAATGGCCCGGTGCCGATCGGCGCGCGCTTGAAGCCCTCGCCGCGCTCGGTGACCGCCTTCTTGGAGACGATGAAGCCGCCGGAATAATTGGCGACCATGCCGAGCAGGCTGGGCACGGGTTGCGCCAGGGTGATCTTCACCGTGTAGGGGTCGACCGCGTCGACCGATTTGATCGCGGCATAGTCGGCGGCGAACGCCGAGGTGGCCGGGTTGGCGGCCTTGTTCAGGCTGAACACCACGTCATCGGCGGTGAATTCGCCGTAGCCGCCATGGAACTGCACGCCGTGGCGCAAATGAAAGACCCAGGTCTTGCCGTCCGGACTTTGCTCCCACGAGGTGGCCAGATCGGGCTCGATGGTCTTGGGGTCGATCGTGCCCGGGCGGAAGCGGACCAGAGCGTTGAAGATCCACGCGGCGGGCACGCGATCCTGGGTGCCGACCGCGAAATGCGGGTCGAGCGTGCCGATGTCCTGCGAGAAGATCGAGACGGTGAGCGCCGTTTTCGGCTCGGCCGTTTTCGGCTGGGCGTGGGCCACCCCGGCGAACGCCAGGCAGCCGGCCAGGAAACTGGTGGAAAGCAGTCTGAACATCTCGCGCATCCCCAATATGGATCGATCTAGCCGTGCAGCGTGGGTGGCTCGGCCACCGCGTTCCAGCCGGCGAAGCGGGCGCGGCGGAACGGGCTGAGATCCACCTCCAGCACCTCCCCCTGCACCAGACATGCCAGGATGCGGCCGGTGATCGGACCCAGGCAGAAGCCATGGCCGGAAAACCCCATCGCGATGGTCAGCCCCTCGATCTCGGGGGCGGCTTCCAGCACCGGCAGCGCGTCCGGGGTCATGTCGATCAGCCCGGCCCAGACGGCCTCGACCCGCGCCTCGGCGAAGGCGGGCACCACCGCGGAAAATAATTCGATCGTCTGGAGAATGCTGGCGGCGGTGGGGTGCACGGCGGGGCGTGGCGACTGGTCCATCGCGCCGTGCCATGGCACCAGGCCACTCGTCACTCGCCAGCGGCCATCCGCCTCCTGGCGGCCGGCGCAATCGGCGTTGGCGACGCCGATCACCTGGTTCAGCATGGTCTCGCACGGGATCGAGCGGACCAGAGTGACCATCGGCACCTCCAGCGGCACGCTGAGGCCGAGCGGTGCCAGCAGCTCGTTGCCGAATATGCCGGCGGCCAGCACCACCCGACCGGTGCCGATCACCTCCCGGTCGGTGCGCACGCCGGTCACCCGGCCCGCCTCGGTCTCGATCGCCAGGACGCGCTCGCCGAACCGCAGCGTGGCGCCGGCGCGCTCGGCGGCGCGGACGAAACTTTGCACGGTGGCCAGCGGGTCGGCGTGGCCGTCACTGGCGCACAGCGAGGCGGCGATGACGTGATCGGACACGGCGGGCGCGACCTCGTGGATCCGCGCGATGTCGCTGAGGTAGGTGATGTCCAGCCCGGCCTCGCGCTGCTCCGCCACCAGGGCCTGGATCACCGGCACCTCGGCCTCGGTGCGGGCCAAGCGCAGATTGCCGTGGCGGCGGTAATGGGTCGGGCCGTCCAGCCGCTCGGCCAGGTCGGCCCATAGGGCGACGGCCTTGCGCGCGAGCGGCAATTCCGCCGGATGGCGGCCGGATTGGCGCACGCCGGCCAATGTCCAGCCCGACGCCATGGCCGCCGGACCCCAGCGGTCGATCAGCACCACATCGAGCCCGGCGGTGGCCAGCTCGTAGGCCGTCGCGGCACCGCTGATGCCGGCACCGATGATCACCACATCCGCCATGGTCAGCCACTCCCTTGCATGACACCCGTCGCCACATGGCAGCGGACCTGATGGCCCGGCGCGATCTCGGCCAACGCCTGCGGCTGCTCGCAGCCGTCCCGCGCCTGCGAACACCGCGCCTGAAACCGGCAGCCCGCGGGCATCGCGGTCAACGCGGGGACCCGGCCGGGAATCGCGGCCAGCGCCTCCACCGAGCTGTCCAGGCGCGGGATCGCGGCGAACAAAGCGCGCGTGTACGGGTGCAGCGGCCGCGCGAATACCGCGCCGACCGATGCCTGCTCGACGATCTGACCGGCGTACATCACGGCGACACGATCGGCGATCTGGGCGACCACGCCGAGATTATGGGTGATGAACACCATCGCCATGCCATGGCGCGCCTTGAGGTCGGCGAGCAGGCCGAGCACCTGGGCCTGAATCGTCACGTCCAGCGCCGTGGTCGGCTCGTCGGCCAGCAGCACCGCGGGGTGACAGGCGATGGCCAGCGCAATCATCACCCGCTGGCGCATGCCGCCACTGAAATGATGCGGGTAGTCGTCGAACCGGGTTTTGGCCGAGGGGATCTTCACCTCGTCCAGCACCGCCAGCGCGTCACGCCGCGCATCCTTCCGCGACAGGCCGCGATGGATGCGCAGAGATTCGGCCACCTGCTCGCCGATCGTCATGACCGGGTTCAGGCTGGTCATCGGCTCCTGAAACACCATAGCGACGCGATCGCCGCGCAGCCGTTCGAGATCGCGACGCGGCAGGCCGACAATGTCCTCACCCGCCAATCGCACCCGGCCGGTGACGCGGCTCGATGTCGGTGGCAACAAGGCCATGATGGAGAGAGCGGTGACCGACTTGCCGCAGCCGCTCTCGCCAACCAACGCCAGAGTCTCCTGGGCAGCCAAGGCGAACGACACATCGTCCACCGCCGGGCACCAGGCACCCGCCAAATTGAATTCCGTGCGCAGCCCCTCGACCCGTAAGGCAGCTTCAGCCATCCAGAATATCGGCGCACAGGTGCATGCCCCCATCCGACACGATAATTCCCGCCACGAAAAGACCCAGCCCGACTGCCACAGGCCGGGATCCGCACATCGGGTGGGTTTGGGGCGACCGAGGAAGCAGGTAAGCCGGGCTCTGCCCGGACCCGCCAGGGGCCAAGCCCCTGGACCTTAGATTCCAAGGGTCTCTGACGAAGGGGGCTTACTCGGAGGTTGCAGCCGGTTTGTTAGCCCCCTTCGTCAGAGACCCTTAAATCTGGGGTTCAAAGGGGCGTGTGCCCCTTTGCGGGTCTGGGCAGAGCCCAGCCTTGCTTGCTTCTTCAGGTCACCCAAACTTGCCCGATTTCGGGAACCCGGCCGGTGGGAGTCGGCCGGTTTGGGCGCGTTCGCCGAGCCAGTCGCGGAGGGTGGTTTCGGTGCGGGTTTTTTCGCCCAGGCGCCAGGTGAGGCCGTCCGCGAGTTTGAAGAGTTTCAGGTCCTTCAGGCCGCCGTCTTTGTATTTTTGCAGCATCACGCCGGCGCCGCGGGTCATTTCCGGGATTTGGTCGACGGGGAAGACGAGCAGTTTCTTGTTGTCGCCGATGGCGGCCACGTGGTCGCCGTCGACCGGCAGGCAGAAGGCGGCTTCCTCGCCGGGTTTGATGTTGAGGATGGTTTTGCCGGTGCGTTTTTCGGCCAGCAGGTCGTCGGATTTGGCGACGAAGCCGCGGCCGGCGCTGCTGGCGACCAGATAGCGGGTGGCATCGCGCCAGATGAAAAGGGCGGCGACGTCGTCTTCATTGCTCATTTCGACCAGCAGGCGGACGGGTTGGCCGTCACCGCGGCCGCGCGGCAGGTCGCCGGCTTTCAGCGTGTAGGCGCGGCCGTTGGTGGCGAACAGGCAGAGCCGGTCGGTGGTTTCGCAGGGGACCAGCAGGCGCAGCGCGTCGCCTTCCTTGAATTTCTGGGCGTCGCCGTCGGCGAGGTGGCCCTTGACGGCGCGCACCCAGCCTTTTTGCGACAGGATGACGGTGATCGCCTCGCGCTCGATATAGGCGTCGGTGTTGACGACGATGTCGGTGACGGTGCCGCCCAGTTCGGTGCGGCGATCGCCGAGCGGACCCGAGCCGAATTTCTGCCGGGTTTCCTCGAGCTCGGTGACGATGCGGTCCCAGCGCAGGCCTTCGTCGTCGAGCAAGGCGCGGAGGTCTTTGAGCTCACGGGAGAGGGTTTTGTGTTCCTTGCGGATTTCCATCTCCTCCAGGCGGCGCAGGCTGCGCAGGCGCATGTTGAGGATGGCCTCGGCCTGGACGTCGACCAGGGAGAAGGTGCGCATCAGCACCGGCTTGGGTTCGTCCTCGGCGCGGATGATGCGGATGACTTCGTCGAGATTGAGGAACACGGCGAGGAAGCCGTCGAGGATCAGCAGGCGGCGTTCGATGGCGGCGCGGCGGTGGTTGCTGCGGCGGATCAGCACGTCGTGGCGATGGTCGAGCCACTGGCGCAGGACCTGGCCGAGGCCGAGCACGCGGGGGGTGCGATCCGCGGTGAGCACGTTCATGTTGAGCGGAAAGCGGCTTTCCAGCGCGGTGGCGCGGAACATGGTGGCCATCAGCACGTCCGGCTCGACGCCGCGGGTTTTCGGCTCCAGCACCAGGCGGACGGTTTCGGTGCTTTCGTCGCGCACGTCGCCGAGCAGCGGGAGTTTTTTCTCCTCCAGCAATTGGGCGATCTGTTCGATCAGGCGGGCTTTCTGCACCTGGTAGGGGATTTCGGTGATCACCACGGCCCAGGTGCCGTGCTTGCCGCGTTCAACTTCCCATTTGGCGCGCAGGCGGAAGCCGCCGCGGCCGGTCTCGTAGGCCTGCAGCAGGGAGGCGGGTTCCTCGACCAACAGGCCGCCGGTGGGGAAGTCGGGGCCGGGCATATGGGCGAGCAGGTCGGCGGTGGTGGCGTCGGGGTGGCGGACGAGATGGATGGCGGCCGCACAGACCTCGCCGGCATTGTGCGGCGGGATGCTGGTGGCCATGCCGACGGCGATGCCGGCCGCACCATTGGCGAGCAGGTTGGGGAAGCCGCCGGGCAGGACCAGTGGCTCGCTTTCCTCGCCGTCATAGGTCGGGCGGAAATCCACCGCGTCGTCATCGATGCCGGCGAGCAGGGCTTTGGCGACCTCGGTCAGGCGCGCCTCGGTGTAACGCATGGCGGCGGCGTTATCGCCGTCGATGTTGCCGAAATTGCCTTGGCCATCGACCAGCGGGTAGCGGGCGGCGAAATCCTGGGCGAGGCGGACCATGGCGTCGTAGATCGAGGCGTCGCCGTGCGGGTGGTATTTGCCCATCACGTCGCCGACGATGCGGGCGCATTTCTTGAAGCCGGTGGCGGGATCGAGGCGCAGCTGGTGCATGGCGTAGATCAGCCGGCGATGGACGGGCTTCAGGCCGTCCCGCACGTCCGGCAAAGAGCGCGACATGATGGTGGAGAGGGCGTAGGCGAGGTAGCGCTCGCTGAGGGCGTCGACCAGCAGCGTGTCCTCGATCCGGCCGGGCAGGTCGTCGGGCATTATGACGTCGTCAGACATGCGACTCGGTCTCCGGGGGTGCGGGGAACATCATGGCAACGCGGTCGTACAGTGCGGCGCGTGGCTGTGGCAACGGCTTGTGTTGGAGGCCGAACGCGTCGCGGGCGAGGAAGTGGCCGGTAAGGCGCAGGCCGTCGCGCCAATCGTCGGGGGTGCCCGGGCTGTCGTCGAGCAGGAGGGGCGGCAGGCGAAGCAGGCGGTGGTGCCATTGGGGGGCGGCGGCGGCGGCGACGGCGCGGCCGGTTTTGGGGGAGACGAAGGCGAGGCCGTCCACCTCGCCGGTGACGGCGCAGGCGGTGAGATCGAGGCCGTAGCCGAGGTCGGCGAGAAGGACGGCTTCCCAGCGGATCAGGTCGGCGAGCAAGGGGGCGCCGGTGGGCAGGCGGGCCAGGAGATGCAGCAGGCCGTCGAACGCGCGCGGGTGGGCTTCGCGTTCCGGCAGGGCGCCGGCGGCGACCGCGCAGGCGGCGGTGAGCATGGACAGGGTCAGGGCGTCGTCCATCGCCATGGCGGCGGCGGGGTGGATCATTTCCGCGCTGAACGAGCCGAGCTGATCGGCGAGCCGGCCGACCCAGCGCACCTGGACGAGATTACCGGGCTGCCAAAGCCCGGCGCGAGCGCGGGACGCGCCGCCGCGCGCGAGGCCGCGATGGGCGCCGTGCTGCTCGGTCATGACGGTGGCGAGAGCATCGCCCTCGCCGTACGGCCTGACCTCCAGAAGGATCGCCGGAGCTTCCCACTCCATCTTATAAAGCCTTCATGATAAGAGTTTTTTGGTTCTTTTTTTCAAAAAAGAACCCTTCCTTCCTGGCTGGGGTCGGCGAAGGAAAGAAGGCGTTCTTTTTTGAAAAAAAGAACCAAAAAACTTTCCCTATTTCAGTCGAAGTCGGTGGGCAAGGCTGGGTCGCGGGCGTGGGCGAACATGCGGGCGATCTGGCGGGGGAGTGTGCGGTCCAAGGAGAGGTCGGTCGGGAGTTCATGCTCGGCGAAGAAGGCGACTTCGGAGGTTTCGCTCGATAAGGCGGCTTCGCCGCCGATGATCTCGCAGAGGAAGAACATCTTGTAGGCGACGAAGGCCTGCGGCGGGTGGCCCTGGTGGCTGCGGTCCCACACCGCGGCGAGCTTGGTGGCGCGGGTGAGAAAGCCGGTCTCCTCGCGCAGTTCCTTGACGACGTTCTGCGACGGGGTCAGGCCGACATCGGCCCAGCCGCCCGGCAGCGTCCAGCGATCAGCGTCAGCGGCCTCGCGTACCAGCAGAATGCGGCCGTCGCGGAACGCCGCACCGCGCACATCGACCTTGGGCGTGGCGTAGCCGGTCTGGCCGCCGAACAGGGTGGCGATCATCGCGGGGTCGCCGCCGCTGCCGGCCGCCATGATGCGCACGGCGAGGGCCTGCAGCGCCTGGTAGCGCTCGCGGTCGTAGATCGGGGGATTGAAGGCGAGGCCGGTCTGGGAGATGGCCTGGATTTCCCGGGCCCAGGTCAGCCAGGCGGGATCATTCATCCGCGGGCCCGACCGGGCGGGGACGCATGTCGTCGCCGATCGCGACGAAGGTGAAGTTGGCTTCGGTGACCTTGCTCATTTCGCCCGAGGTCGGGCGGCGCCAGGCCTCGATGGCGATGCGCATCGAGGTGCGGCCGACGCTGACCACCTTGGCATAGATGCTGACCTCGTCGCCGACCTTGACCGGGCGGAGGAACGACATGGATTCCACCGAGACGGTGGCGGTGCGGCCGTGGGCGCGGCGCTTGGCGGCAATACCGCCGGCGAGATCCATCTGCGCCATCAGCCAGCCGCCGAAGATGTCGCCGTTCGGGTTGGTGTCGGCCGGCATGGCCACGGTGCGGATCACCGGTTCGCCGAACGGGTGCGGCGCATCGAGACTCATGTTGGGTCCTCCAGACCGATCGCGCGCAGGCGGGCGCCCTCCTCGTCCCAGCCGGCGCGTTCCTTGACGTTGAGGAACAGATGCACGGGGCGTTCCAGCAGGCTGGTGAGCTGGGCGCGGGCGCGGGCGCCGATCTCGCGAATGCGGCTGCCGCCGGCGCCGATCAGGATCGCCTTGTGACTGGCGCGCGAGACATAGATGGTCGCCTCGACGCGCACCGAGCCGTCCTTTCGCTCCTGCCAGCTCTCGGTTTCCACGGTGGCGGCGTAGGGGACTTCCTCGTGGGTCTGCAGGAAGATCTGCTCGCGCACGATCTCGGCGGCGAGCAGGCGGTCCGGCAGGTCGGTGAGGTCGTCGTCGGGGTAGAGATGCGGGCCTTCGGGCATGGCAGCGGCCAGCGCGTCGAGCATGGCGCGGAGGCCGTCGCCGGTGGTGGCGCTGACCATGAAGGTCTCGGCGAACGGCAGGATGGCGTTCAGATCGGCGATCAGCGGCAGCAGGTTGGCGGGCGGGACGAGGTCGGTCTTGTTGAGCACCAGCCAGGCGCGGCCGCCGCGGGCGGCGAGCTGTTCGGCGATCTCGCGCACCGCCTTGGTGGCGCCGGCCTTGGCGTCGACCAGCAGCAGCACGAGATCGGCGTCACCGGCGCCGGTCCAGGCGGCGGCGACCATGGCGCGGTCCAGCCGGCGTTTGGGGGCGAAGATCCCGGGCGTGTCGACCAGCAGGATCTGCGCGTTCGCGTGGAGCATGATGCCGAGCACGCGCATGCGGGTGGTCTGCGCCTTGGGCGAGACGATCGAGAGTTTGGCGCCGGTGAGGCGGTTGAGCAGGGTGGATTTGCCGGCGTTGGGGGCGCCGACGATGGCGGCGAAGCCGCAGCGGCTGGTCATCAGCGCAACTTTCCCAACAGATCGAGTGCCGCGTCCTGCTCGGCGGCGCGCTTGGTGCCGGCGGTGCCGGTGCCGGTGTGGCCGGCGACGGTGACGGTGATGACGAAGCGCGGCGCGTGGGACGGGCCGTCCCGCGAGGCGACGACGTAGTCGGGCAGCGGGAGGCCCCTGCCCTGCGACCATTCCTGCAGGGCGGTCTTGGAGTCTTTCGGGGGGGCGGCCTGGGCGATCATGGCGGCGTTCCAGGCATCGCGCACGAAGCGGCGGGCGGGCTCGATGCCGCCATCGATGAACACGGCGCCGATCGCGGCCTCCATGGCGTCGGCCAGGACGGTGGCGCGCTTGCGCACGCCGGCACGGCTTTCGCCCGGAGCGACGGAGAGCACGGCGGGCAGGCCGCTCGCCTCGGCGATGTCAGCCAGCACGGGTTGCGAGACCAAATAAGCGAGGCGGCGGCCGAGCTCGCCCTCCTGCTCCAGCGGGAAGCGCTCGGCGAGCCATTCGGCGATCAGCAGGCCCAGCACGCGATCGCCGACGAACTCCAGCCGTTCGTTGGAGCCCGACCCCTTGGCGGCCCCCGACGCCGGGGACGGCCTGCGTCCCTGGCGGCCGCCGGCGGCGGCCGAGCGATGGGTCAGCGCCTCACGCAGCAGCTCCGGACGCGCGAAGACGTGACCGAGAATGGCTTCGGCGGTGGCGGGGGCTGCGGGCGGGCTGGTCAGGTGATCCCCGAGAACAGCCGCGACCAGCGGATTTCGAACGGCCATTCCCAGATTTCATACCAGGGGGACGTGGGGTCCACCGAGAAGAAGATGAACTCGGCGCGGCCGACCAGATTTTCGATCGGCACGAAGCCGACGCCGTTCATGAAGCGGCTGTCGGCGGAGTTGTCGCGGTTGTCACCCATCGCGAAGACGTGGTCGGGCGGGACCACGTAATCCTGGGTGTTGTTCATCTCGCC
>Ga0116226_10001807_pt1 | contig 18542 bp, 18 predicted proteins | sample S1TSphfallax_FD_89692 | JGI IMG/M metagenome (GOLD analysis project Ga0116226, IMG submission 89692) | Host-associated microbial communities from peat moss isolated from Minnesota, USA - S1T2_Fa - Sphagnum fallax MG | ecosystem: Host-associated > Plants > Peat moss > Unclassified | place: USA... | reverse complement strand
GTGCACACTATTCGTATTGCGCCGCCTTTGGTTATTACGGCTGATGAAGTGGATTGGGCGGTCGACAGGTTTGCCGAGGCGCTGCATAGTTAAGGAAGAAAGCACTTCTTTTTTTGAAAAAAAAGAAGCAAAAAAACTTTTGCTACCTGGCGTACGTGGCCTACGTCAAATGAGGCCGTGTCGGCGACAGAGCAAAAGTTTTTTGGTTCTTTTTTTCAAAAAAGAACACGTCCTTCCTCACTCACACGCCAACGCAAACGCATCCAACGGATCCAGCTTATTCTCCAACCGGCACGCCGCCAGCGCGGCAAACATCTGCAACAACGCCCGTCGCCGCGCCGGCGCCAGACTATGCACCGGCGCCTCGCGCAGTATCTCCGCCTCCCGGTCGGCGGTTACGATCAGCCCCACATCGTCCGGCAGCAGCGTGCGCGGAAAATCCGCGTCCACCGCGAAATACAGCGCGTCGGCGAACGCCCGATATTCCGGCCATTTGCTGTCGGCCAGAAAATCGGGCGCGCCGGACTTTACCTCCACGCACACGAAACGCCCATCGGGGCACAACGCCAGAATATCCGCGCGCCGTCCGTTCGGCAGCCGCACCTCATGCAACGGCGCCCAGCCCAGATGGCGGCATAGGCGCGCCGCCTCACGGCGGATGGCAATCGTGCGCGCGGGTGGGCTGGCGGGCGGGGTCGGCAGCATGAGAACAAAATAGGCCCAAACGCGCCCGAACACCAGCTTCGGCGCCGGGATCGTTACCGCGCGCTATCATTGGGCTTTCCTTCGCCTCAATTTGCGGTAATGGTCTCAGAAGTGGTGGCCGCTCGGCCCACGCCGGCTCAAAACACTTTTCCATCGTCAAGGATTGTAACAATGCATCCCATGCTCCGCACGCTTTCCGTGCCGGCAGCCGCGGCTTTTGCGGCGGCCCTGCTCAGCCCGACCCAGGCCGCGGCGCAGGAAGCCGGCACCTATAACGGCACGCTGGCCAACGGCTACCCGATCAGCCTGACCGTCGCCCCCGCCGCCACCAAGGGCGAATTCCAGGTCACCCAGACCATCATCGAATATAAGAGCGACGCCTGCACGCCGGGCAAGACCACATGGACCGGCTATGTCGGCTTCGGCCCGAACGCGGTCATTTCGAATTCCAGTAAGAAGGTCACGCTCTCGTACAGCAGCATCGAATTCTATTTCAGCGGCTATGCAAAATTCAACGGCGCCACCGCAACGGGCGCTGCCGTCAGCTACGTGCCGGTGTTCGCGGCTGCGAAGGGGGCGCCGACGTCATCGGTGTTCTGCGCCGCCAAATTACAGAAATTCACCGCGAAACTCGGGGCGCCATCGCCGATCGATACGAGTCACGGTGCAAAACACGCCATTTACTGATCGTTCTGTCCGGACCCCGTATCGAGGAATTTCACCATGACCACATTTCGCAATAATATGCGCGCCGCCGCCGGCCTGTTCATAGCGTCGCTCGCGGTCGCAACACCCGCCGCCGCGCAGGAAGCCGGCACTTATAACGGCACGATGAAGAACGGCGACACGTTCCAGCTCACCGTGACCAAGGCAACCAGCGGCGCCCTGGAAGTGACCGCCGGGCTGTTTGATTTTTCCGTTGCCATCAAGTGCAAGTCGAACAGCACCACGGTTGGTCCGGTGGTCGGCTTCACGCTGAGCCCGCCGGTTGTCATTGCCGACAACAAGGCGACCATCAGCTTCAATAACGGCGCCGATGATTATGTCGCAACTAAAATAGAGTTCAGCGGCAGTAAGGCGTCCGGCGACGTCACCGCCGCCTTCGCGGCATTCGCTGCCTACACCGGCCACCCGACCAAGGCGGTCTATTGCCCGCAGGTGAAGGAGGATTTCACCGCGGTGCTCGCCAAGGCCGTGCGGGGCGCGGCGGTGCCGGTGCCGAAGCTGCTGTTCTACTGACCTGACACGCTGCGCCGCCGCGCGGTGGACGATGTCATTGATTCGCGGCGCAAGGTCGCGTCTATAGTCCGCGCCAGAGGGGGCCCGGATGGACGTGACGTTGAGCCGTGAAATGCCGCCCGTCCGGCGCCGCGTAAGGTTAAGCAGCAGTGCGCCTGCCGATGAAGGCGCCATAGCAAAAGTTTTTTCCTTCTTTTTTTCAAAAAATAAGACCCTTCTTTTTTCGCATGGTCATGCGCTGGCATGACCAAATTGCTCGGGCCGGACGAACCGGGGCCTTTCCAGATCCTCAATCCGCTCGCCGCCAGCGCGTGGGTCATTACGTGCGATCACGCATCGAACCGCGTGCCGCGGGCACTCGGCACGCTGGGTTTGCCGGAGTCCGAGCGGGCGCGGCATATCGGCTGGGATATCGGCGCCGCGGCCGTCACCGGCGGCCTGGTGGCGCGTCTCGACGCGTGGGCAATATTGCAGAATTATTCGCGCCTGGTGATCGATTGCAACCGGCCGCCTGGCGTTCCGTCTTCCATTCCGCTGCGCAGTGAGAACACGGTCATTCCGGGCAATGTCGGTATCACGCCGGAGGCGGCACTGGCGCGCCGCGTGGCGCTGTTCGACCCGTATCATGCCGCCATTACGACGGAGCTGAACGTGCGGCAGATTGCGGCGCGGCCGGCGCGCCTGGTGGCGATGCATAGTTTCACGCCGGTGTACGAAGGCGTGGCACGTCCCATGCATGCCGCAGTGCTTTATCATCGCGACACGCGGCTGGCGCAGGCGCTGTTGCGCCGGCTTGCCGCCGAGCCGGGGTTGGTGATTGGCGACAACGACCCTTACCGGGTCACCGACGAGTCGGATTATGGCATTCCCGTGCATGGTGAGCAGCGTGGGCTGCCGCATGTGGAGATCGAAATCAGGCAGGATTTGATTGCGAATGGGGCAGGGCAGGCGGAGTGGATTGATCGGTTTGCCAGGCTGTTGCCGGCAGCCGCGAGGGATGCGGGCGTGTAAGAAAACGGCCAGGGGGCTCTGCCCCCTGGACCGAAGCTGGGGCCTGAGGCCCCGGACCCCGACTCTTTTGGCGCACGCGTTAAGTAATTGGATCTGCGGCCTTGTCCCCAGCCTCGCGCCAGGGGGCAGAGCCCCCAGGCCTGCTTCTTTATGAGCCCGCTTCCCACCCTGGCCCGCCGCCTCGGCCTCCCCGAAGCGCTCGGCATCTCCATCGCCCTGCTCTGCCCCTCGGTCGGCATGGCGTTCAACGTCACCCTTTCCGTCCAGGCCGCCGGCGCCGCGGCACCGCTCACCTTTGTCCTCGGCACCACCGTCGCGCTGATCGTGGCACTCTCCTTCGTCGCCTTCAGCCGCCGCATCCCGCATGCCGGCGCCGCCTACGCCTATGTCGCTGACGCGTTTGGCCCCTGGGCCGGCACGGTCGCCGGCTGGACGCTGATGCTCGCCTATTTCGCCTTCTCGTCCTCCGAGGCCGCGCTCACCGCCAATTTCATTATCGCTACGCTCGGCGACATCGGCCTGCATGCCGAGGCTTTTGGCCTGCCGATTGCTGCCGGCGCCGTCATCGCCTGCGCCTGGCTTGCGCGGCGCGACGCCAAACTCGCCAGCCGCCTGATGCTCGGCCTCGAATTCGTCTCCATGGCCGCGATCTTCGCCCTCGCCATGATCATCCTGCGCCACGTCGCCCAGGCGCATGCCTGGAGCAGCCTGCCATTTTCTCCCCGCGGCGCTCCCGGAGGCTATGCCGCCCTCGGCTATGGCCTGGTCTTCGCCATTCTCAGCCTCGCCGGCTTCGAAAGTGCCGCCACGCTCAGCGAGGAAACCGTCAATCCGCGCCGCGCCGTGCCGATCGCCATGCTCGGTTCGCTGCTCGGCGCCGGGCTGTTTTTCGTCATCGTCAGCTATGCCGTCGTCATGGGCTACGGCCTGAACCACATGGACACACTCGCCAGCGCGCAGGCGCCGCTCGACTCGCTGGCCCGCCAAAATGTCGGCCCGACCTTCGCCGGCATGCTGAACGCCGCGAACGCGATCAGCGCTTTCGGCGGCCTGCTGGCGGCCCTCACCGGCGCCGTCCGCTTGCTGTTCGCGCTTTCGCGCGCCGGGCTCGCCCCCCGCCTGGCCGTCATCGATCCGGTGCACCGCACGCCAGCCCGCGCCGTCGTCGTCGGCGCGATCATGGTGCTCGTGCCGCTTTGCCTCGCACTGATCCGCGTCAGCCCGGCCGACTATTGCGGCTACCTGTCCACGATCGGCGCGCTGGCCAGCATCCTTGTTTATGCCGCGGTCACGATTGCCGAGACCGTAGAGGCGATCCATGTCCGCCGCGCGATCTGGGCGATCCTCGGCATCACCGGCACCGGCGCGCTCGGCTATGCGATGTTGTGCAGCATCGTGCCGGTGCCGGCGCCGCCGGCCAATTTATGGCCCTATCTCGTCATGGCCTGGGTCGGGCTCGGCGCGGCGCTCCCGCTGCTGCGTCCGTCGCTCAAGCTGCACGACGACACGGCGCCGTCCGCGCTGCTAAGCCAATCCTGAAACCGCGAGCGCCGCCAGCACCACACAGCCCTGCGCCAACGTCCCGCCGGTGACCACCGCCAGCGCCCGCGCTGGCCGCAGACCTGCCCCCTGCGCCACAAGCCAAAACAGGCCATCATTGACATGTGCGCCGCTCATCGCGCCGGCACCCACCGATAGCACCGCGAGTGCGCGCCCGGTCGGAGTGTCCAACCCCAATTCGCCGAGCAGCGGCGCTACCATCCCGGCCGCGGTAATCGCCGCGGCCAGCGATGACCCTTGCACCATCTTCATGACCGCCGCGACGAGGAACGGCAGCGCCACCCCGAGCGGTAACGGCAGCAATTTCTCCGCCACCAATTCCGCTGCGTGGGTGCTCTGGCACAGCGCCTGCAGCCCACCCGCTGCGCCCAACAGCAGCATCAACGGCGCCGCGCATATGATGGAATGGTCCACCCAACCGCGCGACGCGCGTGTCGCCAGCACCATGATGCCCACGCCTGCCAGCAGCACGATCAGCGGCCGTCCAATGCCCAGCACCAATTCCCGCGATGCCCCACCGCCCAGCGGCTCGCTCGGAAAATCGCCGACCGATTGGACAATGAGCATCCCGGCCATGATGATGCACGACACCACGAGCGCACGCACTCCGGTACGTGCGCCGCCGTCCGGCAGTGTCACGGCATCGCCTGCCCGCAACACAAGCGCGGCGAATATTGCGCCCACGCCAGCGCTCAGCACCGCCAACGGCAGCCCGAACGCGACCACGCGTTGCCACGGTGCCGCCAAAATCGCCATCGCCGCGATCACCACCGGCGACGGCAGCAGCAACCCCTGACCCGCCGAAATCGCCAGCCCCAGTGTCACTGCCCCGCGCCGCGGTGCCACCGTCCTGGCGACCACCCAATGCAAAGGTTGCAGCACGGCAAGGACCGCGCCGGTTGATGCCGCCGTGCCGGCAACAATCCCGATCGCCGCGAGCCACGCCATCCGAAGGCGGCCGCGCCATGTCAACGCAGCACCCGCGCCCCCGGACCGGAAGGCGGCTGGTGAACCCCCAGCCCGCGCAACAACCATCGCGGCCGCCAACACCGGCAGCCCCAGCGTATTCAGTGTCTGCCCAAAACCGGTGCCGAAACTCTTTCCCAACTGGCTGACCGACAGGCCGGCGGCTACCGCAAATCCCGCCGCGCCCAGGAGCATTGCTATCAAAGCGTGCGTCCGTCCGGCTGCCACGGCAATGAACACTACGGCGAGCGACAACGCGACTTCAGGGGGCACATGCATGGGCGCGGCCTTAGCCGATCCAGGCCTTGACGCAAGCGTGATGTGCCAGCACCGAGGCGCAGCACAGGAAGAAAGGTATTATTTTTTGAAAAAAAGAACCAAAAAACTTTTTTCTGTTTGGTTCCGCGCAAGCTTGACCCGTGTCACGCCACGGGGTGAGGGCGCAGGAGCAAAAGCTTTTTGCTTATTTTTTTCAAAAAATAAGGCCTGCCTTCTTCTGCTGCTGGCCAGCCCTGCGGTGGCCGAACCTGGCTACATCCACGTCAACGGCCGGACGTTGCAGAACCCGGACGGCAGCGTCTACGCCATCCGCGGCGTGTCGCTCGGCAACTGGCTGCTGCCGGAGGGCTACATGTTCAAATTCCACCGCGCGCTCTCGCCGCGCGAAATCAATGCGGTCTTTGCGCACGCGCTCGGCCCCGCAGGCGCCGCCAGTTTCTGGCAGCAATTTCGTGACAGCTACATCACTCAGGCCGACATCAACTTCGTCCGCGCCGCCGGCTTCAACACCATCCGGGTGCCGTTGCATTATGCGCTGTTCATGCAAGGCAGCGACCCGCCCGACTTCACCGGGCCCGGCTGGGCGCTGATCGACCGCCTGCTCGGCTGGTGCCGCGCCGCCGGCCTGCATGTCATTCTGGACCTGCACGCCGCACCGGGCGGCCAGACCGGCGTCAACCACGATGACGGCACCGGCTTTCCGCTGGTGTTCTACGTGCCGCGCTACCGCCGTGAAACGATCGCGCTCTGGCAGCATATCGCGGCGCGCTACCGCGACGACCCCACCATCCTCGGCTACGACCTGCTGAACGAACCGATCTCCCCCTACAATGACGAAGACCTGCTGAACCCTGCGCTCGAGCCGCTCTACCGCGACATCCTGACCGCTATCCGCGCGGTCGATCAGCACCACATCGCATTCCTTGCCGCCGCGCAATGGAGCACCAATTTCGCCGTGTTCGGCCCGCCTTTTGCGCCCAATATTGCCTACACCTACCATAAATTCTGGGCCCACCCTGGCCGCGACGCGGTGCAGGAATATGTCGATTTCTCCACCCGTTACGACGTGCCGGTGCTGCTCGGCGAGGCCGGCGAACTGACCGACCGCTGGAACAAAGCATTCCGAGAAATCAACGAAAAATTCGGCATCGGCTGGTGCTTCTGGACCTACAAGGAACTCGACTCGACGTCCACGGTCATGTCCATTCCCGCCCCGCCCGGCTGGCCCGACATCGCCGCCATCGGCAACGCATCCACCCCCGAAGCCGCCCCGCCGATCGCCCCCGCCCGCGCCGCTTCTATTGTCGCTGCCTATCTCCGCGCCATCCGCTTCGAAAACAACGTCATTAACAGTTCATATCTCGAATCGCTCGGGCTCAAAGCGCCAGCACCGTTCTGATGAATAGGAACGTTCTCGTTTCATAAGCTGTTGGCAGAGGCGCGGCTGAAATGCCCAGCAAACGAGGCGAAGCGCGTCAACTGCCCCTCAAGCCGCCTCGGTCAAACTCTCCGGTGCGCGGAGCGAGGCCGCCGCCAGCGCTGCCGGACTGTTGGGGTCGCGCATCATATACCCGCGCCCCCACACTGTCCCGATCAGGTTTCCGGCGCCCGCATGCGCGAGCTTCTTGCGTAGCTTGCAGATGAACACGTCAATGATCTTCATCTCCGGCTCATCGATGCCGCCGTAAAGATGGTTCAGAAACGCCTCCTTCGTCAGCACCATGCCCTTGCGCAACACCAGCAATTCCAGAATGGCGTATTCCTTGCCGGTCAGGTGCACCGTGCGGTCATTCACCAGCACCTCGCGGCTATCCAGATTGAGCTGCAATCCGCCGACTTTCAGGAGCGGCTGACTATATCCCTTGCTGCGCCGGATCACCGCCTGAATGCGGGCGATCAGCTCCTCCTTGTCGAACGGTTTGGTGATGTAGTCGTCGGCGCCCATGCCGAAACCTTTCACTTTCGCCTGCGGCCGCGTCAGGCCCGACAAAATCAGCACGGGTGTTTCTACCCGCGCGCCGCGCATCCGCCGCACCACCTCATACCCCTCCATGTCGGGCAGCAGCAGGTCCAGCACCATGATGTCGTAATCGTAATGGCGCACCAGCTCCAGCGCTTCTTCGCCCGTATCGGTCTGATCGACGATCGCGCCTTGGCTCCGCAGCATCAGCGAAATCCCGCGCGCGGCGGTCAGATCGTCCTCAACCAACAGGACACGCATGACTTCCTCCTTACGATGGCGAGCGCAGCGTTACCACCATGACGTGTGTAAAGCCACTCTTTTTTCACTATGGCGTGCATTAAATCTGAAAATACGAGTAACAGCAGTTGTGTTTGTTGGCTTTTATGTCGTAATATCCCTTAATATGAGACATTTAATAATTAATGACTTCATTTCCACGACCGGGCCTGGCCGCACTGCGCGGCGCCATCGCCGCGCACGATGCGGCCTGCGTCCGTGGGCACGTTGCTGCCGTCGCCGCCCTGTCGGTCGAGGTGGCCGGCCTCTCCGGCCAGCTCGCGGTGGGCGATCGCCTTGTCCTCACCGCCCGCGACGGTCAGGCGGTGGCAGCCGAAATCATTGCCATCCGCGGTGCGATGCTCCAGGCCGCACCTTTCGGTGCCACGCTCGGCATCGGCGCCGGTGCGCCGGCGCATGCACGCGCCGGCACCGCGCAGCCGCGCGCCAGCCTGTTCCCATCGCCTGCCTGGCTCGGCCGCGTCATCGACCCGCTCGGCGCGCCGCTCGACGGGCGCGGCCCCCTGCCGCCTGGTCCCACCGCGTGCCCGGTTCGCGCCGCGCCGCCGCCGGCCACGCTGCGCGCCCGCCTGGGTCCGCCGATCGACCTCGGCGTGCGTGTGCTGAATTGCTTCGCCACCTGCCGCACCGGCCAGCGGCTCGGCCTGTTCGCCGGCTCCGGCGTCGGCAAATCGACGCTGCTTTCCATGCTGTCGCGCTATACCGCGTGCGATGTGGCGGTGCTCGCGCTGGTCGGCGAGCGCGGCCGCGAGGTGCGCGACTTCCTTGAGGACGATCTGGGCCCGGAGGGCCTGGCCCGTGCCGTCGTCGTCGTCGCGACGTCGGACGCGCCGCCGCTGCTGCGCCGCGAAGCCGCCTACGCGGCGCTGACCATCGCGGAATATTTCCGCGACCAGGGCAAGTCCGTCCTGCTGTTGATGGACAGCGTGACCCGCTTCTGCCTCGCATTGCGCGAACTGGGGCTGGCCGCCGGCGAGCCACCGGCCACCCGCGGCTATCCGCCCAGCGTGTTCGCCGAACTGCCGCGCCTGCTCGAACGCGCCGGCCCCGGCCCGATCCTGCCGGACGGTACAGCCGGTCACATTACGGCTTTGTTTACCGTGCTGGTCGAAGGTGGCGACCATGACGAACCGGTGGCGGACGCGGTGCGCGGCATTCTGGACGGGCATGTCGTGCTCGACCGGCGGATCGGCGAAGCCGGCCGCTACCCGGCGGTCGACGTGCTGAAATCGCTCTCCCGCGCCGCTTCGGGTATCCTGACGTCGGATCAGGCCGCATCGGTGCGGCAGGCCCGCGCGCATCTAGCGCTGCATGCCGACATGGCCGACATGATCCGGCTCGGCGCCTACAAAGCCGGCACCGATCCGGAGGTCGACGCCGCCATCCGCGTTGTGCCCTGCCTGCACGCGTTCCTCGCGCAGGCGCGCGACGACCATACGTCGCTCGACGACTCGTTTACGGGTCTGTCGCGCGCCCTACGCGGCGCGTCATGAGCGATTCGCTGGCGACATTGCAGCGCCTGCGTCGACTCGCGTCGGACGAGGCGCGCCGCGATCTCGCGGCACGCGTCGCTTCTGTCAGCGCCGCGGAGGCGCGCCTGAACGCGGCGCAGGCTGCCCTGACCGACGAAGCTTTGTCCTGCCCGTCCGATGCAGCCGACCCGCTGGCCGGCAGCTTTGCGTTGTGGCTGCCGGCGGCGCAGGCTCGCCGGTTTGCCGCCGCCGCCGCTGCCCGCACCGCCGAGGCGGAGGTCGCCGCCGCCCGCGCGGCGCTGGCCGAAGCGCGTGCCGCGGCCCGCGCGGTCGAGGTGATCGCGGATGAGCGCGCGGTGCTGCGGCGGCAGGATGGGCTGCGGCGGGCGCAGGTGCTGATGGACGATCTGTCGGGGAACCAGAGGAAGTAAGTGTTCCTTTTTTAAAAAAAGAACCAAAGACCTCTTGCTCGTTTGGTTCCGCGCAAGGTCAAGGCATATGCGTCGGGTGATGAAGGCGTAAGAGCAAAAGTTTTTTGGTTCTTTTTTTCAAAAAATAACACTTCCTTCCCTAAACTTCCGCCTCGGCAAATATCCGCGTCACATTCCCACCCCAAGCGCCATGATACGCCTCCAGCCACCGTTCCGCTTGCGTCGGCGCGCCGGCCGCCATCTCCGCCAGCGGCGCCAGCAAATTCTCCTCGCCGAATCCGCGCGCGCGCAACCCGTCGGTCGCTACTGCCACCACATCGCGCGCCAGGTCCCGCAACGTTCCCCCACCGAACGCAGCGCCCAGCGCCTGCCGCGGCACCACCCCGCGTAACGCAACAAACGCCTCGTCCGGATAGCGCGCCAGCAGCGCCAGCGCCGCGCGTTGCGCGGCCGCATCATACAGCAGCCCCACCCATAGCGCCGATTGCGCCAGCATCATCGCCGGGCTACCCGCATCCGCGCCGCGCATTTCCACGAACCGCTTCAGCCGCACATCCGGAAACACCGTCGTCAAATGATCGGCGAAATCGCCCAGGGTCGGCGTCAGGCCCGCCAGCGCCGGCACGCGCCCGGCCAGATAATCGCGGAACGACGCGCCGGCCACATCGATCAGCACCCCATCGCGCGCGACGAAATACATCGGCACACCGAGCACCCATTCCACATAGCGCTCGAACGAAAAATCCGCCGCCAGCATCAGCGCCGGAATGCCGGTGCGCGCCGTATCGACATCGGTCCACACATTGGCCCGCGCCGACAGAAACCCGTTCGGCTTGCCCTCGGTGAACGGCGAATTGGCGAACAAGGCGGTCGCCAGCGGCTGCAACAGCAGCCCGATGCGCAATTTCTCGGCCATGTCGGCTTCGCTGCCGAAATCCAGGTTCACCTGCACGGTACAGGTCCGGAACATCATGTCCAGCCCCAGCGAGCCCACCAGCGGCATATAGCGCCGCATGATGGCGTAACGGCTTTTCGGCATCATCGGCATGTCCGCCCGCCGCGCAGTCGGGTGAAACCCGAGCGGCGCGAAGCCCAGCCCCAACGCGCCGCCGACGCGCCGCACATCGGCGAAATGGGCGGCGAACTCGGCTTGCGTTTCCAACAGCGTTTCCAGCGGCGCGCCGGACAGTTCGAATTGCCCGCCGGGCTCCAGCGAAATGCTTTCGCCGCCGCGCTTCAGCCCGATCAGCTGGCCTTGATCGCGAATTTCCTCCCAACCGTCGGCGCCGATGCCTTCCAGCATCGCCCGGATGCCGCCCGGCTCGTAGCGCGGTGCCGCAAACGCATGCGGTCCGGCGTGGAAAAAGCCGAATTTTTCGTGTTCTGTGCCGATGCGCCAGGCCTCGCGCGGCTTGGCGCCGGCGTCGAGGTATTCGGCCAGTTGGCGCGCCGACGTGATCGGCGTGCTGTCTTGCTCACCCGGGTTGGACAACAGGAACTCCGTGGCGGCGTGCCGCGCATGTCAAACATTTTGCCGGGCGAGCAGCATCGCGAGCCCGGCGATCGCTGCCGTGTCCGCGCGCAGGATGCGCGATCCGAACGAGACCGGCTGTATGAAGGGGGCGGCGCGCATAAGGTCAAGTTCCTTGGGCGAGAAGCCGCCCTCGGGCCCGATCAGCAACGCGTTTTGCCCGCCGGGCAGCGGCGCCAGCGCGCGTTCCAGCGCCGCTGCCAGCGGGCGGTCCGCGGGCCAGCCGGCAAGCAGGGCGGCGAGCCTTTGCGGCTCATGCAGCACCGGGATGGTCAGGCGTTCGCATTGTTCCGCCGCCTCGACGGCGATGGCGCGCAGCCGGTCCATCCGCACGCCGGCCGCATTGGTGCGTTCCGACAGGATCGGCAGGATCGCGCTGGCGCCGAGTTCGGTCGCCTTCTGCACGACGATGTCGGTCGCGTCGCGCTTGAGCAGACAGAATGCGAGCCAGAGATCCCGCTCCGGCGCCTGCGGCCGAATCCGTATCGCGACGGCGAACGTCACCGCATGTTTGCCCAGGGTGGCGATGCGCGCGTCGAACGCCCCGTCGCGCCCGTTGAACAGCTGCACCTGGTCGCCGACGGCCCGCCGCAGCACGGCCCGCAAATAGTGCGCCTGCGCCGCAGTGCCCGCGACAGTCCCCTCGGTCGCGAGATCGCCGAGGACGTACAAACGTGGGGTCAAGTCCAGTCTAGGACTGGGTGGGGCGAAGCCGCCCCACGTAGTCCTCCTTGTATTAGCGGCCCTACCATGTTGACCCCCACCCGCGCCGCGAGGGACATAGCAGCGGTGCCCGCGTCTTTCACCGATATCCGCACCGACGGCTGGCTCGCGCGCGCCCCCGCGCCATGGCGGCCATATCTCCTCCTCGCCCGCCTCGACCGGCCGATCGGCATCTGGCTGCTTTTCCTGCCCGGCGCCTGGGGCATCCTGCTCGCCCGCGCGCCCTGGTTTGAGACCGCGCGGCTGCTGGCCCTGTTCGCCATCGGCAGCACCGTCATGCGCGCCGCCGGCTGTGTGGTGAACGACATGTGGGACCGCGATCTGGACCGTCTGGTCACGCGCACGGCGGGCCGGCCGCTGGCCAGCGGCGCGGTGTCGATGCGCCAGGCCTTCATGCTACTCGCCGCGCTGCTCGCGGCCGGCCTGGCTGTGCTGCTGCAATTACGCCCGCTCTGCTGGGGGCTCGGTGTCGGCTCGCTGGTCCTGGTGGCGCTTTACCCGCTGGCGAAGCGCATCACCTGGTGGCCGCAACTGGTCATGGGCTTCACCTTCGGCTTCGGCGCGCCGATGGGCTACGCGGCTGCCGCCGGCCGTATCGATGGCGCCTGGGCCGCGATCTACGCGGCGGCGATCTGCTGGGACCTCGGGTTCGACACGATCTACGGCTTCCAGGACATCGAGGACGACGCGCTGATCGGCGTGAAGAGCACGTCGCGCCGGTTCGCGCATGCGCCGCGGCGTTTTCTTGCGGCCAGCTACCTGGCCTGCATCGCCTGGCTCGCGTTGGCTGGCGTATTGTCGCATGCCCACACGGTGTTCTGGCCGCTGCTGGCGCTGCCCGCGGCGGGGCTCGCGTGGCAGGTCGCCCGGCTCGACCCCGCGGACCCGGCGAGCTGTCTGCGCCTGTTCAAGCTGAATCGCGAAACCGGACTGCTGCTTCTGCCCGCGTTGCTGGCCGCGCGCTTGTGACCGACGCCGCCGCGTTCATCCGCGCTAACACGGTGCTCGCCGCGCCGACGCTGGTCCCGGAAATCCGCGTCTTCCAGGCGACGGCGCTGACGCCGATCTGGCAAGCGACCGAGACATGGCTCGACGCCCATAACGTGGCGCCGCCATTCTGGGCGTTCGCGTGGCCGGGCGGCCAGGCGTTCGCCCGCCATCTGCTCGACCATGCAGCGTTGGTGGCCGGCCGCCGCGTGCTGGATTTCGCCGCCGGCGGCGGCATCGCGGCCCTGGCGGCAGCGTGCGCCGGCGCCGCCAGCGTCGACGCCAACGAGATCGATCCGCTCGCCATCGCCGCGATATCATTGAACGCGGCTGCGAATGGGCTGAACGTAACGCCGCTCGCCGGCGACATTGTTGGCTGCCCTTGCAGGTGGGACCTGATTCTGGGTGGCGATGTGTGTTACGAAGCGCCGATGACACGACATATCCTGCCGTGGCTGCGCGGCATGGCAGGATCCGCGGAGGTTTGGCTCGCCGATCCGGGGCGGGCCTACCTCCCGGGCGAGGGGCTGGAGAGTTTCGCGCGCTACGACGTGCCGACAAGTCTGGAACTGGAGGATCGAACCATTCGCCCCACCGTGCTCTACCGGCTGCGCGGCTGATCGCACCGCATGCATAGTTTTCATCATCTGCTGCATGTCTACGGCTACCCGGTCATTACGCTGGTCGTGGCGCTGGAATGCGCGGGCCTGATCCTGCCCGGCGAGACGATGCTGGTGGCGGCCTCGCTCGCGGCGTCGCACGGGCACCTTAAAATCGGCTTCGTGGTGCTGGCGGCGGCCTCCGGCGCGATCGTCGGCAACATGATCGGTTTCTGGCTCGGGCGTGTGCTGGGCAACCAGGTGCTGGCCAAATATGGCTGGCGCGTCGGCCTGAACGCGCGCCGCCTGGCGCTCGGCCGCTATATGTATGCGCGGCACGGCGGCAAGATGGTGTTTCTGTGCCGCTTTGCCGCGGTGTTGCGCAGCTTCTCCGGCCTGCTCGCCGGCGCCAACGCCATGCCGTGGCGCCCGTTCCTGCTCTGGTCGGTGCTCGGCGGTCTGGCCTGGAGCGGCGGCATCGGCTTCGGCGCATTCTGGCTCGGCAACAAGGCCAAGGCGCTGACCGGTACGACAAGCATCGCGTTCGGCGTGGCGACGCTGGCGGTCATCGGCCTGGCGCTCTACCTGGCGCACCGCAACGAGCACCGCCTGACCGAGGAGGCGCTGGCCTGGGAGCGTGCCTCCGTCGACTGCGACGCGCATGAGACCGAGGCGGTATAGAAAAAAGCAGTGTTCTTTTTTGAAGAAAAGAACCAAAAAACTTTTGCCTGTTGGGCGCCGCGCAAGCTGGACCAAGTCCACGTCCGGTGGTGCGTGCGCAGGGGCAAAGGGTTTTTGCTTCTTTTTTTCAAAAAATAAGTTCTTTCTTCCTCACATTTTCATTGATGTTTAACGCGGGCATCCACATACATAACAGCGTTAACCAACGGACGTCCCCAATGAGCCAAGCCCTCGCCGAGACCCTGACGCCGCCCGGCGCCGTCTCCATCACCCCGCGCAATCTGCGCTTCGTGAAGGCGCTGCCCGCGGCCGCCACCTGGCTCGGCGGCGACATCATCGCCACTGCCGTGTTCAATGCGCTCTCGCTCACCTTCCCGGACGGCGAGCGCATGTTCATGGACGCCGTCCGCCACTACAAACACCTGCTTGACGGCGCGCTGCTGGCCGACGCGAGCGCGTTCATCACGCAGGAAGCGATCCATACGCGCGAACATGTGGCGCTGAACAAAATCATGGATGGCGGGCATTATCCGCTTGAGCGCATCCGCGCGCATATTGCCGCCGATATCGCCATCGCCGCCAAGCTCGGCCCGATGACCATGCTCGGCGCCACCATCGCGCTGGAGCATTTCACCGCCATGCTCGGCGACTCCCTGCTCAGCCGCCCGCAGCAACTCGATGGTGCGCCCGAGGATATTCGCCGCCTCTGGCTCTGGCACGCGCTGGAGGAGACGGAGCACAAGGCGGTCGCGTTCGACGTCTTCAACATGGCAACCGCCAAGCTGCCGAACTGGCGCCGCTATCTGATCCGCGTGCGGGCGATGGTCATCACCAGCCTGCAATTCACCACCAACCTGACCAACTATGCCGCCGCCCTGCTGCACGCGGACGGCATGAGCCTGACCCGCGCACGCCTGAAAGTTCTATGGTTCCTGTTCGGCAAGCCCGGCTTCTTCCGCCGCGGCCTGCGCGGCTACTGGCACTGGTACCGTCCCGGCTTCCACCCCTGGCAGCACGACAACCGTGCGCTACTGGAAACCTGGCGCAAGGTTTTCCCGGAAGGGCAGGGCGCCTGACTGCCCGGCGTACCCCGTGGAGCAAACTGCAACAGCCGCCCATATCAACTGCCCTTGGGCCTGATCGCTCGAAGGAAGAAGGCCTGCTTCTTTTGAAAAAAAGAAGCAAAAAACCTTTGGTCCTGCGCCCTCATTACCCTTTGTGAACGTGCTTCAGCGGGCTCTTACCCAAACGAGCAAGGCCCGGTAGGCAGCATTGCAAGCGGCGCTGCGTTTGACGCGCCGGCCGCGCGCCCAGGCTTCTACTTTTTCAATGAAGCGCGCCAAATAAATACGCCTCGCCACGCAGAATTTCTGCTCTCGTCTAGCCAATGAGGCTGCACATCGAGGCGATCGCAGCGACATACCCAACAATGTCAGGCGTCCGCGGTAAGGGGGGTGCCATTGCGTTACCATCCGCCATCCAGCCGCGATTGACCTGGCGCGAGCATTCGCCAAACTGCTTCAACGACTATCTTGCTTTCGCGGCAGCACGGCGGCGCTTGCGTCCGCATATCCGCCGGCAAGACATCCGTATCGGGCGGCAATGAAGCGATATATCCTGGCACGTGTCTTAGCGGTTCTTCTGGCGATCACCGCGCCGTGCGCGGCGCGTGCTGGCACCACGCTGCCGGGCCCGGACCGGGACCTGTTCGACTACCCCTATTACAAATGCGCCAGGAGCTATTTTGTCGGGCCCGCAGGCAGCGACCGCGCCGACGGAACCGGTCCCTCGTCCGCGTGGGCCACATTGCAGCATGCCAATGACTCGATTGCCGCGCAGGGCGCAACTTCCGGTGCCGGAACCTGCGTCATCATCAAGCCCGGCCTCTATAAGGGTGGTGTTCACATCACTGCCGGCGGCAATGCAGCAACGGCCACAGGCTATCTCGTCTATCGATGCGAGAAGATGGACAAATGCACCGTCACTGGGCCGCCCGCCACGGCCGGCACCGAGGGCCAGGTTGTCTGGGACCAACCTAATGGCGCTGGCAGTTACGTCATGATCGATGGTTTTGTGCTGGCCGCATCGGCGCCCTCGCAGGGCGGCGCTTATGGCACCGGCGCTTTCGGGCAGGGCATCCAACTGTGGGACGGCAACGACACGGTCGCAAACGCTGCATTCTCGGTGCACCATGTCTGGATCATGAATAGTATCATATCGGGCTACGGTCAGGCCGGTATAAACATGAACGACGGGGAGTATTTTTATGTCGTGCATAATACCGTCCATAACAATGCAAATGCCGGGTGCCAGGCGCAAGGCTCCGGCATCGCTTTTGTCGAGCTGAAGGCAGTTCCCGGCACCTACAAGCGCACCGCGGACGACGGCATGAACCACATACTCGGCGACATCGGCAGCTTCAATAACGCCATCGCCTGGAATGTCGTTTACAACAACGCCACCACAAAATGCGGCGATGCGTCGAATCCTTACGATACAGATGGAAATAATATCATTCTGGATACGTTGAACAACGGCAATATCGGTGGGACCCTGATCACCGGCCCGACCTATCCGGGTTCGGTGCTCGTGGAATTCAACGTCACCTACAATGCCGGCGGCCGCGGCATTCACATCTTCCGGTCAGAGAACATCACCGTCGCCAATAATAGCTGCTACAACTCTGATCTTGACCCTTATCTCTATGCTATTTACCGGCCGTGTATCGGCGATAATATCGGCTACAACAATGAATTCTTTAACAATCTGGCATACGCCATCCCCCAGCCCAAGCTGGGCGCGGCACCTTGTGCCGGCAGCAGCAAGGGATGCCTCGCTTTCAACGGCGCATATGCCGGCGGGTTGGCGGCGGGCGGCGGCGCGGAGGACCGGTTCTTCAACAACATCAGTTACTGCACGTCCACCGCCCAACCACTCGGGTATGGCTGCACGCCCATGTTCACCAACAGCGCCATGCGCACCAGCGCGGAATATTATGATGAAATATCAACGGGCGACGCGCTGTTGCTGAGCGGCGCCTTGCCGGCGCCGCTGGTTGCCGGCACGACATATTACGCTGTCAAAGTCGGCGCCGATCAAATCCAATTCGCCGCCACGAAAGCCGACGCCCGCGCGGTCCCGCCGGTCGTACTTGGCCTTTATGATATCCAATCAGGGTCGGTCGCGATCATGGACAAGACGAAATCAAAAACCTATGCCGGCGCGGTCGTGCAACAGGATTCGTTTCCGACTACAGGGAAAAACCACAATATCGCGCAGAGGAAACCCGACTGGATGAAAGTCGGAACTGCCTCGCGGGGCACCGAAACGACTCAGCCGGTCGGCGCAAATTTTGCCCTGGCTGCTGGCAGCCCGGCGATCGGCAAAGGTCTGCGCGCGACCTATCTGAATGCCCAGTCAGTCGACCTCGGCGCTTGCCCCAGTACCGTCACCGAATGTCCGGTCAAATCCGCCGAACCGGCGAGCGCGCCGCAATAAGTGACCCAGCAAGCGGGCGCCAGAGTCACCGGAGAATGCCTTGGCGTGACGCCCTAAGGCAGCGCTAAGGGCCCTAGATTGCCAACGAGATTGCGACATGCGCCGAAAAGCTTACTCTGCGGCGTGGCGGCTCGCGACCTCGTCCAGCAACGACCACACCCTGGACGGCTCCAACTGCACATCCGGGTCGTTCAACAAGCGCTCAACTTCGTCCAGCTTCTGCTCGAGATCCTTTTGAGTCATCCGGCCAAAACCCTCAAACGGGACATATTGCGTTTTTTGCATACCAGCATAACGCAAGGATTGTGCCAAAGTTGCAGCGTTGTCGCAGATTTCTCACAGCGTCGATGTCACCGCGGGCGCCAGCGCGGCCGCCCCCGACTGCTTGTGGCTCGGGTTGCGGAACCGCAATTCGCCGTCCTCCGCCGCATCCGGCGGTGCCGCGCCAAATAATTCCTGCCGGGACGCGCAGGTCACCGCCACCACGCATCGCGCCGCCGCGCGGGTGAGAAACTGCCGTGCCGCACCCTCCAGCCGCAACTGGTCGCGCAGCGACCGCCATTCCAACCGGTCGGTGTCCTCGATAAACATCGCCAGAAT
>Ga0116226_10001806_pt1 | contig 18543 bp, 19 predicted proteins | sample S1TSphfallax_FD_89692 | JGI IMG/M metagenome (GOLD analysis project Ga0116226, IMG submission 89692) | Host-associated microbial communities from peat moss isolated from Minnesota, USA - S1T2_Fa - Sphagnum fallax MG | ecosystem: Host-associated > Plants > Peat moss > Unclassified | place: USA... | reverse complement strand
GCCGCATTCTGCGCTGGGTGCCGGCGTGCTTGGGGGTCATCATCCTGGCCGCGTGCGGCTCGGATTCAGCGGAAACGGAAGCGACGACGGGTACCGCCGCCGCTCAAACCACGGTGGTCGCCGCAAGCACCAGCAACGCCGTCGCAATCACCGACGGCTCGGATAACGGCGCTTTGCGAACCCGCCACTTGGGTCCGACCGTGACGCTGGTGGCTTCGCCCAGCACGATCGCCAGTGGCGGCGACTCGACACTCACGTGGAATGCAGCGCGAGCCTCGAGCTGCACCGCCGGCGGCGCATGGAGTGGACCGGTTGCCACGAGTGGCACGTGGTCTACCGGTGCACTCACCAATACGTCGAACTACACGCTGACCTGTCAAGGCGATGATGGTACGGCCACGCAAACGCTCATCGTCACCGTCGCGGAAGCGGCGCCGGCTGTTGTCCTTACCGCCACGCCCAGCACGGTGAACTCGGGAAGCTCGTCCACCTTGACCTGGTCGAGCAGCAATGCCACCACGTGCTCCGCCGCCGGTGGCTGGTCGGGTTCCAAGGCACTGAACGGTTCGGCGGCGACCGCCGTGTTGAGCGAGGCCACCAGCTATACCTTGACCTGCACGGGTCCCCAGGGGACGGCAACGCAAACGGCCACCGTCACCGTGAAGAACATAGAACCGACCGTGAGCATCACCGCCACTCCCAGCACCATCAAGAGTGGCGGCACCGCCATGTTGCAGTGGAATAGCACCCTGGCCCAGAACTGCGTTGCCTCCGGCGCATGGTCCGGAACAAAATCCCCGAGCGGATCCCAAGCCACCGTCGCCTTGGCGAGCAATGCCACGTACACACTGACCTGCACGAATGGTGGCGCCGTGGCATCGCAGTCCGCCACCATCACCGTGACCGCAGCCGCGCCCACCGCCGCCGCTCCGACGGTGAGCTTGGTCGCAACCCCCAGCACGGTGACCAGCGGCAACGGCACCAGCTTGATTTGGTCTTCCAGCAACGCCACCTCCTGCACGGCCACGGGCGGCTGGAGCGGCTCGCTGGCAGCAAGCGGATCGCATTCCACGGGTGCGCTGACCGCGGGTGCGACCTACGGCATCACCTGCACGGGAGCCGGCGGCAGCGCGACGCAGTCGGCTACCGTCACGGTCAGCACCCTTGCACCGACTGTGACGCTCGCGCTCAGTCCCAGCACCGTCACCAGCGGCAACAGCACCGTGCTCACCTGGTCGGCGAGCAATGCATCCTCGTGCACCGCCTCGGGCGGGTGGAGCGGTGTCGAGGCAACGAGCGGCTCGCATATGACGGCAGCACTCACCGCCAGCACGACTTACTCGATCACGTGCACCGGAACCGGTGGCACCGCCACCCAGAGCGCGACCGTCTCGGTGACCGCCGCGCTGCCCGCGATCACGCTGGCCGCCAACCCGAGCACCGTGAACTCGGGAGCGACCTCGACGCTGACCTGGTCGGCGACCAATGCAACGTCGTGCGCCGCCACGGGTGGCTGGGGCGGCACCGAGCCCACCAGCGGTTCCTACACCTCACCCGCGCTCAGCGCCAACGCGAGCTATTCGATCAGCTGCACGGGAACGGGCGGCACCGCCAGCCAGACGGTCACCGTGACCGTCACGGGAACAACGGGTACGGCCACCCTCGCTTGGGTGGCGCCGACTCTCAATGTCGATGGCACGCCGATCACCGCGCTCAGCGGCTACCACATCTACTACGGCACGTCCCCGTCGGCGCTGACGCAGTCTGCGACGGTGAGCGATGCCACCGCGACGACTTACACGGTGAGCGGACTCGCCTCCGGTACCTGGTACTTCGCGGTCGCCGCCGATGCGGTAGATGGCACCGAAAGCACGCAGACGGCCCCCGTCACGAAAACGATTTGAAACTTCGTGGGACGAATGATGCTTGGTGTCCACCGACATCACGCATCGAGCCACTCGCCTGAACTCATTCGATCCTGCGCGCGGGATTTACCATAATGATCGACCAGCAGAATCTTGCAGCGATCGAGAAAATTAGATTGAGCGGCACATCACCATGAGTTACATTCGACACGTCATGATGCGTTCGATGCATCGCACACTCGGGCACGGCCAACAATCACGGAAGGCGAATGAAATTAGCCCAACTTCTCGCTGCGTCACTCGCGATCGGTTCTCTGTCCATGTCGATCCCAGCATGGTCGGTAGAAACTGTGTCATACAACGGTGGGTCGGCATCGATCACCGGCATCGGTAACCAACTTCCCGGCGGTACATACGACCAACTTTCGTTGAGTGGGCTCTCCGGAACGCTGGGAAATTCAGGTACCATCGATCTGAATACGGTTGATTTCACCGTTGGGGCGAATACCAACTCGACGTCGCCCTACACCGTCACGGGAAGTATTTCCGAAAAGGTAACCATCGCTGGCGTCACCGACACGCTTATCATCCCCTACTCGGAAACGGTCAATGGTATCCGCTACGTCAGCTGCGGTAACTTCGGCTGCTCGACGATGTATGAGGACTCAATCACCCTGGGAACCACGTCGGCTTCCTTCGGCCCGAATGTAGAATTGATTTCTCTCAGCCCGCTAACCCTGGATTCCTATAACGGCACCGTTTCCCGCACCCTGACCGCGTATGTGACCAACAAGACCCCGGTTCCCGCGGTCGCGCCGGAAATCGATCCGGCCTCTGCCGCCAGTGGAATTTCGTTGCTGTTGGGTTGCTTGATGGTATTCATAGGCCGGCGACGTCCGAGGACGTTGACCGCAGCATAGGGATTTGCTCGCAATATCAGAGGGACCCGTCGTGAGATTTGAGTTATCCATTGCGGTATTTGGGCTGATAACTTGCGCGATCGCAGCAGCGCCCGCATCGGCGCAAGCGGTCGGCTCCTACGGTTGCCCTGGGGGGCCGGCCTGTAGCCCGTCTGGGCCGGTGTTGAGCTCTTTCGTCGCGACCGCTGACGTTAACAGCACAATTTCAACGCTGACCATCAATACGACTACCGACGCTTCGGTTACCAATCTAATCGATGCGTATTCGACGACACTCATCGCGCAGATCCAAGGCGCTTCGACCGTCGTTGATGAGACCCTCCCGGTCTCAGCAAGCGATCCTACCTTCCAAGCCGCCGTCGCGGCCGCGGAAGCAACGCTGGCGAGTGATGGTGCAACGTCCATCGCGGGCCCGACGCTCGCCAGCAGCAGTGATACCTTAAAAAACAGCTCTCAAACGGTAGACAGCATCCTCTCACAGTCGAGCAGCATCCAATCAAACACGTACGTCGGACCGTTGACGATTTACGTCGGCATCAATCAGTCTGAATCGTTTACGCTCGGGCCTGGCCAAATCGATGGCGACACTCTGGTTACGGAGACTGTGGATACCCTTGCCACCACGACCACGACCACAACCGATTTGCTCACTCAGGTTTATGACATTACGGGGTCCTTCGCCCAACCGGTGGCGGCTCCCGAGATCAACATGACTTCGGCAGGGAGCGCCTTGACCTTGCTGATGGGATCGCTCGCCGTTTGTGGCGGCGCCGCGCGTCGGAAACGGCGATAGATTACCGGACGGATTTCACGTCGCTGTTGACCCGTTCAGCAGCAGCCCACTTAAGCCTTCTGGATCGCTCCCAAGAAATCGCCCTTGCCCACCTCGACGCCGTTGTTCCGCAGCAGCGCATATACCATGCTCATGTGGAAATAGAAGTTCGGCAGCACGAAATCGGTGAGGTACGACGCGCCGGTGAACTTCATGGCGCCGTTGGGAAATTTGAGTTCGATCGCGCGCGATTCCGCACCTTGCATCTGCGCCGGCGTGATGCTCTTCAAGAACTCGGCGGTCTTGGCGATGCGCGCCTTGAGTTCGGCGAAGGTGGTTTCCGTGTCCGCATGCTGGGGTACTTCCACCTGCGCGAGACGGCCGGCGGCACCCTTGGCCGTGTCACAGGCGATTTGTACCTGGCGTGACAGCGGATGCATGTCGGGAAACAGGCGCGACTGGGCCAGGGTGAGCGAATCGAATTTCTTGCTTTCCGCGTAGGCGGCACCCTTGTCGAGAAGCGCCGATATGTTCGTCAATCCGCGCGCCAGCGCCGGAACAGAAATCTCATACATGGAAATCGCCATGGTTTGTCTCCTGGGAGTATTTTCTAAAGTCATGGATCGAGCGGTGCGCAACTCTACCAGAAACTTAACGTAAGCTTGACGCGTCCGAACCCCCTGGGTGAAGCCATGCTGCCCTTCTCCGAAGCCTGCGAACGCAATCGCGGGCCCATCCTCGACGTGCTGCAGCGCGCATTCGCGCGGCAATCCGAGGTATTGGAAATCGGCAGCGGCACCGGACAGCACGCCGTGCATTTCGCGTCCAACCTGACCCATCTGACGTGGCATCCCACGGAGCGCGTCGCCAACCTGGCCGCGTTGCAAGCGCGCTTGAGGTTCGAGGCCCCGGCGAACGTCCGCCCTGCCACCGTCCTCGATGTGACGCAAAAGGAGTGGCCGGTGCGTCACGTCGATGCGGTGTTCTCGGCCAACACCCTGCACATCATGTCGTGGCGCGAAGTCATGGCCCTGTTCGCCGGCATCGATGCGGTGCTCATGCGGGCGGCATCGTGTGCATCTACGGACCATTTCGCTACCAAGGACGGCACACGGCGGCGAGCAACGAGCGCTTCGATGCGGAACTTCGCGAGCGCGATCCCGCCTCAGGCATACGCGAGTTCGATGAGGTGATTGGTCTCGCGACCGCACACCGCCTGCGGCTCACCGCCGATCACGCGATGCCGGCTAATAATCGGCTGTTGGAATTCGCACGGGTCGATTAGCGGCACCCTACATCGAGGCGAAATCTCGATCTGGCCTTATGAATTGAGCGGCCCGGCGCTACTCGCGTATCGTACAGGGTGGCGGTGTGCCGTCGCGGCACAGGGTCGGCCCACGCTCCTGCGACGGTTCCCCCGGACTGTCTGCATGCGGATCGTTGGCATCAAAGGCAGCACATCCAGCGAGCCCGGTCATCAGGCAGGTCAACACACAGGCGGCAAACGTCCTCATCGTCGACTCCTTTGTCGCGGTTTGCGACATGACTTGATTATCCGCCTTGCGCAGCCCGCCCGCAGTCAGATAAATCCGACGGAATTCCGGATCCCTGCCGAGCGCAACCTATGTGCTCATCTCGCCGGCGCCAACAGAGCCGCGCAATCCACGTCCTTTCCCGGGCCTCGATCGAGCAGCTTGACCGACGAATCGTGCGCTTGAATCGCGAACGTCGGCCGTTGCAGCGGGCCGCGTATGAGGAGCGGTGCATCCACGCGCAGAAATCGCAGGTCCTTCGGCTCGCCGTGCAACTGAAGGTCGAGCGTTTCCGTATCCAGGTGGATCACGCCCTCCCCTTTGATCAGTACCGGCTCGGTGTCGATGACGATGGACTGCGCGGTGAGCATGCCGTCGTGCGCCTTGAAGGTCGCCACCGCGCAGCGCACCTCGGTGTCACGCTTGCTGCGCGCCAGGATGAGCCCCAGGCTGCGTAGATCCACGCCCGCCAGCTCGGCCACCGACAGGCGAATCTTGCCGTGCGGCAGCGTGGCCGCGACCGAGCCGTCCGCGCTCGCGACGACTTCATGCAGCGAAGCGCCCGTGCCGGTCATCTCGATGCTGACCTGCATCAACCCTTCCAGAGGCGGCTCTTTTTGATCGTGCGCGAGCGCCGCGAGCTGCAAATCCGTGAACCGCATGCTCACGTCGGCTGCCGGTAGCGGCCCGTTGGCATCGAGTTTCAAGCGCGCCTCTACCTTGCCTTGCAGCAGCTCTGCGCGCAGCGCCGGGATGCTCGCGACGCCATGGTCGATGTTCAACTCCCCCGAAAGAGCCTGCAGGGCGGTGCGGCCCACCTCGACGCGCCGCGCCGCGAATCGCAACTGCACATCACGGCGGCGCAGCCCCTCGGCGTTCAGTGCGGCGTCGGAGAACACTCGCCGCGGCCCTTCGGCCTCTGGCTGCGCCGCGCGCGCGCCAAAGTCAGCGAGGTGCAGTACGCCCGCGGTGACCGTGCCCTCGAGCACCGGCCTGCCGGTGACGCCCCCTTGGCGGTAGCTCGACAGGGAGCCGGCGATATCGCTTTCGCCCGTGGTGAGTTTCATTTGATCGAAATTCGTGCGCAGGCCGCGGCGCTCGAGGCTGCCGGTGAGACGGTAGGCGCCGCTGTTCACCAACTTGAGGCCGATGAGGAAATAGAGATCTTTGAGATCGGCACCCTGCGCTTCGAACGTGCCGTTCAGTACATTGAAGTCGAAGGGCTGCGGCAACGAGCCCTGCAGGTCGAGACGCGAACCGCTCGACTCCGCCGTGAACTCGAACGCGTAAGGCGCATCGTGGCGCACGCCGCCGAGCGGCGCGCCGCTCAAGTCGAGGCGGGCCGGCCGGCCGTTCAGCTGACCCTGCCCCTCGATGTGCAGCCGCGATGCCGCCGCGGCGCTGCCGTTGGCACTCACCGTGCCGTCGAAGTGCATGTGGTGGAGTTCATCATCGACCCGCAGGTGGGCATCGGGCACCTCGAGTTCCCGGATCAACGGCAGGCCCTTGCCCACCTCGCCACTGTCCGGATCGAAGCGCTGCCAGTTGGCGCGACCGCCGGCATCGCGCGAGAGCTGTAAGTCCGCACCCTCCAGGGCGATGCTCTCGATCGTGGGGGCATGCCCAAACTTCAGGCCGCCAAATACCAACGTCACGCGCTCGATCCGCGCCATCTCGCCGGCTTGCACCCAGCTCGGGTTGCCGATGCTGACCTTCTGCGCCTCGATGCGCGGATGGGACGACCACAGCGTGAGCTTGAGGGCACCGTCGACGCGAATCGGCCGGCCGTAGTGCTTCGTCACGTACTTGAGCAGCGGACCGCGAAAGTAGCCGGCATCCACCAGCAGCACCAGCGCCGGCACGAGGGCGGCGAGCGCGAGCACCACGGCGGCCACCGCCAGTCCCCATTTGTAGGGTTTCGTAACGTTCTGAGCCGTGAAACTCAAGCCGCTTGATTGCGGCCGGACTTCTTCGCGTGCTGCAGCTGTCCTTGCGCCCTTTGCAAGAGACTCTCGCAGCTCTCCTCGGCCTCCGGCACGGCCGCGCAAACGCCGACGCTGACGCTGATGTAGCGCAGCACCGCCGAGCGCGGATGGTGAATGCGCAGGTCGCGCACGCGCTCGGCCATCAGCTGTCCCAGCCTGAGCGCCGCCTCGCACTCGACGCCGGGCGCGAACGCCACCAAGCTGCCGCCATCAATGCGGGCCGTGATGTCGCTCGAGCGGCGCAGGCAGCCCGACACCACGTGCGCGACGCGGCGGATGGTCGAATCGCCGGCGGCACGTCCGAAGGTGGTGTTGTAGAGATCCAGAGCATCGATGTCGATCGCGAAGATCGCGATACTGCGCCGCTCGCGCTGCGCCAAGGCCCAATCGCGTTTCAGCAGCTCCTCGAGATACGGCAGCGTGAACAATCCCGTCAGCCGGTCATCGCGCACGGCGATCGAGGTGGGCTGGTGCGTCCCGCTCATCGAGTCGCGCGAGACCTTCGGATCGATGCGCAGCCGCTCGCCGGCGTCGCGATGATGTCCGATGAAATGGGTGACGCGGCCGGTGTCATCCTTCAGCGGCAGGATCGACATCTCGTTCCAAAACAGCGAGCCGTCCTTGCGGTAATTGCGCAACAGCACGCGGCACGCCTCACCGCGGCCCAAGCAATCGCGCAGCCGATGCCGCGCGTCCTGCTCGCGATCCTCGCCCTGCAGCAGGCGAAGATTGCGGCCGACCAGCTCGGCCGCGGGGTAGCCGCTCAAGGTTTCGAAGGCAGGATTGACGTAGATGACGGGATTGACGGGGTTGAGCGCATCGACCAAGACCACGCCCTCGGGGGAGGTCTCGACCAGCCGACGGTACATGGGATCGTCAATCCCCGTCATTGCTCCGCTCCGTCAACACCAAGGGGGGTGTCGCCGAAAGTTGCGCGATCTGCGCCACGGTCTCCCGCCACTGGGGATTCTCGCCCAAATTCGCACCCGCCTCGCCGCGCGCACGCATGCGCACCAACCGGGCCTGGGATGCCGGCGACGAGAACTGCGGCCCGAAGTGCTCCAGCACGGACTGTACCGCGGGCCTGTCGTTGCAAATGGGCAGGACGTCGCATCCTGCCGCGAGGGCGAGCTTGACCCGCTGCAAAATGCCGCCGAACGCGGCCGCGCCGGCCATGCTCAAGTCATCGGCGAACACGCAGCCGTGGAACCCCAGCTCGCCGCGCAGGATCTCCGTGACCCAGCGGTGCGAGAGGCTCGCCGGCAGGCGATCGACGCTTGAATACACGACATGGGCAGCCATGATGGCCGCCACGTTGTTCTGGATCATGAGCCGGTACGGGCGTATATCCGCTTCCATATCGACGAAATCGCGCCGATCCACGGGTAACTCGGTGTGCGAATCGGCGATCACGGCGCCATGACCGGGAAAATGCTTGGCGCACGCCGCCATGCCGGCATCGCGCATGCCCGCCATATAAGCCGCACCCAAGGCGCCGACGGCGTCCGCCTGGGTGTGGAAGGCGCGATCGCCGATGATTTCGCTCACCCCATAGTCCAAGTCGATGCACGGGGCGAAGCTGAAGTCGACGCCCACCGCACGCAGTTCGGCGGCCATCAGCCAGCCCACCGCTTGCGCCAGGCTCAATGCCTCGCGTCGCTCCGCATCGAACCGCCGGCCGAGCAGCCGCGACGCGGGGAGGCGCGTGAACCCCTCGCGAAAGCGCTGCACCCGGCCCCCTTCATGGTCTACCGCGACCAGCAGCTGCGGTGAGCGGAGCGCCCGGATGGCGGCGGTCAACTCGGCCACTTGGGATGTGTCCCGATAGTTGCGGCTGAAGAGAATGACGCTGCCGACCATGGGGTGGGTCAGCACGCGGACATCCTCGGAGGTGAGGTCGGTGCCCGCGATGTCCACCATGAAGGGACCGAGACTCACGCGTCGCGCTCGAAGACGGCAATCGACTCGACGTGCGTCGTATGCGGAAACATGTCCATCACCCCCGCGTCGGTCAGCGTATACCTCAAGTCCCTCACCAAGATACCGGCGTCCCGGGCCAAACTGCCCGGGTGACATGAAATATACACGACTCGACGCGGCTGCCACTGACGCATGAGCGGCAGCAGCTCCGCCGCCCCGGCGCGCGGCGGATCGAGCAGCACCAGATCATACGGCCGCTGCGCCCAGGGACCGAACTTCGACGGATCGAACAAGTTCTCGGTCGTGAATTCCGCATTCTCGATGCCGTTGCGCACGGCGTTGTGGCGCGCCTTCGCGACCAGGCCCGCGTCGCCTTCCACGCCGAGCACGTGACGCACGCGCCGCGCCAGCGGCAGCGTGAAATTGCCCAGTCCGCAGAACAGGTCGAGCACCGCATCGCCCTGCTGCGGCGCGAGCAGCTCGAGACAGGTGCTCACCATGTCGACGTTGATGTCGCGGTTCACCTGGATGAAATCGACGGGTCCGAACTCGATCACCACCCGCCCCTCGTCCACGGCGTAGGTCAGGGGCGGGTAATCGCCCCGCAGCGGCCGCACCGTGTCGAGGCCGCCGGTCTGCAGAAAAATCTGCAGTCCGCGCGCGTCGGCGAAGTCGGCAATCTTTTGCAGGTCCTCCGCGCCCGGCGGCTCCATGACGCGCAGCACCAGCGCGGTGTGCGCATCGCCCGCCGCCACTTCCACCTGCGGCAACTTGTCGCGGATGGCGAGCGTTTCCACCAATGCCGCCAGCTGGCTGGGCAGATCCCCCAGAGGCTCGATGAGGATCTCGCAGCGGCGGATGTCGGCGAGGTACGGTTTCTCGCGTTCACGAAACCCGGCGAGCACGCGGCCTTTCTTGTGCACGTACTTCACCCCGAGACGCGCCCGGCGCCGATAGGCCCAGGGTGCAGCGGTCAGGGGCGGCCGCACCCGCTGCGGCGCAACGCGTCCGATGTGTTCGAACGCGTCCAGCAACTGCGCCTGCTTGGCGCGGATTTGCGCCGGCGGCGTCAGGTGCTGCAAGGAGCAGCCGCCGCATACCCCGAAGTGAAGGCAACGCGGCGCGGTACGGTCGGCGGAGGCGGTGAGCACCTCGATCAATCCGGCCTCATCGAACTGCCGCCGCCGCTTGAAAATGCGAAAGCGCACGCGCTCGCCCGGCAGCGCGCCGTCGATGAACACGGCTTTGCCGTCGACTCGCGCCACGCCCCGGCCATCCTGCGCAAGATCGACGACCTCGCCCTCGAGCACGCTGGTGTTCAGGTCTCGGCCTCGGGCCATGCGGCCAGGAATTCCTGCAGGTGCGGCGCCGTGCTGTCCTTGAGAAGCTTGCGCACCCGCGCCACTTCCTGCACGTGCTCGGCCGCGTTCAAATGCCCGCGCAGCAGTTGGAAGCGCAGATAGATCAGGTAGGTGTTGAGCACGTCGGTCTCGCAGTAGGCGCGGATGCGGCCGATCCCGCCTTGCAGATAGGCTCCCCAAACCTCGGCACCGTGCATGCCGAGCTTGCCCGGAAAGCCCAGCAGCGAGGCGATGTCCTGCAGGCTGGCGCGGCCGCGTCCCTGGAAGCCGGAGAGAATGTCCATCAAGTCCATGTGGCGCCAATGAAAGCGGCTCAGGTAATTGCTGAACCTGAAGCTGTGATCGGTGTCGCCCGTTTCCCAGTAGCGCGACGCGGTCACCCCATGCAGCAGGCTGCGGTAATTGAGCACCGGCAGGTCGAAACCGGTGCCGTTCCAGGACACGAGATCCGGCGTGAACTTGTCCAGTCCGTCGAAGAAGCGCTCGATCAAATCCTTCTCGGTCGAACTCTCCTCGCCCAAGCTCCAAACTTTAAGCGAGTCCCGCGAGCGCATCACCACCGAGATCGCGACCACGCGATGCTGCTCATGCGCCAGGAATTCGCTGCCCACTTCCTGGCGGCGGCGCGTGAACATGATTTGCGCCACGTGCTCCTCGGACAGCTCGCGCAGGCCGTACAGGCGCCGGCCGAGTGCCGTGTCCGGCACCGTCTCGATGTCGAACACCAGGATGTTCACGCGCGCCGCATCAAGATGGCGACCGCCACCACGAGGCCCGCCTCGTCCGTCAAGGTGACGTGGCCCTCGCCGATCCCGAGACCGTCGCGCACCTTGGCGCCGCGCGCCGAGTAGACCACCTCGGGCTTGCCCCACGAGTTCTGCACGATACCGACGTCGCGGATCCACACGCCGTGCGAGAAGCCCGTGCCCATGCCCTTGACGATGGCCTCCTTGGCGGCAAAGCGCATCGCGAGGAAACGCACCGGGCGGGCCGTGCGCCCGAGCTGTTCGAGCTCCTCGGGCAGCAGCAGATGCTTGACGAAGCGCGCGCCGTACTTCTGATAGACGTGCTCGATGCGATCGACTTTGAGCACATCGATACCGATGCCGAAGATCACGTGATCCTCAACCCCGCGCTTTGCGCATCAGGTCTTTCATGTCGCCGACCGCACGGGCCATTCCGTCGGAAATGGCACGCGCGATGATCGAGTGCCCGATGTTGAGTTCGACGATCTGCGGGATCGCCGCGATCGGCTCGACGTTGTGATAATGCAGTCCATGCCCCGCATTGACGATCAGTCCGAGGGAGGCCGCGAGCTGCGCCGCCGCGCGCAGCCGCTCGAACTCGCGCGCCTGGGCCGCACCCTGCGCGTCCGCATACGTGCCCGTATGCAACTCGATCACCGGCGCGCCGCAGCGGCGCGCGGCCTCGATCTGCGCCGCATCCGGATCGATGAACAGCGACACCCGTATCCCCGCGGCGCTTAAATGTTGCACGGCCGCGGCGATGCGCGCACTCTGGCCCGCGATGTCGAGGCCGCCTTCGGTGGTGATTTCCTGGCGCGATTCCGGTACCAGGCAGCAGTCCTGCGGCGCGACCTGCACCGCGATGCGCAGCATCTCCTCGGTCACCGCCATCTCGAGATTCATGCGCGTCTGCAAGGCCTCGCGCATGACGTGCACGTCGCGATCCTGGATGTGGCGGCGATCCTCGCGCAGATGCAGCGTGATGCTGTCGGCGCCGGCCTGCTCGGCCTGCAGCGCCGCATACAGCGGATCCGGGTAGCGCGCGCGCCGCGCCTGGCGCAGCGTCGCGACGTGATCGATGTTCACGCCGAGTGCGATGCCATCGTGCGCGGCCGTGCTCATGACCTGCCTTCGAGCCGCGCAGGTGCGCGTGGCCGCAGCGCCAGCATGACCTCGCGCGACTTCAACACCCTGCCATCGAGGCAGGCATCGATCGCCGCCCGCAGCAGCCGCTTGGCGTCGCGCAGGGAGCGCGCATCGGCGAAGCTTTCGCTTTGCAAATCGCTGAGCGACTGTCCATAGACCGCGCCGGGCGCCTCCGCCACGCAGGGCTGCGGCCCGCTCTGCACCGCGAAGCGATAGTAGCAGTCGGCCTGAACCGGCACGCCCTCCACCGTGCGCGTGAGCTCCAGGCCGTAGCCTAAGTCATCGAGCAGATGCTTCTCGAAGCGCCGCAATGCCGGCTCTTCGACCTCGCCGTCGCACAGCGCCTGCACGCAGGTGGCATAGGAGGCGAAGATGTCGGGATGCGGATCCCAGCGCTCGGTCAGCTTGAGCAGCAGCTCGTTCATATAAAATCCGCTCATCAGCCGTGCCGGCGACAGCGCGCTCACGCGGCCGTCGATTTCGGCGCTGACCAGCTGGCCGGCGTCCGACTTGCCGGTCCAGGATATCAACAGCCGCTGGAACGGCCGCAGCACCCCCTTCAAGGATGATTTCGCGGAATTCGCGCCGCGCGCGAACACCGTCAGGCGGCCGTGCTCGGCGGTGAACACCTCGACGATACGGCTCGTGTCCCGATAGGCATATTGATGCAGCACGTAGGCCGGTGCCAGCCACACATGTCGACCCCCCGGCCGGCTCGCGCTCTTCACAGGCTTTCGTACCCAAACTGGCGCAGCGCCATTTCGCTGTCGGCCCAATTCTCCTTCACCTTGACCCAGAGTTCCAGGTGCACGGAGCGTTGCCACAGATCGTTCAGTTCGATGCGCGCCAGCCGGCCGATCTCCTTCAAGCGCTCACCGCCCTGGCCGATGACGATGGCTTTCTGGCCGGCGCGCTCCACCCAGATGACGGCGTTGATCATGATCCGGCCGTCTTCATCCGCGAAGCGCTCGATCTGCACGTTGATGCCGTAAGGCAGCTCTTCGCGCAGCTTCAGGGTGAGCTTTTCGCGCACCACCTCGGCGGCGTGAAACGGCTCGTCGCGGTCGGTGAGCACATCCGCGGCGAACAGCGGCGGCGCCACCGGGAGCCGCGATCCGACCAACTCGACCAGCGGCTGCAAATTGTCCATCTGCATCGCCGACACCGGCACCAGCCCTGAGGCCGGGATGCGTTGCGCCATCTCATCGAGAAACGGCAGCAGCAGCTCCTTGGGGAATACCCGGTCGACCTTGTTGATCACCAGGAACAGCGGCTGTTTCAAGCCGCGCACCCGCTCCCACACCCACTCATCCTCGTCCGTGAAGCGCAGCGCCTCGATCACGAACATGATGACGTCGGCGTCCTGCGAGGAGGAGATGGCCACGCGGTTCATGTATTGATTCATGACCCGGCGGGTCGATTCGTGCAGGCCCGGCGTGTCGACCAGCACCAGCTGCGCGTCGGGGCGGTTCACCACCCCTAAGATGCGGTGCCGGGTGGTCTGCGGCTTGGCGGTCACGATGCTGACCTTGCGGCCGACGAGCGCATTGACCAGCGTCGACTTCCCGACATTGGGACGTCCGACGATCGCGACGTGGCCGGCGCGGAACTTGGGCGAGATCATGGCGACTCGCGCATCTCCGGCGGCAGTAATTCCAGCAGCTTGGCGGCGGCGAGCTGCTCGGCGCGGCGCCGGCTGCCCGCCTCCCCCACCGTGGAGAGTGCGAAGGGGAGCACCTCGCAGCTCACGGCAAACACCTGCGCGTGGGCATCGCCCGACACCGCCGTCAAGGTATAGGTGGGCAACGCGAGCCCGCGTGCCTGCAGCTTCTCCTGCAGCCGCGTCTTCGGATCTTTGAGCGTGTCGGCGGCCGGCAGCGCCGTGATGCGCCGGCCCATGATGTGCACCACCGCGGCCATCGCCGCGTCGAACCCCGAATCCAGATAGATCGCGCCCAACAGCGCCTCGAGTGCATCGGCGAGGGTGGAGGCACGGCGAAAACCGCCGGTTTTGAGCTCACCGGCGCCGAGACGCAGATGCTCCCCCACACCCAGCTCGGCGCTGATCTCGGCCAGCGTGGCGCCGCTCACCATGGTGGCGCGCAGGCGCGACAGGGCGCCCTCATCGGCATGCGGATGCGCGTCGAACAGCAGCCGCGCCACGCTGCAGTTGAGCACGGCATCGCCCAGGAATTCCAAGCGCTCGTTGTGCGCGGCACCGGCACTTCGGTGCGTGAGCGCCGCATGACACAGCGCCGGCGTCGCGAACCGGTGACCGAACGATCGCAGCGTCCAGTCATCCAGCTCGTCGGCCTTGCGGAGTGGTATCACTGCACCTTCACGGTCTTGTCGAAGTGGACCGACAGCGAGACATTCGAGATGTACGGCACCGCATCGTCGTAGACCACCCGCATTTGCACACCGCTGTCGTCCTTGGTGATCTGGATGTCCTTGACGTCGACCGCCGACGGATCCTCGATCGCCCAATGCCGCTCCAGGATGCGCCGGATGTTGCCCGGGTCGGTATTCTCACCCTTGACCTCGCTGCCCGTCATTTCCAGGGTGCGCGCGATCTTCATGTAGTTCAAGTACACCGGCACCAGACGGATGACCGCATAGCCGATGGCTCCCACCAGCGCCAGAATGAACAGCAATCCGATGAAAGTCATGCCTCGTTGATGCCGCATATCGTCCTCCCTAAACTCCCTATTCAATCGCATTCCCGATCCGCCGCCATTGAGGTCCGTCACGAGTATCAAGATTAAGCCAAATCCGCACCGCCCTACCGACTAGATTCTCCTCAGGCACGTAACCGGGCGCATCCGGCTCGTCCAGATAGCGGCTGTCCTTGCTGTTGTTGCGGTTGTCGCCCATGAAGAAATAGTGCTTCGGGGGCACCACCCACTCGCCCTCCTTCACCGTGCCATTGGCGAACATGATGAGGTGGCGCTTCGTGTCCAGCTGCTCGGTGGCCGTCGGTGCATCGGCGTAATTCCAGAGGTTCTGCTTCGGCCCGGTGTAGGGGGGGCCGGGTGTCTGCACCATGAGCTTGTCGTTCACGAACAGCTGATTCTTCTCATCGACGCGGATGTGATCGCCGGGCAGGCCCACCAGGCGCTTGATGTAATTGATCTTCGGATTCGGCGGCAGCCGGAACACGATCACATCGCCGCGCTGTGGCGACCCGGTGGGCAGAATGAGCGTGTTGGAGACCGGCAGGCGCAACCCGTAGGCGTACTTGCTGACGAAGATGAAGTCGCCGTCGAACAGGGTCGGCATCATCGAATCGGAGGGGATGCGAAACGGCTCGAACAGGAACGAGCGGATCACCAGCACCAGCACGATGACCGGAAAGAACGAGCGCGCATACTCGACCGCCACGGGTTCGCGCACCCGCTCGGGCGGCGTGCCGATGCTCGCGGCGGCTTGGGCACGGCGGCGCGCGAAGAAGGCGCGATCCAGCCCCCAGATGACGCCCGACACCGCGCCCACCACCACCAGCATCAGGCTGAAATCCACCGCCTCGTAGCGCAGCAACCGCCACAGCATCCCCAGGGACAAGGCGACCAGCGCATAGCCGGTGAGCCTCGGCAGCAAGGGCTCCTCGGCATTGGTGGCGCCGGGATCCCGATTCGGCCGCAGGAACCAGCCGTCGATCAAGATGATCAGCACGCAGACCGCGGCTGCGCACAGCAGCGCTATGAAAACACGATCGCCGTCATTCACGAAATACCCCCACTATGACTTCACGCTCAATGGCCCTTCTTGCCGACCTGCAGGACGGCGAGAAAGGCCTCCTGCGGAATTTCCACCGAGCCCACCTGCTTCATGCGCTTCTTGCCGGCCTTTTGTTTCTCGAGCAGCTTGCGCTTGCGCGAGATGTCGCCGCCGTAGCACTTGGCGAGCACGTTCTTGCGCATCGCCTTGACGCTGGCGCGCGCGATGATATGGCTGCCGATCGCCGCCTGCACGGCGATGTCGAACATCTGCCGCGGGATCAGCTCCTGCATCTTGTCAACGAGCTCGCGGCCGCGGTTGTAGGCGTTGTCCCGGTGCACGATGAGGGACAGCGCATCCACCGGCTCGCCGTTGATGAGCACGTCGAGCTTCTGCAGCGGCGCGGCCTGGAAATGGCTGAACTCATAGTCGAATGAGGCGTAGCCGCGGCTCGAGGATTTCAGGCGGTCGAAGAAATCGAGCACCACCTCGGCCAGCGGCAATTCATATTGCAAAGACACCTGGCTGCCGAGGAACAACATTTTCTTCTGCACGCCGCGCTTCTCGCTGCACAGGGTCAAGACCGCGCCGACGTGATCCGGCGGCACCAGAATGTTGGCCGTGATGATCGGTTCGCGCAGCTCCTCGATCCGGTCCTGCGGCGGCAGCTTGGTGGGGTTGTCGACGTTGATCACCGAGCCGTCGGTGAGCAGCACCTCGTAGATCACGGTCGGCGCGCTGGTGATGAGATTGAGCCCGTACTCGCGCTCCAGGCGCTCCTGCACGATGTCCATGTGCAGCAATCCCAAGAAGCCGCAGCGGAAGCCGAAGCCGAGCGCGGTGGAGACTTCCGGCTCGTAATTGAGCGCCGAGTCGTTCAGCTTGAGCTTCTTCAGCGCGTCGCGGAACTGCTCGTAGTCATCCGAGCTCACCGGAAACAAGCCGGCGAAGACGCGCGGCTGCACCTGCTTGAAACCGGCCAGCGGCGCCTTCGCCGGGTCGCTCTCGAGCGTGATGGTGTCGCCCACCGGCGCGCCGTCGATCTCCTTGATGCCGGCGATGACGAAGCCGACCTCGCCGGTCTCCAAGGATTCACGCGTCACGGGCTTGGGCGAGAAGCGCCCCAGCTTGTCGATGTTGTGGCTGCGGCCGGTGGACATCACCCGGATCTTCTCCCCGGTGCGCAGCGCGCCGTTCATCACCCGCACCAGGGACACCACGCCGACGTAATTGTCGAACCAGGAGTCGATGATCAGGGCTTGCAGCGGCCCCGCAGGATCACCTTTCGGCGGTGGAATGCGCTTCACCAGCTGTTCCAACAATTCCGGGACGCCGAGGCCGGTCTTGGCGCTGACCAGCGCCGCATCCTCGGCCGGAATGCCGATGATCTCTTCGATCTCATGGATGACCTTGGCCGGATCCGCCGACGGCAGGTCGATCTTGTTGATGACCGGCAGCACTTCCAGGCCTTGCTCCAGGGCGGTGTAGCAGTTGGCGACGCTCTGCGCCTCGACGCCCTGCGCCGCGTCGACGACCAGCAGTGCGCCCTCGCAGGCGGCCAGCGACCGGGACACCTCGTAGGAGAAGTCCACGTGCCCCGGCGTGTCGATGAAATTGAGCTGGTAGAGTTCGCCGCTCGCCGAGGTGAAGCCCAGGGTCACGCTTTGCGCCTTGATGGTGATGCCCCGTTCCCGCTCCAGGTCCATCGAGTCGAGCACCTGCGCCTGCATCTCGCGCGCATCCAGCCCGCCGCACTCCTGGATGAAGCGATCGGCCAGCGTGGACTTCCCATGGTCCACATGGGCAATGATCGAGAAATTGCGGATATTCTTCATCTAGGGGGGCGCTCGAGGCAAACCAGCGATTATACCGGTCGTCGGTGGTAAACGAGGGCCTTGTGCAGTTCTGAAGGGTCCAAGCGGCCGTGGCACACCAATTCGCCGGCGAGCATCAGCACCGGGATCTTGTGGCCGTAGCGCTCGCGCAAGCCGGCTTGCCCATCGACGTCGATCACGTCCACCGCGATGCCGCGGGCGGCGGGTACGGCGGCCAGCTCTCCCAGCATCTCCTCGCACAGGCCGCAGCCCGGCCGGGAATAGAGCGTGAAGCGCAACTCCGCGGGCACGGGCGAGGCGCCGCGCCCGTCAGCGGTGCGCGGGATCGGGATCGGCGCCGCCCTTCACCGAATGGGCGATGAACTCGACCGTGAGCGCGGGCACTTCGCCCACGGCCGTGACTTGATGACCTTGCACCACGGTGGAAAAGGCATAGCCCGATCCGACCCGCGCCAAGCCCTGCACCGGCGCATCCGGGGGCAGCGGCGGGACGGGCTTCACCCCGGGCTGCGCCTCGATGAACACCGACACCGTGGCCAATCCGTCCGAGTACACCAGATGGCTCGCCGGTTCGCTGGCATCGCCGATGGTTTGCGCCCCCTCCACGGTCAGCTTGAAGCCGGGGGGCAATTCACTCACCCGAAACGCCGACAAGTTCGACGCGGCCACCTCGTGCGCGGGCCCCTGACGCACCCAGCGCATGCCGTCGGTCTTCACCGTGGGCGTCAGGTCGCTGTCCGGGAT
>Ga0116226_10001805_pt1 | contig 18552 bp, 16 predicted proteins | sample S1TSphfallax_FD_89692 | JGI IMG/M metagenome (GOLD analysis project Ga0116226, IMG submission 89692) | Host-associated microbial communities from peat moss isolated from Minnesota, USA - S1T2_Fa - Sphagnum fallax MG | ecosystem: Host-associated > Plants > Peat moss > Unclassified | place: USA... | reverse complement strand
TGACTGGAAAATCATCGGCATCCGGCGGGCCGCTCCAGCCAGTTGTTTGCAGAGCATTTGTATCAGCCTCAAACCGCCGGCTCATGAAGGCCGATTCCAGTCAGGCTGAAAATGCTCTAATTGGGCGTTGTCCTTAACAGGCAAAAGTTTTTTGGTTCTTTTTTTCAAAAAAGAACTACTTTTGCTTGAGCACACCAAACACCCCCCGCAAGAACCCAGGTGTCAGCGCAGACAGCGGATTGACCCCCACTTTCGGGTCCTTCAGGCTGCCGCGCACAGAATAGCGCGCGGCAAACACGCCGCCCCCCGTCACCGGGCTGAATAGCTTGCCCAGCACCGGCAGTTTGCCCAACAGCTGGTTGAAAAAATAGGCCGGAACGATCGTGCCCGTAATGTCGGCGCTACGGTGGCGCAGATCGATCTCGCCCTGGGCGGTCAGCCCCAGCGAGGCGGAAAATGCCCGCGCGTTGTTCAGGGACAGCACGCGCTGCTGCCAGTGGAACGGCACGATCGCGCTGCCAAAGCCCAGCCCCGGCCCGCGCAGCAGGTCACCGGCGCCATAGAGTGTCATGGCCTGGAGCAGGCGCCCGATCGCCGGCGCGTCGGTCACGCGGAAATCGTCCAGCCGCGCGGTGCCTGTCAGCGGAGCGTGCGGGGCTGTGTCGTCAAACGTGCCGTCGAGCTTCAACTGCCCGCCGCGGATATTGTCGGCAACGCCTGTGGCCAGCAGCACCGCGCCCGCATCGGTGGCGTTCACGTTCAACGCCCGGCCACCGGCGGCGGCCTCGATACGCGCGTGAACGCCGGCGGAATTGCCACCGCCGCCGGCGGCGAGCTCGAGGCGGGTGAAATGCAAGCCGTCATCGTCGGCTTTCAGCATCACCGGGGCCAGCGTTTCGTCGCGCGCGAGCACAACCTGGTCGAACGCGAGGTCGGCCTGCCAGGGATGGCCCCTGGCCTCGTCGTCCGAGCTGTCGGTGTCGTTGCGCCGTTTGAGATAGCTCGAAACATCCAGCGTGGTGCCGCGCAGCATGACCCGCCATGGGGCGTCGGCCGGCCCCGGAAAGCCGACGGTGCCATGCACGCTGGTCCGCCCGAGACGCACCTGGTCCAGCACCAGCGTCGAGACGCGGCCGCCTTGCGTTTGCACGTGGCTGGCCAGTTTCAGACCGGGCCCGCTGGCGGCGATGGCGTCGATGCCGACGAGCCTGTCGTGCGCCAGCCGCAACTGCGCGGAGGCTTGCGCCGGGGGCCCGGCCGGTTTCGACCAGCCGAACGGCGTGCTGATCGCGGCGGCCTGCCCATCAAGGCGCATGGAAACCGTGGCGGTCGCGTCGCGCAGGAGCGAATAGGTGATGTCGAAGCCGGTATCGCCGCCGGTGACGATGCCGCCGGGCAGCCACGAAGCGGCAAGCTGCGCCGCACTCGCCTGGCCGGCCGCGGTCACCCGGCTGGTAACCTGGGTCGGCCGGCCGTCGCGAAAATCCATCATCAGGCCAAGCTTCGCCGGCACCCCGCCGAGCCGCCCGTCACCGCCGATGGTAAGCTGGTCGGTGTCCACCGCGAGATCGAGATCCGCCCCGTCCAGATCACGCCCGACCGCGACTCCGCTCAGGTGCACGTCCGACAGCCTGGCGGTCGCCTTGATGCCGATATCGTCGAAGGTGATGCGGTCATCGAGCGGCAGATGGACATTGAGCGCGATGCTGGCCTGTCCCGACGGCTTGTCGAGCGCGAAAGGCTGGCGCGACAGCAATTTCAGGCGCGGATGGTTCAGCAGCGCCAGGGCGTCCGCCAGCGCGCCGTCACCGTGCACGACAATGCTGCCGAACTGGTCCCGTGCCGACAGGCCGGTGATGCGCACAACGCCGCCGGACAGCGCGATCGGGCCTTGGGCGGCGCGCGGCACATCGATGTGCATGGCGTCCAGCCCGTCGATCACCAGATGTGCTTCGGCATGCTCCACCGGTGGCACCGGCCGCAGCCAGTTTACCGACACATCCTGCCCGTCCAGCCCGCCGGAAAGCGCCGTGAGCCGAATGCCGGTGCCGTCGGGTGCTGCTTCGAGCGATCCCGCGACCCTGGCATTTTCGGCAACCCCGGTCGTGATGTTTTCGATCAGCCAGCCGCGCGATCCGCCGCCGGTGCCGCGCGGCCAATAGTTGTCCAGGTCGGCGAGCGACGCACGGTCCACCGCCAAGCCAAATTCTGCGCGCCACCCCGCCGGGGCCGGTGCCAGCGTCGCCGAGCCGGTCAGCACCGGTGCCGCCAGGTGGGCGGCGGGCGGTGGCGCCAAGGCGATCCGCAGGCTATCCAGGCGTGCCGTTTTCCCATCGGTGCGAACGGTCGCCGCCGCCTGCGCCAGGGCCACCTCCCCGAGGCCGAGATGCACAACGCCGGCGCCGGCCTGCACCGAAAGGGTCGCCTCGCGGACCGCGAATGCGCCATCGAGGCGCGCCGAGATTTGCCCGGTCAGCGGCGCATCCAGTGCGGCCAGCCACCCGACGGTGGGCACCGCGGCCGCGACCGACGTCGGCCAAACCGGGGTCGACACGCCCGCTGTAAGTTGGACGAAGCTGCTTTCGAGCGTGACCTGGGTGGAGACGCTGGCCCGAGCGTTGCCCACAGCAAGGTCCAGAATGCCGCCGCCGGTCAGCCTGCCGTCCGGGCGACGTGTCGCCACGAAATCGGCGGCATCGGCGTGCCACTGCACGCCGAGCGCCGCGTCGTGCAGGGTGACGGCCGCATGCTTGAGGCGGACGATGCGCAGTTGGTCGAGCAGCGGTATATTGCCGGGCCGCGTCAGCCTTGTCAGCCATGACGGCCCCTGGGTGGGCGCGCGGGTCGCCGCCTCCGCCTCATCCGGGCCGAAATTGATCCGCACGGTGCCGTCCGCGCCGCGCTGCAAGGTGACGGAGGCCCCGTCCAGCACCACCGTGCGCGGCAGAACGGCGCCATGCCACAGCGGCGCGGCCGCCAGCGTTACGCGCCCGGCGGGAAAGCGGGCCAGCGGCGCGCCGCCCGCGTCGGCGATGCGGAGGTTGGAAAACCGGATGTCCAGGGCGCTGTCCGGGTCGTGAAAGCCTTCCCACGCGAGGGCCGCGCGGCCGACCGTCCATTCCACGCCACCGCTGGGAAACCGGTGCTGCTCGCGCTGCACCAGCGTGGTGATGTCGATCGGGCCCTGCGCTAGGCGCCAGACCAGCACGCATCCGGCAATCGCCAGCATACCGGCCGCGCCCACCACAACTTCCATGAGCAGGTGCGCCGCGTGCGAGCTCGCGCGCCTCAGCATCGGAAGGCAAGCACTTCTTTTTTGAAAAAAAGAACCAAAAAACTTTTGTCTATAAGGGCAGCAAGCACTTGGCCGATTTGAACCGTAAGCTGGCCGCAATGAGTAAAAGTTTTTTGCTTCTTTTTTTCAAAAAAGAAGCGCTTCCTTCCGTTTGAACTTCCTTCTTCATGAACCAAACGATCCCACCGCCCGCCGACGCCGCCGCGGCCGAACGTTTCATGGCCGATTTCCGATCCCGCGCCCCCGTGGCACCCTCCGGTCTGCACCGATTGCTCGCCTGCCTCGGCGGCAACAGCCCGTTCCTCGCCGACCTCGCCCTGCGCGAGCCGGAAAACCTGCTCTGCATTGCGATAAACGGCCCCGATGCCTTGTGCGACGCGGCACTCGGCAAGCTGGCCGCGATCACGCCGGCGCAGCCGCGTGCCGCCATCGCCACCGGCCTGCGCACCGCCCGGCGTGCGGTGGCGCTGGCCGCCGCGGTCGCCGACATCACCGGCGCCTGGTCGCTCGCCGAGGTCACCGGCGCCCTGACCGACCTGGCCGACGGCGCGCTGCGGCTGAGCGTGGCCCACCTGCTGCGCCGGGCCCATGCGAGCGGCAGGATCGTGCTGCCGCACCCTGCGGCGCCGGATCGGGGCTGCGGGTTCACCGTGCTCGCGATGGGAAAACTCGGCGCGCGCGAGCTGAATTTTTCCAGCGATGTCGATCTGATCCTTCTTTACGACCCGGCGATCCACGCGGGGCAGGATGATATCGGCCAAACCATGACGCGCCTGGCGCACGACCTGGTTGGCCTTATGGCGACACGCGACGCGGGTGGCTACGTGTTCCGAGTCGACCTCCGGCTGCGGCCGGACCCGGGCAGCACGCCGCCTGCCATCGCCCTGCCGGCCGCACTCTCCTACTACGAGAGCCTCGGCCAGACCTGGGAACGCGCGGCGCTGATAAAAGCCCGCCCGGTCGCCGGCGATATTTCACTCGGCCACCGCTTCCTGCGCGAGGTGCAGCCCTTTGTGTGGCGGCGCCACCTCGATTTCGCCGCCATAGCGGACATCAGCGCCATGAAAGCGCGCATGGACGCCCACCGGGGCACGCGCCTCGGCCGTGAAGGGCCGGCGGCCAGGCGTCTGCTTGGCCACGACGTAAAGCTCGGCGAAGGCGGCATCCGCGAAGTGGAGTTCTGCGCGCAGACGCTGCAACTGGTATGGGGCGGCCGGACGCCAGCGCTGCGGGTGCCGGCGACGCTGGACGCGCTGGACACCGAAGCGGCCAGCGGCCACCTGCCCGCGGCGACCGTGGCGGCCCTCAAGTCCGCCTACGTCTTCCTCCGCACGACCGAGCACCGCCTGCAAATGGTCGCCGACCGCCAGACCCATGCGCTACCGGATACGCTTGCGGCCCTGGAGAACTTTGCCCGCTTCCTCGGTTTCCAGGATGCCGCTTCATTTGCCGCCACGGCGCTTGCCCACATGGGCGCCGTGCAAGCTGTTTTTGCCGGCCTGTTCGCCGACCTCCCTTCGCCGCCCGATGAACGACCGCCAACGGCCCCCATCGCGGAATCGACCCTGTCACCCGTCGCCGCGGCCTTGTCACCCGTCGCGGAAGCGACCCTGTCACCCGTCGCCGCCGCGACGGGCGAATCACCCCAATTCGGCGCCGACTGGCGGGCGAGGCCGCCACGCGCGTTCCGCACCGAGCGCGCCAGGCTGCTGCTGCACGAACTCCTTCCGGCACTACAGACCGCGATCGCACGCCAGCCCGATCCCGCTGCCGCCCTGGTGCGGCTGGACGATTTCTTCCACCGCCTGCCCGCCGGCGTGCAGGTGCTTTCCATGCTGCGCCACAATCCCGCGCTGCTGTCCCGGCTCGCCGACGTGCTGGGCGCCGCGCCCTGGCTCGCCGACCACCTCGCCGACACGCCGGCGGCACTCGATGGCCTGGCCGCCCCCGACGACGCCCCCCGCGACCCAGCCGCGCTCCTGGCCGCGCAGATTCACGACGCGCGCGGCCTGGACGATACGCTCTCGATCGCGAGCCGCACCGTGCGGGCCGAGGAGTTCTCCATCGCGGTCGACGAATTCTTCGGCCGGATCGACGCCGACATGGCCGGCTACCGCCGCACCGCGCTGGCCGACGCGGTCATCGCCACCTGCGTCGACCAAACCCTCGCCGACCATGCCGACCGCCATGGGCGGGTGCCGGGCGGCGGCCTCGCGGTGGTCGCCCTCGGCAAGGCAGGCTCGGGCGAAATGATGGCCGGATCGGACCTCGACCTGATGGTGATTTACGACCACCCGGCGGACGCGGAGAGCCATGGCGGCGGCCGAACCCTCCCGGCGAGCCAGTATTTCGCCCGCGCCGCCCAGGCGGTAGTCGCCGCCCTCACCGTGCCGACACGCCACGGTCCGCTCTATCAAGTGGACATGCGGTTGCGCCCCTCTGGCAGCAAGGGGCCGGTCGCCGTCTCGCTGCCGAGCTTTATCCACTACCACGAAGCCAGCGCCTGGACCTGGGAGCGCCTGGCCCTGACCCGTGCCCGCGTGGTTGCAGGCCCGGCGAAACTACGCCGCCGGGTCGATGCCGCCATCACCACGGCACTGCGCGGCGCCGACCCTGCCCGCGTGCGCGCCGACACCGCACTCATGCGCGCCCGCCTGCTGCGCGACCTTCCCCCCCAGGGCTTCTGGGACGCCAAACTACGCCCCGGCGGCCTGATGGAGGTCGAATTCGTCGCTCAGGCGCTCCTGCTGCTGAACGCCGGCCGCCCGCGCGTGCTGGCCCCCCGCACCACCGACGCGTTCGCCAACCTGGCCCGCATCGGCGCCCTGCCCGCACACGACGCGGCCATGCTGATCGAGGCCGACCGCTTCTGGCGCACCCTGCAAGGCCTGATGCGCATCGCCCTCGGCCGCCAGATGCCACGCGACCTGCCGCCGCCCTTGCTGGAAAAACTATTGCGCGCCACCGGTGTTGGGCCAGATGAAGCGGCGTTGCGCGACCGGGCAGACCGGCTGGCGCACGACGTTCGCGCCGCCTTCGTGCGGCATGTGGGAGGGATCGATACACCATGAGTTTGGCAGAGGGGGCCAAGGCGCCCGCGTTTACGTTGCCGGCCAGCGGCGGCCGCACGGTCGCCAGCACCGGCCTGAAGGGCAAACCGTACGTGCTCTACTTCTACCCAAAGGCCGACACGTCCGGCTGCACCAAGGAGGCGCAGGCCTTCCAGGCGTCGCTCGCCGCCTTCCAAAAAAAGGGAGTGGAGGTGATCGGCGTCTCCCGCGACCCACTCAAGGCGCTGGACAAGTTCGCGGACAAATACGCCCTGTCCTTCCCGCTGGCGTCCGACGAGGCGGGCAGCCTGACCGAGGCCTACGGCGTGTGGGTGGAGAAATCCATGTACGGCAAGAAATACATGGGCATCGAGCGATCCACCTTCCTGGTCGGCGCGGATGGCAAGGTCGCGAAGGCCTGGCCGAAGGTGAAGGTCGACGGCCACGCCGAGGACGTGCTCGCGTCGGTCTGAAGGCGGGGCTTGCGGCAGTGGGGGCGGCGCTCCTATAGAGCGCCTCCCAAACGCCCCAGGGCACCGCGACGTGGGGGCCGTAGCTCAGTTGGGAGAGCGCCTGAATGGCATTCAGGAGGTCAGGGGTTCGATTCCCCTCGGCTCCACCAGCGACTGTCCACAAGCCGCGGACAAGCCGAGCCTGATCCTGATTTGCGACATCTTCGAGCCGAGCACGGGCCAGGCTTATTCACGCGACCCGCGCAACACGGCCGGGAACGCCGAAGCCTACGCTGCTTCGAGCGGCGTTGGGGATACCGCGGTGCTCGGGCCGCAAGCCGGGTTGTTCATTTTCGACAGCGTGCGGTTCGGCACCGGCAAGGCGGGGGCATAACCTTGCCTTTTTCGCTCAGAACAAGATGCCCGTTTCCAACAGACCACGAAACTGGGTCTTTTCATTGCCAGGCAAACTGCCGGCGCTGCCGAAACCGGCGTTGGGTGCAATGTTCGATGCCGCTACCAAAGATGCCTCGGCGCGCGCGAAAAACCGATTATATTGGTAGGTTGGAGTCAGTGTCAGCGTCCATGCCTTGCTGCCAGGGCCATATAGCAAATTCGGCGCCCCGTTCCGGGAACTACCATTGGTGTCGATGAACTCGGCGCGTGCACCGATGCTCCAATTCGCGTTAATTGCATACGAAACGAGCAATGCGCCGGAATATGCCTCGGCGCTTTTCAAAATTCCGGCGCGAAGATCCTTCGGCACTTCCTGAAACTGGAGATATGGCGTGATGGTCCATGGCGCGGAGCTGTAGGTGTAGATCAGGTTATAGATGGAACTGTTGTCCTGCGCCTGCGGGGTCGCGAATTGCGTGGTGTTGGTGTGACTGAAATTTCCGCCACCGACGAAGGTAAGAATGTTAATCGCATTGGGTGCCCACGCGATTGAGCCGGACACCCAGTTATAGTGGTTCGAATAAAATCCGTCGTTCAACGACACGTTGAATGTCAACGTACCGGAAACGTAGGTCACCTGCACGCCGCGGCTGACCGCTGGCTCCTCGTTCCAAAGCAGGCCGCGCTCGATGTCGAAGTTCTCGAAGCTGAAGGTGGCTTCCGCGCCGATCAGGGTCGGCAGTTTGCCGGCAAGGATGGAAAAGTTGCTGCTCGGCACGAGCTTCAGGTAGGCCTGCGGCACCGCGCCAAAATAATTGTTCAACGCATGGCTGGTGTCATTCGGCGCATAGGGCGCGCCGATCACCGGAAGGGAATATGCGCCGGCCTGAGCGTAGAACTGGAAAACCCCATCCACCTTGTTGATGAAAACCTGGCCGTTTGAAAGATCGAACGTAGCGCTGCGATCGCCGGGACCAGCATTGCTCTCCGCGTAGCCGATTCCGCTGACAGCCGCATCGGCATACCATTTGCCGAGCGGGCCGACGTCGACCGAGGATGGATTTGTCGGAAACGAAAGTGGCCCGTTCATGCCAGGCGCGTTTAGCGTTATGGCCGCGGCGGCCGCCGAAGCTGGTTCGGGTGCCGCCGCGGGCATGGCCGTTTGCGCGAAGCCCGAATTTTCCAGGGAACTTCCAAATCCCATGGCACAAGCGATTGCCGCGCACGACGTTAGTCTATTCTTCATTCTTAGGTTTTCCTGTTGCTTAACCGACGTGATCGAGGAAGCACGATTTCACACGCGTTAAATTGCATGTACTGTGCCACGCGAGACGCCAACGCAAAGTTAATTGCGGCAGCAGGCCGGCAACGCCGTCGCAATATCGAGCGCGAGCAACATCAACGAAGTAAAGGAAGTATTTCTATCTTGAAAAAAGAAACAAAAAACTCTTGCTCTTTGCGCTGAGTCGCCGGCTCAAATGCGCCAATCAGGTGATGTCGGCAACTGGCAAAAGTTTTTTGGTTTTTTTTCAAAAAAGAACTGCTTCCATTGCCCTTGCCTACCTGCTTCAGTGAGTCGCTCTCAACGCGGGCTGGCATCACCCGGAGACCAGGCTTTGGGCCAGGAGGCAGAGCCCCCTAGCCTTGTTCGGATCAGGGAACGGCCTGTGCCATCCGTGCTTGTGCCACATCCGGAGGCAGCAAATCATCGTCGTTCAGTGCCACTTTGTTCTCGCCTGGCCGAAGGACGACATGTTGCATCAAATCGCCGCCCAGATGGCGCATGCCTTGCTTCGCGCTGGTCACCCATCGGATCGAAGCCTCCACTGTCCAGTCGCCGGCCGGCAGCCCCTGGAATGTGAAGCGGCCCCGGGAGTCACACGTAGTACGCCGGATCAATCCCGGCGCCAGTTTGCCGCCAGTGGCGGTATTTACGGCAACGTCATGAACGGCCGGCGAAACGATCACTTCCCCGCCGGCGCATGTGACCAATTCACCGCCTCTTGCGGTGACATAGGCTTGTCCGTACAGGATTGCCGGCCCATTTGAGCCTGCCGGCGCCGCAATGGAGTGTCGAGCGTCGGCCGACACGGCGGACTCCGCGTGAGTAACGCCGACGCACATCGGCGCGGCGAAAAGCAATGAAAGCGTAATGAGTTTCCTGTTCATGATGGCCTTTACCCGGTCTGAAATTTTGGATGCTTTTCCCGGCGGGGCGACCAATATTGCAACCCCCACGGCGCGGCGGCTTTCAACCCGCCGCACCCGCTTCGCTGTTTTGTAGGTCATGGGAGCCCCGCCGTAACGCACTGCCGCATAATAGTTAACGCGCATAAAGATTCAATATTCATCAGGGTTTTGATATGCCAAATAATCGTTCAAGGTGAGCGTCCCGCACGCTAACTTTTATTCATTATTTCCGCCTTTACGGCAGATTACTATAACATATGTATACTACACCGCCTTGACGCCGCGGCAGGTTGGAACGCGCGCATGCCATCCTATTGGATAGAATCCTACGCTTGGTACCCGATCAAAGTGATGCAGCTAAGCGCAACGAAGCGACAAGCATGAAGGAAGGAAGCAGTTCTTTTTTGAAAAAAAGAACTGCTTCCTGTGTGGCCTTCACCCGGTATCGCCGGACTCGTTCGTATGATTTTTAACCACTATGTGCTTTTCTCGCCGGACGCCTGGTTGATCTTCCTTATCTTCTCCAGCACGGCTTGCGGATCGACAGCCACCGCCATCGCCTCGGCTTCATCGTCCGCATGGCTGCTCTGATCCGGATCGTTCCGCCTGATCTCCTCAAGCAGGCGGATGATCTTGGCTGATTTCTGCTCGTTCAACATGGCGAGTTGCAGCGTGAGTTGCTCGCGTTGGGTGGCCAGCCGGTCGTCATGCTTTTGGGTAATCAGGATCGTAGCGGTCAGATAAAGTGCTGCTAGAGAGACCACTTCGGAGAGATAGGTGAATGGCGCCGGGTCCGGTGCGTGGCGTCCATTAGCTTGCAAACCGAGATTAATGCCGATCCACGCCGCGACGACGATGGTGAGGACGCCGACAAAGGCCGGCCTGGCGATCGCTTCCATCACCGTCGCGACGGCTTTTTGCACCGGCCGCGTCTGGCGCCATTGCTGGGCATGAACTTCCGAAATGGCCGCAATCGAGTCCTCGATGTGGGGCGGAAGAGTTGGTTCGGGCGGTGGCACGGGTGATCTCCGATTTGCCGGCATCGGTGCGCCCGCCGCGGCAAAGGACGGCGCACGTTGCCGGAGTAACCCCGCACGTGCCTTTTGGATGCAACTCAGGCCCAGGCAGTGCAGGAAGCAGTTCCTTTTTTGAAAAAAAGAACCAAAAAACTTTTATTTATGAAGGGCGAAACGAATGTTGCCTGATTAAACCGGAAGTGGGCCTCAATGGTTAAAAGTTTTTTGCTTCTTTTTAAAAGAAGAAGAGCTTCATTACTTTTGCCTTTACCCTTGCGCCGCAAACCCAACCAGGTTGCCGCCAGGATCGCGCACCCACACCTCGTCGGCCCCGTAAAACGTTGTGCGCCGCGGCACCGCAATGTCCGCCTCGCCCAGCGCGGCGATCACCGGGTCGATGGCGCCGACAGTCAAATAAACGACGCTCGCCCGCACATCGCGCGTGACATCGCCGGTGTCGGCGGCGGTCGAGGCCCGCGTCTGCAGCATGATTTCGACCCCGTCGCGCACCAGAATGGCAAAACCGAACGGCGGCGCCTCGGGCACGGTCGTCACCACAGCGAAGCCCAGCCGCTCGGACCAGAACGGCAGGCACGGGCCAATGTCGTCGACCACCAGGATCGGAGCGAGGCTCTTGAGGGTGATGTCATCGGTCATGGGAAGCACCATCGTTGCTACCCCGACTATCCTTCGACGCGCGGCCGAAGTAAAGAACAAATTAGGAACCCCGGTAGCATTTTCATCCGTACGCTTACAGTTTGTCCGCTCGGCGGGAAAGATTCGCCATACGTGGCAACCCGCCAGCGCAATCCCCCACCCCGGGTTACCGCCTCGCCTGTTCCCTTTTGCTTCGGACCCCGTAAAACAGATTCAATGTTCGATCCCGCCGCCTACGACCGCCTGAAGTCCCGCTTCGCCCGCATCGCCACCCTCTCGGAGGCCGGCGCGATGCTGGGGTGGGACGCGGCTGCCCTGATGCCGCCGGGCGGTGCGGCGGCCCGCGGCGATCAGCTCGCTGTGCTGGCCGGCGTGGCTCACGCGCTGGTCACCGCTCCCGAGGTTGCCGACGACCTGCACGCCGCCGGCACGCCCGAAGATCCGTGGGAGGCGGCCAACCTGCGCCTCATGCGGCGCGACCATGCGCGCGCCACCGCCTTGCCCGCCGATCTGGTGGAGGCCGAGGCGCGGGCCAATTCGGCCTGCGAGAAAATCTGGCGCGAGGCGCGTGCCGCGTCCGATTTCGCCCAGGTCGCCCCAAGCCTGAAAACTGTCCTCGGCCTGGTGCGCGAACGCGCTGCCGCCCTCTCCGAGCGTCTGAAACTATCGCCCTATGACGCGCTGATGGACTCCTATCAGCCCGGCATGCTCACCGCGGACGTGCAGGCGCTGTTCGACCGCTATGAGCAGTTTCTCGCCGCCGCCCTGCCGCGCGTCGAGGAGCGCCAGCGCAAAAGCCCGCCGCCGATCCGGCTCTCCGGCAACTTCCCGGCCGACACGCAGGAAAAACTCTGCCGCAGCCTGGCCGCGCGGGCCGGCCTCGATTTCAACCACGCCCGCCTGGACCGCTCGCTGCACCCGTTCTGCAGCGGCACACCCAGCGACGTGCGCATCACCATGCGCTACGACGAAACCGACCCCGTGCAATCCATGATGGCGGTGCTGCACGAAACCGGCCACGCGCTGTACGAGCGAGGGCTGCCGCCGGCATGGTCGCGCCAGCCGGTGGGCGCTGCTTCCGGCATGGCGGCGCACGAAAGCCAGTCGCTCATCCTCGAGATGCAGGCCTGCCGGTCCGACCCGTTTCTCGGCTGGCTTTCCACCGAGTTGGTCGCCGCGTTCAAGGGCGCCGGGCCGGCCTGGGCACCGTCCAACCTGGCGCGACTCTGGCGGCGGGTGGAGCGCGGCTTCATCCGGGTCGACGCCGACGAAATGACTTACCCCGCCCACGTCATCATGCGCTTTCGCCTCGAGCGCGCCATGGTCGCCGGCGACCTGGCGGTCGAGGATCTGCCGGGTGCGTGGGCGGAGGAGCTGAACCGCCTGCTGGGTATCTCGCCGCCCGACGACGCTCGCGGCTGCCTGCAGGACATCCATTGGTATGAAGGCATGTTCGGCTATTTCCCGGCCTATACCCTGGGTGCGATGGCCGCGGCGCAATTGATGGCGGCCGCGCGTGCGGTGGTGCCGGAGCTCGATCGGGCGCTGGCCAAGGGTGAGCTGGCACCTCTGACGAACTGGCTGCACACGCATGTTCATGCCCATGGCAGCCGGCTGGATTTTAACGACCTGCTAACCGAGGCTACTGGTCGGAAACTCGATCCGGCGGCTTTTGAGGCTCACCTTTCTTCGCGGTATCTTTCGTAACCACTCCAGGAAAGCAGTTTTTTGAGAAAAGAAACCAAAAAACTTTCGCTTGTAAGGACGCGGGCGAAAAGCTTCGGCGTTCGCGACTGAAGGCTGAAGAGCAGCGCAAATTGGCCGACGGCGCTTAACCGGTCGGAAACCGGCTTCCCGTTAGGTTGTCCCTGTCACGCACGGGAGTCAGCTATGGAAGTCATCTGCATCATCGGCGCCACGCCAGGCCCGGTTACCGCGACTGTATCGCATGCGGGCAGCGTGCGGCAATTGCCCATGGATGTCGCCCGTCACCCGGCCGGCGGCTGGCAGGCGCGCCTGCGCGGTGGCGAATGGGGCCTGCGTTGCCATGCCGTCACCACCGCGGTGCTGATGGAATCAAGTGATGCCTTCGTCGAGCCGCCCATGGCCCTCGCGGCGGAGTAATCGCAGTTTGGCAGCGGGAAACATGCGCCTTATGATAGGGGCGCATGGAGCCATTCTGGAAGCGCAAGACCCTCGCGGAGATGAATCGCGCCGAATGGGAGTCGCTGTGCGACGGCTGCGGGCGTTGCTGCCTGCACAAATTGCGTGACGACTATACCGGCGCGGTAAGTTGGACGAACGTGTCCTGCCGCCTGCTCGACGATAAGAGTTGCCGCTGCTCGGATTACGTCAACCGCCGGCGCCGCGTGCCGGACTGTGTTCAATTGACGCCGGAGAGTTTGGCCGAAATCGACTGGCTGCCCCCCTCATGCGCCTACCGTCGGCTCAACGAGGGCCAGGATTTACCGCCGTGGCATCCGTTGCGCACCGGCGACCCCGACAGCGTCCACAGTGCCGGCGTTTCCGTCCGAGGCAAGGTAATCGACGAACGCCACGCCGGCCCCCTGGATTTTCACCTCACCGACTGGCCCGGCGAAATGCCCCGCCGAAGGCGCAACAGATAAAAGTTTTTTAGTTCTTTTTTCAAAAAACAACTGCTTCTTCTTTTTCCGCGGGGACGGAATGGTTTACCATCCCGTCCCCGCGGAGAACTTACGGCTTGTCCTTGTAGTCGTTAAGGCTGCCGATATTGGCCGTCAGATCGACAATCCCGTCCGCCCCGATTTCCGGATAGTCCTTCACCAGGCTAACCCCGAACAAAGGCTTGTAGACGCCCTTGTGGCACACCGCGCATTGAACCTTAGGCGCGTCGCCTAGCGGGCCAAGCCGGTTGGGGGGGAAGATCTTTCCCAGCGGATCAAGATAGTTGTTGTTCAGGTCACGCACCATGCGAATACCATACCACGCGGTGACACGTTGCGGGGGCGATTGGTCCCAGTCGCGGAATGCGCGGGTCGCGTGGCAGTAGTTGCAGTTCACACCGAGCGCGTTGGACATCTGCATCATCAGCGCGTAGGTCCAGTCGGCACCTTTGATCGAAACGTTATCAGTGCCGGGCAGGGCCTGCGTCGGCTGCACCCGGATTTCGTTGGACTGCTCCAGGAACGTCGTCAGCGGGTCATACGGCAGCGCCGAGCCAACGGCCACTTTGGACACCAGGTTCTTGCCCTGGTTGGTTTCCGCGAAGCCGCCGACCGTGGCCGGCGCCGGCGGCGGTGCATTGAACCACACATAGGTAGGGACCGGCTGGCCACGATGGCAGGTGTAGCAGGTGACGCCGGTGGCGCCGACATGCGCCTTCCAGTCCTTGTTGATGTGCTCCGTCATCTGCAGCATCCGGCGGGCCACGATTTTCGTGTAGATGCTGTCGTAGGCGAGGTTATCCTGGTTATGGCAATATGTGCAGCCTTGCACCGGCGCCACCCAGCTCGCGATCGATGCCATCAGCCGCAGGAACTCGTTGGCGTCGATTTTACCCAGCACCTTCAGATTCTGGTACACCTGTGATGCGGGCTGGCCGGCCGGGTCCTGTGCGGGTTCCGGCGGCGGCGACACGTTATCCGCCCTCGTCTGCGCCAGGGTTTTGGGCAGATAGAGGATTTCGTCGCCGTGGCCGCGATAGCCACGTTGCTGGCTGATAACCGGCGGCAGGGTAAAGTGGGAGGCCACGAACACCCCGGCGACGATCGCCAGGGCGCCTCCAATTTTCAGGCCAAAGCTCATTTTGGGCCTCCATAAGTCAGCGCCGGATCGGTCACATGTGGCGTAAGCAGAGGATAGCTAGGGGCAAATCCGTGTTTGACACCCCACAGGAACCAATTGTCCACGACAGTGCCGGTCATCAGGATGCCGATACCGCCGGTCAGTGGCACCATGACGGCGAACCACCAGGCCCAGCGATGGATCGATTCCGCACTGGCGTTGAAGCCGATGCACCAGCGCCACATCAGGGCGCCGCGCTCGAACGCGGTGCCGCGGTCGATAATCTGTTCCACTTCACGCTCGGCACCGAACCGGCTGGTGGCCAGGATGGTGGCCCCGTGCATGGCGAACAGCACCGCCGAGCCATACAGGAAGGCAATCGAGAGCATGTGGAACGGATTATAGAACAGATTTCCGTACCGCAGGGAGAACGATGCCGTCCAGTCGAGATGCGGAAACACCCCGAACGGCACGGCTTCGGACCAATGGCCGAGCAGCACCGGGCGGATGACGCCCAGAACCAGATACAGCCAGATGGCCGCGGCGAATGCCCACGGTGTGTGGGTGCCGAGGCCCAGCGCACGGGCCCGCCGATACATCCTCGCCCACCACAGCAGGATGGACACGGTGAGGAAGAAGCCGGCGAAAATCCACCAACCGCCTTCGGCGAGCGGCGGAATATGCAGGCCGTATTTGGGCGCCGGAGGCTCCAACGCCAGCCATGGCAATTGGCGTACGAACTGGATCGGGCTCCAGTTCACCGAGGCAAGCATGTTGAAGCCGATGATTTCGATGGCGATGAAACCAAACAGCAACGACCCGATGCCGGTGGCGCCGAGATAGATCGGGCCTACCTGCGCCTCGCCGATCCGGCCCAGCAGGTGATTGAAGAAACCCTTTCCGAGCCGCGGCGCGCTGCCCCGTGGCAGCGGCACCGAGTGGATAGGTCCGCGCACCTGCACGCGGGTAAAAATGTTTTGGTAGGTGGCCATGGCGGAGATCCTTACCCCCTCGACTTTCTTTGCGTTATCCGAGCGTCTTTGTTGCGTAAGATGAGCGTTCAGTGCGACCAGATCGGCAGGTTCAACCACCAGCCCCACCATTCCGGCCAGCCGCGGGTCCAGAACGGCCCGCTGATCAGAATGCAGACCGCGCTGAAGAACGATGCGGATATGGCGAGGAACATGCCCAGGCGGTGAATGCCGAGCGGCCCGATGGACCAGCCGATAACGTCACGATAATACTGGTTCTCGTGTTCGGCCGATTTTACCACCTGGCCCAGCCCCGGATTGGAGGCGCCCAGCACCAGCGATCCATGCAGCGACAGGGCGAGCGCGTTGGTGAAGAAGAACGTGATCGCCAGCATATGCGCCGGATTGTAATGGAAGTGCAGGTATTGGTAGCCGGTGTTCGACACCCAATCCAGATGGCTGATGATGCCGTAAGGGAATGCATGTCCCCAGGCGCCCATCAGAAACGGACGGACAATTTCCAGCGTGACATACGCCAGGATAGCGAAGCTGAACGCGAACGGAACATGCAGGCCGATACCGAGCTTGCGGGCGATTTCCACCTGGCGCAGCGCCCAGGAAACGAAGGCGCCCGTCGCGCACAACGTAATTATCTGCCACAGGCCGCCTTCCTTCAGCGGTGCGAGGGACAGGCCATATTTCAGGTCCGGCGGCGCTATGTCGATCTGCCATATATTGCCGGTGCCGCCGAGTGCCGCGCCGTACACGATCAACGCCGTGCCGAGCAGCGCGAAGAACGCCGTGGTGACACCGAAGAACCCGACATAGAACGGGCCGACCCAGAAATCGAACAGATCGCCGCCGAGAAGGGTGCCGCCGCGAACACGATACTTCTGTTCAAAGCTAAGCAAAGCCATGATCTTACCCTCGCTGTTTGGGCCGGGCGCAGTGCGCGCCGCCAGCAGGCGACGCGCACGGCACTAGGCCAGCTTTACCAGAGGCTACTTCACCACTGGGGCGGGCAGCGGCTGGGACAATTCTGCCGTCGCCGCGTGAGCGTGCGGGCCTTCCAGCCAGTTGAACCGCTCGGTGCTGAGCAGAATGAAGTGAATCAGCAGCGCCAGCACGAGAAGGAAAACGGCCAGGCCTACCAAAGCTCTCCGCGGATCGAAGAGAAACCATACTCTCCACATTTTCTGCCTCCTAACCCAGCAACGAGGTGACGTGATGCAGATTGTCGAGCATCGACGTCTGGGTCACGCCCCAGGGACGCCATTGCCAAACCAGGAAGTGCGCGACGAGCGCAATGCCTGTGAAAATGAGGAAGCCCTGCACAAAGAGTTTGTGAAACTCCTTGGCCTCCTCGACCGTCAGACCGGCCTTGTCAGTGCTTAATGACATTCAGAACCCTCCAGAACTCGGCCTTTCGGCCACAGCCGCGAAACTCCCCCGCGGCGGGGACCGTCTGGGCAAATGTTGCCCCGGCGATTTCATGCGGCCTGCTTGCCAGCAAAGACCGAAAGCGATTCGTTCGCACGTGCGAGTGTGACACGCTCTTCCGTAGCATGCAGCGCCTCGCGCTCGACTTTCTCACGCATGCGCTTCGCGGCAGAGATGCGTACCAGGAATGGTTCACGCTCCACCACTTCGTTCAGGAACGAAGATGCGTCCTCATCCCACGGCATGCGGTCGGCCAGTTCCGGCCGCGCCGGTGTCGGCTCGACGCGATCGAGGTCGGTGCCGAGCGGCAGGATATTGAACAATGCATCGAACAGTGCGTTGCAATATTCCTGAATGATGTAGGTGGCGCCTGAATAGCCCATGAACGGCGTGCCGGTGTGGCGGCGGATGATCGCGCCGGGAAAACTTGCCGGTATGAACATCGAACGGCCGCCGGCTTCCTGGGCATACATGCGTTCGTTGAATGATCCAAACAGCACCAGCGGCGGCGTGCTCTTGATCTTCTCGCGCACCTCGGCGTTGTTGGATTTTTCACCCGGCTTGCGGGCAATGGCGAACCGGCATTGGATGCCCATTTCGTCTTCAAGGAACTGCCGCAGGCCGAATGTGTAGGTGTGGTTCGCGACCACGCCGAAACTCCCGGTACTGAAGAAATCCTGTGTGACGCTGCGCCACAAATCCCACACCGGCTTGATGGTGGTCTGTTTTTCGGCGGCGATGAACGGCTCTGGATCGACGCCGGTGAGCTCGCCCAGCTTGCGCAGGAAATTGGTGGTGGCAAACAGACCGATCGGCGCCTGCAAATAGGGTTTTCCGAGCTCCTCGCACAGTAGGCGGCCAAATTCGCGATACATGCAGATGTTGACGTCTGCATCAGCAAGCTTGCCGATATCGTCAAGATGCGAGCCGAGCGGAAAGGTGAGATTGACCTCGCAGCCGATACCTTCCACCAGGCGGCGAATTTCCGCGAGGTCGGACGGCATGTTGAAGGTGCCGTAGATCGGGCCAATAAGATTGACGCGCGGCTTGCTGCCGGCCGGGCGCGGCTTTGGCTTGGCGGCGCGTTTCGGGCCGAATTCGGTCCACAGCCAGTTGATGGCGCGGTCGGCCGCCTGCCACTGGTCCTCGTCGATGGTGCGCGGAATGAAACGCAGCAGGTTGCTGCCCGCGGTCGTGACACCGCCGCCGATCATTTCGGCAATGCTGCCCGTGACCACGACGGCCGGCATGTCCGGGTCCTGCGTCGCGTTGGCGCGGCGCATCGAGCCTTCGGTGCCTTCGCTGGAAAGCTGCTCCTCG
>Ga0116226_10001804_pt1 | contig 18552 bp, 13 predicted proteins | sample S1TSphfallax_FD_89692 | JGI IMG/M metagenome (GOLD analysis project Ga0116226, IMG submission 89692) | Host-associated microbial communities from peat moss isolated from Minnesota, USA - S1T2_Fa - Sphagnum fallax MG | ecosystem: Host-associated > Plants > Peat moss > Unclassified | place: USA... | reverse complement strand
TTATTCGCGCCCGATATCGCCGCCGCGCAATCTTGGGTAAAATCCGCACGCTTTGCAGCCCTGGTCGGGCGCGTCATTCCCTCGCGAGCAGCAGCATGAAATCACGGGTCAATCTCCTCGCGGTGCTGTCGGCATCCGTGGCCTTGTTTTTGGGTCCCCTCACCGCGCACGCCGCACCGGTCAATCTCGTCACGCTGTCGTGCGCTAAATATCAGAACGAGCTCATGGCCGGGACACCCACTACACCGGCGCCGGACGGCATCAACACCGTCATGTGGCTGTTTGGCTATTCGGTCGGAATGTCCGGCGCACATGTCATGTACGGCGATGCACTGGCGGGCTTTGGGTTCGCCTTGGATGCCGAATGCAAGAACAACCCCGCGGAGAGCCTCATGGACGCGCTCGGCAAGATCAAGCCCAGCGACAAGAACCCGATGGATCTCGCAACGCTCGATTGCCAGACATTTACCGGCCGGCACCTGGACCTGCAGCGCACCGATCGCGAGAGCGCCGACACCATCATGATGTGGCTGTTCGGATTCTCGACCGCCAAAGCCGGCAGTCATCTATTCGATGCCGAGCGCCTGCCGACCTTCGAATCCACTTTTCTCGGCGAATGCACCAAGCACCCGGAGAAAAGTCTGTTCGATACGTTGTCGACATTGAAACCATAGCGACGTTACGTACCGCCTCCGCGGTTCACGCGTTGAAGGCAAGTCCCATCCTTCCGGCCAACGCCGCGAGATTTTTGTCGGCGGTCCACAGCAGCGCCTCTGCAGTCAGACGGACTGAGGCGAGCAGGGAGATATCGACCGCTCCACAGCCCAGGTCGTGAAGCTGCTCTCGCTCAATGAGATCCAGCGTCTCCTCGGTCGTTGCGACGACGGCTTGCCGCAATCTCTTGAGGCTACTCAGTGTGCGCTGACGCGGAGCCGGCGGAGATCCGCATGCCAACTCGAGTACAACCAACGGATGACACAAAACCTGGTCGGAGGCCAAAAGTGATTGAAGCGCCGCATTGGGCTTGCGAAAGTGCGCAACCCAGACCGAGGAGTTCACCAGCACATCGGCCAAGGAGGCAGACCTATGCTCGCCGCCGCGGAATATCCTTCATTCTTGGCGATTTGCCGCCCAGCGCCGACAGGCGCTTCGCCGCTTGTACGCGCACGAAAACCCGGATCGCTTCACGAAACAAATCAGCCTTGTCCATGCCCGGATCCGCAACATCCAGTGCTTGCTGGTACAGCTCATCGTCTACGGTGACGGTAGTTCTCATAGGAAAGGTTTTCTCGCATCAAACATGATGCATTTTAACATCAATCCAGATTCGCACGTCGGGTATTTGCTCTTTGGCAGCGCTGCCAGGGACATCTTGGCGCAGGGCAAGTCGCTCGGGCCGCCTTGGGGCAAAGACCAGAAGTCGGCGGCGTTGGCGGCGCTAATCGTGCTGCTCGGCTAAGACTTTCCGGCGTGCCGCGACGCAGGTGATAAATGCCGCGTAGCTCCAAGCGAGGTGCCGCGCGGAACTTTGCGCGCCGGTGCGTTGGTCGAATTGCTCCGACATCTCACCCCCCGTCGGCGTGAATTCCCGCACCGTCTCGAGAAAAGCGTCGCCTCGTTTGATCCAGACGTCCGCCCCCGCACCATCGGCATGAAGCGCCGCCCGAAAGCAAAATTCCGCGGCTCCCAACGTCGAAAAATAATAAGCACCACCCGAGAAATACACGTCTCCAGCATAACGACCCATGGCCGGAGCGGCCCGCGCGGCGCGGTTCCAATTGATGGGATAGGCCGCGTCGAATAATTGCTCCAGCCGTGCAAGGGTGGCCAGCATTCGCGGATCGCGCACCGTGTGCGCACATCCCTCTCCCGCCGTGTGGATGGCTGCCAGGACGACCGAGATGTCGAGTTCCTTCGCGGAGCGGTTGCCGTCGCTCAATATGCGCGATCGGAAGTAGCCCGCATCGGGAAGCCAGAATTCATCCAGGGTCCGATGAATGGCCTGCCACTGCGTTCGATAGACCTGCGCGATCTCGTGGTCACCCGTGCGCTCGAGCCAATGAGCGCCGGCGTCCAGAGCGGCCGCGGAGACACAAAGTGTGTAGTAATGGCGTCCCCGCTCCTCCTCCCAGATATCGAAGCACGGTTCGCACGCGTGGCGGGAAGTAAACCTCAGGTCGGCGCGAACCAATTCCGACAGAGCGGCGTCAACGTCCGCGTCGACTTGCACGTCCCGAATCCAACGCAACACCGTGAGCGCCCGCAGCGGCACGCCATCATGTTGAGGCCGTGTCCACGTCGACAGATCGAGCGTACCGTCGGCGTTGACGCGCGTGTCCGCCAGTACGGCAGCCCCATGCAGCAGCGCAAGCTCGCTGTCGCTGCGCAAATATCGGACGAAGTCCGGCGCGCAGCGTTCACGCCACGTCGCTGCTAGCGTGCGCCCGTCGAGTTTTTGCAGCGCGAGGCTGAAATGAACAAAATCCTCGAAGTGCGCAACAGCCTCACGCCCGACGCCTCCGGCATTGACCAGCACGCGCAGCGCGTCCATGACGAGCGCGGAGTCGCGGTACCAGTGAAAGAAATAGTCCGGTTCAGGATCCCAATCGGCCAATACGGGCGAGGCGACCACGGATCCCTTCAGCGGGCGGATGATCTGACCGAATCCAGGCCGCGGCTTGAGGATCCGCACCGGCGAGACGCTCTCGAGCATCGCGGTTGCCGCGTAGCCAAATTGTCGCGCGACCCAGGCAGCAAGGCCCTCATGCTGCGAACCCCTGCGCTGATCTTCACGCAAGGTAGGGACTGCCGAACCCGAGCTTGCGCAATCCCGACTGCACTTCCGGAACATGCATGAAGAGCTTCCACAAAAGCCCGGTTCGATGATTCTCCATCATCACGATGATGGGACCTTGGTCGATGGCCAGATAGGCGTCGCTGAACCAATCTCGTTGCTCGCAAAAGGCATCGAAGAAACCCAATGGCCCGAAGACCCGTGTCCCATGCCGGGTCAGGAAATGACGCAAAGTACTCATGACCTCGCGAGGCGCATAGGGCAGGCTCGACAATGACGCCGTGGGGGCAATGGTGCCATTGTCGAGATCGGGCGCGTGGGCCAGATATCCATCCGGATCATCGCTTGCCGTCAAGCCCCAGCAGCAATCGCCATAGCCTGCGTACTTGCCCGGGTTCGCGATGCAGTGCGCGTGGTTGATCGCCACATGACGCAGGTTCTGCTGCCAATAGTCGGCATGAGCATCTTTCAACCCGCGCGGATCGAGCCCACAGAAGGAGTAATGACTGAAGAACAGCGGCCCTCCATAGGGCATACCGAGGGGTAACTCAATGCCGTAATAAGATTTGCCATTGACATAACCGCGTCCCGCTGCGAAGCCCTGATGATAAACCGCAGGATCGACAGGATAGCGTGGCGCGGCAGCGGCGAGCACGTAGGTGACCAGGCATTCATTCCAACCCCGGATCTCGTGATTCATGGCCCAATCGTTATTCGGGCTCCAATGCCAGTACAACACGTCACGCCCACCTTGGGTGTACCAGTCCCACTCGACCTCCTCCCACAGAGACGTGATGCGCGCACGCAGATTTTTTTCGATCCGCGCTTCGTCGCGGAAATATTCCCGTGCACACAGCAGCCCCATGCACAGGTAAGAGGTTTCCACCAAATCTCCGCCGTCATCCTTGCGATAGAACGGAATCGTCGCAGCGGTTCGCCCATGCAGGAAGTGCGGAAACGCGCCGTGATAGACCGTCGCGGAACTGAGGGCATCGAGTATCCGTCCCAATCGTTCCAGCGCCGCGTCGCGCGCGATCCAGCCGCGTTCCACCGCCACGATGATGGCCATGATGCCGAAGCCCGAACCGCCGACCGCGGTCTTGTGCTCGGTCGCCGGTTGATGAGCCGTGCAGCGATCGAATGCAAGGCCGCTCCAGGGATGCGCGCCTTCCCAGAAAAAATTGAATGTCCGGCGCTGCACGCTCTCCAACAGCTCGTCATCGGGCAACCCCGCCAAAGAGGCCGGGCTCGACGTGCTGTGTGGACAGCCCTGTTCAAAAGTCATAGCATTTCACACCGGTTTCCGCAGAGTAATTGATAATTATAAGACGGACTGAAGCCACGGGGCTTGTCCATGGGGGATGTATGAAAGCAAGGCCTGGCTATCAGAAAACCTTACTTGCGGCAGCGATTGCCGCGACGCTTGGCTTGGGCGCCGGCGGACCGCGCACGAGCCGGGCGCAAACCACCGAAGCGACGCTACGCGGCAGGGCGGCCGCAAACTCCGAGGTGGTCGCCAAGAACGTGACCACCGGGGCCACACGCAGGACGAAAACCGGTGATGACGGTACATATACCCTACCCGGCCTGCAGCCGGGCACCTATCTGGTCGATGCCGGTCCCGGCACCGAAACCAAGGTCACTCTCTCGGTTGCCTCCACCGCCACGGTCGATCTTACGTCGGCCGCGGGGACGGCGCAGGGAGCCGAGCTGGCGGAGCTGACCGTACGGTCCAATCGGCTTTACGAAACCAAGACCTCCGAGGTCGGAAACACCGTGTCTTTGCAGGTCATCAACACGGTACCGCAACTGACGCGCAATTTTCTCGAATTCGCCGATACGGTCCCCGGCATGAACTTCTCGGTCAATTCGAGCGGACAGACCTCGCTCACCGGCGGCGCGCAGAGTTCCAGCGCAGTCAATGTCTACATCGACGGCGTAGGTCAAAAGAACTATGTGCTGGCGGGCGGCGTCAGCGGCCAATACTTCACCCAGGGCAATCCATTCCCGCAGCTCGCCATCGGCGAGTACAAGGTCGTCACCTCGAACTACAAGGCCGAATTCGATCAAGTCTCGAGCGCCGCAGTGGTCGCCGAAACAAAGTCCGGCACCAATGAATTTCACGGTGAGGTGTTCGATCAATACACTAGCGGCAGTTTGCGCGCGGAGAACCCTTCGGAGCGATTCGCGGGCGAGAAGGTGCCGTCGAACGACCGGGAATTCGGCGCCTCCTTCGGCGGCCCGATCATCCGCGACAAATTGCATTTCTTCCTGACCTACGAGGGCAAACGCTACGACACCCCGATCACCGTGACACCCGGCATCACCGACTTGAACGGCATTCCGATTGCGACGCTGTTGCCCGCCAACGTGGCCGCGCAGCTGGGACCGGCGGCGTTGCCTTTTCAAGAAGACGAGTACTTCGGCAAACTGGATTTCGAACCCACCGACAGCGATCGGTTCGAAACCAGCATCAAATACCGCAAAGAGAACCAGATCGAGAATATCGGCATTGCGCAGGCCGCTTCCTCTGCGATATCGGTGATCAACAACGACACGAGATTCACGCTGCGTTGGCAGCACAGCGCCGATTGGTTCTTCAATGATCTGCTGTTCACCCATCAAGCGGCGTTCAACGCGCCGTCCTCCCTCGGCGTCGGCAACGGTTCGACTTACGTGGCAGCGTCGGACAACTTCAATCAAATCGTGGAAGTGGGTCCCGCGAGCCCCCTGGCCACCCAAAACAAGGGCCAACAGGGTCCCGGCCTGCAGGATGACTTCACCTTCAGCGAACTACACTGGCTGGGGGATCACACCGTCAAGGCGGGCGCGAAGTTTCAAAGCCTCAAATTGGTAGCCGCCGATGCTCTCGACATCAATCCGCAATTCAACTACAACGTCACGCCGGCCGGCACTGCGGCGCTGCCATATGAGGCGCAGTTCACCGATCCTGTTCCCGGCCTCAACCCGACGGCGCGATCCAAGGACGATCAGTTCGGCTTCTATCTGCAAGATGACTGGGTGCAAAACGAACACTTGACGTGGAACATCGGTGCCCGTTGGGACTACGAGAAGAATCTCGGGTTCTTGAATTTCGTCACTCCCGCCAACGTCGTGGCCGCCTTGAACAGTCAAGACCCGGCTGCACCGGCCGGGCAGACCTACGCGCAGTCGTTGGCGAATGGCGGCGTCAATATCAACGACTACATCAGCAACGGTCACAACCGCAGCGCCTATACCGGCGAGTTTCAGCCCCGGCTCGGCTTCTCCGTGGACTTGAACGCCGACCAGCGGCACGTCATCTTCGGTGGCTACGGCCGCTCCTATGATCGCAACCTCTACGACAACTTGCAGGTTGAAGTCACCAAGGAAGCGCTGCCGTACTACTCGGTGTATTTTCCGAACCCGGGGGGAACCACACCCGGTGGTTGCTTCGGTTCACCCTGTGTGGCGTGGAATCCGGCCTACCTGAACGGGTTGTCCAACCTGCAATCGCTGATCGGCTCCTCCAACTCCGGCGCGGAAGTGGACCTCATCAACAACAACTTGAAAGTGCCGTACTCGGATCAATTCAGCATCGGCATCCGCAACACGCTGGGCGATTGGAACACCAGCGCCGCCATCTCGCGGGTCATCAGCAAGGACGGCTTCGTCTTCACCCTGGGAAACCGTTATCCCAGCGGCGCCTTCTTCGTGGGCGGCAGTCAACCCTGGGGAGATCCTGTTCCGGGATTCGGTAATTTGATCATCGGCAACAACGGTATCGAGACCAAGGCGACGCAATTGCTGCTCTCGGCCGAAAAGCCGTTCACGCCCGAATCGCGTTGGGGCGCAACGTTCGCCTACACGTACACCGACGCCAGTCAGAACCGCGATATCACCCAGGTATACGCGTTCGATGAGGAAACCATCCGGCAATATCCCTTCATCACCTCGAATGCGGCACCGCGGCACCGGCTCGTGGGCACCGGATCGTATGGTTTGCCCTGGGGCTTCCTCATCGGCGCCAAGCTCACCCTCGCCACTCCCACGCCGGTTGACGACCTCGCCTGTTATGGCATTACCTACCCCACGGGCAGCGGCTGCACGCCGAAATCGGCGACCCCGAAAAACTTCTTCGGCTACCGGTCGCTCGACCTGCAGGTGACGAAGAACTTTGAGATCGGAGGTTTTGGCTCGGTCTATGTGCGGCTCGATGGTCTGAATATCTTCAACTGGTACAACTACTCCGATACCACCAACAATTGGGGCGCGAACGGCGTGGCAAATCCCAATCCCGTCACCTTCAACTACAACGGCAATATCTACGGCGTGCCGCGCACGCTCAAATTGATGGTCGGAGCGAAGTTCTGATGGCCAAGCCGGCAAGCGACCCGATGTGCCGCTCGCGCGGCATCCGATGCGCCGATGCCTGATCGGCATATCCGCAATATCGTCATCGTCGGCGGCGGTACCGCGGGTTGGATGGCAGCCTCCGCGCTGTCGAAGGTGCTGGGTCCTCAATGCGCCATCCAGCTGGTGGAATCGGAAGCCATCGGCACCATCGGCGTCGGTGAGGCAACGGTTCCTCATCTGAAACTCTTCAACCAGGTTCTTGAAATCGACGAGATCGAATTCGTCAAGCAGACCCAGGGTACTTTCAAGCTCGGCATCGAATTCGTTGATTGGGGTCGCTTGGGCGATCGCTACATTCATGGTTTTGGCAGCATCGGCCACGACTATGGCCTGCTGCCCTTCCATCAATATTGGCTGAAGATGTTCCGCGCCGGCAGAGCGGCAGACATAGGCGCGTACTCGCTCAATACGGCGGCGGCGGCGCGCGGAAAATTCATGGTGTCGGCATCCGATGTGCCGCCGAACTCGCCGCTTGCCAATATCGCTTACGCCTACCACTTCGACGCCGGGCGCTATGCAGTGTTCCTGCGCCGCTACGCCGAAGCGCGCGGTGTCAGGCGGATCGAGGGCCGCGTGGCCGAGGTGGTGCTGCGCGGCGAGGATGGCTTCATCGATGCCGTCAAGCTCGATCGAGGCGAGAGGCTGACGGGAGATCTGTTCATCGACTGCTCCGGTTTTCGCGGGCTTCTGATCGAGGAGGCACTGCACACCGGCTATGAAGACTGGAGTCATTGGCTGCCGTGTGACCGCGCGATCGCTGTCGCCTGCGAAAACGCCGGTCCACCGACGCCGTTCACGCGGTCGACCGCGCGCGCCGCCGGATGGCAATGGCGGATCCCGCTGCAGCACCGCTGCGGCAATGGCTACGTGTATTCGAGCGCCCATGTGAGCGAGGACGAGGCGCTGCAAACGCTCCTGGCCAATCTCGACGGCCGTCCGCTGGGTGACCCGCGCAAGCTCGAATTCACGACGGGAATGCGCAAGAAGTTCTGGAACAAGAACTGCGTCGCGCTCGGCTTGGCTTCCGGGTTCATGGAACCGCTCGAGTCCACCAGCATCTATCTCATTCAGTCCGGCATAGCGAGACTCCTCAATCTCATGCCGGATCGCGATTTCAGCCCGGTGTTGATCGACCGCTACAACACCCAGGCCGCATTCGAATTCGAACGGATTCGCGACTTCTTGATCCTTCACTACCATGCGACCGAGCGGCGCGACACGGCTTTCTGGAGACACTGCAGCTCAATGAGCCTGCCCGAGCCGCTGGTCGAGACAATCCGGCTGTTCAAGGACAGCGGCCGCTTCTTTCGTAACGCAGAGGAAATGTTTGCCCTGACCAGCTGGGTGCAGGTCATGCTGGGTCAGCATATCGTGCCGCATCAATATCATCCTGCAGTCGATCTCGTGCCGGACCGGGACGTCGCGGGGTTGCTCGACAGCGTCAGATCGGTGATCGCAACGTGTGTCGAGGCCATGCCGATGCACGCGCAATTCATCGCCAGGCACTGCGCAGCTTAAGCGTGTTGCTCCGCCAGCACGCGCTGCAGGTCGGCGAGCTTGTCGGCCTCTGCGACCGACTTGTCCTTGCGCCAGCGCACGATGCGCGGAAAGCGCAAGGCAACGCCCGACTTATGACGCGTCGATTTGGCAATCCCCTCGTAGGCCAGCTCGAACACATGGTGGCTCTCAACGCTGCGCACGATCCCAAACTTCTCGCGCGTGTGCGCCCGAATCCAGCGGTCGAGTTCCTGGATCTCCCCGGCATTCAGACCCGAATAAGCCTTCGCCACGGGCACCAAGGTATCGCCGTTCCACACGCCGAATGTGTAGTCGGTGTATAGATTCGAGCGACGTCCGTTCCCGGGGGCTGCGTACAGCAGCACGCCGTCGAAGACGAATGGATCGATCTTCCACTTCCACCAGGAACCACGCTGGCGTCCCGCGCCGTAGTGCGACTCCCAGCTCTTGAGCATGATGCCCTCGACGCCGAGCGCCCGCGCATGCTGCCGTTGTTCGGCCAGCTGCTGCCACGAAACCGTCTCGATCGGGGGCGACAACTGGATGATGGTGCCCCCGAGCTGCTGCACCATCGCGGCAAGCGCGCCGCGCCGTTGCCGCAGAGGCTGCGGCCTGATGTCGTCGCCTCGCAATTCCAGCAGGTCGTAGGCGATGAACCGCGCCGGGATTTCGTTCAGGATTTTTGCCGTGAGTTTGAGCCGGCCAATTCGCTGCTGCAATTGTGCGAAGGGTGCAACTCGATCGTCTTTCCAAGCCACGACCTCGCCGTCGATCACCGTACCATCCGGGACGCGCGAAGCCGCCGCGGTGATTTCCGGAAAACGCGCCGTGATGATCTCCTCGCCGCGCGACCACAGGGTACATTCACCGCGCCGGCGCACGATTTGCCCGCGTATCCCGTCCCATTTCCATTCAGCGAGCCAACCCTCGCGCGCACCCAAGCCTTCCACCGGCCCCTCGAGCGGCGAAGCGAGAAAGAATGGATAAGGATGACTGACGTGCAGACTGCCCTCGTTGCACGCCAACGCCTGCCAAAAATCCGCGCTCGGCGCCCACTCTCCAATCAGGGCGCGTTCGATTTGCATGCGCGGCTGCTCGAAGACGGCCGCCAGCGCACGCGTGACGAGGGAGCGCGACACGCCAACACGCAAAGCACCGGTGAGCAATTTATTCACGAGAAAGCACTCACGATATGCCAGCTGACGCCACCACCCCGTCACGTGCTCGCGTTTTGCCGCCGGCTCCAAATCGGCCAGGGGCAAAATCCGCTCGGTGAACCAGCGGCTCAAGGGCAGGTCGTCGGTCGGATCGCGTCCGGATGCCGGCGCCGCGGCGGGGTCGGCGGCCACCAATAGCGCAATGGTCTCAGCCAGGTCACCGATGGATCCGTAGGTTTCTTCGACCAACCAAGCGGGCAAACCCGCCTCTTCGATCAACCATGCATGCAGCAACGCATGACCCACGCTGCGCTTGACTCGCCGTCCCATCAAGACGTAAACGGCCCACGCGGCATCCGCCGGGGGTGCGCTGCGAAAATACTCCGCCATCGCCTCGACTTTGGCGCTCGTGGCATTGGTCGTGTCCAAACGTTCAAACAGTGCGGCGAACCTCTGCACTACTCCTCCGCGCCGTACTCGGTGCGCATGACGGCGGCATCGACACCCCTCTCACGCAGATAGCGGCTCATGGTATCGCCGTGTCCGTGCGTCAACAGAATCCGGCGCGCACCGCTGTCGTCGAACGTGCGCAACAGCGATGGCCAATCGGCGTGATCGGACAGCACGAAGCCACGGTCAAATCCGCGGCGGCGCCGGTCGCCGCGTACCCGCATCCAGCCCGAACAAAAACCCGTGCTGCTACTGCCGAAGCGCCGCATCCAGGCCGAACCCGCCGCACTCGGCGGTGCGATGATCAGTGCGCCCGCATAATGGGCTGCGGGCGCATCGATGACCGGCATTGTCGGCAACATCTTCACGCCTTGCTCTCTGTAGACGTCGGTCAGGGCGGCCACGGCGCCATGCACATAGACAGCCTCTGCCGTGAATCGCGTCAGTTCAGCCAATACGCGCTGCGCCTTGCCGAGCGCGTAGGCAAACAGGACGCTGGCGGCTCCGCGGGCGCGATTGAGCTGCCACCACTCATGAATTTCCGCCGCCACCGCCGCGGACGACGACCATCGATATGCGGGCAGCGCGAAAGTTGCCTCGCTGATGAATACATCGCAAGCAACCGGCTCGAATGGCGCACAAGTCGGGTCCGGGTCGCGCTTGTAATCGCCCGAGACCACCCATACCGATCCCGCATGTTCAATGCGGACCTGTGCAGAGCCTAGTATGTGTCCGGCTGGATGCAATGACACCTGGGTGGTCCCAAGCTCCTGCGCTTCGCCATAAGCGATCGCTTTCACGAGGCAGTTCGCAGGGAGCCGCCGCGCGGCCAGCGCCGCGCCAGGTGCGGAGGTTATATATTCGCCGCTGCCTGGACGCAGATGATCGCCGTGAGCGTGCGTGATGACGGCACGCTGTACCGGTCGCCACGGATCAATGTGAAAGTTTCCGGCAGGACAATACAGCCCATCTGCCGTGGCTACTACCAACTCTTCGACGCTGCACCCCCTCATTGCGGCGACCGAACACGCCCAGCAAGGTACGCACGGCAGCAGCCAGGCTTAATGAGTTCCACCAGGCGCCACTCTGCATCAGCGCGTGCGCCTGGGTCAACGAGGGCTTTTCGATGACAGCACCGGACATCGTTTCTCACGCGCGCGCGTTGCGGGCGCTCACGCTGATTGCGCTGTAGGATTTTACCGATAGCGTTTTTCCTTCGGCATCGTCCTACTTTTCTTTGGCCGGCGCGCCCCATGCACCGCGGTTATTTCTCATGATCGAATATATTCATGACCGGGATTACGACACGACGTTTCGCTTCCGCAGCCTTGATCGGGCTTTGTGAGCTCTGCGTGTTCCCTGATGCTTTCGCGGGCCAGCCTCTGGAGAAAGTTGGCATCGCGTTGAACCGCACATCCACGGAAGTCCGGCCCGACTCCAAGATACAATCGGCGGGCGAACTGGATCTGAGGCCCCCTCCCGATGTCCCTACGGCAATGAGTCCGTCGGGTCTTCGCGCCGCCGGCTGGTTTTCCGGCGCACCGGTGACCGGATTCACTGCGGCAGGTGCGCGCAGCGCCGTTTTCCCCGCACCCGGTGCACCGTCCGCCGTCGCGCCGGCCGGCACTTCTGCATCCGAAGGCGGTCACTTGATGTCTCCCATGCAACTCATGGCGCACAACTTCCGTCAGCAAGGCCTGCCGCTGGCGAAGTTGTTCGAGAACAAGGATTCATTGGTGCATCTAGGCTTGAATCAAAAAGGCAAGCCGGGCCTGTGGATCGTCCACAAGCTTCACTGACGATAAAAAGGATTTCCGCTGCGCATTTTATACGTCGAGGATAACTCCTTGGTACGAGAAGTCACCGTAGAACTACTCGCCGGGGAAGGACGCAAGATCGTTGCGATGGAGAGTGCCGAGGCCGCCCTTCAAGCGTTTCGAGAATGTACTTATGACATCGTCATCACGGACGTCAGTCTGCCCGTGATGTCCGGAATGGAGATGACGCGGACTTTGCTCAAGCAGCAACCCACGCTGCCCATCATCATCGCCTCTGGGTACGCGATCGACTTCGCCTTGGAGAACTGGGGCCGCAATGTACGCGCCATCATCAAACCGTTCGAAAGTGACGAAATCAACGCCCTGATACGGGAACTGGTTGAAACCCAAGCCCGGTAAACGCCACCGGCTCTGATCAACCTAGATTGAGCAAAGCAGCATTGCCACCGGTTGCCGTGGTGTTCACCGTCAGCGTTCGCTCGTTGGCAAAGCGCGTCACGTAGTGCGGACCGCCGGCCTTCGGCCCGGTACCGGATAATCCGGTTCCGCCGAAGGGCTGCACGCCCACCACCGCGCCGATCATGTTGCGGTTGACATAGGTATTGCCAACCGAAGTGCCGTCGAAGATCTCCCTCCAAAAGGATTCCAGGCGCGTCTGCACGCCCAGCGTCAAGCCGAAGCCGCTGGCGCGAATCGACTGCAGAACCTGCGGAATCTGTGTGGACCGATAACGCACCACGTGCAAGATCGGCCCAAACTCCTCGCGCGTGAGCTGCGCTGCGCTGTTCAGTTCGATCAGATGCGGCGCAAAGAAGCTGCCGTGCGCATGCGCGGCGCCGAGATCGCAAACCTTGACGATGCGCGCCTCCTGGCGCATGCGCTCCGCATGCCGCGCCAGCTGCTGCGCGGCGACAGGCGTGATCACGGGACCCACGTCGGTCGCGAAATCCGCCGGATCACCGATCACGAGTTCGTCCATGGCCCCGGCAATCATCTCGATGATCTGGTCGGCGATCTCCTCTTGGAGGAACAACAGGCGCAGGGCCGAGCATCGCTGGCCGGCGCTCATGAATGCGGAGGTTATCGCATCATCGACGACCTGCTCGGGCAAAGCCGTCGAGTCGACGATCATCGCGTTCATGCCGCCGGTCTCCGCAATCAAGGGTACGATGGCGCCGCTGCGTGCGGCCAGCGCCCGATTGATGGTGAGCGCCGTGGCGGTCGATCCCGTCATCGCCACGCCGGCGAGCGCGGCGTGTGCGAATGCCGTTTCGCCGAAAACGCGCCCGGGCGACGGCGTCAGGTGCAGGACCTTCGCTGGAACTCCCGAGTCATGCAGGATGTTCACGAATGCCTGCGCGATCAACGGCGTCGGTTCCGCGGGTTTCGCCACGACGGCGTTGCCGGCGGCGAGCGCTGCGCCGACCTGCCCGGCGAAAATTGCCAGCGGAAAATTCCACGGACTGATGCATGCGAACACACCGCGTCCGTGCAGGGATAACTCGTTGAGTTCGCCCGTGGGTCCGTCCATGCGTTGCGGCGCCGCGAATTGTTGACGCGCACGCAGCGCATAATAACGGCAGAAATCCACGGCCTCTCGCACTTCGGAAATGGCATCCGTGATGGTCTTGCCCGCCTCGCGCACCAGCAGCGCATGCAAATCCGCACGGCGCGCTTCGAGCAGATCGGACGCTTTTTCCAGGCACGCCGCGCGCTGCTCTCCGCCGGCGTGATCCCATGCCGGCTGCGCCGCGGCAGCTGCCTCGAAGGCCGCGCCGATTTGCGCGGGGGTGGCATCGCGCGCCACGCCGACCTGGATGCGTCGATCGGCGGGGTTGGTGATGGGATAAGCACCGGCTTGCGAGCTGGCAGGCGACGCCACGCTGGCCATTACGGTGCCCGGCGTCGCCGCGCTGCGTGCCGCCAGCTGTTCACGCAAGCTTTGCACCTCGAGCGGTTCGCCCAGATCGATGCCGAGGGAATTGCGCCGGTCCGCATACAGCGCGGCCGGAATCGGCAAGCGGGCGTGCGCGAAGGATTCGGCGCGCTCGAGCTCCGTGATGGGATCGCGCACGATCTCGGCGACCGGCACCTCCTCGTCCATGAAGCGGTTCACGAACGAGGTGTTGGCGCCGTTCTCCAGCAGCCGGCGCACGAGATAGGCCAACAGATCCTTGTGTTCACCCACGGGTGCATAAACGCGCACCCGGGGGAAATTGACGACCTGGCGCGCCGCTTCCGCGTACAAAAGACGCCCCATGCCGTGCAAACGCTGAAACTCGTAATCCGCGCCCGGCGGCGCAAGCTGCAGCACCGACGCGATGCTGTGCGCATTGTGAGTGGCAAATTGAGGATAAATGACTTGAACGTGTTTGAACAAACGTCCGGCGCAGGCCAGATAGGACACGTCGGTCGTCAGCTTGCGTGTGAAGACTGGGTAGCCGGCGAGGCCTCGTTCCTGTGAGCGCTTGATCTCCGAGTCCCAGTAGGCGCCCTTGACCAAGCGCACCGTCATGCGCCGGCCGCACTCACGGGCAAGCGCCGCCACCCAATCAATCACGCCGAGGGCGCGTTTTCCGTAGGCCTGAACCGCGAGCCCGAGGCCAGGCCAATCCCGCGTGGCGGGATCCCGAGCCAACGCTTCGATCAGCCCCAGGGAGAGGTCGAGACGATCCGCCTCCTCGGCATCGATGGTGAGTTGAATCCCGAGCCCGGCGGCCTGTGCTGCCAGCGCCTTGACCGGCGGCACCAGCCGCTGCATGACGCGGTCGCGCTGCAGCAGGTTGTAGCGCGGCTCCAGGGCCGAGAGCTTGATGGAAATGCTCGACACTTCGTGCGCCGGCCGGCCCGCCGCCTGCGCGCCGATGACATTGATGGCGTGCTGATAGGACTTCAGGTAGCGCTGCGCATCCTGGCCCGTGCGCGCACCTTCGCCCAGCATGTCGAAGGAGCACAGACCGACTTCGGGCTCGCGCGCACTGCGTGCCAGCGCCTCCTCGATGCTGCGACCCACGACGAACTCGCCGCCGATGATCTTCATGGCGCGTCGTACGGCAAGCCGCACCAGCGGCTCGCCTGCCTTTCGCGTCAGCGAGCGCAGCCATCCGCCGGCGTCCGATTGGATGGAGGGGTCCAATTCGAGGATACCCCCGGTCAGCATCAGCCCCCACGTCGATGCATTGACGAACAAAGACTCCGAGCGCCCCGCATGCGACGACCAGTCACCGGTCGCCAATTTCTCCGCGATCAGCCGATCTGCGGTCGCATCATCCGGAATTCGCAGCAGCGCCTCGGCGATGCACATGAGTGCGATGCCCTCCTGATTGGAAAGTCCGAACTCCTGCAGGAACGCGTCCAAAAATGGCCGCTCGTCGCGTCTTGCGCGCGCACCCTCCACCAGTGCCATCGCCAGCGTCACCGCGCGGTGCCGAGCCCCCCCGGTCAGCTCCAGCGCATGCAACAATCCGGTCACGGCGCGCTCCTCCGTCCAGGTGCCCTGATCTCGGATCGTCTGGCGCAATGACTCCAGAAGGTCGCTGCCGGAAGGTTGATTCAGTTTGGCCGCCATGGAAAACCCCGGTTGTTAATGGCTTATCGTGGCAAAGAATACCGCGCCGTCGGCGGACGAGTCCGGCCGGGACCGCCGCGTGACGCGTCCGGCGCCGTTCGACAGAATCGCGAGGTCCCAGGGCTCCAAGTGCAGCTTTTCGACTTGCTGCTTCTCGCCTTGCGGCGTCTCGCCGGAACCGAGCTGCAAGGCCAGCGGCTCATCGATGCCGCAGATCAGCGTGCATTCGGACGGCGATGCGCTCGCCTGCAGACCATCCTGTGCAGCCGCCAGCCGCTTCACGCCGGCGGCGACCTTTTGTGACTTCGCCACGATCAAATTCAAATCGACGCACGGACCGCCGAGCAGGGTGCATTGCGTGGCGAGCGCACCGTCGAACTCCGCCAGATCACCCACGCGCCGCAGCGCATGCTGCCGGCCATCGGCGCAGTCGAGAAGGACGCCGTCGCCCTTGAGCAGCACCATTTTGCGGTTGTACGCCGCGAAATCCGAGAACGGCCCCGACGACTCGATGTGCGCAACACTGACCCGCCAGAGGAACGCGTCGCCGTCCGCCGGCACCCGGATGACCTCGTGTGTGATGCCTCCGCCGTTCTTCCACGGCCGGGCCGTGAACGACGCTTTGCGGATGATTTGCAGGGACGGCTCCACGCGACAATGATACACATATTCGCCGCGATGACGGCCCGACGGATCCGCTGACAGGTGTATATTCACGGCGCGAGGCCACCGTCAAACATGCACGTGTTCCGTCCCATTATCGTCGCCTTGAGCGCGGCATTTGCGGCCGCCGCATTTGGCGCCGCGTCCTTGTCCGTCGCCGCGCCCGCAACCGATGTCGCGGATCCCTTTATGTGGTTGGAGGACGTGAACGGCGCACGCGCCATGGAGTGGGTGAAATCGGAAAACGCGAAGACTTCGGGCGTTCTGGAAAGCGACCCCCGCTATCGAACCTTGTTCCTCGAGGCTAAAGCCATCGCCGAATCCAAGGACCGCATCCCGACTCCTCAGCTCATCGACGGCAATGTCTACAACTTCTGGCAGGACGAACAACATGCGCACGGCGTCTGGCGGCGCGTTTCGTTGCAGGAATATCAATCGCCGTCGCCGACCTGGGTGACGGTGTTGGATCTGGATGAGCTGTCCAAGACCGAAAACGCCAATTGGTTTTGGAAGGGCGCCACCTGCGACGAGCCGGCCGAGAAGCTGTGCATGCTGGCATTGTCGGACGGCGGCGAGGACGCGCAGACCATGCGCGAATTCGACGTGGAAAAAGGCGCATTCGTCGCGGGCGGATTCAGTTTGCCGCGCGGCAAACAAGATGCCGTGTGGCAAGATCCTGATACCTTGCTGGTCGCCCGCGAATGGACCCCGGGTGAGTTGACGCATTCCGGCTATCCCTTCGTCATCAAGCGCATCAAGCGCGGTCAGTCCCTCGAATCGGCCAACGAGGTATTCCGCGGCACTGTCGACGATGTCGGCGTATCAGCCAATCGATTTGACGACGGTGCGGGTCATCACGCCTTGATCATCTCGCGGCGGTTGACGTTTTTTGAGGTGGAATTGCGCCTGATCGGACCGCATGGAATCGTGCAGCTGAAGGCGCCATTGAATGCGGATCTGATCGGCATGGTGGATGGGCGGCTGATCGACAGTATTCATGAGGACTGGCGCCTCGACAAAGTCAAGACGCTGCCGCAAGGGTCGTTGGTCGCCTTCGATTTGACCGCCGCAATGGCCGATCCCGGAGATTTGCATCCAACGCTCATCTATTCCCCCGGGCCGCGCGAGGCTTTCGACTCCGCGATCGCCACGCGCGGCTACCTGCTCGTCACCAGCCTCGACAATGTCAACGGCCGGGCGTTCGTCTACAAGCCCGAGGCCGGCCATCGCTGGTCGCGGCGGCCCCTGCCGGTGCAGGACGGCACGGCGGTCAACGTCGTGGACGCGGAATTGCGCAGCGATCACGTCTTCGTCAGCGAAACAGGATTTCTCACCCCGTCGCGTATGATCTTGCTCGACCTCGCCTCCGGCACCGCGGTCACGGCCAAGTCCCTGCCTCCCAAGTTCGATGCCTCTCGCGATGTCGTCGAGCAGTTTGCGGCGACCTCCGCGGACGGAACCCGCGTTCCCTACTTCATCGTTCATCCGATCGGCATGCCGATGAACGGCACCACGCCCACGATACTGAACGCGTACGGCGGATTCCTCGTGGCGAGTACACCCTTCTACTCCGCCGATTTGGGCAAGCTATGGCTGGAGCGCGGCGGTGCATTCGTTCTGGCCAACATTCGTGGCGGCGGTGAGTTCGGTCCGGCGTGGCACGAAGCAGGCTTGAAAACGCATCGCCAGAGAATCTACGACGACTTTGCCGCGGTAGGCCGGGATCTGGTCACCAAGGGCTTCACGACGCCGGAGCACCTTGGCATCATGGGCGGATCGAACGGCGGCCTCTTGATGGGCGTGGAGTTCACGCAGCACCCGGAGATGTGGAATGCGGTGGATATCCAAGTACCACTGCTGGATATGCTCCGTTTCGAGCAGATCGCGGCCGGGAGTTCCTGGGTGGGCGAGTACGGCAGCGTGGCGAATCCGCCAGAGAAGGCTTTTCTCGCCTCGATTTCACCCTACAACAATTTGCATCCCGGAACTCACTACCCCGAGCCGCTGATATGGACCACCACCAAGGATGACCGGGTGGGACCGCAACATGCGCGCAAGTTCGCCGCGAAGCTTGCCGCCATGGGCGTGCCCTATCTATATTTCGAAGTGATCGAAGGCGGTCACTCCTCATCCGCCACGCCCATTGAACACGCGCAGATGGCGGCGCGCGAATACACCTACTTTCTGCGCAGACTCGAGCATTGAACGACGACTTGGAAGTTCTGCTGC
>Ga0116226_10001802_pt1 | contig 18561 bp, 8 predicted proteins | sample S1TSphfallax_FD_89692 | JGI IMG/M metagenome (GOLD analysis project Ga0116226, IMG submission 89692) | Host-associated microbial communities from peat moss isolated from Minnesota, USA - S1T2_Fa - Sphagnum fallax MG | ecosystem: Host-associated > Plants > Peat moss > Unclassified | place: USA... | reverse complement strand
CGGCGATGCGGGCGGGCGCCGACGTCGTCCATGGCGCCACGTTCGTCGATCTGCCGGCCACGGGCGAGGGCTGGCTCGGCATCGCGGATTTCGCGATCCGCACCGAGGGACGCTCGCAGTTTGGCGACTACCACTACGAGATCTGGGACGCGAAACTCGCGCGTACGGCGAAGCCGTCGGCGATCGTTCAGATGTGCGTGTACGCGGAGTTGCTCGCGCGCGTCCAAGGCGTTCTCCCGGCACGCGTGCATGCGATTCTCGGCGACGGCCGTGTGGAGACGTTCAAGACGGACGACGCACTCCCGTACGTGCGCGCCGCACGCGAGCGATTCGTCGAACGCATGCGTGCGGAAGCGACAACGTATCCGGAACCCGTCTCGCAGTGCGCGCGCTGTCGCTGGCTCGATTCCGTGTGCGAGCCGCGCCGCCGTGCCGACGATCATCTGAGTCTCGTCGCGAACATCCGACGCAGCCAGATCGTGAAGTTGCACGCGGCCGGCATCGCGACCGTCGCGCAACTCGCCGCGGCTTCCGACGAGGCGCGCCCCCGTAAACTCGAGCGCGCGACGTTCGAACGCACCCGCGCGCAGGCCGCGCTCCAAATCGGCAGCCGCGGCGATGGGACGCCGCGCTACGAATTGCTCGCGCTCGAGGCCGAGCGTGGATTCGCGCGTCTCCCCGCGCCCGATCCCGGCGATCTGTATTTCGATATGGAGGGCGATCCGTTCTACGAGGGCGGCCTCGAATATCTCTTCGGGGTCGCGAGCGTCGATGCGGGCGGCGAGCGTCGTTTCGATTCGTTCGACGGCCACGATCGCGCCGGCGAGAAACGCGCGTTCGAAGCGTTTATCGATTTCGTTTTCGAGCGGCGCGCGCTGCATCCGAAGCTGCACGTCTATCACTATGCCGCGTACGAAGCGACGGCGCTCAAGCGTCTCGCGGCACAACACGGTACGCGCGAGCGCGAGGTCGACGTGCTGTTGCGCGAAAAAGTGCTCGTCGATCTCTACGACGTGGTGCGGCAATCTCTGCGCGCGTCGTTCGAAAGTTACTCGCTCAAGAAGATCGAGCAATTCTTCCGCGGCAAACGTGAAGAAGAGGTCACGAGCGCGATCGGTTCCGTCGTGATGTACGAACGGTATCTCGAGACGCGCGATCCGCACGAGCTCGACGAAATCGTGCGCTACAATCGCGAAGATTGCTATTCGACGCTCGCGCTGCATCGTTGGCTGCTCGAGCGGCGTGCGGAAGCGGAGCGGCACTTCGGCGTTGCGATTCCGTATCGCGAACTCCCCGAGGAAGCCGCTCCGGTCGACGACGCCGGGCTCGAGGGGCTCGCGGCGTCGCTCGCCGCCGGCATCGATCCGGAAACGACGAATCCGGACGAGCGCGCGCGCTGGCTCGCCGCGCAACTGCTCGTGTACCATCGTCGCGAAGCCAAACCGGCATGGTGGGCGTTCTTCGAGCGTTTCGGAAAATCGGCGGACGATTTGATCGACGATGGGGACGCGATCGGCGGCCTGCGGCCGCTCGACGAGCAGCCCGAACTCTTCAAACGTTCCGAAGTCTTCACGCTCGCGTTTCCCGCGCAAGAGCACAAGCTCAAGCCCGGCACCGTTTACGATCCGGCGCTCGGCAAAGATCGGTCCGCGGGAACGCTCGAAGCGATCGACGACGACGCCGGCACGTTGCGACTCAAACGCGGTCCCTCGCTGCGCGACGTCGCGTTGCCGCTCGCGCTCACGCCCGGGAAACCGATTCCGAACGACAAGCAGCGCGCCGCGCTCGCGAGTTTCGGGCGCGAGCTCGAGCGCGACGATTGCGCCACGCACTTCGCCGCGGGTCGCGATCTGCTCCGCCGCGATCCGCCGCGACTGATCGACCGCCCGCAAGGTGCCATCCTCGACGACGGGGCGACGACGCCCGAGAAGCTTGCGGATCTCACACTCGCGCTCGATCGGAGTTATCTCTTCGTTCAAGGGCCGCCCGGTGCCGGAAAAACTTATACCGGCGCGCGTGCGCTCGTGCACCTACTCGAACGCGGTCTCCGCGTCGGCGTTGCATCGACGAGCCACAAGGCGATCCATCATCTCCTCGGCGAGATCGAGCGCGTCGCGCAGACGCGTGGCGTCGCATTTCGTGGCCTCAAGAAGATGACGGGGACCACGGAATCGGAGTACGCGAGCGTGACCGGCGCGATCGAGAACACGTCGGAGACGGCGTCGTGCGCGATGCGTGGGGAGTTCTCGCTCGTCGCCGGCACGGCGTGGCTTTTCGGCGACGAGTCGATGCGCGAATCGCTCGACGTGCTCGCGATCGACGAGGCGGGCCAGGTCTCGCTCGCCGACGCGATTGCGATGAGCACGGCTGCGAAGAACGTGCTGTTGCTCGGCGATCCGATGCAACTCGCGCAGGTCGCGCAGGGCCAGCATCCGGCGGGCGCCGAGGCATCGGTCCTCGCTCATCTTCTCGGCGACGAAGCGACCGTGCATCCCGCGCGCGGCCTCTTTCTGCGGAACTCGTTTCGCATGCACGAACGCATCTGCGCGTTCGTCTCGAAGCTCGCGTACGACGGGCGCCTCGAGGCGGACCCGGCGTGCGCGCATCGACGCATCGATGCCGGCGCGATCGCGGGCTCGGGGTTACGCTATCTTCCCGTGCCGCACGAGGGCAACGTGCAGTCGTCGCTCGAGGAAGCCGAGGCGATCGCGAGCGCGGTCGGCGATCTTCTCCGCGCCGGCACCGTCACGGACGAACGTGGCGCCTCCGAGCCGCTGATGGAGCGCGACATCCTCGTCGTCACGCCGTACAACGCGCAAGTCCGCCGCATTCGGAGCGTTCTCGCCGCGAGCGGCTTCGCGCACGTGCGCGTGGGAACCGTCGACAAATTTCAAGGCCAAGAGGCGCCGGTCGTCTTCTTTTCGATGGCCTCATCGCGCGGCGACGAGGTTCCGCGTGGCATCGATTTTCTCTTCGACCGCCACCGCCTCAACGTCGCGATCTCGCGCGCGCAAGCGCTGGCCGTGCTCGTGTGCTCGCCCGCGCTCCTCGAGACGCAAGCGAATTCCGTCTCGCAGCTCTCGACGATCGGCGCGCTCTGCCGCTTCGCACAAGAAGCCGCACCGCTCCGCGGCGCGCACGACCCGAACCCGGAACAGCTCCGCCTCATGATGGCGTAGCGCCGGAGAATGCGGTCTGCGCGACGAACGCTCGCATCCCAACGTCGTGCTTGGAGGCCTCTCGGTGAAACGTGCTATCATATTAGCTGCGGCGATTTGCATGCTCGGTGCCGCGTCGCCCGTGTGGCTCGACGCGGCGACGCCCACGAAATGGAATGCAGCCGGCGCGTCGATTCCGTCGGCTCCCGCGGGCGTCGATAGCGATCTCGTGCCCGGTGGTCGGTGCGCGTCCGAGTTACGACCGCCCTCGACGCCCGAAGATCGGTCGCTCATGCGCAAGGGATGGTTTCTGATCGGGCCCTATCAGCGCTACGGGCGCACGTCGGTCGTGCTCGCGACGTCGAACGCCGACGGAATGTGCCGCCCGAACGGCTATCAGGGATTCGTCTTTGTGAGCGGCGTGTTCGCCGGAACGCTTTCGCCGCACATCATGGATTCGCGAACGGACGCGTCGATCTCGGGACTCGGCATCGAACTCGATAACGACAAGACCCTCGAAGCCACGTTCGCGCGTTATACCGAATCGGATCCGCTGTGCTGCCCGCACGCATCGACGGTCGTGTCGTACGATATCGAAGCGCGCGGCAGCAATTTCGTCGTGGAACCCGTCTCGGCGCAAACGTCGAAGAACCCGTAACGCGCGAAGCGGTTGTCGCTTCGGGCGCGTCGAAAGCGCGAGAGTTCATGCCCGATTCCTCCTCGCCGTCGCCGACGTCTAGCGGGAAGTCGTCGCTCTTTCGAGCGCGTGCGCTCGATGCGATCGATTCGCGTGAGGGTCTCGACGAACTGATGACGATCGTTCCGGAGCGCTCGCTTTATGCGCTCTCGGCGATTGTCGTGCTGCTCGTGGCCCTGCTGGTGTGGGGTATCTTCGGCCGGGTTCCGATCGTCGAACGCGGAGCCGGTGTCGTTTCGTCGAGCGGCGGAACGTCGATCGTCTCCGCACCCGCCGACGGTACGCTCATCTCGGGTCCGCTTCCGATCGGCTCCCTCGTGACCGCCGGGCGCGTGATCGCGCGCGTGCGCACGGGCGCTCTCGAAGACGTCCCGCTCCGGGCTCCGCTCGACGGCACGATCGTCGACGTCCGGGTCCGCGGGAACGTGGCGGTAAAACGTGGCGACCCGATCGTCACGATCGAGCCGAGCGGCGCCGTGCTCCGCATCGTCGGGTTCGTCGACTATCGCGCGCAACCGCAAGTCGTGCCGGGCATGGCGGCGCGCGTGACGCCCATCGACGACTCCGGCGTCGCTCCCGCGGCCTTGCGCGGACGCGTGGACGCCGCCGCGCCGGAGCCCGCCACGGCGGCGCGCGTCGCGGCCGTCATCGCGAACGGCAGCCTCGCCGCAACGCTCGGTGGAACCGTACGCGAGGTATCGATCACGATCGACGGCGATGCCGGAAAGATCACGCCGGGCAGCCCGTTTTCCATCGTGCTCGTGACGGGTGAGGTCTCGCCGCTCGCGTTCCTCTTCCCGCTCGACCATTGAGGCACGCGTCGTGAAAGCTCGCCGCGTTCGTACGCCGTCCGTGCTGCAGATGGAAGCGGTCGAATGTGGCGCGGCATCGCTCGGCATGATCCTCGCCTACTATGGGAAGCGCGTGCCGCTCGAGGAATTGCGCGTCGCGTGCGGCGTCACGCGCGACGGCAGTACCGCTGGGAACGTCGTGCGTGCCGCACGCGCGTACGGTTTGACCGCGACGGGCTATCGGCGCGACGTTTCCGATCTCGAGGATATGCCGCTCCCGTTCGTGATCTTCTGGCAATTCAATCACTTTCTCGTGGTCGAAGGCTTCTCGAAACGCGGCGTGCACCTCAACGATCCGGCGACCGGGCGGCGCGTCGTCGACGATGAAGAATTCGACCGTTCGTATACGGGCGTCGCGATCGCATTCGAACCGGCTCCCGGTTTCGAGGCCGAATCGAAAACGTCGGCCGCGTTTGGTTCGATCCTCAACTATCTCGCGGTGACGCGGCCGGCGATCGCGTACGCGTTCGGCTGCGGTCTCGCGCTCATCGTCCCCGGGCTCCTCGTGCCCGCGTTCGTGCGCGTCTTCGTCGATAACGTTTTGCTCGCGGGCGATCGCTCGTTCGTTCCGATCGTCGTTATCGGGATCGTGCTGACGCTCGCGTTGCAGATCGCCGTCCTCGAACTGCAAGAGCGCGTGATGCTTCGCGTGCAGACGAAGCTCGCGGTCACGAGCGCGTCGCGCTTCATGTCGCGCCTCTTGGATTTGCCGATGAGTTTCTTCGCGCAGCGCTCGCCCGGCGAACTCAGCTATCGCGTGAGCCTCAACGATCGGGTCGCGGAGCTGCTCTCGCAACGCGTGCTCTCGACCGTGGTCGGGCTCGTCGCGACGCTCTTCTTTCTCGGCATGATGCTCTATTTCGACGTCGGGCTCGCGCTCGTGGTCCTCGCGATGACGGCGCTCAATATCGGCGCGCTGATGGCGGTCGCGCGCTCGCGGTCGGACGATTCCGCGTCGTTACTGCACGAAGAGGGCCGCCTCGGCGCACAGGTCGCCGACGGGCTCGCCTCGATCGAGACGCTGAAGGCGGGCGGTGCCGAAGAGGCGTTCTTCCGTCGCTGGTCCGGGCAGCAGGCCCGCGTGTTGAACATCCGGCAGCGCTTCGCGATCCCCACGCAAATCTTGAACGCGGTCCCGCAGTTGACCGCCGCGCTCACGACGGTGGCGATCCTCGCGATCGGCGGTTGGCGCGTGATCGACGGAACGCTTTCGATCGGCACGCTCCTCGCATTCCAACTGCTCGCGGGCGAATTCGCCGCGCCGTTCTCCACGATCGTCGATCTCGGTGCCGACCTCCAATCGATCGGGGTCACGGTCCGTCGGCTCGACGACGTGACGAATTACAAGACGGCGCCGATCGATCCCGCGGCGTTCGTTCCGTTGCCGCCGATCGACGTTGCGAGCCGTATCGACGTGCGTGGCGTGACGTTCACGCACTCTCCGGTCAGCAAACCATCGGTCTCCGAGGTGTCGTTCATCGCCGAGCCCGGCCGCTGGATCGCGCTCGTCGGCGCGACCGGGAGCGGGAAGTCGTCGATCGTGCGGCTGCTCGTCGGACTCGACGTTCCGACGAGCGGCGAGATCGCACTCGACGATGTGGGATACGATCGTATCGAGCCCGCCACGTTCGCGCGTCGCGTCGCGTTCGTCGACCAGACGATCACGCTCTTTCCGGGCACGGTGCGCGACAACATCACGCTGTGGGATTCGACGATCGACGATGCGGCGGTGGAACGCGCGGCCCGCGATGCCGTGATCCACGACGAGATTCTCGCGCGGCCCGGCGCCTACGACGGGATGGTCGCCGAGGACGGAACGAATATGAGTGGCGGTCAGCGCCAGCGGCTCGAAATCGCACGGGCGCTCAGCCGCGACCCGACGGTCCTCGTGCTAGACGAGGCGACGAGCGCGCTCGACGCGACGACGGAGTTCGTCCTCGCCGAAAACTTGCGGCGCCGAGGATGCACGTGCGTGCTCGTCGCGCACCGGCTCAGCACGATTCGCGATTGCGACGAGATCTTGGTCGTCGATGAGGGCGTCGTCGTCGAGCGCGGGCGACACGAAGAACTCGTCGCGCTACGCGGACGGTACTTCGCGCTCGTGAGCGCGTCGTGATCGGCGAACCACGGCTCGCGGTCGAGCGCGGCTCGTATGCCGGCCTCTCGGAACCCCGAACCATGTGGCGCGTGGTCACGGGATTCGTTTCGGTCGACGTCGCCGTCGTCGATGCCGCGGGCGTTCCCTCCGGCGAGCGTGCGTTCTTCTACAATGCGGTCATCGGCGATCTCGTGCCGGGCAGTACGTTCCGCAGCGGGACATCGTCGTTCACGATTTACGTCCACGCGGCGACCGATGCGTCGCTCGAGCGGATCGATCCCGAAACGCTCTCTCTCGACGAACGCGAGCTGATCGAGCGGCGCTTCGCGGCTGCGTTCGAGCGGCTCGACGCATCGGCGGCGGCGAGCTCGGGAGGCGTCGGCGTGTCGTTCGCCGAGACCGTCGAGCGCGCGCTCGTTGCGTTCGGCGGCGCGTACGTCGAGCGGCTCGCCGTCGAGCGCGGGCGTGAGACGGAACGCCGCACGCAGGCGATCGCCTCCGATCGCAACGCGCTCTATCGCGAGGCGTTTGAAGCGTCGCATATCCTCGATCGCTATCCGATTCCGATCGATCCCACGGACGACGATCTTACCGCCGCCGTCCGTATCGTCGTCGATCGCCTCGGCGTGCCGCTCGTGCGTCCGATCAAGGCATCGCGCGATCACGAAACCGCCATCCGCGCGATCGCACTCGCATCGCGCCTCGTCGTGCGGCGCATCGTTCTTCGCGGACGCTGGTGGCTCGGAGAACACGGGCCGATCGTCGGTTTCGGCCGCGAGGACGGGCGTCCGATCGCGCTCGTCCCGCGCCGCGGAGCGACCGGGTACGAATGGATCGACCCGGTCGATCCGCGGGAGCAGCACCACGTCGACGCCGTTCTCGCAGAAAGTGTCGCGGACGTCGGCTACACGCTCAGTCCGACGCTCGCGCAGCGTGGACCGGGTATCCTCGCGCTGCTCTCGCTCGGCTTGCGCGACTCGCAGCGCGATATCGTCCGCGTGCTGTTGCTCGGATTGACGAGCGCGTTGCTCGCGAGCATCGTGCCGCTCGCGATCGCGCCGCTGATCGACGACGTGTTACCCGCGGGTCTGCGCGGCATCCTCGTGGTCAGCGCGCTGCTTCTCATCGTCGCGGTCCTCGCGGCGGCCACGATCGACGCCGTCCGCAATATGTCGACGATTCGCGTGAAGACGCGCTTCTCGTCGCAACTGCAACAGGCGATCATGTACCGGCTCATCGGCCTCCCAACCGGATTCTTCCGACGCTATTCCGTGGGCGATCTCACGAGCCGCGCGCTCAGCGTCGAGGAGATCGAAGAGTACGCCGGCGATGCGACGCTGACGGTGCTCCTGACGGGCATCTTCGCGCTCGTGAGCTTCGGCGTGATCGTCTACGAGGACGGCCTCGTTGCAGCGGTCTGCGGCACGCTCGCGCTCGTGACGCTCGTTGCGTTCGCGGTGCAGGCCGCGATGCTCGTGCGTGCGCGAAAGAAAGCGCTCGAGCTCTCGGGAAACCTTTCGGGATTCGTCTATCAAACGCTGACCGGCATCGCAAAGATTCGCGCCGCCGCCGCGCGCAATCGGATTTACGTGCGCTGGCTGCATCGGTTTTTGGAGTCGCGCCGCGTCCTCGCCGGGACGCAGAAACTCCAATATCGTTTCTCGATATTCGCAGCGGTCTGGCCGTCGTTCGCGACGCTCTGCGTGATCGGAACGATCATGATCGGGCACGGCGGGGCGTTCGAGCCCGGAAAATTCTTCACGATCTTCGCGGCCTTCGCGCAATTGCTCGGCGCCACGCTCGCGATCGGAAACAGTTTTTCCACGGCGGCCGCAGCCGTGCCGATTTACGATCGCATTCGGCCGATTTTGGATGCCGTTCCGGAGCGAGACTCGTCGCTCGGCGATCCGGGCGTTCTCACCGGTGCGATCTCGGTTCACGACGTGAGCTTCAGCTACGACGGCGCGACGCGCCCTGCGCTCTCCCACGTGAGCCAAGAGATCGCGCCGGGTTCGTTCGTCGCGATCGTCGGCGGATCGGGGTCCGGCAAGTCGACGTTGTTGCGTCTGCTCCTCGGTTTCGATTCACCCTCCGACGGATGGGTAGCGTACGACGGGCACGCGCTCGAATCGCTCGACATCGTCGCGGTCCGGCGTCAGATGGGCGCCGTGCTTCAAACGGCGAAGCTCTTGCCCGGGAGTATTTTCGATAACATCGCGGGCAACGCGATCCTGACGCGCGACGAGGCGTGGGATGCGGCGCGGCGCGTCGGGCTCGCGAGCGACATCGAGAAGATGCCGATGAAGCTCGATACGGTGATCGGGGCGAGCGGAGCCGGCTTATCCGGCGGTCAGCGTCAGCGCATCATCATCGCGCGCGCGATCGCGTTCGGGCCGAAGATCGTTTTCTTCGACGAGGCGACGAGCGCGCTCGACAACGCAACGCAGGCCATCGTCAGTCGAACGCTCGGCGAGATGAACGCGACGCGGATCGTCATCGCGCATCGATTGAGCACGGTCGTCGATGCGGACCGCATCCTCGTGATGGACGCGGGTCGCATCGTGCAAGAAGGCACCTACGCCGAGCTGCTCGCCGTACCCGGGCCGTTTAAGACGCTCGCCGAGCGTCAGCGCATGTAGGAGTTCGGAAAAGACAAAAGCACCGCGATTGCGGTGCCTCTGCAGTCCGTTTGGCGAACGATTAGCGCTTCAGAACGTCCTTGTGGGGCGCGACGCGGAATTCTTCTTTAACGTGGGCGCCGCCCGACACTTGGTCGAGGGTGGCTTCGTCGAGGGCTTCGCTCTTTTTCGTTTCCGGCTTGATCTCTTCACTCATGTTGGTTGTCCTTTTGCCTTAAAGGCGTAAAGCGTCTAAGTGACCGATTCTTGCGGGGCGACCTTGCTTCGATGTTCGAGGCCTCGGTAACGTTCGCGAGGCGTCCTACCAAACCATACCGCGAATGTTTCACTAAATTTTAAGCCGTTTCGGCCTGCCAGCCGGTGGGGGGAACGAACGCGGTGGTCGCTTCCGCCTCGGCCGCTCGGACGGCGTTGCGGCCCTCTCGCTTTGCTCGGTAGAGTGCCGAATCGGCTGCGCGGCTCAGTTCGGTCGTCGTGAGGCCGTCGTCCGGGAAGAACGCGACGCCGATGCTGGCCGTCACCTTAATCGGGGCGGCGAGGCCGATGCTTTCGAAATCGTGCGCCTCGATGCGCCCGCGGACGCGCTCGGCGAAGCTGACCGCGGCGTCCCGATCCGCGCCTTGCATCAGAAGCGCGAACTCCTCGCCGCCCGTTCGCGCGACCACGTCGTCCTTGCGAACCTCGGCTGCGAGAATCGCCGCAAATCCCGCGATCACGACGTCGCCCACCAGGTGCCCGTACGTATCGTTCACGGCTTTGAAGTGGTCGATATCGATCGCGAGCAACACGAGATCGCGACCCGTCGCGATCGACGACTCGACCGCGTCGTTCAAGATCCGATCGAACGCTTCGGCGTTCTTGAGACCCGTGCGGCCGTCGGTCGTCGCGCGGTACTCGAGCTCGGGAAGCTGGAGAAGACGGTACGACATGACGACGGGTGCGAGGGAGAAGAGCGAGAGCCAGGGGCTAAACGACCACATGCGCGCGAACGGCACGGCGATGAGAAACAGCGCGAACTGCGAGAGAAAGACGCCGGGCGGCACGCGCACGTCGGCGATGGAGCGTCCGGCCGCGAGCGTGATCAACGTCGAGTCGGTTAGGTTGTGAACGATCTTCCAGACCAGCGCCCCCGCGAAGAGCGCGATCGACGGGCCGATCCCGAGCCAGGCGATGCCGAGCGGTGCGTGTTGGATCGGCGCGAGCGCGTGGATCGTCGTCTCCGCCGCCGTCCCCGCGACGACGAGCGCGCATGGGTTATAGGTGCGAATGTACCAGACGGTCGGACTCTTCTTGCGCGACCATTCCGAGAAGAAGATCAGAAGTTCGGCCAGTGCGGTCGCAAACACGAAATATCGCCAGTCGAAGAGGATCAACAACGCGAAGTTGAGCGGCATCGCGAGCGAGGCGTCTTCGGTGAGGCCCTCGGTCGTGCGATACGTTACGACCGCGCTCGCACACGCGACGAGGATCGCGAGGACGATCGCCGACGCGAGCGGATACGGCGTTCCCCAGAATGCGTCGTCGTGCCGCGTCGCGGCGAAAAAGACGCCTGCCACCGAGATGAGAACGAGAAAAGCCCACGACGGTGCCGTCGTGAGCGGCGTCGCTTCCGGTGGCGCAACGAAGTTCGCCTTGCCTGATGTGGGCGCGGCGGCCGAAGGGGGCATACGTTAGGTTTCGGACGCTCGGCTGCCGGTCGTGCCACCTGGAACGTAATTTGTGAGCCAGGTCGCGGCTCTCCGGCGAGGCAATCCGCGCTTGTGTTACGCGCCGTTTATCGGGTCGGTGCGGTTCGCGGAACGGGCGCTGGCGCGTGCTTTGGCGCGTGCTTCAAAGGTCGCACGGTCGTGCGGCGCGGCCGACGTCACGAGGTCTCTCAGGAGCGTATTGGCGATCGACGCAACCTCGTCGACGGCTCGTTCGAATGCCGCTGCGTTCGCGGCGGACGGCCGAGCGAATCCGGAGATTTTGCGAACGAACTGCAGCGACGCCGCACGAACCTCGTCCTCGGTCGCGGGCGGATCGAAATTATAGAGCGTGCGGATGTTGCGGCACATGGCTAACGCCTCCCGTATCTGTCGTAGTCGACGACGTCGCTGAGCGGTACCCGTTTTTCCCAACGATCGCGTTCGAGGTCGGGCATCGGTGCGAACGTCGCGACGTGCCCGATGCAGAGGTATGCGACGATGGTCAGATGTTTCGGGATCTCGAGCAGCGTGCGAAGGTCGTCCGGCTCGACGATGCTGACCCACCCGACGCCGAGCCCTTCGACGCGCGCGGCGAGCCAGAGATTCTGTATCGCGCACACGGTCGAATAGCGAGCGGTCTCCGGCATCGTGCGGCGCCCGAGCCCGTTACCGCGATTCGGGTCGTCGTCGCACGTCACGCAGACGTTGACGGGCGCATCGAGGATGCCTTCGAGCCGCAGCGCGTCGTAGTCGCGCGCCGTGTCGGCGTCGTACGTATCTCGCGCGCTCGCGTTCGCGCGCACGAACGCGTCGTGCGCGGCGCGCCGCGTGTCGGGATCGCGCACGACGATGAAACGCCACGGCTGCGACAGCCCGACCGACGGCGCCTGATGTGCGGCGCCGAGTACGCGAGCGAGTACGTCGTCGCGAACGGGTTCGTTCGTAAACTCCGCCCGAACGTCGCGCCGAAGGGCGATCGCACGATAGAGGGCGGCCCGTTCCGCGGGACTGAAGTCGCCTGCCATGCAGGCCCCTTTTGCAGTCGCTCTCGCCCTCTGCCTGTTTTGGCTCTCGGAGAACGTCGCGCCCGGAGTCGGCACGAGTCGCAGGACTGGGCGGCTGCCCCTGTAAGTCGCCCCGTCGGATGCATGTTTTCGCCAGTCACACGTGGTGCGATCGAACGACGTAACTCGATCGCCGCAATATCTTTCGTCGGCGTCACCCCGTGGTTCGGTTTACATGCCTAGTGGTTTTGTGTGCCGCCAGTGTGGCGCGACACACGACGAGTAACGACCATTTAGCGAGGAAACGCACCGTTCGCAGCGGACCGCCGAACGCGTTACGGCGTCTTCGGCTTCTCGGTTACCGCGAAGTTGATGTCCTCGATGATGAGCGTATCGAACGTGCGGTGGACGAGGCGGTGCGTGCTCGTTTCGTTGTCGATGTTCCGGTCGTCGTGGGCCACGATTCCCGTCGGTAACGTCGTGACGTCGAGTCGCAGCGCGTGCATGCCGGGCCGTACGCACGGGAAGTTGTAGCGACCCGTCGCGTCCGTTTCGACCGATTCACCGTCGTCGAGATAGATGTGGACTTTGGCGATGCCGACGTCGGGATCTTGGAAGCGGCCGGTCTTCGCGCTATCGAGATAGACGCGTCCCGTGATCGGATAGCACGAGCCGAGCGTCGATCCGGTGACGAGCACGGAGGCGCTCGCCGATCCGCGGCCGACGCCCGCACCGCCCGGTGCGATGGCAGATGCGGTGACGACGTTCGTGAGCGTTCCGTTCTGTGGCGCACCGGGCGACACGACGGTCGCATACGTGATGGTTTCCGCGCTGGCGAGCCTCGGCAACGTCCAGGTGAGGATGCGTCCGCGTACGACCGGCTCTTGCGGTTTGCCTTGCACGCGCGCGGTGCCGCTCGCGTAGTATTCGTAATCCGGAAGCGTATCGACCACGGTCGTCGTGCCGTAGGCGATCCCGGATGCCGGCGAGACGACGATCGAATAGTTCACGCGGTCGCCGATGCTCGCCGTCGCCGTACTCGCCGTTTTCGTCACGACGATCGTCGAGGGCACTTCGGTCGCGGTCGCGGTCGAAGAGACGACGGGTTTCGTGAGGCCGGTCGCACCGACGCTCGCGACGTTCGCCATCGTTCCCGCCATCGCGCCGATCTTCGCGAGGAACGTTACGTGCGCGGTCGTTCCGCCCGCGATCGTGCCCAGCGGGACCGTCAGCGTTTGACCGACGAGCGTGGCATGCGTGGCCGGCGAGCCGTTCAGCATTACCGAGCCGTTCACGACCGTAATACCCTTCGGCACCTGGTCCGTGAACGTCGCGCCGATCGCTGGGCCCGCGCCCGTATTTGCGATAGCGATCGTATAGGTGACGGTTTGACCGGCGAGCACCGATTCGCTCGCCTTGCCGTCGATCAGTTTCGTGGCGGAGAGTTGCGGTGGTGCCACCGTATTCGGCGGTGATGTCGCGGAACACGATCCGCCGGTGCACGGTTGGGTGCCGCCCGCGGTCGCCGTGTTCGTGACTTGTGCGCCCGTCGGAGCGCTCGCGCTCACGATCGCGCGATAGACGATCGTCGTCGTCGCGCCGACCGGGATCGTGCCGAACGATTGAGCGGCGGTGATGACGGCGTCGGGCGCCGCCGTGCCGTTCACCGTGACGGAGCCGGGTACGAGCGTCGCGTTGCCGAGCACGTCGGTCACGTGCGCGTTCGTCTCCGCGAGCGTGCCCGTGTTGTGCACCGCGATCGTGTACGTGATCGTTTCTCCCGGGCTCACGCTCGCGCCGCTCGGATTCGAGGTCTTCGTGACCGCGAGCGATGGTTGGCCGACCGTGAGCGTCGCTTGCGCGGGTGCGCCGTTCGTCGCGCCCTGGCCGGTCGTCACCGCGCCCGGCGGAATCGTGTTCGTATCCGTTCCGGTAACGCTCGCGGTGACCGTCGCGACGATCGTACACGTTGCGTCCGCCGCGATGCTCGCGCCGGAAAGGGAGATCGTCGAACCGCCCGCGGCCGCGGACACGGAGCCGCCGGTGCACGTGGTCGAAGCGTTCGGTGTTGCGGCGAGCGTCACGTTCGTCGGCAGCGGATCGGTCAGCGCGAGCGACGAGAGCGTCGCCGCGTTCGCCGACGTGTTGGCCACGGTGATCGTGAGGATCGACGTCGCGCCCGGCGCGATGATGCTCGGTGCGAAGGCCTTCGTAACCGTTACGCCCGACGCGTTTCCGACGTTGAGCGTCGCTTGCGCGGGCGCCGCATTCGTCGACCCCTGCGCGTCGCCGAGCGAACTCGGCGGAATCGTGTTCACGTAGATGCCGCCGGTCGCCGAGGTGACGCTGAGCGAGATCGTGCACGACGCACCGGCGGCGAGCGTGCCGCCCGAAAGCGCGACCGACGTCGCGCCGGGTGCGGCCGCGACCGTGCCCGCGCCGCAGGTCGTTGCGGCGTTCGGCGTCGGAGCGACGCGCACGTTCGTCGGCAACGTGTCGGTGAGCGACATGTTCGAGAGCGCGACGGCGTCCGATGCCGCGTTGACGATTTGGATCGTCAACGTTGAGGTGCCGTTCGTCGCGATCGCGACGGGTGCGAACGTCTTCGCGATCGCGACGCCGGAGCTATTGCCGACGTTGAGCGTCGCTTGCGCGGGCGCCGCGTTCGTGGAGCCTTGATCGTTCGAGAGCGACGATGCGGGAATCGTATTGACGTAGATACCCGTCGTGGCCGAGGTGACGGAGGCGGTCATCGTACACGTCGCGTCCGCGGCGAGGCTCGCGCCGGAAAGCACGAGCGTCGTGCCACCGGGGCTTGCCGTGACGGTGCCGCCCGTGCACGTCGTCGATGCGTTCGGCGTCGCGGCAATCGTTACGTGCGCGGGCAACCCGTCGCTGAGTCCGATCGACGAGAGCGGAACCGCGCTCGTCGCCGTATTCGCAATCGAGATCGTCAGCGTGGACGTGCCGTTTACCGGAATCGCGACCGGCGAGAAACTCTTCGCGAGCGTGACCGCGGAGATATTCCCGATGTTGAGCACGGCGGATGCGGGAGCGGTGTTCGTCGCGCCCTGCGTCGAGCCGAACGCATGCGCCGGAATCGTGTTCGTGGAGATGCCGCTCGTGCTGCTCGTGACGGTCACGACGATCGTACACGTCGCGTTCGCGGCCATGCTGCCGTTCGCGAGCGCGACGCTCGACGAGCCGGCCGTCGCGGTCACCGTTCCCGCGCCACACGTCGTCGATGCGTTCGGCGTCGGCGCGATCGTCATGCCCGCGGGTAACGTATCCGCGAGCGTCATGCCGGAGAGCGGTGCGGATCCGTTCGCGGTGTTCGCCACCGTGATCGTCAACGTCGAGGTGCCGCCCGGCGCGATCGTGATCGGTGAGAACGCTTTCGCGAGCGTCACGTTCGGTGCGGCCGTCAGCGTATTGTTGGCACTCGTACCCGTTTGATTCGAATAGCCGCCGACGTTGAGTTGTCCGACGCCGATCGTATTCGTCGTCGTCCCGGGCGCGGCCGTCGGCGATGCTTTCACGAGCACGTACACGACGCACTGACCGGGAACGCTCGCGCTCGGCGCGCCGGGAATTTGAAGGTTGCCGACCGTGAAGTTGCTACTTCCAACGGTTCCGGCCGTGATCGAGCCGGCGCACGCCGCGGGGTCGTCCGCGAGTGCCGGGCCGAGCGTCGTGCTCGCGAGTGCGAGCGCGCTCGGCATGTTGTCGACGAGCGATCCGCCCGTGAGCGTCGATGACGAAATGCTGTTCGTGAGGAGGAAGCGGATGTAATCCGTTCCACCGATTTGCAGCGTCGGTGAGACGTAGGTTTTCGCAATCGCGATGCCCGATTGCACGGTGATCGACGCGTTCACGCCCTGCGAATTCGTAATGCCGGCCGTCGACGTGACGGCACCGGATGCGATAACGTTCGAGCGTGCGCCGAGCGTCGTCGATGTCACGTTGAAGGACGCCATGCACGTCGTCGGCGACGAACCCACCGTCAGCAGCGAGAGGTTCGAAAACGCGATCGTTTGCCCCGTGATCGTGGAGCTCGGCGCCGGCTGTCCGGTCTGCTGGCATCCTGTGAACGTGACGTTCGGCGGCGACGCGAACGAAAGTCCAGCGGGCAGCACGTCCGAATACGCGACGCCGTTTGCCGTCGTCTGCGTGAAGCCGCTCACGGGCGCGACGGTCAAGCCGATGCTGGTCGTCGATTGCGAACCGGATTGAATTTGATTTGGCGAAAACGCTTTCGTGATGTTGATGTTCGTCGTTGCGAACGTGACGGCGTTCGTCGCCGTGAACGTCGCGGTGGCGCCGCCGCTCAGCTGGCTAACGTAGCTCGGTGCGGCCGGCGTAAAGGTTCCCGCAGCGCCCCCCTCGTCGATCACGTTGTAGGTGATCGTACACGTCGCGGAGATCGTTCCGACGTTGACCGTGAACGACTCTCCGTTGCCGGCCTGCGTGATGTTCGCGGCGCTCAGGCCGGCCGGGCACGTGTTGCCGAACGTGAAATTCGGCGTCGGTGCGAGTTGCACTTTCGTCGCCGTGAGCGGGAACGTCGCGACGAAGTTGTTGTCGGTCGTGCCCGTCGTGTCGTTCATCGACGCGGTGACGGTGATCGGCTGATTGATGAGGTTTTGCCCGCTCGCGACGTAGTTCGTAAGCGTGACGACGGGAAGCTCCGTGATGTTGACGGCCGGGCTCGTTCCGGGCGATACCGCACCGGACGTTCCGGTGAACGAGACGTTCGATCCGGAGAGCACGTTCGTATCGATGCGATTGACGCCCGGCGTCGGCGTGGTGAACTCCACGTAGAACTTCACCGTGCACGTCGAGCCGCTCGGGATCGAGAGGTTACTTCCGCTCACGCTCGTCGCGCCCGTTGTCACCGTGAGCGATGGTGTGGAGCCGCAGTTCGTCGTCGTCGGTAGGTGTGCTGCATCGTTGACCGCCGCCATCGGTTGCGGAGATTGCGGTAAGTTGTCGGTAAACGTTCCGCCGGTGAATGCGCCGTTCGCGAGGCTGTTGAACGTGAGCGTGATCAGGATCGGCACGTTCGGTCCGGCCGACGTCGGCGCGGCGGTCTTGCCCGTCGAGATGCCGCCGCCGGGTCCCGTGACGAGAAGCGTTGCGGACGTGGGGCCCGCGGAACTCGTGACGGTCCCCGTTCCGACGGTCGCCGAGAAGTCGTTTGCGGGAATCGTGTTGGTGACGGAGCCCTGGATCGACGACGCATCGACGGTCACGTGGATCACGCACGTCGAAGCCGCGGGAATCGTCATGTTCGAAACGGTGACCGTTCCCGTTCCCATGCCGGAGAGCGTCGGCAGCGGTGCGGTTCCGCAATTGCTGTACGTCGGCGTTGCCGTCGCGTCGAGCGTGAGCCCGGTCGGCAACGGATCGATGATTTGCGCGGCTGTGAGCGGCTGCGACGAGAGAACGTTTGCGATGTTGATCGTGAGCACCGAGGTGCCGGTCACGGGCAAGATCGCGGTCGGATTGAAGCTCTTAGAAACGTTCGGCGACCCGACGACGAATTTGTTTTGATTCGATACCGCGCCGGTATTCGTCGCCCCCTGATCGTCGGTCACGCTTCCGGCCGGCAGCGTGTAGTTGACGGTCGAGACGACGCTCGACGTCGTCTGAATCGTGATCGTGCACGTGCCGCCCGCGGGAACCGTCGCGCCGGAAAGCGAGATCGCGCCCGACGTGACGCTGGCGCCTGGCGTCGTGACCGTGCCACCGCAGCTGCTCGCGGCGCTCGAGACGGTAAACGGCTGCGTCGACGATCCGTTGATGGAGAACGCGGCGTTGGTGAGCGCGACGCCTGCGGCGGGATTCGTGACCGTGAAGACGAGTTGGCCCGTCGACCCGACGAGCGTCGTTTGCGTCGCGCTCGCGCTGACCGTTACGTTCGCCGGGAGCACGGTTAGCGTTTGCGTGACGTCGCCGATGGGGCTTCCGAGCGATGTCGTGACGTTCGCGGCCGCGATCGTGTTCATGCCGTTGCCCGCGTGGTTTCCGAGCACGCTAAACGTGATCGTACAACTTCCGGGAACGATCGAACTCGGTGCTTGCGGAATCGAGCCGTTCGTCATCGAAACGACTTGGCCCGCGATCGACGGCGTACCGCCGGGGCACGTCGTCGTCACGCCGGCCGCGGCGTTCACGACGCCGTAGCCGCTCATCGTCGTGATGTCGTCTTCGAAGTTCGAGATCGCGGCGGCGGACGTCGTATCGCTATTTTGCAGCGTGACCGTCACGACCGACGTCGCGCCGAGGGCGATGGAATTCGGCGAGAACGTTTTGTTTACGGAGATCGGCGTCGCTTCGGCGCGTGCGGCACCGAGCAGCATGCCGAGCGCGAGCGCGGTGATGAAGGGGGTGAACGCTTTGCGGATCGACATGTTACTGGCCTCT
>Ga0116226_10001799_pt1 | contig 18565 bp, 22 predicted proteins | sample S1TSphfallax_FD_89692 | JGI IMG/M metagenome (GOLD analysis project Ga0116226, IMG submission 89692) | Host-associated microbial communities from peat moss isolated from Minnesota, USA - S1T2_Fa - Sphagnum fallax MG | ecosystem: Host-associated > Plants > Peat moss > Unclassified | place: USA... | reverse complement strand
CCAGACGACGAGGGGATGAAAAACCTTGATCTCCTTATTTAATCATAGGACGTAAATACAATGGCATTTAATAATCTGCCAGCAGCGCTGCAAGGCGCGATTCAAGCTGGTTACCTGGAACATCAATTTTCGCTGCCGCTGAACGCCAAGCTGGGTTTCCGCGCCATCGCCGACCGTGAAGCATTCACTGCAAACATCGGTGAAAGCATTACCAAGACACGCACTGGTTTGCTGCCTGTAATGACGACCGCAATGTCGCCAGCTGCAAACAGCGACATCACCAGCGGCTTGACGCCACAGAACTACGCGGCGGAACAATACGTCCTGCAAATTGCGCAGTATGCGGCCAATATGCAATTGAACGTGGTGACGCAACGTGTCGCCATCGCCGATTTCTTCCTGCGTAATGCTTACGCACTTGGCGAACAGGCGTTCCGTTCTGTTGATACCCTGGCGCAGCAAGCCTTATTCAACACCTATCTCGGCGGTAATACACGCGTGCGTGTGACGCTGGGTTCGGCATCGACTTCCGTTGCGGTGGACGATATTCGCGGCTTCCTCGCTACGTGGAATAGCGTTGGTCAACCAGTGCCGGTTTCTGCTGGTAATCCGGTCAACGTCACCATCGGCAGCGATGTGTATTCGCTGATCGGTGCGACGGCTGATGCAACCAACGTATCGACTGCACCAGGCGGCGTATCCGGTGTGTTGACGTTCTCGACTTCCGTGAGTGTGGCTGATGGTACTGCTGCCAACCCGGTTGTCTCGGCGGTTGCTCCTTACGTGATCCGTCCGAGCAATTCCACCACCAATGTGATGGCACCGACTACAGCGGGCATCGCCAGCGCCAACGATTTGAACTACGGCAAGCTGACGATGAACATGATCCTGGACGCAAAGGCGACCATGTCTGCCAACGGCGTTCCGACTGCGGATGGTACTGGCATGTACAACCTGTATGTCGATCCGATCCAGGCGACGGGTTTGTACAGTGATCCAGCGTTCCAGCAATTCTTCCGTGGTCAGGTGACGACCAAGGAATATCGTGAAGGCGTGATTGCGGAAATGCTCGGTGTGCGTTTGCAGGAAACCAATCTGAATCCTGTGCAGAACCTGCCGGGTGTTGGCACGGTGCGCCGCGCGATCCTGTGCGGTCAAGGTGCATTGGTCGAAGGTCAGTTCACTGAAGATGCGTATGCGCAGGCATTGACTGGCGATGAACGCGACGAATCGATTTCCATCGTCGATGGTATCGCGCACGTCACACGTGAACCGCTGGACGCATTGAAGCAAGTCGTCACGCAAAGCTGGAGCTATATCGGCGGCTTCGTCGTGCCTAGCGATACCACGGCGAATCCGAACACGATTCCGACTGCGAACAATAGCGCATACAAGCGCGCGATCATGATCGAATCGCTGTAAGGCTTTAGTACTGATGAAGTGGATCGTGTCTGATAGATACGATCCACTTCCGTCTGGTCGTCGAAAGAGGAATTTTCCTATGAAACAAAGCAAGCAAAGCACAGGCAAGGCAGAGGCGTCGCCCAGATCCAAATTGAAACTGCGCAAGAACCACGGCAAGACAAACGACGGACGTGTTTGCGACTTCTATGAAGCTGGCACCGAGTTCGATCTGGTTGAGGATGCTGAGTTGATTGCTTCCCTTGTGCAGAGCGGTGGGCAATTGGACGAATGACGATGGCCTTTATTCCCTACACATTCACCGATGCGCAACTGGTCGATATCCGCCGTTTCTGCGGTTATCCCGTTTATGGCAGCGGCGCAGTGGTGTTTCCAGCGCCTTGGGTGATGAAGCAATACATGGCCCTTGAATACAAACTGCAAAACATCAATACGGATGAAGCCGATGTGGTGATCAATACCTATTTGATGAATCTGAATACGCTGGAAAATGCGATTCCATCTACCGGTGCCAATCTGGATACGGAAAGCGCTGCTGTGTGGACGCATAACAAGGATGAACAGCGCGACCGTGAACGCTTGTTCGATAGCTGGCGCAGGCGTTTATGCCAATTTCTCGGTGTGCCGCCGGGGCCGAACTTTCCGACGCAAGCCGGTTGCATGGTGGTGTGATGAATGAAACCTTGTTGCAGCAAAAGATTTACGCTGGCTATGCGAAGAGTGCGCAGGTGCTCGGTATATCCAGCATGCTGTATCGTGCCAGTTCATCGCTGACGCCGATTGCTGCGGGTAACGTTGTTACTACGCTGCCTGCCAGTTTGAATGCCGAGGATATGGGCGTGCAAAAGCCGCAGCGGTTTGGTAATGCACTCTGGTATTGCCTGATCGACGGTACACAAACGCGCGTCGGTGATTATCTGGTGAATGCGGCGGGAACCTTCTTCATCGCTGCGATGCAGCCTTTGCTGCCGATACTTGCGGTGAAGTGCAATCGTGCCGTACGCATCAGTCGTATGCCGATGCAGAATAGCGCCGGTTATGTAGGCTATTCCGGCGTGGTAATCAGCCAGGAGACCGATGTGCTCGGCACTTCCGGGGCATTGGGTTCATTTGTGTCCGGCTGGCCTGCGTCGATACTGATCGGCGGTAAGACGGATAAAGACTCCGGTTTACCATCGGATGTGAAAGAGGCTGGTTACGAAATTCTATTGCCAGCATCCGTGCCGATCACCATCGTCGAATCCGATATCTTGCAAGACGATCTTGGTCGCAATTTCGCGATAGCGGCAGCGGAATTGACCGATATGGGTTGGCGTATTCTGGCGACTGAGGAGCACGCGTAATGGCTGATTTATCCGACGTGAATAACACACTGGCAACCATGGCCACGGCTGCGGTATATCCGAATGGCGCTACGCAACCCAGCGTTGCTGGCGTTACGGTGACGACCGCTTCCGGCTGGCCGGTGCCGACGCAGCTCGATGCCATCATGGCGGCAGGTAATGCGATGGTGACGGTGTATCCGATGAAGGATACGGAAACCAACACTACACGCTTTATGCCGCAGATGCAGGTTGCAACAACAATCCCGTCCGCACAATTGAGTTTGGCGGTCAATGGTAACCAGGTAACGGTGGGCGGTGCGATCAAGGCAGGCGAGGCTGCAACAGTATTCGTCAACTATCACGCGGTCAGCCATAGCGTGGTGGCGACAGATACGACTGCGACGATTGCTACAGCTTTGTCGGCCCTTATTGCAGGATCGACTGTTTCCGGTTCCGTCATCACCATCAACGGTGCATTTGATATCGAAGTCGCGATGTCGGTGCCGGTATCGATGCAGTCTGAAGTTGCGCGGCAGTTACGCAGTTTCATGATTACTGCGTGGTGTCCGACGCCTGCCGCGCGTGACACAATCATGCAGGCAATCGATAACAGCTTCAAAAGCATGAAACGCATCACACTGCCTGATGGAACCATGGCACGCTTGAAGTATCGCAGTACACAGGAGACGGATTTCCTGGTCAAGCAGCGCATCTATCGGCGCGATTTATGTTACGAGGTCGAATACGTAACGATAGCAACGGAGACCGATAACACCGTCAGCGATTTCGTCGTCGGCATCACGCCTACGGCGGGCAACACCATCAACATCAACATTTGAGGACAACATGGCAAAGAACGAAGCCAGCACAGCACAGGCTGCATCAACATCGTCACCTGCGATTGCTACAGAAACGGCAGGCGCAACTACCAGCCCTACACAACACCTGATTGTGATCCATCCATTCGGCAATTATGCCAAGGGCGCACGCATCGAAGATGCGAATGAAATTGCGACCGTGTTGGCGGGTGAAAATGCTGCTTCCTGCAATCGCATTAACGTCGGCGCCTGATTGATCGACTGACTACAGCAATTCCATTTTTCGATTTGGTTCAGCCACCCATGCGGTGGCTTTTTTATTTTAAGGACGCAGAATATGCCCGTTTATCAGGCAGGACAACTTAACACCACGGCGCTGCAAGCGCCCGATCTGTACGTCATCATTCAACCGCCTGGCGTCAACTATATCAACGGCGTGCCGACCGATGGCCTGGGTCTCGTTGGTGTTGGTTCGTGGGGGCCGGTGAATGCGCCTATCAGGGGCATCGGCAATAACGCACAGGCACAGCAAGCCATCGGTAACATCACGTTCCGTGGTCACGATCTGGCGACCGCAGTTGCAGTTGGCGTGCAAAATAACGTACAGAATTTCGTGCTGGTACGCGTAACCGACGGCACTGATACGGCAGCGACGGCGGTCTTTAAAGATACGGCTGCAACACCAGCCATCGGCCTGACTTTGACTGCCTTGTACACAGGTGTTGTCGGCAATACCATCAGTGCAAGTATCACTGCGGGTACGGCGAACAATACATTCCGCCTGCAAATCCAACGTGCCGGTTATACACCGGAGGTATTCGATAACGTCCCGGGAACCGGCGCTACCTTCTGGAGCAATGCCGCGCAAGCGGTGAATTACGGCCAGTCCGGCGTGCGTGGCCCATCGCAATTGGTTGCAGCGTCGACAGGCCCTTCGTCCGCGGCACCGGCTACATCGTCGAATGGAACGGCACTGATGGGTGGTACCGATGGTGCTACCAACGTGAACGATTTGACGCTGGTTGGTACTGATGGCATGCCGCGCACGGGTATGTATGCGTTGCGCAAGACGGGTGTGCAGGTAGCCAATCTGGTTGATTGCCAAACGCCGACTACGTGGACATTGCAACTGGCGCTCGGCTTGCAGGAGGGGATCTACTTCCATACCGCCAATGCAGCGGGCGTTGGCATCACCAACAGCGCGACCAATCTGGTCACGGCAGGTATCGACGGCTATGGCATGAACTGTCTGGTTGGCGATTGGTGCTACTGGCAGGATACGACCAACGGTGTGCAGCGCCTGCTGTCGCCTGCGACGTTCACATCAGCGTTGCAGGCTGCGACCAGCCCGGAGAAATCGATCCTGAATGCGCCTATCGCTGGCGTGATCGCGACGCAGCGCAGCTTGCAGAACCTGCCATACAGCGATGCGGAAATCGCACAATGTACCCAAGCCCGTCTCGATGTGCTGACACTGGGTGCGCCTGCAGGCAATATCTTCGCATGCCGCACGGGACAAAACATTTCGTCCAATAGCAGCACCAATGGCGACAACTATACGCGCATGACGAACTACATCGCGTTCACCGTTGCGTCTGCATTCGGCTATGTACCGGGCAAGGTACAGACGGTTGATTTGCGTCGTAACGTCAAGGGTGCATTGGATGGCTTCTTCGCCAACATGCAGGCGCAGAACATGATCGGCAATGTCAACAATCCGACGGCGCCTGCCTGGAGCGTGCAGATCAATGCTGCGAATAATCCGATGAGTCAGGTGGCACTTGGCTACATGCAAGCGAACGTGATGGTGACTTACCTCAGCATTGTGCGCTACTTCCTCGTCAATATCGAAGGCGGGCAGTCGGTAACGGTGAACCCCGTCTAAGCGAGTGCATTTACGCGACGTGCTGCCTGAAAGTAGCACGTCGCATTTTGCTCTTCGCTGCAGTCGTAACGAATTCAATTTTAGGAGTAATACATGCCGCAATCAGGCTTAAACATTGGTAATGACGCGCGCTTCGATATCCACACTGGCCCGGGTGAGATTTTGTCGCTGCCGACGCTGACGAAATTCACGTCGAAGAAAATCGCCAAGAAGCTGACAGTCAAACCGCTGGGTGGTTTGCCTATCCATCTGAGCTTCATGGAAGACGGCTGGGAAGGCAGCTTCGAGGTGTCGCGCAAGGATAATCAGATCGACAAATATTTTGCAACGATGGAATCGAATTATTACGCCGGTATCAGCCAGCCTTCCGGCTTCATCCAGCAAACCATCAGTGAAGTTGATGGCACCGTCAGCACCTATCAGTATCAGGGCGTCGTGCTGTATTACGACGACGCTGGCGATTATGAAGTTGAAAAGAACGTGGTGCAGAAGGTGTCGTTCCTCGCATCCACACGTGTCCGTTTGCCTTGATAAGGAATGAAGTATGAGTGAAGAAATCAAACGCGACGATGGCGTCGTTCACGTTACCGCTACGGGTGGCAAGGTCATTGGCATCAAGCGTCCGAATGTACTGGCGCAATACAAACTGGTCGATGCGATTGGCGACTCTGCCGAGAATCGCGTGTATCTGAATATGTGCATCCCGCTGATGTGGGTCGCATCCATTGATGGTGTTCCGGTGCCGCAGCCGACTTCCAAATTGCAGATCGAAGGATTGATCTCGCGTCTGGATGAGGATGGCATCAGCGCAGTGTCGAAAGGCATTGAAGAACATTTCACCCGCAAGAACGAGGCCGCCACAGCAAAAAAATAGCATCGGACACCGGACTGCGTCAGGTACTGCGTCTGACAAAGTCCGGCGTCCCGTGGGATGTGGCAATCAATCTGTCGCCGGTTGAACTGTTTGCTTATTGCGTGGCAATTGGTGAACTCGATGGTGGCAAGTTCAATTGGCGACGCTTGCAGTGGGAAAAAGATTGAGGGGGATTGAGGTGAATGGACGATGAAGAATCTGACTTCGTTTGGTGACCTGGCGCGCGAATTAAAATCCAGCGTCAAGCAATTACAACCAGCACTTCAATCCGCCATGCAGAGCGGTGCCCAAGAGGTCATGAGTTTTGCGCAGGATCGATTGCATGCCCGGCATGATGCCGATGCACATGCCGGGTATTCATCTGATCAACTGCATTATCGCTTCGACGCGCATTCGTTCGAGGTTGGAACTCATAGTGATCATGTCGCTCGTCTTGAAATGGGCGCTCCTGGCGATGCGCCGCAAACACTCCTCGTATCTGCGCTGAATCAGGCTCTGCCGGATATCGGACAGGCTATCGGTCAGGCGGTGAAACTATCATTAACGGATAAGAAATGAGTGATGCATACAAGGTCAGCGTAATCCTTGAATTGACGGACAAATTATCCTCCGAGTTGGGTAATGTGACGAAGGCGCTTGGCGATGCGCAAAAGCTGTTCGCCAAACTCGCACCGAACTTAAGTGAGCTTTCGAAAAAAGGAACGACACTGGCTGATTCACTGAACAACTCGGTGAAAGCGATACACAGCCTTGGCAAATCGGAAGGCTTGGTTGAGGTCAGCAAGCGCATGGATAAGTTGGCGGAATCGTCTGCCAAGCTGGCTCAGAATATGCAGGAAGCCACGAAGGCGAGGATGTCAGGCGGCGAAAGCGATAAGGCTGACGACAAAGACGACGATAAAAAGGAATCGTCATTTTCCAAGATCAGGGACAAAGCCGTTGATAAGGCGAAGGATTGGACGGTTGATGGCGTCAAGGATAATTTCGATCTTCAGGACACCAACTTCAGTATCGCCAGGTCGTTCGGTACATTGCCAGATCAGCTTGGGAAAACTTCCGAATTGTTGCGAAAGCAGGAAGCTGACATGGCTGCCAAAGTCGGCTATGCAACGAACGGCGAGTTCAAACAGGTTGCCGAAGCGCGAGAAGCTGTAGCCAGTACAAATGGCTCAAAGGCGGAGCAGGACGAAATGTTCGAGGCCGTCATGCCGTATTCGGCCAATATCGCCAGACAGAACGGTATTGGTCTGAAGGAATCCACGGAAGGTTTCGTTGAGATTGCTGAAAACGCCGGAATCAAGGGCAAGGAGGTGATACCGCTATTCAATGCGGTGGGAATGGCGATACACACGACAGGCGTAAAGCTGGATGCCTTGACTGAAGGTATGTCGGGTGCCTCCGGTGCATTGAAAGCCAGCGGTAAGAACATCAATGACACGGTATTGTTGATCGCAACATTGAAGAGCAAGAAATTGCTCGATGCCGACGGCGCCGACATGCTGAACGAAATGGCAAAAGCGCCATTGGCTGAACATCTCGACGGTAAATCGGCGAAAGACAAGGAAAAGCTGGAAGCGGCGACCAAACTTGGTCTTTATAAAGATGGCCATGCTCAATTCTTCAAGAATGGGCAGGTGGACTTGCTTCAGGAATTTGCGTTACTCGCCAAGGCCAAGCACGAGGACCCGAAAGAGTTCGATAAAGCATTCAAGACGCTCTATGGCTCAGACAAGTCGCTTGGTAAGCCTTTGGCCAAGATGTTGGATAAGGCGAATCCTGGCACCTTGATGACGTTGAGCGAATTGCCGGAGAAGAAGCAGAACGAAAAATTTCTGGAAGACGACGCCAAGGTTAAGTCTGCCAACGAAAAGCTGCATCAGATTTCGGTCAATGCCGGTGCTGCCTTGTCCAATGCAACAGCTGGTTTGAGCAGTTTTGTCGATAGCCTGCTTGATCTAGGCGTTACGTTTTCGGAAGGCGCTGCCAAATTCACGCAGGAGCATTCGACGATGTCCATGACGGTTCTCGGTACTGTTGCTTCGCTTGGTGCTTTTGCCAAGGTCAAGGCGGGATTGGGAACGATGAAAAAAGCACTCGACACACTCAAGGGCGGCAAAGCTGTGGCAGAAGCTGCTGAAGGCGTCGAAGCGGCTGCCGGGACGGAAGCCGGAGCAGCAACAGTCGGAGCTGCAGAAACTGCCGCAGCGGGAACGGGAACTGCCGCCGCTGGTGGTGAACTAGCTGGTGTCGCCGCTACCGAGGCTGCTGCTGCCGGTGCGGCCGAGACTGGTGCCATCGCTGCCGGAGGTACCGTAGCGGCAGGCGGCACGATCGCGGCGGGAACCATGGCTGCTGGCGCCTTGGGTGCCGGGGCTGTTGGATATATCGTGGGCACCGTTCTCAACGACCAGCTCAGCAAGAAGTTGTCAGCTGCAGCAGGAAAAGACGAAACCCTCGGCACCATGGCATGGGAGTGCATGCATCCCGATAAGAAAACGGAAGCGCAACCTTTTGACGTGAATGACCCGAAGTTGCAGGCGATATATGGCAAAGATCGTCTTACGAAGATGCTTGAGAAATTGCATCAAGACCAGGCAAAGAGAGAGGCGAAATTGAACGAAATGTTGGAACGCACGAGGACGCAGAATTCCAATCCTGTTGTCAATGCGCATGTCTATGTCGATGGCAAGGAAATCGCAGCGCATATTGTTCCTAGCCTGACACAAGGCACGACCGGCATGAATCTGAGTTCCGGTAATCACGGTACGAATATCACTCCCGTAGGATTGGGTTAACCATGAGCGCGAATGACACGGACAATAGTTCCAGGACGGTTACGTTGAGTCTGACCGGCCCGACTGCAACCATCGCTTTCAAAGATACCGCAGTACCCGAGCAAATCAATTTTGGTGGCGCACAATCATTGAATGTGCATAAACTGATCGGCGGTGTGCGCATCATCGATGCGATGGGTGCTGATGATGCGGCCTTGACCTGGAGTGGTGTTTTCTTTGGTGGCGACGCCGTTGGCGCCGCACGGCAATTGGATGAGGTGCGTCGTGTCGGTCTGATGCATACGCTGAGTTGGGACCAGTTCCGATACGCAGTCGTCGTTTCAGAATTCAAAGCCGATTTCAAAAGACCATTCTGGGTTCAGTACTCTATCACTTGTCAGGTTGTTCGTGATGAGCTTAGTACTGCGAGCGCGGCACCACAGTCCTCGCCATCTGACGCTATCTCTCAGGATTGCGCGATTGTTACGCAAAACGCCAGTAACTTATCCAGCATGCCAGGGGCAAATGCTGCTACGGCGAACGTCGCACAGAATGCATCAGTCGCGGTCGATTCCATGTCTTCAGTGACTGATGCGGCGCAGCCAATTGCCGATGGACTGGTGGTATTGGGCGCTCCGCAACTTGGACCGGAAGTCGGGCAGGTATCGACGCTTTCCGCGGCAGCAACCAATGCGATACAAAATGCCGCCGCACCTTTGGCGGCGCTGGCAGACTCGGTGCAAGCCGCTATCGGCAGTGCGGAGCAAATGGTGCAAGCCTTGCCAACGCTGGGCTACATCAATCCGAACTTGCCGATGGCGGGGCAAGTCAATGCATTGGTGGCGCAGTGTAATGCAGCGGCACAATTGCCGCAGTTGTACGAATTGGGGGCAGTGACTACGCGCTTGCAGGCAAATCTGGCGCTTGTGGCTGATCCTGCTGGTGACAACCAAATCGTTACCGGTGGCGGCAATCTGTATCAATTGGCCGCGCAAATCTATGGCGATGCAACACGTTGGTCGGACATCGCGCAGGCAAGCGATATCAGCGATCCGATGACAACGGGCTTTAACACGGTGACGATTCCTCAATGACCAATAGCACAATGATCAACAGCAATCCAAACAATGGTCAGGCACGTACGCCACGTAGTATATTGTTGAATGGTGCACAGCCGATAGACTGGACGAGTTGGTCCATCGAGCATAGTGGCATTTACGAAGCCGGTACGATCACTATCACCGTACCCGCACCTTATGCAGACTGGCCAAAGTGGATGCAGCAGACCGAGGTGATCATCGATGTTTATGCCGGTTTTCCACGCGATCCTCAGCACTATACAAATGCGGATCTGACACTACTGATGTCGGCGCGCATCGATAACCTGAAACTTGATCCGGCAACCGCCACGCTGACACTGACGGGACGCGATCTGACCTCGCTTTTCACCGACAGAAAGACCGATGGGAATTTCAAGAATTTGACGGCAAGCCAGGTGATTACCAGTCTGGCAGATCAATTTCCCGAGGTGCAGAAGCAAATCGCTGCAACAACGACCAAGGTAGGGGTGTACTACGACGAAGATAAGGTGCAACTGCAAAAGCAGACGACCATGTGGACGTTGATGACCTATCTTGCGCAGCATGAGGGAAAACAGTGTTTCGTGCTTGGACGTACCTTATATTTCGGCGATTTTAAAAACGCGACCTTGGGCAAGGCGATCAGCAATCAGCCCTATGCGATCTTGTTTCAACCTCCTACCCAGGATAGGCCATATCCGATAGCCAATGTCGAGAAATTGAGTTTTTCGCACGATATGCGGCTTGCGGGCGAGGTGAAAGTGCGTGTGCGTAGCTATCACGGTGCGCAAAACAAGGTCAGTACCGTTACCAAATCGTCGCCGAAGACCAATCAGATCGTGGAGCAAAGTGCAAAGCCAACGCAGGCACCCACTGTGTATGACTTCACGTTTCCTGATCTGACTGATAAGGCTTGTGAAGAAAAGGCGCAACAGATATTGAATGAAATCAGCACGCACGAATTGAAGATGGATGCGACTGCGCCTGGTGACACTGTGCTGTATCCGTGGACACCGGTAACGGTCAGCGGCACGAACACGATTTTCGATACGACCTATCAGATATCGAAGATCACGCGCAGCTTCGATACACGCGGCTTCACCATGACGATGAGTTGTCGTACGGAGCCATCTGAAAAAACGGTAAAACTTTCATGATCGACCAAATCAAGCGCGTGGTGTCGGAGTTCTTATCCAACCTCACGTTGACGAAGTACGGCAACATCACCGCGTATAACCCGAACAATTACACGGTGAAGGTGATGCTGCAACCGGAAGGCATCGAGACCGGTTTCATTCCGCTGGCGACGATCTGGGTCGGTAATAATTTCGGCGCGGTGTTCGGGCCGAACATTGGCGATTCGGTGAAACTTGACTTCATCGACGGCAATGTACAGGCGAGTGTCGTCGGTGGTCGCTTCTATAACGTCTCGGCCTTGCCACCATTGGTGCGATCAGGACAAGCGGCGTTGGTTGATAGCCAGGGATCGTTCATTCGCTTGAACAACGATGGCACGATCACGATGAATGCACCAAATGGCATCACGCTAACGACGCCGACCCTGACGCAAAACGGCAACGTGCAAGTCAATGGCAAGATCACTGCCAGCGGCGATGTGCTGGGCAATGGTATCAGTCTGGATAATCACGTTCATGGCGGCGTGCAATCAGGCGGCAGTACGACAAGCACCCCACAAGGATAAATTCATGGCAGGAGAATTTCATTGGTATGGCCTCGACATTCAGTTCGCGGCCAATGGTGATGACGCGTCTGCATCCGGCATCCTGGAAATCAACCAGCGCATTGTGCGTGAGTTGATGACGGCACCGGGTGACTATGTCTGGGAGCCTGACTATGGAGCTGGACTCGGACGTTATGTCGGGCAGGCGTTATCGAGGCCTAAGTTTGCCGAGCTCAAAGCATTGATTACATCTATCGTTACCAAGCAACCGGATGTGCAACGGCAACCTGCACCGCAGGTGACGTTTCAATCCGATGCGACGGGTTTGCTATCGACGCAGATCATCTATGTGTATGCGCCGACCAGACAGCCAGTCACCATCGTTGCTCCACCAATCTCAACTACAACTTAAACGATGGCAATCAATACATTATCTTTTACGACACTGGTGCGGCAGCAGGTGGCAGCGATTCAGGCTGCCTGTTCGACCGTGTTGACCTTTGTAGTCGGTTCACTGGAACTGGCGCGTGTGCAGGCAGTTGCAGGCGTATCGATGTGGCTGCAATCGCTGGTGATGCAATTGTTGAACACCACACGCTTGTCCACGTCGAGCGGCAGTGATGTTGATAGTTTTGTCGGCGATTTCGGTTTGACGCGTGAGGCTGCAGTACAAGCAAGCGGCACGGTAGCTTTCTCGCGCTTCACACCTACCAACGCGGCGACGATCCCTGTCGGGGCGATGGTGGGTACGTCAGATGGCACACAATCGTTTCTCGTCGTTGCTGATAGCACGCAGGCACTGTTCAGCACCAGCTTGGGCGCTTACGTGATTCCACCTACTGTTACAAGCGGCAATGTGACGGTGCAGGCAATCAACGCGGGAACGCAAGCGAACGTACTGGCCAATACTATCAACGTGATCTCGTCGGCGATCATCGGTGTCGATACTGTGACCAACCCAAATGCATTCGTCAACGGCGTCGATCAGGAAAGCGACATGGCGTTGCGCGCGCGTTTCCTGCTTTACATACAAGGGCTACGGCAAGGTATTAAGTCAGCAGTCGGATCGGCAATCGCAAATCTGCAGCAAGGGATTCAATACGATCTGGTCGAAAACATGTCGTATAGCGGGGCGCCACAGCCCGGATACTTTTACGTCGTAATCAATCCATGCACGTCTGCGGAAATTGCCGCGGTGTATGCGGCGGTCGATGCAGTTCGTCCGCTAGGTGTGGGTTTTGGCGTGTTTGCTGCGACGTTCGTCACAGCGAATATCGCGATGATTGCGACTGCCGCATCCGGTTATACCAATGCACAAGTCGCCGCGGCCATCACGACAGCAGTCCAGCAATTCATTGCGTCGTTACCGTTGGGGCAGTCGTTGTACTGGTCACAGTTGTACGCGATTGCTTACAGCGTACCGGGCGTAGTGGAAGTCAGCGGCATGCAGTTGAACGGCGGCACCAGTGATCTTGTGGTGACGGCGCAGCAGTACATCGTCTGCGGTACCGTCACCGTCAATCCATAAGAGGAGTTCATGCGCAAAATAATTTTGATTTTCATGATGGCGTTATCAAGCGCCGTTTTCGCAGCGGGATCGACGATCAACACGTCCATTCCTGCGCCCAACTCATTGATATCATCTGCACCCATCCGCTCCAACTTTGCGGCGGCATATGGGGACATCAATAACCTGATTGGGCAAAACAATGGTGGCTTGCCACCGGTTGCGCCGCTACTGGGCCAGCTATGGTTGAACACATCCGGTACACCGTATACGTTGGAAGAGTGGGATGGTAATCAATGGCTCGTCACTGCATACATGAATGCGACGACGCATACTTGGTCAACACCACCAGCCAGTCTGCCTTTGGGGGCTTCCGTGAATAACCCCGGTACCGGGATGCTGGAATCGCTGCTGCCCGTGCAAACAATCAATCAGACCAGCAAGACGTATGCAACAGCAGACTTCTTCAAGAAGACGCGTCGCCAGAATGCGGGTGCTGCAATGGCAGATATCTTACCTTCATCAACAGCAACGGGATTGTCGAACGGTACGCAACTCAACATCGCCAATGTGGATGTCTCGGCCTCGGTCACACTGACGGCTGGAACTGGTACGACAATCAACGGCGCTGCCACGTTTGTCATTCCACCCGGACGCGATTTCTGGATGACATACGATGCTGCAAATACGACTTGGCGTGGTATGGCGAATACGGCTTCCCAGGTCTTGTATAGCGGAGTTGCACCGAATGCATCGCAGCTGTTCGGTGGCTCAATAATACCAGGGCAGGCGGCAACCGTATCAATAGGGTCATGTCTAGGAATGACAGGAAGCGTTTTGTCGGATACGTGCGGTGGCACTGTTACGGGGCCAGCGACAACTACGAATGGTTATGTGCCGCTTTGGAGTAATGCCATTGGTACACAGCTCAATGCCGGGTTGCCATTCGGTACCTCGTGTAATAATACGCTCCTTGAGACAAGCGGTTCCGGTTTGATCACATCAAGCGTATTGCCCAATCCGACATCATCTACGTTGGGTGGAGTGGAGTCATACGCCGCATTGCCCAATCAATTTTTGACAGGCATTGCTGGCTCAGGACAACCGCAGTCGGCACAACCATCGTTTTCCAATTTGTCAGGTTCTGCGACGTGTTCGCAATTGCCTGCACTGACGGGTGCAATCGTCAGCACAGCAGGAGGCTGTTCGACGTCGTTGAGTAACAGCGGTGTTACGGCCGGTTCGTATTCGAGCGCGAATATCACGGTGGGTGTTGATGGGCGGGTGACTTCGGCGACGAATGGTTTAGGCGGAGGTTATCCGTCAAATTTTCTGGTGAAAACCGCCAGCTATACGGCAGGCATTGGTGACAACGTATTGGCCGATACCAGTGCAGGTAGTTTCACGGTTACATTGCCTGCATCCCCAGCCCAATTTTCACAAGTGTGCGTCACCGATGCGGCAGGCAGCTTCGGCGCCAATATGCTGACGATCGCCGGGAATGGATTAAACATCATGGGGGCGCCTTCGAGCATGACAGTATCGACACCCGATGCCTCCTTCTGCTTGATTTACTACACCTCAACAACGGGATGGAGAATTCTATAGTGTACAAAAACTTTAAGCGTTGGGCGATGCTGACTGGACTTGCCTTGTACAACCATGTCGGGTTCGCCAATGATCTTTCGCAATATTTCGGTGGCGGTCTGCTTCAACCGGCTCGTTTTTGTACGACTTCACAAACTGTCACCATCCCCGTTTCTGGGACGTATCGAGTAAGCTTGGTTGGTGCAGGTGGTTCCGGTGGTTGTGCAAAGAATGGGACTGCTAGTGGAGGGGGCGGGGGTGGCTTTGTAGAGGATGATGCCTATATCATGGCTGGAACAACAATAAACATCACACTAGGAACCGGGGGGCAGCCGTGTCATGCTTTACCAACGCCAACTATCCGACTGCGTCTGTGTACAGCAGCATCGGAAATGCCGGTGGTACGTCGACAATCTCCTGGGGAAATATCACTCTCACAGCCTTGGGTGGCGGTGCTGGTACGGGGAGCAATACTGGCAATTCTGTAGGTGGGGCTGGAGGTAGTGCTTCAGGTGGTACGAACAATCAAACTGGTGGGACTGGTGGTAACGCTACCACGAACAATACTGCAGGCACTGGATACCCGGCTGGAGGTGGAGGAGCTTCGGGAAGCCCCTATGGCCCAGGTGGTGCTGGTGGTTCTGCGCTTACCTCTGGTAGTGCTAATAATTGTGCATCTGGCGGCGGCGGATCCATGTATGGGTACCCTGGTGCTTCGGTGACGATTGCCGTAGCGGGTGCTACTGCTGGGGGCGGTGCCGGTCAAGGAGGCATCGTTAATGGCTCTAATGTCGGGGGTGTCAATATGCTTGGTTTCGCAAATGGGGAAAGTGTCGATGGTGTTATACGAAGTAGCGGATTTGATTCCCTATTTGATCCTTGGCGTGCATTGACTGGTGCAGTCGGTAGCGCAGGAACAACTATTTCCATTACAACTTCAGGAGCATTTGGTGCCGGTCAAGGAGGGGTGGCTGCTGCATCTAATGTAAGCAATACAGGCCTAGTGTATTTTGGTGGTGGTGTTTCTACATATAGCGGTTCTTTTTCTGCTAGTAGCTCCTCAGTCATCTTCGGTGGCGGTTCAGGTGGTGCTGCAGGTGGAACATCTCTATCGTCAGGCAATGGCGGCAACGCAATCGCCTCCATCGAGAGGATCAAATAAATGTCGATGTATAAAGTTAATAGCATGCATGGTGCTCTTGCTATACCGATAGAGCAGTTATAAGGGGCAGTACATGCCAACCAACTGGGACGACAAAATCTCACGCTATGACAGCGGTTTCGACTTCTGGGATGAAGTTACGCCGCTGCCGGTGGCTCCATCTATTGGCAGCCAAGCCGATATGTTCAATCGCATCAAGGCGCTGATTCCACGCTCGTGGTTTCAGACGTCGCCTAATTTTGATGCGACGTTGCAAGGTGCGTCATGGGCATTGTCGAGTGCTTATGCGCAGATCACCTATGCTGCTTTGCAGACGCGCATCAAGACTGCGAGCGATGGTTTTCTCGATCTGATTTCGTATGACTTTTTTGGCACCACGCTACCGCGTTTGACCTTAGAGGCTGACAATGCATTTCGCTCGCGCATCCTTGCCAACCTGTTTGTGCGAGGACCGACTCGTGCCGATATGAGCACAGTATTGACACTCCTCACTGGCACCATGCCGACGATATTCGAGCCCAGCAATACCGCCGATTCTGGTGGTTGGGACGGACGCCTTTATTGGGATACAGGCGTGGCAGCCGGTGGAGGATGGGGAGATCATTTGCCTTATCAGTCATTCGTCACTGCCTATCGTCCAATCGGCAACCTCATTTCGCTCGGAGAGTTGAACACTTATCGCTTCGGTTTTGACACGAATGCTTATTGGTCGGACAACCCGCCGAGCTCGCTTACCGATGCGGCGATTATCGCGGCGGTAGAGGCAACGCGTGCGGTCGGTACGGTCGTCTGGCTCCGCATTGCCGACGCACCGGTTTCGCCATAATCAAAATTAACTCAACAACAGGCCGCATATTGCGGCCTTTTTTATTTTCGAGGTTACATGGATCGTTCCATCGTTTATTCGCAGGAGCAAGGACGCAGCACTGATTTCCTGTTTGCGCAACGTGCAACAATGGTGGGCTTGTCTAAGCTGGCCGGGGCTGTGCTTGGTACCACCACTTCTGTCAATGGCTTGGCGTGCTCGCCGACCAGCCCAGCGTCGTTGGCCGTCAATATCGCGCCAGGTGAAATTTACAGCATGCAGAATGTCGATGCGACACCATATGGCATCCTACCAGCCGATACTTCCGATCAGATTCTGAAGCAAGGCATCTCGATGCAGGTCACGACCTTGAATTGCCCGGCACCGACGACCAGTGGTTACAGCATCAATTATCTGATTGAAGCGATTTATCAGGACAACGACACCAATACTGTTGTCCTGCCTTATTTCAACTCGGCCAATCCCAATCAGCCATTGACCGGCCAGAACAATAGCGGTCAGCCGCAGCCAACGCAGCGTCAGGGGCAGTGTATTCTGGTTGCAAAGGCAGGTGCTGCCGCAACCACGGGCAATCAGACCACGCCCGCGCCAGATGCGGGATATGTCGGCTTGTGGGTGGTGACCGTAGCAAACGGACAGACTGGCGTCGTGTCGAGCAATATTGCCACCTACCCAGGTGCGCCATTTCTCAATATTAATTTGACCAATATACTGACGTCGCTCACTGGCTATGCACAACTTGCTGCGGTTCAGCAATGGACGGCCGCGCAGCAAGGAAAATTCGTGTCGGTCAATGCGCCAGCGGCAAGCACAACGCTGACACTAAACTTCGCGCAGGGTAACAACTTCGCAGTTGGTGCACCTGGTGGTGCGCAGGGTATCAGCGGCAATTTCACACTGGGCATTCCTTCGAACGTCACACCGGGGCAATCCGGCTTGATCACTTTTTTCCAGAATGGCACAGGTGGCTATACGGTCACGCTTGCCAACGGCTACAAGGGCGCTAACGGCACCCGTGCGCAATTGACTGCTGGCGCGAATGGGCGTGATACGCTGGCTTATTATGTTGATGTCGATGGCACCATCGTGCTATCCGCGGTCAACAATGTCTCGTAAAGGTAAGCCATGACAGTTCCGGCAAATCTCAGCGCAGCATTCTTCGGGCGCAGTGCAGGCCATGCGGTGGTGTCGATTGCTACCCCTTTGAACGGCAGCATGATCGTCAATAACGCGACGGCGGAGGCGATCAGCGGCACTGCATCATCGATCGCTGGCAACATTACCTCGGTACAGTATCAGATCGACGGCGGCGCGTGGCAGCCTATTACGATCACTCCAGCGGCTACTGTGAATTACTCTGGCGGCAATGCTGGCCAGGTCGGTGTCGGTGGTCACACGATTACCGTGAAGGCGACCGATGCGGCAAGCAATACAGCGACAGTGACGTCTTCCTATGTGATCGCTTCCGGCATCACTCCTCCGTCCTACACATGGGGGCCAGTGCATACGCCCAATGGCACCAATCACTACCTGACGATCACGAACGCAGCTAGAAATGCCTCCGTTTGGTACGTGATCAATGAATATAATGGGCAGAATCAACTGATCGGCGCTACCGAAACCGT
>Ga0116226_10001798_pt1 | contig 18578 bp, 16 predicted proteins | sample S1TSphfallax_FD_89692 | JGI IMG/M metagenome (GOLD analysis project Ga0116226, IMG submission 89692) | Host-associated microbial communities from peat moss isolated from Minnesota, USA - S1T2_Fa - Sphagnum fallax MG | ecosystem: Host-associated > Plants > Peat moss > Unclassified | place: USA... | reverse complement strand
TCTGCAATCTGGGAATCTTGCACAATGATCGCTACAAAGATATAATCGGGTTCTCTGTTAATGCCAAGACATGGAATAGTGCCTGTTAACGATAGGTGACCTTTTGGAGCTGGTTTTGCAGGCATGTTTTGCTCAATTAGTTTGACAATGAATGAAGAGCAGCAGGAAATGCTGTGGCGGGAATGCAGCAAAATGGGGGTATAGCTCAGTAGACTAGAGCACACAGAGGAGAGAAAGCATTTAGGAAATGTGAAGGCATACGATAGTTGTGCTTGTGCATCGTTGTCTGGAATAAGAAGACTTTGCATTTCTTTTGACTTTCACTTGGAAAGATGTTCAAATAATATTCACATCCTTGCAGGAGTTAGATTAGGATTTAGAAGTGGAAACTATTTAGCGTTTGAGTTACGGCTAGGGTTAGGGTTTGACGGTGGCTAGGGTTAAGCGGCAGCTAGAGTAATTTTAAATGGCGGCTATTTATAACTTTTGTGATTGTAGCATCTGAAGCATACAGCCTTTGTAATCCTTCTGTTAGATAATGCAATTGCCCCAAAACATTTACAAACTTTTAGTTAGTTCATACAATTGCTCCATTTTGTGAACCTTTTCCATTTCTGTTTCTTGCTTGTTTTGAAGATGCTTTCAATAGTGGTTCTGACGTGATCAAGGCTATCAGTAGCAAGCAAGGATCTGTGGACTGTGCAATCCCGCGTGAGCTTCTTCCAGCCAGCGGGTGCGTAGCGTTGGTACAAGTAAGGGTATTGCTCGAAGTTACTATCCTGAGAGCTCACACATGCAACTGATTTTGAATTGTAGCCTTACGCCTTTCAGTTTTTCAAGGTCTTCAGCCCTGGACTCTACTCGAGTTTCTTGCAGGAAACGGGTGCGGAACGTTGGTATTGATGCCTTCGAGTGGTGGAAGGACGTCTTGCATCGATTCCGACCCTGATTCTCCTGCTACGATTCCTCATCATATTGTTGTCTTCTTCTGTGTTGCTACATAAAGTTTTTGTACCCTGAAGGATAGGGAGGCTCAGAGTGGTCCTTTTCCTGGCATTCTATGATGTCATCTGTGTGTCCTGAAACTAAGAATGATGGGAAGGAAAGGTGAAGAACAGGAGCTGATGTAGGTTTTGAAACTGGGTGGTCTTGAAATGATGCAGAGACGTCTGAGAAATCTTGGAGAATCGCGTTAGAGCCAGCAGCTTCCAATTGCACTGACAGCACCTGGTATCGACAAAAGGGAGCTTGCATCTGGAATCAAATTAAGCGTCCACTGGGTATGTAGAGGGTGCTGCCTGGTCATGCCCTGGTTGAAAATATGCAATTGATTTGGGCCGTGGCCTGGAAGGAGTTTCTGGGCATTTCCCCCACTAAACTCCACATGTGAACCTGTAAGTAGTGTGTGATGCAGATAAACTCCTTTTGTACGCATGTGTAAAATCATTCTTAGATATGGTCACAAGAGGCACGATGATTTTCTTTGTGGATAAGGGCATTGGTAGCATAAGTGGCATAAGCATTTGGAACTTGCAGGGTTATCACACTGCACTGAAAACAAGGTCCAGGTTTTAGGTGACAGGCATCCAGACTGCGCGCAGGACAGCCTGCAATAATTTGAGCTGTATTCAGCCATGGCCTATTTGGGTTTAGGAAGCTTCTTTGTGGGTGGCGAAGTTGCCAATATATTAGACGAAGTTGCCATTCGGGAGCACTTTCAGAATTTATGTGCAAAAGTTGGTGTGGAATGCAAGGAACATGTTGCCCGTGCACAAGCAGCTACACAAACAAGAGATTGGGTTTCTGCATATTCAGAGTGGACAAGTTGCAGAGATGTCATCGAGCGTTCAAAAAGTTTGTTGGATAGGGATGATTGGCTTTGGTTGTCGGGCTGTCACAAGCTTATGTGTGCCGATCTCTGCGCATTTTATTCAATGAATTTTGGAGAGGCTTTAAGAGATGCAATGGCAGCTTTTAAGGCAGGGGATGAAGTTCAAAATGTGCCAGAAGCACTAGATTTCAAGTCGTATGTGGAGCCTATTTTGTGGAAGGCGATGTACCTCTGGGCTTCAACGTCAGATTGCAAGGAAGAGGCGTTGGAGCTTGATGTGGAAGCGTTTTTGATTGATTCGCTAGGACATTCAAGAGATTCAGTGTCTGATTCTGAGGTGAGAACCCTGAAGCAGCAGTGCAAGGAGTTGGTTATCAACAAGTCTGAATCTGTAATGTGGCAAGTCCAGACACATTACTATTACTATAGCAAGACAGAAGAGTGTTTGCAATGGGCAAGTGAAGGCAATAAGCTTTACAAAGAAAGGCATTCTGGCAATCTGGATTATGTATCCAAATTTAACGAGGCCTTGACATTAATGATGCTCGGGGCTTACAAGAAAGCAGCAGCTGTTGGTGAGATAATTGTTGATGAGTTGGATTCAGAACCATGGAAGGGAAAGGTGACGGATGATCATCCAGCAGCACAGTATTGCAATCCTCTATTTGAGTTTCTTCTTCACCAAATGCTGTGTCTGTGTTATCAATCTCTTTGGCATACGAGAGCAGAACTGGATGAAGAAAAGCACCAGAATCTAAAAGAGCTTGCAAGCGAGGAGGAAGCGAAGTGTCTAAGACTTTCAGAACAAATAGAAGTGCAGGAAATGTTTTTATATTCAAGAGAATGTCTTCTAGCAGCTTTGATACATGGAGGGAACAAGTATGTGTAAAGAATATACCTTATGGCCATGGTGCTCTTGGTTATTTCTAGCTGCCACTGCACATTTTGCCATCTATGCAAAGTTTGTGGGCATGTTTTTCTTTAGTTTGAATTTTCTTGGATGCCTGCATTTTCATATGTATGCAATGGCGTTTATGTGAAGGTATGCTATCTTGCTTGCAGGTGGGAGGAAGGTTATGAGAAATGTTTTGCAAAATCTCGGGTCAACCATTATTGGGTTAACAGTGACAAGTTTCAGTTTCTTCTCAAAATTTGTACAACCTCCAAAACCAAGTATAGGCAGAGCTATGAAAGTGGCTCGCCAGATGAAAGTCACTTCTCAACTGCAAACGCATGTGCAATGAAGTTGCTGGAACCGAACCTTTTTCCTAGGACAGATTCCACTTTTGAAGCACATGCCTTTCTAAATCTGGTTCGATTGCATCATGAGAAGGATAGAGAAATTATGTTTTTGAAGGAGCCTCGAAAAAACATCGTCAACGTAAATGAGGCAGCTCCCATTCTTCTATACGGGAAAAGGGCTATCAACTGCTACGTGCAGTCATTAGTTAAGCATGCTAATGACGAGGATTATTGGATAACTGTGCAGGGATTTTACAAGGATGTGTATGACATGTTGCAATTCCATTATTTTGCATTATGGATTGCAAATCTTGGATGCACTCTTAATAACACAAGTGAGGCTTTTCGAGGCAGGTTGCAACTGCTTTGGTATCAGTCTTTGTTGCTAGAAGAGAAATGTGCAGATTCCTCATTACGGCAAGAAATTTGGAAACAGTCTTTAATGTGGGCAGAAAGGCGAGTTGCCAAGACCATTTACTTTCAGCTCGATCCGAACATGTTATCAACATCTACCAGGGACCAACTTGTTGAGTTTGACCTTAAAGATGATGCAGCCTGGAACGCTCTCAAGTATAGTCGAGCTGCATGTGGACCAGGAACTTTTGTTCTGGAATATTCTGTCTCAGAAGAAAATCACCTCCAATTTGTTTATGTTATGACAAAGGTCTGTACTCAACTTCTGCCATTTATTGTCAAGATAAAATCGTGTCTCTTCAAATATGCAAGGGAGGAAAATCAGTTTTTTTGTCATACATTGTCAGCGACTTCACTGTTTAACACAAAAGTTAGGATTTCACTCCTATTTGTGGTCTAATTCAACCCAAAATTGCATTGTTAGGAGGATGAGGTCTTCACGCAAATCCTGGATGTTACATGGCTCGAGATGATTTTGCCGAAGATATTGGTATGGTTAAGAGAAATATTTTCTCAGAAATCTCAAGAGAAAATAGAATTGCTTGATAGGGCTTTGCAATGGATGTATTTGAAGCTCATCAGCCCTGTTGCGAACCTTTTGGACAAGATGGAGCAAGAGGATAAATTAATAATTGTTGCACCTGAGGTATGTAGCTCTTTGAATGGCACTGCAAAATCTTGGTGGGAAAGTCTGGTTTGTGTTGACTTGCTTCAACTCAGGGCATGTAACAGAAGAATTTTATGTTGTCCAATTGAAAATACATCAGTATGAAAATACCTACCTATTCTGAACAGTGGATAGTTCCAATAAAAGTACTTCAAGGACGGAAAAGTTTGTTGACTTGTCTATGCTAAGCAATATGAAGTAAAAATGCATTAAACTTTCTAAGTCATGTTTTATTGTCATAAATTTGTGCGAAGACATGCCTAATTACATGCAACAGGAAAAACTTGTTGATAGAAGAGAATTCTGTCACATAAAGGGGACTAGTCTACAACTGAAATTTTTTTAACCTACATCAAAAGCCTTTGCTAAAATAGTCTACAGGTGAAGACATATATCTGGAAGAAAAATCTTTCTGTTCCTAGAATGTTGCCTAAGGACAGACATGTGAATTTTCAGCCTGCATTCAAGAGAGAATTAAAATTTCTCTATTTGACAAAGTTGTTCCTGTAGGGAACTTGTGAATGTGACTTTATTTTTTCTCAAATTGCAATTTGTGTGCAGATACTCAGCAATGTTCCATTTGCCGCACTACAAAAGCCGAATTCTCCTGTAGGGGAAGGCTACCTTATTCAGAGCCATACCATCAGTGTTACACCATCATTGAGGATGATTCAACATTGTGACCAACGATTGAAAGAACTGGATCAAGATGATACAAAACCTGGAATTATAGTTGCAGTTGGAGACCCAACAAAAAATCTGGAGCAGAGTGGTAAAGAGGTGGTCGACATTGAGAAGTTGTTTGGCGAAAAACATGTGAAGAAGTTGGTGGGATCTGAAGCAACTCCGCGTGAAGTCTTGAAGTGGGCAAAGTATCCATCAGAGAACCCTGTGAAGCAGGTTATTTTCCATATAGCAGCACATGGCATTGGACAAGATGGTAGTCGAAATGTCAAGAAGGGTGCCATTGTATTGGCTCAACCTGCTTCCTCATCTCAACAAATTTGTGGTAAGCTTGGAAATCCTGGTTTGCTAGTGTTGGCAAAAGATGGTATTCTAATGCACTCTTAGATGCACATGATCTGTTGCTGAAAACAAATACATTGTCATGTCTCTATAGTAAAAAAATTGTCATGAGAAGAAAATGTGCAATGGTAATATGGGTATCAATCGGGTATGGCTATTCTACACAATTTTATCTTTCCATGAGGTCCAACAATATTCTCTCCAAAGTATTTAGCTCCAGATTGGAATCTAAGAGACTTTACTGCATGAGCAGGTCCTGCAAGGCGAGGAGCCATGCTTAGAGCCCAAGATGATGAAAATTTTGATGATGACAATGCCTATGATAAGACTGAACCTGGGGACTTGTTCTCCATGGTGGATGTTAAAGAAGAAGCTCAGATGTCAGGTCATGGTGAAGTAGGGGGGGTTCGCAGTGGAATTGCTGTCCCAATTTCAGGCAACCACCCTTACCTACTTAAGTCAGAAAACATCAGTGGATGTGGATTCCGATGGGAAGCTCACATGGTGGTTCTAAGTGCATGTGATACTGCAAGAGGACAAATCACGGGAGAGGGAGTTTTGAACTTGCCTCGAGCTCTAATGATTGCAGGGGTTCCATGTGTTGTCGCTTCACAATGGGAAGTGGATGATTCATCTACTTGTGAGTTGATGAAAGGTTTTTATCAGGAACTGAGGAGTGGGAAGGATGTTTCCTCATCTTTGCGTGCTGCCATGCTTAAAATGATGAAGGATGAGGGCAATGTTCATGCATGGGCCCCGTTTTTTGTCTGTGGTTTGCCCACAGTATGCCTTCCTACAGAATTACAAGCTGGTACCTCCTCATGTAAGGGTTGTGACTGTGGGACATCAAGTGACACAAAAGTGGAACTAAGGTGTGTAAATTTGCACTTTGTCTAGCTTTTGTTTCCATTAAGCTGTTGTCTACAAGTGTTAGAGAACACTTCAATATCTTACAAATAGAGAGTCATAGATATCTAATTGACTCGTTTATGCCACTTTATGAATTATGATCATTATGACAATCCGCATATTTCAGAGCTCTGGAGGAGCCCTAGAAGAGTGTACACAGTCAAATCATATTCACGGACAGTGCTTCTGATTGGCTAGATAGTGTGATTGGTGCAAGTGGTTTGTTATTAGTAATCAGTCCGAATTTCAGTTTCAATGGTGGGGTTGGAAAAAAGTTTGTAACTAAAACTCGGATGTGAGAAATGTATTTTCGCAGGGTCACGTAGTGAGCGTCTGAGCAGATGTTGTAAGGATCACATAAGGAGGTTTGGTGGAGACGCTCTACTCAGTTGCAACTTTCTGCCTTGGTGGTCCTTAGCTAGCTAAGGGGCAGCACGACTCCTGAGTCTCTATTCCCTAGGTTCAAGACTCATTCTCTTTTGGTTTCTTTGTTTAGGTGTTTACTTATTGTGTTTCTCGTTTTATGGAACGTGGTGCACACATACAAAGCACATTCATTCAAAGTGTTGTTTAGACTTTGTCTATGTTCATTAGACCATGTATTTGCAATTGACACTATTATGTGCGAGAAACTAAATACCCCTAACAAGCTCTGTCTGCCACTGTTTTCGGGCCTGACAGTGCAGCCCTGGGGAAAACTGCGGTGTTCTGGCATAGGATTTTTAAATTTTTGCCCTTTTTGACTTTGTCTATGAATGAAATCTAGAAAATGAACCCGCCTCCTCAGTGTCTGACAGTAAGTGAGGTTATAGCCATTCATCTTGCAGGGAAAGGTGGATTTCTAACCGCTGCGCAGTGATGCAGAATAAACATGCAGAACAAAATTGGTAAGAAAAAACTAAAGAACATTGAAAATTGTTGCCAGGTTTCTTGTAGAACTGTGGAAGGCTGAAAAAGCTGTGCAAAAGGACAAAGCTGAAACTGGCACCGGACAGATTTTGTTAGGGGTGTTTAGTAACTCGCCTATTTATGTACCAGTGTCTTTTGTAAGAATTTTTGTTTGTAGCCAAAGTGGTGATGATGAATTGAAAGAAGGAAAAAAACGTAACAAACATCGTTAGAAAAATGGAGGCAACTGTGCCTATAGACGAAATATAAATTTGAAAAATTGAATTATCATTTTATATCGGTAGGTACACACTGTAAACGAATTAAAGAATCCTTCTGATCAAAAAAACTCCCGAACTGCTGAAAATTTGAAACATCTAAAATCCAGTAAAAGTTTGGAATTTTCAATTTGGCGAAACGTTGCCAATTATATTAAAAAAACTGTTATATACTTCAGTAATTTGGAAGTACTGCCAAAAAGTAAGGCAGTTTAGAACGAAATACCACTGTCAGCGATTCTCTCTTTTTTTCGAAAGAACTAATTCTGACCCCTGGCTGGGAGATTGTCAAAAAATTGTAGAACTTGTGGCCCGTTACAAGGTTTTTTTTTCCAACATCTATCCAAATTTTATTCAAAAAGGTGTTACTATTATTAGCGAAATCCGGAATATTTTTCCTCAAACTAAAACAACGAGACTAACCTCAGTCCTAAAATTTTAAATATTTTTTATATTTAATCGGGACCTTGATTAAGTGGGTTTTGCAATGGCTTCCAAGTTGGTTCTGATTCCAGTGTTGTGTGGGTCTTACTTTTTGAGAGAACCCCTGGTCTGGTTTGGACATTTAAAAATTTATGTGACAATTTTTCGGGTATGGGTTTAAGCCAAGTTCTTTCAAATTTTGTGACCTTCAGTCTGATTTTATCACACTTTTTCAGATTCAAGAACTTTTGGATCTGATTTTTGAACCAGGTTCGGTTCCATGTACGCAGTACACTTTCCCCAATGCGAAAGATTATGTGAGTACGAATTATTATGACAAATTAATATAGGGGTCTATGTAGATATACAATTGAACGATTAATTAAAATTAATAATTAGTTATAAAGCTCAGTGTCCTTATTAACTTTTGAAAACAGTCAACTTTTTTACATACATATCCTTGCCCTGTTTTCAAAAAAAACAAATCGCATTCCAGTTTCAATTTCGAATCTAGCAAAACAATTTTTCCATAGTCTAATTCTTGGGCTGATTCCAATAAAAAAAATAAAAATCTCAATTCCAATTTCAATTTCGAATCAATCAAAACATTGTTTTCACGGTCTGATTCTTGTGCCGGTGCTAACAAGTTGGTGGCAACTCGTGTCTAAACGTGATAATCGCTGGTTATCACCGTCCAAACGGGGAACCATCCAACACTGGTTAGGACCTGTGTTAGCCCCAAACCATTAGGTCTCAGGAAGGGGACAGAAGTGCAAGGAGGACATTGCCGCTAGCATCCCCTGGCAACTGGATGAGTGCGCCCAGCAACCTTAACCAGGGGAGTGGATCGGAACCCCCAACCGTAACCCGTCCGCCCCCCTGGACTGGGTCTACCTAGTCCTCCAAGCCAAACGAGACACAGCCGAGGTGATCGAGTACAAAACATCCGCCCCTAGCGGCCGCATCCAAGCAATGACTCATCAGACTCTTCAGCTAGTCACGACGAACTACCGCCAGGTAAAAATCCTCACACAAGAAAGACCCGGATCGGCCTTCAGGGTCACTAGGGACCCATCGACTCTCGGAAAAAAACCCCCCCTCTTTTGGATTTTTGAATCAGGGTTTATTCAAGATCTTCCCTGGGACCTAGGAGATTGGCATTGGCAAGCCCCGCCGCCCCTTGGGGATGCCCCCTTCTTCGGATACACGGCAAAGAGGTGATACAAAAACGCTCGGCGAATTGGCCACACCCCCAATCTGTTCGCCTTCATCCAAAGTCTAAACCTAAGAAACTCAACCACTACTCAAGTGATTGCCAGAATGTGGCACAACACCCGCCCGAAGAAGGTCAGGACACTAATCTGGCTGACCCTCAACCAAGGCCTCCCGGTAGGCGCATGGCTGCAGCGCATGGGCAAAGCCCCCCAATGCAAAGTTTGTGACACGAATCAAATCGAATCTCCCACCCATTGCCTTCTCGAATGCCCGAAGGCACAATGCGCCTGGGGAGCTTTCAAAGAAATTTGGAAAGAGTGGCAAGCGCCAGGCGACGTCAACATCTCCTGGCCATTCGTGCTCCTCGGGGAAGCCGTCAACGAACGAGAGGACGATCTGCCTGATCTCCTCGCCTACCACAAGGGAGGTTTCACCTATTTTAGGCAACCTCTCGACATTCTGCAAAGCCTTCTCCTCTACTGCCTATGGATCAAAAGGTGTCGAAAGCACTTCAACGACCAATACTCTCTCAAGCAAGTTCTCACTGAGGCTTGGGTGGCCACGGTCGAGATCGGCATGGCCACTTGGAAGGCCATCAGAGCTCATCGGGCCACCAAGGACCCCAACATCCAACGTAGCATTGAATTAGCTTTTAGGAAGGAATGGTTACACTTGAACATTCTCGGGAAGGACGATGCCACCATTCGGTGGCATTTCCTCCCCCCCTGTACTTTACGAATTTATCTAATGATTGATGGTGCTGTTGCCTCCCTCCCCGTTCGGGGTTCCCTCAGGAAGGGGACAGGGCCCAAAGAGGTTTTCTTTGGCTTATATGAGCATCGGGGATTTGTCAAATACAATTTCCATGGTCTATTCCATTGCTGAAAACCGGAATAAGCCACTTCTACTTGAAGCACGAGGTGGTGATTGGTGACATCCCAATGGAACAAATGATCCCTTGCATGTGGCATGTCCTTTCACTTCTTTGCCTCCCTGTTCACCAGCAAAAAGTAAAAGTATTTTCAGCTTGTCTTGGATACTTAGAGACAAGCTGCTGCTTCTGTCCATGCATAAATAATTCTTTGGATCTTCTCACTTGTATAATCCAATCTTCAAAGTTAGAAAGCTCAGTCCCTGGAGAGCCTTGTAGCACCATGATAAGAGAAGTGCAATGTGTGTGAGTGTGAAGATTTTATATTGTTGGTTCATGGATCCCAATGCGGAGAATTTCAGTCTTTAATTATTTGGAAGTACCATTTGTAGCCAGCCCTATAGCACCATAATACCAGAAATTACCTGGCCCATGAACATCTCGACAGTTATGTTGATGGATCCCACTTGAATTTTGTCTTACAAATTAAAAGTATTGTGGCTTGCTAGCCCATTAGCATGGTGCTAAGAGGGACTTTAACAAATTTCTAACTTTAGGGTTTTGAGTGTGAACAGAAAATGATTTTAAGGTTTTTTCAAAGAAGCATGTTTTCTTTTCTGTTGGTGGCTGGGAATTTTTGCTCTCAGCGGCATGGAGACAAGGAAGATCGTGGAATGGAGATGCGGTGGTGTTTGATAGCATTGAAACCTTTGTGTCATTTTCTTTTATTTGGTATGTATGTGTTGATGTTGGACACAAGATGACTATGTGGCAAGGGAGCTGCTAGGTGAGGTGCGCTCGACGAAAATCTCACAGAGCAACGATAGAAAGATGTGCAACAAAAAAGATAAATAGTGTGGTTTTGGTCTTCTACAAGGATGTTGAAGTTTTTGGGTTTTTAGATCTCTATCTTGAATGGGAGTACAAGATAATTCGATGCGCAATGTATTAAAGGAGGCAAAGCTTATATCTAAGAGATGGTTTTGTTGGTAGATGAGGGGGATGATGAGAAGTTTAGAGGTCTCAAGAACATCTAGAAATTCTTTTCAAAATGTGTGTTTAGGTTTTGTTGGCTTGCATTCCAAAAGAAAGTACCTTGATTTTTGGGAACTCCGACAAATTACAACAATCCATTGAAGTTTTGTGGTCAATCATACAAAGGAGGATTATAGTTCTTTGTAAGACTTTTGAAGCAATAACTGGGGGAAATGGATATGTGTTGTTTTCTTGCTTTTATGTTTTGTGAAGTGGAACAATGGTGTCAAGAAAAATAGATTGTGTGATTTGTGTGGGTTGAGGAATTTATGTTAACGAATGTAAATAAGAACTTGAATTCCCGTGGATGTCCAATGTGGTCCTGGGGGTTTGTGTGGTCTAGAGATTTTGAGAAGATTGGAAAAGGCCAGTGGGCTCAAGTGAGAGAGATCAAAACGATTTGACCCCTTAGCAAAACCTCAAACCTTTATTTGATGGAGAAGGCGCTTATTGGACAAAACTTGGGTTGTCTCTAGCTTATGTTAGTGTGATACTCTAAGAATGTAGTTGTTATTTAGTACATACATGATTTGCATTTTGTTTATCTTGCACCTTTGTTTTTTGTCACAAGACCTGTGTGTGGAAGTTTATAGCATTTGACATTCATTTTTTGTTGACTTTTTGTGAAAATCACAAGTTTTTTGAGAATTTTCAATATATAAAAACTTTTTTGATTCTATAATTATTCAAAGAACACAAAATCAAAGAGCTACACTACTTTGGAGTTTTCCATAGCTACATACCTAAGGAGGAAGCCAAATAATGAGCTAGAATTTTGGTGTCGCACACCTACTAGATATTGTCCACCTGAAGGACAAAACTAAATGGCTTGCATACATGGAATATGTTTTCTCTCTATATGATTTTGTGAGAAATTATTACAATCCTTGTAAAGTCGGTAGTTGGTTCTCAAATCTTCATAAGGTTTGATTGGGTGGACCAGATCATTTCATAAGCCATTAGTTTGGGGTGACACTTAAAACTTAATATTTGGGACAATGCAAAATTATTGACTTAAAAAGTACCATTTTAAGGCCTCCTACCCAACATTAAACTTTTATTTCAAAAATTTATGTTTTTTTAAAAAATTTATGTTAATCTAATGTTTATTTAATATTAAACTATCACCTTCCTAATGTTGGGTGTCACTAAGGATGTCATTTAAAATTTAATGTTCAGTAACATTCTTGGTTTGAATACAATGTTTTATTTTATTTATGTTATTTTTAACATTGACTTAACATTAAGTGTGATTGAAGCTTTAGATAAATAAATAATAGTGTGAGGAGGAAGTAGCAGGATTCAAATCATAAGTTACCCAGATGGAAGGTTCTTTGGGAACTCAGTTGTGGTTCATCTACAGCGAAGTCAGAACAGGATTTCAGGAGAGTGCACTGGTGGGTGCTGGGCCACACAATATCCAGAAATTGTAACTTGGTGCTTCTACATTGTGCTTTCATCTGCAGCTTAATAGTTTGGACCACTTGCATTGGGAAGGTTGATCTTGTGAAGGTCTTCAAATTGTCTGTCGGGTGAATTCCTGGATCTTTAATGATCCAGCAAAGGCAAACAAGTAAGAGGGAGATATCAATCTAAGTGGTACATATCAATGATTTTTTGGATGGTGAATTTGTGTTGTTTTTCCCAAAAAAAAAAATAATAATAAAATTCTGTCACAAATTATCTTTTTAAAAACATGTCTAGAAATATTTTTTTGGTTAAAAAATAGCCAAAATTTTCCTGATTACCTATAATATGGAAGGGTGCTTAAAATTTTCTACTTTCATATTCTGAATATCACCAAATTTGGCTAAATATATTTATGGATGACTGTCACTTGAGCAACATCACAAAATTGGGGGAAAAAAATAAAATAACACTACATGTAATCATCAGGACCTGATTTGCAAAATTAGTTTGTGGTTCAAGTTTCTACTTTTTCCCTGTAATTCCTGGTTGAACATATCACATAATAACTGAGGAAGACAGTTCCTTTTTTTTCTTTTTTCTCCTTTGTTTTGTCAAGTTTTGATCTCCCTTGCTCTGTTCATGGTTCTGCTTGAAGCCTTTGGTGAACCAGCACCTACACTTGTACGATGGTAAAAACCCCAAAAACATTTGGGTTGCTTCTCAACATTACAGAAAGCCCTTCGTGGGTAGAGCTGCACTGGTGTGGTTTAGTAATGTTTAGACCTACAATGCAAGAGTAAATTGAATTTTGAGTCTTTTTAATCACTAAAATTTCATTGACATTGGGGGTGCACTCTTGGTACTGTTTGAAAGTCCTCAGCTAGGATAGCTGCACCAAGGTGGTTTTATAATTTCAGACCTATGGCACAGGAATTATTAAAAGTTTCAAATAATAATATACTTGTTTGGCTTGTGCCGTTGGCCCAAGTGTGAACCCATTACAAAATAGGGAAACTCAACATGTGAACATTGTTTTGCAATGTATGTATCAATTTTTTTGAACAGCCAAATCTGAAAGGAAATTATGCGTGAATTGAATGGTAAGCCTTCAAGTGTTACCACATTCTCAACTGATTTTTCCTTCCAAAACTGGTTTTTCGAAATTTATTTGAATTTTCAATGGAAAAAATCACTTTAAAATCAATATCTCCCACATTCTAAATTCAAATCTTACCAAATATCCATTAAATCCTGCCAATCGAGATCTTTCCAACAACAGCAAAGGCAAATTCCAATTCCTCCAAAATTTTCAGCTATAATTTAATTTAATTTTCAGTGAAGAAATCATTCAATATTCAAGAATTTTTTCACCACAAGTCCAAATCTCATGAAACCAAGCCCATGCACCCCTCCTGGTCAAGAGCTTTCCAAAGACACCAAGACCATGATCTGAAGCATCCTGGTTCAGTGGATCTCATAACTACAAAACAAAACAAACTACCTTCCTTCATAGATAAATTTGTGCTGGCCAATGCAAGCTACAATAGTACCACATATACCGACGTAATTTTACTTTAGCATTGTTTTTGGCTGAAACTACTCCATTTACAAAACATGTGGTTCTATTGTTTTTTAGAAATCCTGCCCCAAATCCAAAACTAGCCAACTTTTTTTTAACCTGCAAGCTATGAACAATTACCAAGTCTTCTTAAACATCTTCCTATGGATGATCGGCAATTGTGCTGCATAAAACAATTACTATAAAAAAACACTGGTTACTATTGATTTTAACCTCCATGATTTTCCTTTCCACAAGTTTAGAAAGTGCAAAGATTTTATTTCCAAATTCCCAGCATCAAAGTTTTCAATCTGTTCAATTATGTAAGAATTTTTTTTGAACGTGACAAAGATAGCCTACTTTACTCATCAACCAAAATCAGTACAAAAAGATTGTCTTCTCAAAAGTTTGAGAAATTACCTTTATCGTCCCCTCCTCTTCCATTGTGGCTTCCAATCCTCAAGGAGCTTTATTAAAAAATTAATAAGGTTTTAGCTTGTTAATGTTCACCAAAGAGGGGTTTGGTTCAAACTTGTCAATGTCAAAGTAGAACAATATTATTTAGAAGGTAATATTGAGTTTTGTAGGAACCAAACTATCAATATTTGAATTTTCTAACTTGCTTCTTTTGGCCCTCGGAAAACTAAAAAACCATGTTTCTCATAAATAAATTCTTGATTTTGTTATCTTGTTGAGTACATAATATTTAGTTCCATTGCTTTGTGCCTATCCACAACTTTGCTTTATTGCATCCTACCAAGTTTCATCCAAATGCTCCAATTATGCTATAATGTCGTCAATTGGTGAGGATATGTGTAAGGGAAAAATCACAATCAGGACAAGAATTGTTCATAGGTAGTAGATATTCAGTAGGCATTAAAGGCCAAAGACAATAGACCAATTGAATTGGGTATGACTTGTGGTTACCTTGAATGTTGTTTTATACACATTAAGAAAAATATGTAAATGTTCATCCTAACCTATGCAATTTCATTCACCAACTTAGTAAGAAGCAAACCAATGACTTGTTAATAAATTATGTTTGACCATTGTTTTATAAGTAGTAAGTGGTGGATGAAATGTGTTGCAACAAGAAATGGTTGGTGAAAATTTTAATGGTGTCATTAATGAAATGACTTCCTTAATCACTAACCAAAGTAAGCAGACAGTTGAACTCAATGAGGAGGAACTCGTACTTGAATTTTGTGATGACCACACATTACACCAAAACATGGCAAATACGATTACATCCATGAATGGGTTTATAGTCATAAATACCATTCATGGCTACATGACTATGTAGTGAATATGGACATATCATTTATCCATTAATTGTATTATTGTCCTAGTCGTAAATCCCATTGAATATATTATATATTTTAATTTAATCCAACCATTTGGTAGGTAGGTAGGTAAGCTTAAGTACGTAGATAAATAAGATCCTATTTATGTTTTGGTGACTAGTCTTTTTTATTGGTTCATCACAAGTAATATGCACTTTGAGTATATTTAGTCTGTGTAGACTAATTTTTTCCACCTAATCATTTAGTTTCCAAAGTTGAACTTGTTGACAAAATATATGGGTATAAATTCACAATAGTATTTCACATCATCCTTTGTCACATACAAAAGTACTCAACTTTGACCATTATTATTATTTTCATACTTTGTCCAAATATATATATTTTCAGTCTTAAATTCTTTTACAAGATCTACATATCTATTTTTAAAAATTAACAAGAATATCAAGTAATTTGACTAAAAATGCATTTGAATCTTCATTATTTCATACATTTGAACAAAAATGATATCTTGAAGACTTTTTTTATTTTATTTTTCATAATTTTTTTTGTAAATAAACATATTCAAAATCAACATGGTTTTTTTGGGTTTAAGTACATATGTATATAAGTATATATAATATTTCCCCACCTTGTAAAAATATAAGGAATCAATAAAAATGGTATAAATGTTGTGTTATATTTATTTGTAATTATAAATAATATCTTTAATTAAATTTTGTAGTTTACTAAACATATAATATTATTTTCAACATTTTAGAATTTTATACAAAGTATTTAAATTATTTAAATTTCATAATTATTCATTTATACTCATATATTTATAATTTCATAATTTTTATCAAATTTTATTGTGAGTAGTAAATTTCAATCTAAAAAAAAAACTTCATTCCTTAAATGTAATTTAATATAAAATATTTTAAAATTCCAAATATTTTAAATTTTTGCAAAGTAATTTTTTTTTGGATATAACAAAAAATCAAAATGAATAATATAGATGAAACATTTAATAATGCTGGACTCCATAAATATAAATTATTCACACAAAGTTGGAAAATGTCTTTTTTATTTAATTATTTATTTGAAACAATTATCAATTCTATCAATAGATTTTTAAATAAAAATTGTATAATGCCTTCAACATGTTTTGGACACAAAATGATTTTGATTTCATGTTATTACAATAATAGTCTTAGCTTTAAAGGACAATTACAATCAAGGCAACATATAAAGCAAAACCTTTATGTGATAATATGTTTGTTTCATTGTTGAAAAGGTAGGGTATTTGTGAAATCTTTTATTCTATTCCATACAATGTGTCAAATACCTAGATTTTCAAAATGATTGAAATATTAGCAATATGTTTGTTTGAACAATACCTTGCATATCAATTTTTTGGGCCACATTTTTCCAATGATATCCATTTGTTACTCATGAATGTCAATTTTGAAATATTGAACTTAATACCTAACTTTAAATTCACCTATTAAAGTTTTCCTAAAAGTCCGGCTTGATTTTCACCTCCTATTTGATGCCTCATTCCCTCTTGGTTGTTATCTACAAAGTCCGACAATGAGGGACTAAACATTAAAAACCTAACATCAATTCTTTTCCAACAATGTTTGGAATTTAAAGTTTTAGGTTTTGATTTAACATTAGGTTTAAAATTAAGGTTTTGGGCCTAATTTTAAAATTTAAGGTGAAATTTAAAATGTTAAGGTCTGGAATTTAAGGGTTAGGGTTTGAAAATAAGGTTTTCATCATGTTTAGGGATATGCTAATGTTATTAGGAAAGGCATCAAAGTTGAAGCCAAAACAACAATTTTTGAACTTCATATTATTCATGAAATGTGATAATGTCATTGTTTACAATGTGTTCATGTGGAATTTGGCAATATTGTCATTGTGTGATCATGTGTAATTCATTGCATCATGCATTAATAATGCCCTAATTAATGAAATTCATTAGCCCATGCCACATGAAAAGGTCGTTTTGGATAACCAATTGTGTGAATTATTGAAGTTGTCGCAACCCTACTTTTAGAAGAGTGGGAGGATGACACTCACACTCCCGAAATGGGGAGTTGGGAGTCCATTGGAGTTGGAGTCCATCGAGACTCTTGAAACTTCATAGTTAGATTGCAGGGGTCAAAACACCTTGCATTTCTTTATATCATTGGAAAACTATTGAAGTGTAGATGTCGAAAATGGGCTCGCATGAATCATTTGGACATTTGCAGCATAAGTTATGACAAAAAGAAAGGCCCAAGTTTAGGGTTTAGGGTAAAAGTTAAGAATCGATTCAACCTTGGTGTGACACAATGTTCGAAAGCTCTCAATGAGAGCTAAAAGTTTGCTTTAGACCTCATCCCAATCAAAAGTTTGAGCAAAAAATTATAATATTGCAAAATGGGAAAAATCCAAACCAGGATAGTTTCGGGACTCCTCCTTGGGAGTCTTAGGATTATAAAAAAAAACCATTCGAATGTAGGTGCCACAAAGAAGCGCAAAGAGTACTATTTGGGGGAAGGTGGTGGCTTCCCCTGAGTTTAGGCCGTGGTGAGTCTTGTGACTAAAGTCACTTGTGGCTTGTCATAGCATTAGGGTGTTCCAAAAACTGAACTAACCAACTTGTTGGTTAGTTGGTTAGTTGGATGCAGATTCAAATGAATAACTAAAAGCTTGTCATTCTTCCTAGTCCCATCCTAGAGCTTCCGCACGCCCCTCTACCCTTTTTAATGCTGAGAGTTAAGAGCGTGCTTGAGCTCCTAACATTTTCGATGTTTGACCAACTTAGATTCATCTTGAGTCTAGCAAGGAGCTTGGGAACGCATCAGAAGTGCATTGGTTTCATCGATAGGACCATTGTTGAGATCATGAGGTCATGGAAATACTCAGAACACCACTATGGTTTAATGCCCAAAATAAACGCCTTGATTTTTATTTTTTTTCTTTTTACTATTGAGGGGAAGGGGGGTGGAAGTTAATGTTTTTTTTTTGCTTTCATTGGAAATGTGGAAGGAGGATGGGAAAAGGGTTAATTTTTTTCTTAAATTTTTTTTCATTATGGAGTGGCTAAAGAGGGGAAGGGGTTTATTTTTTTTACAAATTCATTATGGGAGGAGGGGTTGGTTGAAAGTAGCCATTTCCAAAATACTAAGCATTCATGGGTTTTAATTCATTAGTGTTTTTTCTTTTCTTTTCGAATGTCATCAGCACCATCTACTTAATAGGCTATTCCACTTTAAATGTTTTGTTATTTTTTACTATTCAAGGGGGCAAGGTGAGTTGTTTTAATTTTTTTTTTAAATTGTTCAAGGGGAGGGGGGTGTGCCTTTATATATTTATTTTGATTTCTTTTACTGTTGAGGGGGAGGGGGCGGAGGTTAACATTTTTTTTTCCTCCTTCATTTGACACGTGCAAAAAGGAAGGGGAGGGGGGTTAATTTTTTTCAGATTTTTTTTTTTCATTCTTGAGTGGATAGGGAGGGCGATCAAGGTTTTTTTTCC
>Ga0116226_10001797_pt1 | contig 18578 bp, 21 predicted proteins | sample S1TSphfallax_FD_89692 | JGI IMG/M metagenome (GOLD analysis project Ga0116226, IMG submission 89692) | Host-associated microbial communities from peat moss isolated from Minnesota, USA - S1T2_Fa - Sphagnum fallax MG | ecosystem: Host-associated > Plants > Peat moss > Unclassified | place: USA... | reverse complement strand
TTGTGCGGGATGCCGAGTTCGGCCATCGACAAGCGCAGGCGCCCGACCTGATCGGCCGGCACGAACAGCGAATTGCCGCCGCCCTTGACCTGATAGGGCACATTCATTGTGTCCAGCTTGGCGACGATCTGGGCACTGTCTTTGAGATCGAGATCGCCATAGAGCAGGGCGTAATCCGGCGTCGTCAGCCTTGTGGCCATGTAGCCGAATGATCCCAATAGGACCAAGGCAACGACACCGATGAGTCCCAAACGCGCGGGCCCAAGATTGCGTAATGTTTGGAGAATAGCTCCCACGGCAGGATCTCTCCATTCCTCCGGTAAAAACGGCCGCGCCGATCGGAGGACGCCACACGTTCAGTAGCGAGAGAAATGCACTATCTAGGTAAATAACCCGTTAAGCCGGCAAAATTTGCCTAGAATTCCTGAAGGCTGTGGGGGCTTGCCCGCGCTATCGTTCAATCGAACTTTGGGGGCGGCCGGTAATCCTGCAGCCGGGTCGCGCGAAGACCGGGAACGCCATGGCTTTCAATGAGCCGCTGCCACGACAAGAACTCTTCCAAAGAGAGCTTATAGCGGTGACAGGCCTCTTCTAGGCTCAGCAATCCGTTACGGACCGCGGCCACCACTTCGGCCTTCCGGCGAATGACCCAACGCTGCGTGTTCGGCGGCGGCAGGTCGGCGATCGTAAGCCCGGGGAGCGCGCTTCTGACCGAGTCAGAAGAACGAATGACGAGCGAGGAGCTTCCAAAACTGTTCGACATGGCACGTGAAATTCGCGGAAACGGCTTAACAAACCGCTAAAGAGCATCAACTCGTTGAGGATGATGGTGTCATGACTTCTATGACCGAAGATGCATTCACCAAGATATCGCCCAAATGCAGGATCGGCGTGCCGGTGCTGGTATCGACGCCGGTTACGAGGCCGGTCGTGTAGGGCACGGGTGTGATAGCTTTGCCGGACGCGTCGGTTGCGGTAATTGTGTAGGTGTAGTCGCCTTTCGCCAGGGCTGGTACGTCGGTTGTGCCGCCGGGAATGGTCATCGTATTGAGGCCGGCCGCCCCGTTTGCAGCGTAGGTCCCGATATTCGTGCCAGAGGAATCTGTGATGGTGATGGTCGCGGATCCTGCAGACGGAAGCGAATAATTAATCGGGACGGTGCCGCTGCCGCTATACGAGAAATTGTCGCCGCTCGCGATCACGGTTTGTCCGAGATACCCGATTGACCCCGCCAGCTGGGTCGATTGCTGGCTGCTCACCATGGTCGACAGGAAGGAATTGGTCTGCAATTCCTGTTCGAGCTGCGAGAAGCCGACCAACTGATTGGTGAACTGGGTCGCATCCATCGGGCTGGTCGGATCCTGATTCTGCAGCTCAGTCGTCAGCAAGCTCAGGAACTGCGTGTAGGCCGAATTATATTCGGTTTGGTTGGTGATCGCGCCAAGCCCGCTCGAAGCGGCGGCTGAAGTGACCGAGCTGGAGGACATGCTGAATCTCCCTTAGGCGTGAAAATCAAGAATTCGACTAGGGTCGGACCAGGCAGCCTGGGCCTCGTCGGCCATAGGCTCATCAGCCGATGCGCCGGTGCCGCCGCTTTCGCCCCTGCCAAAGCGCTGAGTCTGATCCCCGAAGCTTCCGCTGCTCGTGTCCTTAAGGCTGAAACTCAACGTGCTGGCGTCGGCTGCCACACCGGCTTCGTTCAACGAGCGGATGAGATGATGCGCATCCTGCCGCAGCAGCTGCAGAGTCTCCGGGCGATCCGCTGTAACCGTCGCGGTCGCCTTGCCTTTGTCGTCGATCTCGAGTTTGACGTCGACCGTGCCGAGCCGTTCAGGCTTGAGCTGGATATTGAAACTTTGTCCGCCCTGACCGTTAAGGTTCCGGCTGATCTGAACGGCGACCTGAAGCGCCGGTGGCACGGTAGGGGCGTGCTCAGACGAGGCGGATTGCTCGACCAAAGGCTGACCTGCTGCGCTGGGGCCGTCGGCCGCTGTTGTCGCAAGACCGGGTTGCAGCGCTCCGCTGGTAAAGCTGTTGCCGGACTGCGACACGGACGTTTCCGCTACCGGCCGGGCGAAGAGATCGGTCTTGAGACCGCTCATCCCATCGGTTGGGGTGTCGAGCGACTGGGTCAATGCCGCCAGATCCGGCCCGAGATTGCCGGCGCTCGCGACATTGGACGGCTCTTCGGGCCCGGGCGCGTCAGCTTCGGCCGTCGCTGCCGCTTCATCATCCGCAGCTTCATTATCAGCGGCGATATTATCTGCGGCGAGGTCATCGCGCGCGGTGTCAGCGCGCGCCGATGCAACAGTGGCGATTTCCTGATTGCTTTCCTCTTCAGAATTTGCGCCAGGGCGAACTGCTTCCGCCGCTACTTCGGACTGGCTCGAAGCCGCTGGTTTTGTCAGCGTTTCCGTGGCTTTCGGGCTGCTGCCGGCTGCAGGGGTAAGCGGCTTTGCCGCAACTGCGATCGATGGCTTTACCACAGGCTGACCTTGCGGAATCGTTGCGGATTTCACATCGAGCGCTGGCTTCGGCTGAAGGTCAGCGCTGGCCGGTGCAGCAGTCTTTGCAGGGCTATCCAAACCCGCGAGTGCGTTCAGCGAGCCGCTCTTCTCTGCCGCCGATCCTTGGCCTTGCTCGATTTTCGCAGCGGCAGCGGCGGAATTGCTGTCCGCTACCAGCTGCGCCCTCGGTTTGGGCGTGGGAACAGATGTTGCGGATGTTTCGATGGGCGCCCGCACGATCGGTAGGATCGGGTCCTTGCCAACGGTTGGTGGTGTACCGGGGGGCGGCGGCGCTTGGATTGGTATGGGACGCCCAACAGGACCGCCAACCGGTTCCGGGTGATAGGCCAGCGATGGCTTCGGCGCGGCGGCCTTGGCGGTGGGCGGCTTGGGCGCAAGAGATGACGGCTTCGGCGCAGGAGATACGGTCGAGGGCACTGCCGGCTTGGCAACGACCGACGACGGTGCCGGTTTCGCGGTCGCTGGTAATGACGGGGTTGCTTTGGGTGCCGGCGCGGCGGACGCCGCTTGCGTGGGCCGCACAGGCGCGGCGGAATTCGGCCGTACAGGCGCGGCGGAACTCGGCCGTACAGGCGCGGCGGAACTCGGCCGTACAGGCGCCGCATTTGCTGTCTTCACGCTGGCGGGGGGACGCGAACTTGCGCTGTTGCTCCTGTTTTGTGCCACAGATTGACTTTGGCGATTTGAGGCTGCCCGTTGGCTGGCATCACGCTCACGTGTCTGTGACTCCAGCATGGATGCGAAGGAGGGGCTCTGCTGCTTTGGCGCTGTTGGCTGAGGCAGCGGCGTGGGTTGCGTCAAAGAACTTAAATCAGGTTGGAAGCCGACAGGTGCCCCCATCACAGCACCCGATTGATGGAGACGGCAGAGGTTCGCGCGCTGCGCACCCCATAGCCAAGACGCTCGGTCCCGTAGGTGAAAGTCGGTTGCGTTGCTTTGTTAGCGGCGCGGGCAATGATATCGAGCACCCGGCGCGTTGCCTTCATCTGCAAGTCAATCGCCGCAGCGTTCTCTTTAGCGAGCGTGCCCAGCCGCGCGATGCTGCCTTTCAATAGGTCGAAGCGGTCGCGATCGGACGCCATCGATGATTTCTGCTGCGACAGCTCGCGCATCAGCGTGTCGTAGCGCACCACCAGTCGGCTTTTATCGGCAACCAAGGTGCCGAGATTGTGGGGTGGCGTGCCGCGCAAAACCGCGGTTTCCGCCATGACCACCTCGATCAGCCGCTCGGTGACCGCAAGCAGCTCGCCAAGTGGATCGTGCAAGAGATCTTGTGACGTGGGGATCGCGCTCATGCGTTTGCACTTTCCTGCATGCGGAGAATTTCGTGCTGAATCATGCTGCCGATGCCGAGCGTCCCGCGGGCAGCGATTGCCTTGCCGTAATATTGGTTGAGCATGGAGCGGTAGAGCGTTTCGCCTTGGCCGCCGCCGAACATCTTGTCGGTTTTGAGCCCCGCCATCATGGATTCCAGCATGGATGTCACGAAGAAGGCTTCGAAATCCTGCCCGGTTTTCTTTGCGGCTTCGGTCCGATCGGCGCCGCCGCTCATCGGGATGCCGCGCGGTGAGCCAAATGCCGGTGCCGCTGGCGCTGACGGCATGAACGCGGTCGAAGGGTCGATATCGGCCATCAGCGTATCTCCAAATCTGCCTGCATGGCGCCCGCCGACTTGATCGTCTGAAGAATGGCGATCATGTCGCGCGGCCCGATGCCCAGCGCGTTCAGTGAACCCACGAGTTCCTGGATAGTCACGCCCTGCGGCAGGACCGCGAGCCGGCGATTATTCTTTTCGTCGACCTCGATATTGGTCTTTGGCGTGACGGTAGTCCGCCCATTGCTCAGCGGCGCCGGCTGCGAGACTTGCGGGGTCTCCGTGATGCGGACGGTGAGGCTGCCCTGAGCGACAGCAACCGTGCTGATCCGCACATTCTCGCCCATTACGATGACGCCGTCGGCCTCATTGATGACGACCCGTGCAACCTGATCCGGCTCGATCCGGAGTTGCTCGATCTGCGTGATGAGCCCGACCAGATCGCCGCGGCGCGCCTGCGGGATGGTGAGACGAACCGTATTTGAATCGACCGCCGCCGCGAGCGGCAGGCCAAGCGCCATATCAATGGCTGCGGCCATCCGCTCCGCGGTGGTAAAGTCAGGATTACGCAGCGAAATATTGAGATACGGCATCGCGCGCATATCAAAGGCGAGTTCACGCTCGACGATTGCCCCATTGGCAATACGTCCGGCCGTTGGTACGCCCTTGACCACGACCGCCCCCTGTCCGCGCGCCGAGAACCCGGCCACGGTCACTTCGCCTTGGGCCACCGCATAAACCTCGCCATAGGCGCCAAGGAGGGGGGTGACGACCAGAGTCCCGCCTTGCAGGTTTTGGGCATCGCCCATCGCCGAAACGCTGATATCGAGATGCGTGCCTTGCCGTGCAAAGGACGACATCGTCGCTGTTACCATCACAGCAGCGACGTTCTTGGCCCGCAGGTTGGTGTCGCGGGCGTTAACGCCCAGCCGTTCCAACATGCCGATCAGGCTTTCGCGCGTGAATATCGACCGGGTCAGATCGTCGCCGGTGCCATTCAGTCCGACGACCAGCCCATAGCCGACCAGCATATTGTCCCGTGCGCCGGCGAAGTCGGCAATGTCCTTAATTCGGACCGACGCGAAGGCCGTGCCGGATGGGAGGGCACTGCAAGCGGCACAGACGACGAAGAGAAGAAGGCGAGCTATTTGACGCATGGTAGCGTACTAGCGAGCCGCATGCCACCCGAGGCGCACTCATAAGATATTGATTTATATGGAGTCCTGGAGCGGTTTGGCGCACTGGAGCGGCACTCTCTGCCGGGCCGCACTGCGATGCCCGGCAAGATTTGCCGGAACCAAACATTGTATAATTTCGTAAGGTGAGGGACCTTAATTCGATATTAATTGTCAGTAGCCGACACTGATATTTGAAACTCTTTGACTGACGGTTGGACCCAATGAAAGTAGAACGGAGTCGGACGGCCTCTGCTCCCGTCGTTCGTCGTGACTCTTCCGTGGGCCGTAGCGGGTTTGCGGATAATCTGCAGGTGAGCGACGCACCATCGGTCGCGAGCGTATCGGCAACGCCGATGCTGTCCGGGATTGAGGGGCTGTACGCGCTGCAGGACGTCGGGCCGTCGCTCAATGATGACCGGGCGGCAGCACGCGGGGACGAAATTCTTGATCGACTCCAGGAACTGCAGCGCGGATTGCTGCTGGGCCGAATTGGGCGCGATCAGCTCACCCAGTTGGCGCAGCTTTCCGGTACCGGTGCCGCGCAGGCCGCAGACCCGAAATTGCGGGCTGTCCTGATGGATATCGATCTGCGGGCCAAGGTCGAACTGGCGAAGCTCGAGTCGGTCGAGACTTAAGCGATCCGGCCGGGTTTCAGCGCGATTTTGGCGGCGTTTTAATCCGTTCGGTGCGCGCGCCGCGGCGTTCTCTCTAAGCCTATGTGACATCATCATCATTTCGCCTTGTAAGCAGCCTTGCTCAGAGGTGAGGTGATTCATATACTCCGGCGCGTTTTCGAAGCCCGTGTGGTTCACGGAGTATGTGATGCGGCCTACGCTTCCTCCCGACTATCGACCGACCGACGACGAAGAGTTCATGAACCCCATGCAACTTGAGTATTTCCGTCAGAAATTATTGCGCTGGCGGGTCGAGCTGCTTGCCGAATCGAGTGAGACGCTCAGTCACTTGAAAGAAGAGAGTCTGTCCGAAGCCGATATTGCTGATCGGGCCACGACCGAGACTGACCGTTTCACTGAACTGCGCACCCGCGATCGGGAGCGCAAACTCATCTCCAAGATCGACGCGGCACTTCAGCGAATCGAAATTGGCACTTATGGGTTTTGCGAAGAGACCGACGAACCGATCGGCGTTCGCCGGCTGGACGCCCGCCCGATCGCGACGCTCAGCCTTGAAGCGCAAGAGCGTCACGAGCGGATGGAGCGGACACACCGAGAAGAGTAGGCGGTGAGTTTCAGGGACACAATACTAATTACCGACGCGTCGGTAATTAGTATTGTGTCCCTGAAACTCACCGGACCGGCTAAAACGGCGACAGCACGTCCAGGATTTGCTGACCATAGCGCGGCTGCTGGAGATCCGTGCCCTGGCCGTGGCCGCCATAAGAGATCCGCGCTTCCGCAATCTTGTCGTAGGCGACCTCGTTCAGCGCGTCGATATCCATGGCGCGCACCACGCCGGAAACCTGAAGCTCGCGGACATCGTAATTCACCCGGATTTCCTGACGTCCGGTAATCACCAGATTGCCGTTCGGCAGCACCTGAGTAACCTCCGCGGCGACACGCAAATTGATTTGCTCTGATCGGTTAATTTGCGCCTGGCCGTTGGTGACATGTTTATTTGACGTATCGACCGCGGTGGCTGGTGACATAATCGCTGCCAAAGGCACTTCCAGGCCGAACAGATTGGCCATGGAGACGGTATCCGAATCGCCGCGATTGCCCTGAGTCTGATTGTTCATGATCGCGCTGTCGTTGATCGTGATCGATACGGTGAGCACGTCCCCAACACGCTTCGCGCGCTGATCCTTGAAAAACGCCTTGGCGCCGGGTTGCCAAATCGATCCGTATCCGGCCGAGGCGTGGCTGGCATCCGGCACCGGCATTTCGACGGCTTGATAGCCGGGCGCCTTGGTCGGGTCGCTGATCTTGGTCATGGCCGGCTGCTCGCCGACATCGTTGAGCCGGGATAGTGTGTTGCAGCCGGCCAGATCGAAAGTCGCAAGCACGAGTGCTATGGCTGTCGCGGATTTGACGGCGTTCATAATATCCCCACGGATCAGAATCTAGAACGAGGCTTGTTGCGGACCGGTCAGGCGCACGCTGACCTGGCCATCGCTCTCCACGACGGCGTCGATCGAGCGGTTCGACTGCACATTCATGACCTTGATGAGGTTGCCGACGCCGCCATCCTCAAGGGCTTTGCCTTGTGCGGTCAGATAGAGGCCGGGCCGCTCCAGCACGATCAGCACGAAATCATTGCGATGCACGACGATGGGCGTTTCAACGTCCAGCGGCCTGAACGGCTGGCCGGCCCGTAGCGGGCGGCGCGGCGTCTTGCCGATGAGATCCTGGGTGCTGGCGATCGCGCCCGCCGGGGTCAGTTCGGTGCGCATCCAGCTCATCGTGATGTCTTGCGCTTTGATCAGTTCGCCGGGCATGACCGTGCGGGCAAGGACCGGCAATTCGATCATCGATTGGACGCGGCCATAGACTGTGATCGGGCGCAGCCCCGGGTCATTTCCGGCGATCTTGGCTTCGGCTTTGACTCGGTTGGTGTCCTTGTCATATTCGAGATGGCTGATCTCAATCTGCGGCTTATCCGCACCGATCGGCGCGTAGAGCCGGATCCGGCTATCCAGCACGAGGCGCCGCTCTTGCGTGGTGAGACCGATCGCGGTGGCAAGTGCTGCCTCAATCTCGGGTGTCGTGATCTCGATTGCGGCACGATCGACCTTGAGGGTGGTGAACTGGCTGGGCGCAATCCAGCTCAGGCCATGAGCGTGGGCGTTCGACGCCAGCCAAGCCGAATCGAGGACCAGACTCTCGCCGGGCGCCGGCGCAGCAGCGACATCATCACCCGCATGCAGCCCGGCATTCTCGAACAGGTCGCCGAGCGTGATGCGAGGCCCCTCGACGCGAACCGCCTGGCGAAGCGTGGCCGTCTCTTTGGCGCTCGCGGTGTCGGCGGCCGCGGCAGGGGGCGCCATCGACAGCAGCGCCGCGACAAAGCAAGAGACGCTCGCAATTTGAATACGCATGATGGTCTATTCTCCTGCCGTTAGCGCATATTGGTGAGCGTCTGCTGCATCTGGTCGGATGCTTCGATGACCTTGGAATTCATCTCGTAGGCGCGCTGTGCAGTGATCAAATTGGTGATCTCGTTGACCACGTTGACGTTCGAGGTCTCAAGGAAGCCCTGCTGAATGACGCCTGTGTCATTCACACCCGGATTGGCGGTTGTGGCTGCGCCCGACGCCTGGGTTTCCTGCAGCAAATTTTGGCCGAGCGCAGACAGTCCGGCTTCGTTGGCGAACACGGCGAGCGTAAGCTGGCCGACGGTCTGCGGATTGGTCTGGCCGGCGACCTGGGCCTGCACCTGACCGCTGGAATCCACTGTGATCGACGTCGTGCCTTGTGGGATCGCGATATTGGGAATGACCAGATAGCCGTCCGCTGTCACGATTTGACGCGAGGCGTTTAGCTGAAATGATCCGGCCCGTGTATAAGCGGTCGTGTTGTTCGGAAGCTGGACTTGAAAATACCCTTTGCCCTCGATCGCGAGATCGAGCGGGTTTTGCGTTTGGGTGAGGTTACCCTGCTCGTTAATGCGATAAATCGCGGCGGTCTTAACGCCGATGCCGATCTGCACACCGACCGGCACGATGGTGTTGGCGTCGGACGATGTCGCTCCCGGCGAGCGATCATTTTGGTAGAGCAGGTCCTGAAACTCGGCCCGCTGCCGCTTGAACCCGGTCGTGGTCAGGTTGGCAATATTATTCGAGATAACTTCGACATTGGTCTGCTGTGCCAGCATACCCGTTGAAGCAATGTCCATAGACCTCATCTAATCTCTCCCGCTCAGGCCACTTTGGACAATTTGTCGACGGCGTTTTTCAGCCTGGTATCTTCTGTTTCCAGAATATTTTGGGTATCGCTGTAGGCACCTTGCAGCTTCATCAGCCGGGTCATCTCGACGATCGGCTGGACGTTGGAACTCTCGACCGTGCCCTGATGGATCGTGGAGGTCGTGTCGGGCGTGGGCGGCGCGCTGGCAGAGTATAGCCCTGCACTGGTTGCCTGGAGCTGCTGCCGGTCGCCAAATCTGGAGAGCCCGATTTTTGCGACGGGGCCGAGATCCGTCCCGATCGTGCCGCTATCGGTGATGGTGATGCGACCGCTGCCCGCTGGAATGGTGATCGGCGCACCCTGGTCGTCCAGCACCTGATCGCCAGCAGGCGTGACCAATTGACGCTGCGGGTTCAGCGTGAATTTGCCGTTCCGCGTGTACAGGGTACCGTTGGCAGTACTAATGGCGAAATAGCCGTCGCCGTCGATGCCGGTATCCAGCGTATTGCCGGTGTGGACCAGATCGCCCTGTTTCAGATCGCGGATTGTCTGGGTCGTCTTGACATAGGCAATTTTCTGACCATCCGGCCCGCCTTTGAGATAAGCCTGGAAGACTGCCTGCTCTTCTTTGTAGCCCGTGGTGGACATATTGGCGAGATTGTTGGCCAGCACATCCATATTGCGCCCGACGACCGCCTGACCCGATAACGCTACGTAACTTGCCGTCTGCATCGCGTACCCAATCCTTCTTGCCGTCCTGGCCCAATTCCCATGGGTCTCATCGCACACGCCGTGCCACGGATAAAAGGGCAATATATCAATAGGTTACTAGATTTTTTTGGAATGGTCGGTGGGGTTTGCCGAGTCCGATCGGATCTGCTCGGCAGAATTTTCCTGCTGAATTTGGCTGAGATCGTGCGTGATCGTGCCCTCTTTGCTTGCCGCGCTGACGTGGTAGCATTGGGCCGTTTCATCGGACTGGGCGTGTGAGGTACATGAAGGGCAAGATCATCGTTGCGATCATTGCGCTGATCATGTTGGTCGGAGGCGCTGCTGCCGGCTATTTCGGAGGGGCCATGTTTGCCCCACCGAAGCCCGTCAAACCGCCCCCGGTCGAGGTGAAACCCGAAGGACCGCCGGATCGCAGCCTATTCTACGACATGCCGCAAATGCTTGTGGCGCTGCAGGGCACAAAGGACGGTAGCCCGGTATTGCAGTTATCGGTGACGATCCAATGTCCGACATCGGACGATGTGGATACGTTGAAATCCTATTTGCCGCGCGTGCTCGATGTGTTCCAATCTTATGCCGGTAGGATGCGCGTCGAGGATTTCCGCGGCTCGGAAAATTTGGAGAAATTTCGCAAAGGATTGATCCAGAGTCTGGCGGAGGCGATCAAGCCCAGTAAGGTCGACACCGTGCTGTTCCAGCACCTGACGATCCGCTAATCCTAAACGAGTTCTTAATCAACCGAGATTATGGTTAATGCGACGGAATGCGTTGGCCGCCATGGCAATTTTGGATTAAATCGCGGACGATGAGCACCGATGTTGAAGAAGGATCTGCGCCACAGGCCGCGCCCAAGAAGCGCGGACGAGGCAAGCTTTTGCTGTTTATTGCGCTGCCCCTGCTGCTGTTGATTGGTGGTGGGGCGGGCGCTTACTTCAGCGGCGCGCTCGACTCCCTGCTTGGCAAAAAGCCGGCATCGGAAGAGGCCGCTGGTGCCGAGCTCAAGCCGCGCGAAGCGCTCTTTGTCGATTTGCCGGATATGCTGGTCAATCTCAGTACCGGAACCCGCAAGCCGAGCTTCCTCAAGGTCGATGTCAGTTTGCAGCTTGAACACAAAGAAGATGAGGACAAGGTCAAGCTGGTACAGCCCCGAATTATCGATACATTCCAGACCTATATGCGCGAATTGCGGCCCGAAGATCTCAAGGGATCGGCGGGGCTGTACCGTTTGCGCGAAGAGCTGCTGATCCGCGTTAATGCGACCGTGTCGCCGGTGAAGGTCGACGACGTGCTGTTCCGCGATCTCCTTGTGCAGTAGGCCATCGTCATGTCCGACATCACCAAAGACGAAGAAGAAAGAATGGCCGCCGAATGGGCGGCCATGGCGGAAGGCGGCGGCGAGGAATTCGACTCGACGGAAGCGCGCGTCCTCAACCAGAATGAAATCGATAGTCTGCTTGGCTTCTCAGATGCCGGAGCCAATGAACGCGACACATCCGGCATCCGGGCAATCATCGATTCGGCTCTCGTCTCGTATGAACGACTGCCGATGCTCGAGATCGTGTTCGACCGTCTGGTCCGCATGCTGTCGACGTCGTTGCGTAATTTTACATCCGATAACGTCGAAGTCTCATTGGACAGCATCACCTCGACGCGCTTCGGCGACTATCTGAATTCGATCCCGCTGCCGGCGATGCTCTCGGTGTTCAAAGCCGAAGAATGGGACAATTACGGTCTGCTGACGGTCGATTCGGCCCTGATCTACTCAATCGTCGACGTGCTGCTGGGCGGCCGCCGGGGTACCGCCGCGATGCGGATCGAGGGACGGCCCTACACCACGATCGAGCGCAATCTGGTCGAACGGCTGGTTTCGGTCATTCTGGTCGATCTCTCGGCGGCGTTTGAGCCCTTGTCGAACGTGCAGTTCAAGTTCGATCGGCTGGAAATCAATCCGCGCTTTGCGACGATTGCCCGGCCAGCCAATGCGGCGATCGTGGCCCGGCTGCGCATCGACATGGAAGATCGCGGAGGCCGGCTGGAATTGCTGTTCCCCAACGCCACGCTGGAGCCGGTGCGCGAGTTACTGCTCCAGATGTTCATGGGCGAAAAATTTGGCCGGGATTCGATCTGGGAGAGCCATCTGGCCGGCGAGTTGTGGCAAACCAATGTTCAGCTGCGCGCCGTGCTTGATACGGTGGAATGCACGCTGCACGAAGTGCTGAACTGGCAAGTCGGCACGCGGCTCCAGCTAAACGCCGTGCCGACCTCGGATATCGAGCTGTTGTGCGGTGAACTGCTGATGTTCTCGGGCAAAATGGGCCGCAAATCTGGTCATATCGCGGTTCGCATCGACGAGAAGATCGAAAAGCGGGAAGGGGAATGACATGATCTGGCCGCTGCTCTTGGACGTTGTCGTGGCGGCTCTGTTGGTCGTGACCATCATCTATGCCGCGCGTCTCAACAACCGACTCGCCGTGTTGCGCGACGATCGAGACCGGCTGCGCGAGTTGATCGGCGGGTTGCAGAATGCAACACGCCAGGCCGAGGATGCGGTCCGCGCGCTGAAACTCGGTGCTGCCGAATCCGGTCAGGATCTGCAAGAAAAAATGGACAGGTGCCAGGCTATGCGGGCGGATCTCGCCTTTCTGCTGGATCGGGGTGACAAGGCGGCGGACCGGCTCGAAGCATCCGTCCGCCTGCCGCCCCGGGAAGCAAAGCGCGCGCTGGACGAGCCGCCGCCTCCGCGAGCGCCGATATCCGAAGAGCCGGGACGCTCGCGCCTGTCGCAATTGTTGCGTCAGGCATCCGCATCCGACACAGGACCATCGCCCAGCGCGCCGTCAGCCGCGCCAAGTGAACCGCCCGCGCCAGTGCCGAAGTCGCGCAGTGAGCGCGATTTGCTGCGTGCCCTCGGAACACGGCGTTAGACCATGCGTGTCTTACCCCGCCTATTCCCGACCCTGATCGCCGTCTCGGTACTGACTCTGACCGTGCGCATCGGCGTGCTTTGGCATGATGCCGGTGCGGCGCTTGCCGCCACCGAACCGGCAGCGGCAGCCGCGCCGCCTGCGGCTCCAGGCGCCACGCCTGCGCCTGCAGCACCCAGTGACGCGCCGGCTGCGACTGCCGACGGCACCAAGCCCCACCCTCCGTCTCCCCAGAAATTTTCGGCTTCCGAGGTCGAGGTGCTGACCGAACTCTCCAAGCGGCGCGCCGAACTTGATAAACGGGCTGAGGAGCTCGATCATCGGGAATTGCTGTTGAAGGCGGCGGAGCAGCGGGTCGACGACAAGATCGCGCAGTTGAAGGATCTGCAGACTCAAGTCGATGCGACGGTCGACAAGGTGAAAGCCGAAGATGACGAGCGCCTGAAAAGTCTGGTGCGCATCTATGAAAATATGAAGCCAAAAGAGGCGGCGGCGATCTTCGAAGGCATGGAGATCTCGTCGGTTCTGGATGTTTTGACGCGGATGAAGGATCTCAAGACGGCACCGATTCTGGCGGCGATGGCGCCGGACAAGGCACGGGCGGTCACGGTAGCGCTGGAGCAGCGTAAGGGACTCCCGGATTCCAAAACCAATTGATCCAAATTGGCCTGGATGCACGCTGTGATCGATGAGACCAACCCGACAGCCGCCGCCGGCCGGCCACTCGGGGCGATCTCGACATTGGTCAGCCTCTTTTTGTTGCTGCTGGTGTTTTTCATCGTGCTGTTCTCGGTTGCCCAGGTGCATCGTCAGCGCGTCGATCAGGTCATGAGCTCGATCGATCTGGCTTTTGGCGGCCTGCCGTCCCGGCTTGGTCTGATCCCAACCGTATCGCCGGTGGCCGATGCGACATCGCCGGAAGGGTTTGTGCGCGCCGTCAGCGTCCTGATCACCGGCTTCGCACCGCTGGAGGCGGCCGGTCGGCATGCACCCGGCGGCGCGTTGCTTGAGATCGAATTGCCGCCGGGACGCTTGTTTCTGTCGGGTTCGTCTGATTTATCATCGGAAGCACAGGGTCTGATCGCACCGCTCGCGGTATTGCTGCAGCGGCGGCCCAACGCTCAGCAATTTTATCGCCTGACCTTTCGGACGATTCTGCCACCGTCGGCCAGTGCAGCAGAGCGGTCGCTCGCCGTGGAGCGCGCCGGCAAATTCGCGACGATCCTTTATGCCGCCGGCAGTCCGGGGGATCGGCTCGCCGTCGGCGTCGATTCCGGTACGATCGCACGGGACCGTTTGGATTTTACGCTGATCGGTCCAGCACTCGAGACGGAGTGAGCGGCATGGACGGGCCTTTCCCGGACGAGACGATCCGCCGACCGGCTGCGGCACCGGGCTGGATGATCAGTTTCGCCGATTTGCTCTCTTTGTTGCTGGCGTTTTTCGTCATGCTGTTCGCGACCACATCGATCAGCGAACCTGACTGGCAGAGGATGGTGGCACCGATCTCGACCTATCTGACTGGGCATCGGCTGGCACCGCCCGGCGTGGCGCTGACCCCGCTGGCCGGCGAGCCTCAGCATGACACGGGGTATGTCGCCGCTCTGTTGGACCGGCTGATTGTGGCGTCCGCACCGCTCAAAGGCGCCAAGCTGGAGCGTCGCGACCATATGCTGGCACTGCTGCTGCCGGCTGAAGCCGGACGGTCGGATGTTCAGCCGGCACCGCTCGGCGATTTGGGGCGCTTACTCGGCGGCTTGGATAACAAGGTGGAAATTCTGGTACATGGCGGGGCCGATTCTTCGCCGGGCGCAACGCCCGTCGCGGATTGGCAGCGTGTCGTGGCCCGTGCGCTCTCTCTTGCCGATACGCTCAGCATGCTGAGCGATGGGCGGCCGGTGGGAGCCAGTGCCATGCTGGATCTCCCAGGTGGCCGTCCGGCGGAGCAAATCGAACTGGACATTCTGGATGTTGCAGAGGTTGAGCACCATGCGGCTCCGTAATCTCCTGCTGGTGACCATGCTACTGGCCCCAGAGGTGATCCACGCGCAGGAGGCCAAGCCAACGGCGCCGATCCCGCTTGAGACGCGGGCGGGCGAGCATACAGGCTATGGTCGCATGGTATTTGCCGGCGCTAAGGGCGGTCACGCGGTCAACCTGACCGCGGAGGTGAACGGCACGACCCTGACCGTGCATTTTCAAGCGGCGGTCGCCCCGTCACTGGATCCGATCCGGCGCGCTCTTGTGCACTATGTCGAGGCGATGACGCTGTCCCCTGATGGAATGACCGTGGTCGCCGAGTTGAAGCGGCCAGTGTCGGTTCAGCACACGAGGCTGGACGCAGACACCGAAGTTATTGATCTGCTCGACAAGCCGGCGGACAAAACACCGCCGCCGCCGGCGCCTGTTGCCGCAAAACCAACGTCGGCGGTCGAAGCCTCGGCAGCAGTTCCAGCGAAGCCGGTGGCGCCCGCGAGCACCGAGGCTGCTGCTCACCCAACGCAGCCGCCGCCCGCCCCTTCGGCGACGATCGCAAAGCCCGTTGGTCCGCCGCCGATCACGGCGCTATCGACTCAGGCTGAAGAAAAACCGGCGACAATGCCGACGATAATGGTGGGTAAATCGTCCGACAGCGTGCTGCAGATCCATTATGCTCAGCTTGAAAATGGGGTTTCGATCCGGTTCCAATGGTCGAACCCGGCAGCGGCGGCGATTTTTCGGCGCGGGCGGGCCGTATGGTTCGTGTTTGACCGGGCGCAACGGCTTGATTTCACTGGCGTAAAGCTGCCCAATGCAGGGTTTCTGCGCGGCATTGCGCAGGTTTCCAGCCGCTCCGGCACCGTCATCCGTGTTAAGACACTGGGTGACACTCTGCCGGTGGTGCGACGGGCCGGCAATGATTGGGTGGTCGACCTCGTAACGTCGGCCGCGCCACCCATGGCGCCGATTACGCCGGCAATCCAGATGGATGGGGCCAATGCCTCGATCATGTTTCCGGCACTCGACCCTGGTACGCCGATCGGGGTCGTCGATCCCGATGCCGGCGACACGCTGGTTGTGGTTCCTCTGCCGGAACTAGGTCAGGCGGTTGCGGAGGAGATCGACTATCCCGATTTCCAGACGCTTGGCTCGGCGCAGGGGCTGGTATTCCGGCCGTTCTCCGATCAAATCGCGATCCGGTCTGAAGCGAACGACGTGCAAGTGTTGGCGCCCGGTGGCTTGACATTGAGCCCGCCGGATGATCGAGATCTCTTGCCCCGTCCTCCCAAACTCTCCGGCACGCTCCTGCAACCGGGTGATTGGGTCGGCCCCTCCAAGCTGAATTTTACCAATCGGGAACTGACGTTACTGGACGCGATTGCCAATGCGCCGGAAAGCGAACGAACCGGCGCGCGCCTTAATTTGGCCGAGTTCTATTTTGCAAAGGGTTTGTCGTCGGAGACGCTGGGCGTTCTTCGGACAGCGGAATCCGATGTGCCGAATCTCACGGACGATCCGGTGGTGCGGCTGATGCAGGGGGCCGCCGAAGAAATGATCGGCCAACTCGATGCCGCGACGGCCGATCTTGGCGATCACAGTGTCGATGGGCGGGCGGATACCGCGTTATGGCGAGCGGCGCTTGCCGCCGATAAGGGCGACTGGCCCCAGGCAACGACATTGGCGACTCAGGGGCTGGGGGTGCTGAAAACCTACCCGCCTGCGCTGCGTCGCAAATTGTCGATGCTGCTCGCCGAAGCCTTGTTCAGGGGGAAAGACTACGCCAATACCGAGCAATTGGCCAAGGACATCCTGGCCAGCGGGCCGACCCAGGGACAAGCCGACTATGCAACAGTTCTGCAGGGACGGCTTGCCGCGGTAAAGGGCGATGTTCCCAAGGCCATGAAGCTTTGGAAAACCGCATCGCAATCGCCTGCAATCGATCTCGGCCGCGCCCAGGGCGCCTATGCGCTGACCGTTACGCAATTGAGTCGCAAAGAAATTTCCCGCCCGGATGCGATCGCCGCGATTGATCGGCTGCGCTATGCGTGGCGGGGTGACGAGTTCGAAATCACGGTACTGACGAAGCTTGCCGAGCTCTATGCCGAGGATGCTAACTATCCAGCGGCGTTCGAGACCTTGCAGCGCATTACTATTGGCTATCCGGATAGCGCTGTTGCGCGCGATGCGACGGCGCGGATGCAGGATATTTTTGCCAGTATCTTTACTGGAGACGGTGCCGACACTCTGGCGCCGCTGACGTCACTGGCGCTCTATGATCAATACAAGGAATTGACCCCGGCGGGTGCCGCAGGCGATGCCATCGTCCGCAAATTAGCCGATCGCCTGGTCTCGGTCGATCTGCTCGACCGCGCCGGCAGTTTGTTGGAGGAACAGGTCAAAACCCGCCTGACCGGCTTGGAACAGGCCCGCGTTGCCACGCGCGTGGCCCTGGTGCGATTGATGAACAGTCAGCCGACCGAAGCGATTGCCGCGCTTGATACACCGCTTAGCGTCGATTTGCCCGCAGATCTGACGCGCCAGCGCGCGGAATTGCGGGCGCGCGCCTTGACGGAACTCGGCAAGCCCGCAGACGCTCTGCAACTGCTGAACGGTGACGATAGCAGCGACGCTGATCGTCTCCGCGGCGATATTGCGGTCAAGACCGAGAATTGGCCTGCATTGATCAGCCTGCTGCAGAAATCGCTGAAGGAGCCGGGGGCGGATGGCAAACTCGATCGCGATGCCGCTTCGACCGTGCTTCGACTGGCGACCGCTATGGCGCTCGGTCGCGACAAAGCCGGTCTCGATGCGCTGACCCAGAAATATGCGAAAGCCATGGATGCCAGCCCGTTCAAGGACTCGTTCCGTGTGCTGACAGGCAGCACACCGACCACAGCAGGATCGATGGCGGATCGGGTTGCGCAAATCAGTGACCTGCAAAGCTTCATGTCGGAGTATCGCCAGCGGGTGCAGCAGGACAAGCTCAGCGCGATCAATTAAAGATGTCGCATGCTGTTTAGGAGCTGAGTTCAGATTATGAGCCTTCGGGCGCTTCGCTATCTTTGGACGCCGATCTGGGCTGCGCAATTGGCGTCAGGCGCCAATTCATTCGTTGATAACCCCATCATTGGCAACGCGACGCTGAACGCGTTCGGCCTCCATACGGGACGCATCCGCCTCGCGCATCGTCTCGCCCGGGTTCGCCGCGCCCGGCTTGCCCGATTGATTACGCCGGAGGATCGAGCCGCTTATGAGCGGGACGGGTTCGTGTTGAAGCAGAATTTCCTGCCGGACGATTTGTTTCATGAGCTGCTCGATCAGATCCGCGCGTATCGCGGAACGGTCCGGGAAACGCGCCAGGGCGATGCGCTGACCCGCCGCATCGCCGCAGAGCCTGCCGTTCTTGAGCATATGCCGGCGTTACGGGCATTGCTGAGCGATCCGCGATGGCGCGGGCTGGTGCGCTATGTCGGTGCCGATGCGATAGAGCCGATCAACTATATCCAAACCGTGCTGACGCGAGTCGATCGGTCCAGCCCGGACCCGCAATTATCGCTGCATGCGGATACGTTCTACCCGACGGTAAAAGCCTGGTTGTTCCTGACAGATGTGGCGGAGGATGCCGCTCCGTTCACCTATGTGCCGGGGTCGCATCGCATGACCCCGGAACGACTCGCCTGGGAAAAGCGGGTCAGTATCGGGGCTGCTGCATCGTCCTGCCGATTGACCGCGCGGGGCGCCTTCCGTGTCCAGGAATCGGAGTTGCCTGCGCTCAATCT
>Ga0116226_10001796_pt1 | contig 18581 bp, 18 predicted proteins | sample S1TSphfallax_FD_89692 | JGI IMG/M metagenome (GOLD analysis project Ga0116226, IMG submission 89692) | Host-associated microbial communities from peat moss isolated from Minnesota, USA - S1T2_Fa - Sphagnum fallax MG | ecosystem: Host-associated > Plants > Peat moss > Unclassified | place: USA... | reverse complement strand
GCTCGAGGCATTGAAGGCGGCGCTGACGAAGGTCCTCGCAACGGACCCACAAACCTTGGCACAGATGGGCGAACGCGGCCGCGCCTACGCGGTCACGCGATTCTCGTTGTCGGCAATTCGTCAAGAATTGCTGGGGATGTACCAAACTGCCATCCAAACGGGACGGCAGGCGGCGTGACCGGGATGAGCCTGAGATCGGCGCGCCGTGTATTCCAAGGGTCACGCCCATGCCGAGAAATTTGAATAGTGCTCCGGCGCGCCTGGTGTTTCGCCTCACCAGCTATTTGCAGCGCACCAGTGCCTACGCGCAGGGCAAGGGTTACGGCACCTCGACGATCCGGCAAGAAGTCAAATGGATGCATAAGGTGCTCGGCGGCACGCCGGCTCTGGCCATCGACATTGGCGGTAATGTCGGCGATTACACGGCAGAATTGCTCAAGGTTTCGCCGGGCATGGACGTGCGGATCTTCGAGCCCTCACCGGTGAACGTCGAGCTTCTGGCGGCGCGCTTCGCAACGACCGGCAGCGTCAAGGTGGTGCCGATGGGAGTCTCCGATGCGAGCGGCGCTGCGACGCTGTACTCGAACAAACCGGGGTCCGGACTCGGCAGCCTGACGAAGAGGCGCCTGGACCACTTCGACATCCACTTCGATCACTCGGACACCATACGCATCATCCGGTTCGAGGATTACTGGACGGACGCGCTTGAGCGCCGGCGGGTGGACATCGTGAAGCTCGACATCGAGGGACACGAACTCGCCGCGCTCGTGGGATTCGGCGCTGCGATCGATTCCGTCGGCGTATTGCAGTTCGAATTCGGCGGCTGCAACATCGACTCGCGCACCTACTTCCAGGACTTCTGGTATTTTTTCGAGCACGCAGGGTTCGATCTGCATCGCATTACGCCGTTCGGCCTGCAGCGTGTCGATCGTTATCGTGAGTGCGACGAGATTTTTTCCGTCACGAACTTCATCGCTGCCAATCGACGGCTCGGCACGCGGGGCTAATAGGTAGACGACCCATGTCGCGCATTCCCCTTTCCCGTTCCTTCGTGGTCACGAATGGGCAGCGGGCGCGGCGCCTCCTATGGAACATCGTGTAGGTGGGACTGTACCGCACGAGTCCGACTCCGCTGCACGCATGGCGGCGCATGCTGCTGCGCGCGTTTGGCGCGGCGATCGGAGCCGGCGCACATCCTTATCCCCGCGCCCGCATCTGGGCACCCTGGAATCTGCGCATGGATGCGCATAGCTGCCTCGCCGACGACGTCGATTGCTACTGCGTGGCGCCGATCACGCTCGGCAGGCATGCGACCGTGAGCCAATACAGTTACCTGTGCGCGGCCAGCCACGATTATCTCGAGATGTCGATGCCCCTGATGGTGGCGCCGATTCACATCGCGGACGAGGCCTGGGTGGCGGCCGATGTCTTCGTCGGTCCCGGCGTCACGGTGGGGCGCGGCGCGGTGGTCGGCGCTCGCTCCACCGTCACCTCGGACGTCGCGGCCTGGGAGGTCGTGGCCGGCTCGCCGCCGCGCACCTTGCGGCGCCGACCCGAATACGTCCGCGCCGGATGAAACCAGTCACATCCACCGGCCGTACAGCTCGAATTTCGGGGCGCTCGCGATCCGGTCCGTTACGAAACGCTCGTCGCGAATGAACAGGGTGTTGCCCGAACTCACATTCTTGCCGTGCAGGGCCACGAGCCGGCGCGCGAACAAGTCGTAGCGGTAAGTTCGGAAGCCATGCTCGAACATCGTTGCGATGAGGTGCGACTCGTCGAAGCCGTACCGCTCGCCGCTGCCGTTGAGCTCCATGACGACGGAATGCAACAACGGATTTTGCAGCGTGGCCGCGGCTCCTTGCAGCACCGGCGTCTCGAATCCCTCCACGTCGATCTTGGCGACCGCGGGCGCGACGGCATGGATGGCGCGGTCCAGAGTGGATACCTCGACCGTGATGGCATGCCGGCCCAGCGGCTCCTCCGGCAACACATGATTGCTCGTGTCGAGATCGTCGCAGAACGCCAGCCGGCCGGGCTCGCTGCCGAGTCCGACGTTCAAGCATTGCACACGGCTCTCGAGGTCATTGAGGCGAACATTCTCCATGAGCCGGCGGTAGGTGGCCGGAATCGGCTCGAATGCATAGCCCGTGGCACCCGCCGCGGCACACGCCAGCACCGTGTAGGAACCCGCGTTGGCGCCGACGTCGATGAAGAGGTCGTCCGCACGCAGCACGTGCAGTAGAAATGCCATGTCCGCGCTTTCGTGCAGCCCCGAGTACACATTGCCGGTCAGACCCTTGTCCCCGCGTCGGATGAGGAGCTTCGATGCGTTGACCCAGTCGAATACCACGGCACCCGGCACGAGCCGGCTTCCCAGCTGCCATTTGGCCATCCGCATGAGCGCCTCGAGCTTGTGGTCCTGGTTCAACGGATGGGTGACGACGAACCTGACGAGATCGAGTGCGCCTCTCATGGGCGCACACCGGCCGGTGCGGATTCGAGGGCACCGAGCGCATGAAACACGCCGGCCCAGCGCGCTTCATAAGTGTGATCCGCAAGACATCGGGCGCGGGCGGCGCGCCGGATGCGCGCGGCGCGCTCGGGATCGTTGAGCAGAGCACGAATGGTGCGTGCGCAATCGTCGATGCCGCGATAGGTCATGATTTCCGCGCCGACGTCGAACACGAGTGTCAGCTCGGGGTTGTCCTGGGTCAGGTATAACGCCCCGCTCATCGGAACCTCGAAGTCGCGGCCCTTCAAACACAACAGCTTGTGCGAGAACCCGATCCCGCCACAGCCCAGATTGATGCGGCTGCGGGCATAGAGTCCGTTCATCTCTTCGTTGCTCACGGCCCCCGCGGGCCAACCCTTGCCGAAGCATGCCACGCTGATGCCGTGCGCGCGCAGCCCCTCGATCAGCCGGGGACGCCAGCCGTAGGCCGCACCCACGAACGAGACGTCGTACTCGAACGGCACGGCCAGCGGCGCGTACCACGCGGGGTCGGCCGCTTCCGGATGAAACCGGGATAGGCCGCCGTGCAGAAAATACCGCACGGCCGCCGCGGGATCGCTGGTGAGATTGAGATCCACGGCGCTCGCAATCGCGGCGGGGCTGGTATGTCGGCCGCCTTTGATCCTGCCCGGCCAGTAGATTTTATCGTCGAAGCAAAAATTGGTGATGACTGCCCCGTGCTGCGCCATCTCCAGCAGCACGTCCGGCGCCACGGTAAAGCCCGACACGTAGCCCACGACCACGTCGACGGGCCGCTCGCGATTGGCGGCATGGAACGCCTGCAAGAGATCGCGGTTCATGGCGTCGCGACGGCTCAACCAATCGGCCGCCGCCTCGTCGAAGCCACGCGACCGCCATTCGAACTGCGAAACCGGACCGAAGCGCTGCAACGCGACGGGCAGGACCGCCTCCCAGTTGTGGTGGGGATAGATCAAGAACGTGTGCAGGTCGCCGGCGGCTTTGGGCCACCGCAGGCGCGCGGCGCGTTCGGCCACGCGGCGCCGCAGCGCCGCCGCGAACTCGACCCCCTGCGGCACGACGAGTCCGCGCCGTTTGATCGCATTCGCATAGCGCCGGCGGATCGCGGCCGCCTCGCGCTCGAGCGTCCAGGCTTTGTAGCGCGCATTCGCCGCCGCCGCCAGCGACACTCCTTTCAGCTTGGCCGCGAGGGCGTTCATGGCCGGTTCACGTCCACCCATGATGCCCGAACAGCGCCGACGATTCCCGCACGAACACGATGTCCGACTGCACGAGATCGCGGTCGGTGGGGCGCTGCAGGTACGAGCAAATCTCGTAGATGCGAAATCCACGGTCGCCCAGATAGCCGATGACCTCATGCGCGAGCGCGCTGTCCTTGTAGATGCGCCGGAACGAGACTTCGAGGATCAGCACTTCGCTCGCCGCAAGACAGCGTTCGGCGCCGCGCAATACCTCGAGTTCGTAGCCCTGCACGTCGGCCTTCAACAGCACCGGCGCCGGCGCCTGCGCGGCCTCGAACAGCGCATCGACCGTCGTCGCCGGCACGGTGCGCAGTTCACCGGGGAAATCGACGCTCGGCAGTATGCTCGACTGGTCGCCGTGATCGTAAAGCTGCATGACGCCCGCTCCCGGGCCGGCTACGCCGCAGAAGACCTGGATGCGTGGGTCGCGCGCAAGTTCGAGCAGCGCGGCGCGATTGCTCTCGAGCGGGTCGACCAGAACATAGCGCGCCTCATCGAAGATGCGCCGGCAGTCGCGGGTCCATTGGCCGTTGGCGGCGCCGATGTCGAATACCAGCGCGGGGGCGAACCCGCGGGTCTTGATCCGCTCCAGGACTTCGCCGACGCCACGCGGCCCCCAATCGGCGCTGACCACGCGGGCGCCGAACAGGCCCGCCGCCGTGTTGATCATCGTCTTGCAGGACTCAGGTAGGCTCAACTTCGATCTCCCGCGGATGGTGGCCGCGCCTGCGCCGCAACGCATGCAGCAAGAATCCCGTGGTCGCGGCATTCTGGAAACAGAAGCTCGCGCAGGTCGCCTGCGCGGCACCGACGATGCCGAAGCGGCGCACCAGCACGATGCTGAACAGCACATTGGCCAGCGCGCCCAGAATCATGGGCAACAGGAGTCGTGCGGAGTGGCCCAAGGACAACAGCCGGCATTCGACGATTTGCGTGATGCCGGACACCGCGTAGCCCACCGAGACCCAGAGCATGATTTGCACCGCCCCATCGCGGTAACCCGGCGCCAGCAACACGCTGGCGATCAACGAGCCGGCCAGATAAATGATGGCAAGTCCGGCGGCACTCACCGCGACGCTTCCCCACACCCAGTGCGTGAACGCCTGGCGTGCAGCCGCGTCGTCATGGCGGTTCTCGGCGTCGAATAGAATCGGCCGGAACAGATCGCACAGCCCTGCATTGGCGAGCAGCATGCCGCGGCTCGCGATCGAGAAGGGCGCCACGTATCGCCCCGCGGCACCGGACCCCAGCAGAGCCGCCAACGTATACCGGTCACCAAGATTGGCCAGCCAGCTGAGAAAAGACAAGGGCGCGAACGGCGCTCCGTAGCTCATCGCCTTGCGGTCGAAGCGCGCCGTCGACGCGCCTCCCCACGCGAGTACGGCCCGGTTGGTAGGGTCCATGGTGACGATGAGGAACACGACGCAAACGACGGCGAGGGTCTGGCCCGTGAGAAACGCCGCCACGCTCGGCACGACCTCGAGCGTCCCGAGCGTGACGCCGAACAGCAACAACGCCTCGAGCATCTGCAGTCGGGCATAGGCGGCTTGACGGCGTTGGGCCTGGATGCGGCTCATCAGCACGTTGCGCAGCGTCATGGCCAAGAGCCATGCGATACCCAGGACGAGTTCCCAAGCCGTGAACGAGAATGCGCCCGCCATGCGCCCGATCCACCAGGCGATGAGCATCAAGGCGATGAGCAAGGCGACGGCACGGAGGGCCCAGTGCAGAGTCGCGCGCGCGAATTCGTCACCGGCCTCGCGCGTCGCCGATTCCGAATAAAAACGCAGCAACGCTGCCGTGAAGCCGGCGACGAATAGCTGCAGACCGAGGCCCAGCGCGCTCAGGACGAGGTTGGACTCGCCGAACACCGCCGGCGAAACCAGCTCGGTGTACACGCGCAGCGCCACGATACCGATCACCGCGACCGTCGCTTGGGCGCTGACGATGAGCGCACCGGTCCGAACGAGTTGACGCACGCGCACGGCAGCGTTAAGTCACGCGGGCTGCCAGCAACGGGCGCTCGCCTTGGTCGATGGACGCCGCCGGCCGGTTCAATGCCACGCGCACGATGTGGTCCAGGCGCACTTCATAGGTGTGCTCGCGATGCGCCCGAAGTTGGCCGAGCCGCGCCATCTCCGCCGCCTGGTCCGGATGGCGCAAATAATGTCGGATCTTGTCGATCAATTCATCGACCGAACGGAACGTATCGAGCTCGACACCGGGCGTGAAATGCTCGACGAGCACGGGTTTATGGGTGATGAGCTGAAACGCGCCGCAACCGGCCAGTTCGAAGGCGCGGCAGTTGAGCGAGTTGACCTCGGCATAATGCAGCGGATTCAACGCGATTCGCGCCGCGCGCGCGGCGCGCACCTTCTCGTCGAGCACGATGGGGCCGCCGGCACGCGGCGCATCGAGCCGGTTGACCAGCCAGGCGGGGGCGGCCTCCCAGCGTTTCACGTCGAATGCGGAAAGCTGCTGCAGGATTGCCTGTCGGTAATAATAAAGACTGCCGTAAATCATGATGTCGCAGCCATAGCGCCGCCGCTCGTCGAGGGTCAATTCCAGAGATCGATGCACCCGCGGATTGCACGCCTCCGGCAGATAGTGAAAGCGCGTCGTCTTCACCATGTTGGAAAACAACTCGTGCATGTAGCGGTCCTTGATGAAGACCGCGTCATATTCGGAGCCGAGCAGATGCTGACGACCGAGCGTACCCAGATGGTCCTGGCACCAGCAGACGATCGGCGCCTTGAGGCGTTGACGCAGCTTGGCAACGGTCTTCGGCGACAGCTGATTGCCCATGATCACGAGCACCAGATCCGGCGCAAAGGCCTGCGCTTGCGCGAGCAGCCGGCGTTCGATCAGGAGTTCGGGTTCGCGCAGCAAGGCATGGGTGGCGCGCGACAGCAGTGCATTGCCGATGGCCCCCAAAGCCTCGACGCGCAGCGTCGTGCTCGCATATTGCACCTGGGCACCGAGCCCGGCGAGCGCGTCCTGCACGTGGTATTCCATGCTGTCCGGCGCCTGGCTCGCGCCGATCAACAGGATGCGAAGCTCCTTCCAGGGTAACTGCGCGAACGGTGGCGGTGTCGTCACGGCGCGCGCCCTCACCGCAGCAAATTCGGGAACTTCGGCAGCGCGAGCGTGCCGGTACCCGGGCCGGCAGCGACCGCCGCCGCCACGCCAGGTCGCGCGCCGCGTGCGGCGAACAGCCGATGCAAAATCAGGATGCCCACGATACTGCGAATCCAGACCGCATACTCCGAGGCAACCGACCCCTCGAAACGCACGGCGGTCTGATAGATGGTCGTCGCCAATATCAATAGACGCGTGACCGAGGCACCCGTCGACATGTCGCACACGCCGTTGATCCAGCCGAGCAGCATGCCGAGCAGCAGCATACCGAGCAGCGCTCCAGGTAGTCCAAAATTCCAATACAGTTCGCCCAGATGCGAGGGCGATATGTACACCTCGCCGGTTCCGGTCACGTGGAACACCTTGTCCACCAGCTGTCCGGTTTGCACGTCCAACTTGTCCGGCCAGATCAACCTCGGAATGAAAGCCGTGGCGAGCGGTATCAACGTATAGCCATGCTCGTACGGCACCCCGCCCTCACCGGTCTTGTTGACGATCATGTCGATCGCGGACTTCACCGAGGAGCGCTGAAAGAACGACTCTGCGTGCCCGGCTTCGGTGCGCTTCTCCCCTGCGATCGAGATTTCGAGCGCCTTGCCGAGGTCGGCAGCGGTGTTGGCATTGGACTCGCCGCGTTCGCCAACGACGATGGCGCGATGCGCTTGGAAGATCGGGAACGCGAGAAAGATGAACAAAACGCCGGCCACCGCCCAACCCTTCGGAATCTTGCCGTTCACCAGAAATCCCGTGACGATCACCATGATGCCGGCGGACATGGCGCCGCCCTTGGTGTCGGACGCAAATCCGAGCACCACTTGGAATGCCGCCAGAACCACGATCACCAGCGTCAAGAGAACCGACCGGGAAATCGTGTAAGCATAGGCCATGATCATGAGCCCGAGCGGCTGCGCGTACCGGCCCACCATCAGCAAGGTGGCAACGAAGGTACCGGTACTCCAGTCGAACTGCCCTGCCCGCACCGTGAGGCGAATCGTCCAGTACCAGGTCGCGTACGTGCCGGCGAGCCACAAGGCCATGCCCACGATGACGAGACGCGACATCGGCCAGTCGGCGGCCAATGCCGGTTCGACTCGTCTTGCCGCCATCGCTCGGTAGCCCAGCGCGAAGGCGGCGCCCCCGCAGAGGATCACCAGTTCGCCCGGAGCCAGCGCAGCCGACCCGGGTTCGCTCGACGACGCCTGCAGCAACGAGGCGAGATCGAGCACGCCATAAGAGACGAAGTACATGCCGAGAAAGATCGTATAGAGAGAGAAACGATCGTTGGGGCGCTTCATCAGCAACAGCGGTGTACTGCACAGCGCGAACAGCAGAACGAGATAGAGTGTCCGCGGGTTGGGGCTGCCGCCGATGGACGCGGCCGCGGCGACATAACATATGAAGCCGAGATTCAGCATCCCGTAGAGCGGCACGCGGTACGACGGCGGCCACGGCATGTTGCTCGAGGGGCTCACACGGAGTTCGATGACGGCCTCCTTGTTAGGCAGTGCAGGGCGAGCGCGCCCAAGAGGCCCGGCGCCAAACGGCCAGGCAGTTTAGAGGTCGTTTATGACGAAATGGAGTCAGCGGGATGGGCGCCCAGCGTGCTGACCATGCCGTACAACCATCGGGCCAGCGCCCGCGTGCGGCTCTCGAACAGGCCGGCAAAACCCCATGCGACCGCCACGGCACTGGCCACGAGTAGCGACGCCGCGCCGAGAACCACCCAGGGCGAGGAAATACCGCGATCCGGCAGCCAACCGATCCAATTGAGCCACGCCACCGAGAAGGTGAGCCACTGCAGATGGATGGCATACAGTGAATACGAAAATCCCGCGATGATGGCATCGCGTGCTGCGACGACGGGTGGCTCCCACGACGGCGGCGACGCCAGGAAGATGAAACCGCAGCCGCCGATGACGAGCATACTGACTCCGTGCAGCAGACTGCTTTCGCTGATGGGTAGCAGCAACCCGAGACAAGCCACCGCCTTCAGCCGCGACTCGAGTCGCGCGTTGGCCAGCAGGGTGCCGAACTTGAAGCGGTTTGCATAAGCGCCCATGAGCCAGATGATCCAGAAAGCCGTGGCGACGCGGCTCCAGTGAAAAATGGCGGCGACCGACAACAGGATCGCCGCATCGGCGCCCCGCGATTTGCCGAGCTTATGGCCGGCCAGGTACACCACCGGAAACGCAAAATAGAAGATCCATTCGTATCCCAAACTCCATAGGCTGCCGGCCGATCCCAAGGGCAGATCGAAGAGCGGCTCGAGGCACAGCACGCTGCCCAGCAAATGCTTCAGCGTGTAACGCGAGAACAGGGCACTGTCGCCCAGCACACCATCGAGCCACGGTCCGGAATACACCGGGCTCGTGGGCGCGTAGTGGAAGGCGAGTCCGTCGAGGATGGCGGTGAACAGCAATGCCGGCGTTAGCACGATGTAGATCCGCGACCAGCGATCGACGCAGTAGCGGGACCAGCGAAAATGCGCCACGTCGCGCAGCAGGATGCCGCCGACGAAATAACCGCTCAGCAGAAAAAACACCAGCACTGCATTACCGCGCAGCCCCGCCACGTAGTCGATCAGCGCATTGCGTTTTGCCGGATTCTCGAGAATCGCCAGCGCATGGCCGAACGCGACCACGAAGGCGGCGACCCAGCGCGCCCGGTCGAGGAACGGACGATACATCAGCCGTGAACTCCGGCGGGCGCCGCGGTCGCGCCGTTCGCCGACAACTCCGCAATGAGTGCCCGCCAGCACGATACCGCTCGCGGCAACTCGAAGCGTCCGCTCAGCACTTGTCGTGCTTTGCTGCCCATGGCATCGCGGCGTTCGACGGATCGATACAGGTCCAAAATAGCCTCCGCGAGGGCGGCGGCGTTGCCCGACGGCACGACGAGTCCGCATCCCGATCCTTGGATCACCCGCGCAAGCTCGCCTTGCGGGTCACCCACGAAGACTACCGGACGGCCGGCGGCCAGGATACCGTAGAATTTACTCGGCACGACCAACCCCTCGAGCTCGGGCCTGAGACTGACCAGGTGCACGTCGGCGGCTGCCAGGCTGTCGGCCAGCGCCTCACGCGGTCGGTACCCGAGAAAGCTCATGTTGGGCGCACCGGCCGCCAACTCCTGCAGCGCGCGCATGGAAGCGCCGCCGCCGATGAACAGGAACTGAATGACCGCCATAGGCGCCAAGGCCAGTGCGGCCTGCCCGAAGATGGCGTACTCATGAGCGCGACCCAGGTTGCCCGAATAGCCCACGACAAAATGGGAGCCCAGTCCGAGCTGCGCGCGCAGCGCGCTGGCCTCGGGCCGCGCCGGGGCCGCCGCGTCGGTCAATGCCCAATTTTCGACGACCCGGATGCGCGCGGCCGGTATGCCGCGCGCGAGCAAATAGTCGCGCATGCGCAAGCCGATCACGACATTCATCCGCGCCGCGCGCCACGACGCATCGCGGCAGGCGCACAGCGCGCGATCCACCCAGCCCGGCAGCGCGATCGCGCGCAGTCGCGTGGCCACCTCCGGGAACACGTCTTGCAGCCAATTGACGAGCGCGCCACCTTTGATGCGCGCGACGATCGCAACGACGAGTCCGATGAGCGGGGGATCGGTCTTGGCGACCAGAATGTCGCCGCGTCCCGTCAGGCGCAGCAGCATGACGAAACACGACACATAAAACGTCAGATAGTCGAGAGCGCGTCCGACCAGGGTGCCGCGGCCGAAACGTGTGGTCCAGACGCGATGAATCGAGACGCCGCGCACCCGCTCGTGGGCCGCGAGAGGTTCGCCGGCCGCCTCGTAGCGGTGACGGCAACACACGATGCGGACGTCGAGTTCCGCCACGGCGGGGCCCGGTCCGCCTAAGTTCGCTGCGGCCAGGCCAAAGGCGAGGTCGGACAGGAGCTGCCCCGTCGCCGACTCATCGGGATGAAAGAAGCGGTTGACGAAGAATACGCGGGCGCCGCTCATGGCAGCACCGCCCCGTTCATGGCGTCACCGCATAGGGCCGCGACAGCGGTTCACCGATGAACAAGCCCTGGCCCGGCATGGCGACGCTTTTCCAATACGCCTCGAGCAGCGTGTCACCGCGCAGATAAGCCTCGAAGAACACGGTCGGGCTGGGAAATTTGCCCGGAAAACTGCAGGGCTCGGTCACAGTGCCATAGGAGGCCGTTGCCCCCTGTTTGAGCCATTCGAGCGCCGACATTTGCGTATGACGGTCGAGCGCCCCGCCGCTGGACGTCAGGTGATCCGCGGCCGCGCCGGGCCGGAACCCGAGCGTCGACAGCTCTTCGACCCGCGCGACTCCCGTGAAATAGCCGATGATATCCTGCGGACCGCGCGTGATCGGAGTCGACAATTCGCGCACGTCAATCCGTTGCGCCAGCAAGGCCTCGAAGATCGGGTAACCGTTCGCCCGGACATTGCGCGCGCGATCCGTGGTCCGCACCAGGTAGACCGTCCCGCGCGGTGCCGACGCATCCGCCCGAACGCCGCGATCGATAATGGCCTTCGCGAGCGACTCATCGTCGCTCGGCAGCAACATGGCCGGCAGCCAGCCCGCGGTGTCCGCCGGCAGCCAGCCCCGCGTGTCGTAAAGCGGGCTCTCGATGGTACGGCCACAACCGGGTTCGCAAAATCCTGCCTGATAACCCGCGGCGAAGGCGGTGGTGATCGACATGCATTCGACCGCATAGGGACGCGACCAAACCAAGAGCAGCGACTGCACGGTCGTCGGCAGCTCATCGAGCAAGGCGGCGCGCAGGGCTTTGAGCTGGTCGCGGTCGATCGCGGCGCGCTCCGGCACGGACAAGCCGATCAGGTTGGCCGCAGGCACATGGCGTGCCGCGGCATAGTAACGGGCGATACGCGTGCTGCCGGGATCACCGCTGTCGTACACCACCCCGAGCCTGTCGGGACTCAAGCCCTCCGTCCGCCCTCGCGCGGCGAGCAGCAATAGCACGACCAGCAACGCGCCCCGGAGCCGCACGCAGGCCTAGATGGCGCCATTGCTGGGAATTTCCGCGGGGCTCTTTCTTCGGACCTTGCGCGGCATCCTCGCCTTGCGAGCGACTGGCGCCACGCTGGGCAGCGCCACGCTGGCAGCCCGGTCGCGCAGCACCTGGTGGGTCAGATCGGCATCGACCTCGCGCACGCCGTCCGCGAAGGCGTACAGCAGTGCGAAGTCACAGAGCTGATTCATGAGCCGGGGCACCCCTTTGGCGTGCGCGTGAATGATTTCCACGGCATCGGGCGAGAACACCTTGGAATCACCGCCTGCCACGGTGAGCCGGTGGTGCACGTAGGCATGGGTTTCATCGAGATCCAAGCCCCGCAGGTGCACGTCGACCGACACGCGCTGCGCCAGCTGGCGCAGTTTTGGCCGCAGCAATTTGCTGCGCAGCTCGGGTTGACCGACCAGCAAGATTTGCAGGACCAAATCCTTCTCCGAGTTGACGTTCGACAGCAGCCGCAGTTCCTCCAGGACATTGACCGACAGATTCTGCGCCTCGTCGAATATCAGCAACGTGCTCCGACCCCTCGCGTACTCGGCCACGAAGAAGTTGACCAGCGCTTCGTATTGCGCCACCGGCGAATCGTTCGCCGGCACGATGCCGAGCGCCGACAGCGCCCAGCCATGGATGGACGTGAAATTCCCGTGGGTGTGGCTCACCAGCCCGACCGCCGTCCGCTCGCCGAGTTCGTCGATGAGCCGGCGCACCAGCGTGGTCTTTCCGGACCCGATTTCGCCGGTGAGCAGCGAGAATGGCGCCCGCGACTCCACGCCGTATTCGAGCATCGTCATCGCCATGGCGTGTTGGCGCGACAGATACAAAAAAGAAGGGTCCGGCGTCAGTGCGAACGGTTTCGCCGAGAAGCCAAAGTGGCTTTCGTACAGCGGCATGTTCATTTAATAGCCCGCGGGCGCGTCGCCCGCACGATTGAGCACCGTGCCGACGAGCGGGGTCTTGCGCAAAAGTTCGACGGTGCGCACGAGGCTCTTGCGGCGCGTGCGCCGGTCGGAAGCGACCACCAAACCGCACTCGACCAACGGCGCAAATGCCAAAGCGTCATCGGCGGTGAGCACGGGCGGAAGATCGAACACCAGTATCCGCTCAGGGTAGCGGGAGCGCAATTCCGCGATCAGTTTGCGGCTGCGCGGGCCCGCGAGGAGCTCCGAGGAATTGACCAGCGGCGCGCGCGCGGGCATGACCACGAGCCGCTCGAACCCCTCCGGATGATAAAGACAATCCTCGACGCGTGCGGCGCCAAGCAATGCATCGCCGGTGCCGAATTGCGGCGCGAGACCGAGGCGCGCCGCCACCGTCGGGTTCTTGAAGTCCAGATCGACGAGCAAGACCGTATGCAGACGGTCGCTCGCCAGGCTGATGGCGAGATTGATGGCCGTGGTGGTCTTGCCGTCGTTCGCCTCGGGACTGAAAATTGCGAGCGAGCGCCAGCCGTTCTCATCCATGCGCTGCAATACCTGGGTTCGCAGCATCCGGAAGGCGGCCGCCGCAGGCTCGACCGAATCCGGGTGCAGAATCCGGTTGCGCTCCAGGACGTCGGGCGGCGCCACGAAGGCGCGTGTGCAGGTATAGCTGATCTCGTCGAGGGGCATCTCGTTGGCCGCAGGGCTGCCTCTGAAGTCGCCGATGACAGCGGACTCCGGGCGCGGTCGTTCTTCCGGCTGCGTGGCCGCCTGCTCGCGGGCGATTCTCGCGAGGTCGAGCGCTTTGCGGACTCGGTCCATACCCTACGCTCCGAAACGGCGCATGAGCGTGACCCAGAAAACATCGAGCGGAATCACGAGAAAATGCAGGGCGAGCGTACCGATCAACAAGGCGACGACGGCACCGCCCCAAGAATATCGGGAGATGCGCCGACGCCGGGCGCGGTCGGCCGCCGTGATGATGACGGGAATGGACGTCAGGGCCGGTACCTCGAGCAGCAAACGGATGTCGCCGAGGCCGCGTATGGACGTGTCGGTGGACTCGCGCAGCGCCACCGCGCCCGCGCCCACAGCCATCGACAGCAGTAAACCGACGATCAGGATGAGTCTGCGATTCGGGCTGATCGGTTTCTCCGGCGGCTGTGGCGGTTCGATGAGCGTGAAACGCTCGCCCTTGCGCTCGGTTTCCAGATTCTGCGAGACCTGCGCCTCGGTTTGCTTGGATAGGATCTCCTGATACTTGAACTGGGCGCTCTCCAGCTCGCGGGCCATGGTGCGAAATTGCCGCTCCACTTCGGGCGCCTGGGCGAGCCGCTTCTCGTAGTCTTCGTACTTGGCGTGCAGCTCATCGCGCTTTTCGACGGCGCTCGCCCGGTCCACGCTCAGCGCGTCGAGCTGGCCTTTGACCTGGATGTAAACCGGATTGTCGGCATGATCGGTGGGAACGCGCTTCTTGCCGCTCGCCGCCTCTTCGTCCACCGCTTTTTCCAGTGAGTCGACGGTGCGTTGCAAGCGTACGACGTCGGGATGATCGACGGAGTATTTTTCGAGCGCGGCGGCGAGCTGCGCTTTGGCCTCGCTCAATTGGCGCAGACGCTCGCCGGTCTGGTCCTCCGCGTTGACCAACTTCTCGAGGCCATCCACCTCGCGCTGCGTACTGATGATGTCGGGGTGGCCTGGCGCATACTTCGCCTTGTAGCTCGCGAGCTGCGATTTGAGCGCCTTGAGCCGATCTTCCGGACCGAACACGCGCTGACCGGAGTCCGAGAACACTTGGGCGTTGGGGCTGATTTGCGCAAGCTGGGCCTCGAGCAGCACGCGCTGCGAATCGAGAGCCGCGATGCGATTCTCGGCGTCGTGCAGCTCGAGCTCGGTACGCTCCATGGTCGTGACGTTGAGCTGGTTCAAATCAGGCAACTCGTCGCGATGCTTTTCCTTGAATGCGGCGAGGTTCTTGTCGAGCGTGGCGATGTGCGCCGCCTCGCGTCCGGCCTCCTCGCCGAAGAATGCGGAGGTCTGCTGCGTCGTTTGCGTCCTCGAGGTGAGGTTCTCGTTGAGATACAGCGTCGTGAGCTCATTCGCCACCTTCAACGCGAGATCCGGAGAGCGATTCTTATAAGAAACCGCGAAGGCGATGGTCGCCTGGGTGGGACGCCCACTGCGGGGATCGATCACATCGGCGCTGATCATGTGCATGCCGATGGCATCGCGGAACTTTTGCAGCAGCACTTCGCGCGGCACCTTTTGGCGCAAGTCAGGATACAGGTCGTAGCGGTCGATGAGCGACAGGAGATTCTGTGTGGTCATCACCCGCTGACTGATGATCTGTACCCGTTGGTCCGCGAATGACGTGATGACGGACCGCACCAGATCCTGCGGAATTTCCTGCTGTTCAATCAGGATGGTACCGGACGACTCGTAGGTGGGCGGCAGCAGCATCGCGAACAGCACCGTGATGACGATGCTGATGCCGGCCACGACACAGAAGGTCCAACGGCGGCGCCAATAGGACTGCAACCGCTCGCGCAGGTCCATGGTCAATTTTGCGGCAGTGACGTCCATGGTTGCCTATTGAAGAGTCTTGAAACTGAAGCGCCGCGATATTTCGATGCTGACCCCGCTCGCGTTGACGCCGACGCGCGGCGTGCCGTAGCGCTCCAGCACACGGGTGGCATCCAGCGTGACGGTCCATTGCTCGGTCCACTGCCACGCCACGTTGAATTCGAACGAGTTCACGCCCACGCTGTTCGTGCGTCCGGCGACCTCCGGTTGTTCGTAATCGATGCGCCGCAGATCGGCGGTCAGGCTCAGGCGTTCGGTCGCGGGATAATTCGCCTTCAGTTCATAGACCTCTTGGCGCGCCAGGTAGGCGAAGCCCGTTGGCGCCAATTGCCGCGAAGCCGACGCCGATAAAAGCAGCAGGCTACCCTGGCGGTTCACGCTCGCCGCAAAAATGCTGCCCGTTTGACGGGACTCGAGCCGCAGCGGCACGAGGACGATGGCCAACCCCTCGGGCGTGAACTCGAGTTCCGGCTGGAACGTATCCGCGCGATTATTGGCGCGGGAATAGCCGCCGCTCACCGATGCCGACCAGAGTTCGGTCAACTGCTTCGAGTAGCCGAGCTGCAGGTTGGCGCTCGTGCTCCGCGTCAGCCCATCGAGCGAGTCATAGAGGCCCACGCTCGAGGCGAGCGTGAGCTTGCCCAATTCACTCACCGTCCACGCCAGGCTGGGCGCCAGGCTCGAGTACCGGTAATCAGTCAGTGTGCCGACCCCGGTGGCCGCCCCATAACGCACCTCGGTCGAGTTCAAATCCGTGCTCGCCAGAAGCCGTTCCGTCAGCTGCAGGTTCCAGCTGAGATCGGCCAGGTCGGAATTCCGTTCGACGCCGCTCGATCCGTTCAAGATGTAATCATGATAGAGGCTCGAGTCGCGGGCCACGCCCACCGTGGCCGTGAACACGTTGCGCTCGCCATCGAGCTCCCCGCTCATGTTGAGATGCTCGTAATCCGAGTCGAGCGACGAATAGCCTTGCGCATTGCTCAGCCGCAGGCTCGGCAAGACCGTGAATTTCCACGCGTTGCCCACGTAACTCGCGGGCGCATCCACGAGCAGCGCCGCATGCGCCTCGGCGGTATTGGGCAGATCGAGCAGCCCCGGATTGGTGGAGTAATCGCCCGACAACCCGACGACGGGTTGACTGCCCCAGACTCCCGCGAGCACGGCGGGACTAGCGAGCGTCATGGCCGCCACGAGCGGACGAATGCGCGCCGGATGGCGCAAGGTCATGGCACGACAACCGTATCACCATTCATCAAAAGGATGTTTTGTTCCAACTTGCGGCCGCGGGCGATGTCGCCGTAGCGAAAAGAAATCGAGGTCTGCCGGTTGCCGTTGCGACGCAGGATGCGGATACCGTTCGTGTTGGCAAAGGGTGTGGCGCCCCCGGCCAGGGTGAGCGCCTGCATGACATCCGTGGGCCCGATGAGCGGAAAGTCGCCCGGCCGGTTGACCTTGCCGATCACGTACACCTTGTTACCCCCAATAGCCTTGACGGCAACCGTCACCACGGCATCCGGAATGTACTTGTGGATCCGGGTCTCGAGCATGGCGGTCAACTCGGCGACGGTATTGCCTGCGGCTTGTAGTTCCCCGGCCAACGCGAACGTGATGCCGCCATCCGGCCGAATCAGCACCTCACCCTGAAGATCGGTCTCCTTCCACACCGACACCGTCAAGAGGTCGCCCGGACGCAGCTTGTACCCGTCCGGCACTGCCGGCGCGGGTGTGGGCGCGGGCGTGGGCGCGTCGACGGCCACGGCCACGGCCGAGAACAGCGTCCAGAGCACGAGCAAAGTCATCCACCGCATTGGCGATTCCAGAACATCCAGGGCAATCCGTGCGACTAGGGATTGGCGAGTCTAGTGATCGCATGTGAGAGTTTCATTGCAGTGGCATACGAATCGGTAACAATCGTGTTCACACAGCGAGCGCATCGTCAGCGGATTGCGATACGTTGGCATGCTTGGGGCGCCGCTGCCACCCCATGAGGAGGCCCAACCCCGACAGCAGCAAGATGAACGCTGCGGGCAACGGTACCGCGGACGCACTCGGTTGGAACGAGACTTTCAACCCATAAACGCCCAGGCCATACGCCCCGTTCGCATCGCCGAACCAGTGCGCATACAGCATCCCCGGCTTGACATACAAAGTCTCGGCGCCCGGGCCGAAGGACGATCCCAACACGCTCGTGGCGGTCGACACGAAGCAGCTCAAATCCGAGATCGTGTCGAGCCAAGGAATGCTGGTGAGCGTCACGGTCAGCGCGCCGGCAGACGTTATATCAAATGATTGCACTTGGGATTGGGCGCCAGAGATGACGCCAATCGAATCGTACAGTATCTGGTCGGCCCGTGCCTGCGTGGCCGGCAGCGCCAACACTCCGAATGCGATGAGACCCGTGACCAACCAACGGCGCAATTTCATGTGCAACTCCCAAAATGAAGCCAGTGAATTCATAGAAGATCTATCCCAGGTTGGTGCGCATCTGCGCGCGTGACGCGTCGAGCGCGAGCAGCTCGCCCGACCCGCCACCCGATCCGGCCCCACCGCCCGAGCCGGACCCGGCACCGTCGGAGCGGCGTTCGTTGTTGCGGTACACGTACTTGTCGTACAAGTAACCGCGCAGCGAACTGGCCTTGCCGGCGGCGTCACCCTCTGCGACGGCACCGTCCTTCATGCGCATCACGAGGTACTCCTCGCGCAGCCCCATCATGGCGAGCAGGGCAATGTCGTCGCGATCCACTTCGCGACCCTTCTCCACGTGCTCGTTGATGATGCTTTCGAGGCGGAAGGCATCCAATTCGAAGTAGCGGATGAGCTCGTCGCCCGATTCGACCAGGACGGGCAGCAGATTCCGACCCCGCGTCGTCTCATCGCACAGCGGTCCGAAGCGGTGCAGCGCCGATTTGACCGCAAATCGAATCACATCCGAATCGCGAACACCCAACCGCTTGGCGATCCGCTTGATGTTGCGGATGTCGTTCTCGCCGAGGCGGATCGAAACGGCTTGTTTACGATGGTCGACCACTACAACTCCTTTCCACTGCCATATGTCATCTCCAACGCCGAGCATCGTAGGAGAAAAGTGTGTCGTGAGAATGGCACTTATGTGACGAATCTCACACTAGACGTGCCGAATACGGGTGACTTTGTATGGCAAATGAGCGGCGCTATCGCGCGAGAAATCAAATTT
>Ga0116226_10001795_pt1 | contig 18582 bp, 11 predicted proteins | sample S1TSphfallax_FD_89692 | JGI IMG/M metagenome (GOLD analysis project Ga0116226, IMG submission 89692) | Host-associated microbial communities from peat moss isolated from Minnesota, USA - S1T2_Fa - Sphagnum fallax MG | ecosystem: Host-associated > Plants > Peat moss > Unclassified | place: USA... | reverse complement strand
TTGAGGGTCCAGGGCGAGAGATCCCAGGCGAAAGGCACTAACGGTGCTTCACCGTTTGTAACAAGGGGTGTGTCACACACACTGTGGCCTTGCCATTTACATTGAAAAGTATCTTAAGGCAAAAGAAGAAGAATTATGGAAACTCAAATATTTCACCATGCAAAAATATAATCCTCAAAAAATCCTCTAAAAGAAAGAAACGAAAATCCTTCAATAACTCTATAACTCATCTCAAGTTTCAACACACGCCAAAATATCATCTTTCAAAAATCTGTATATAAAAATAGACCTATTATTATTACCTAGGGGCCAAAATCCCTTAAGCTACTATACTCTATAATGAATCCAAACCAATATCCTTGCCTCGGTAGGCATGGCCAACAAATAAGATGCTCAAACAGTAAGGCTCAGATGCATTCAATATCTTCTCCATCAATTAAATCTGAATTCAATTAAATATAATTTCAGCTCAACTCAAATTCAATTTAAATTACATGCAATGTCATTCAATATTTTCATTGAAACTCATCCAAAGACTATAAATTCAAATTTTCTTTTTTTTTGGTTTGGCCTAAGGGCTCTCAAGAGTACCCTAGTTAAATAACAGGTTCAACAAAAATTATATTATATTAACATTATGAAATTTTCAATATGTATTTTTCTCAAAGTTCTTTTTTGTGAAGGAAAATGAACCATCTTTTGGATTATTTGGGAATTCTCTATGTGTCAAAATGGAAATTTCAAAATTAAAATATTATTTGGCAAAGACCTGACAAACCTACTATTCATCTATGGTACTATAAAATGGAAATAGATTAAGTTGAAGGGCCTTAAAATATTTGAATGGATTCTAAAAGGACCGTCTTTTTATTTCATGTGACTTTCGATTTATACCTCATAATTTGTGAGATAAAGTTCTTATCAAGTTGTATGTTCAAAGTTTGGCATTGGGCATATTAAATTTGAATGTGTTGAGTGTATTTGAGTTCACCCTAATATATTATTAAAAATAAAAATTCACAAATTCTTCAACTGAGTTTGGTAGATCATTAGAGCAATTTGGTTTCATGTTTAGATCATGAAACATTTTTTAGATTCCAGCCATGTAAGATTCTATGTAGACTTTTAAGCATTTTCATTTCATTGGTCTCTTAAGTTTGTAAACTTTAGTGTGAAAACACCTTCAACCATTTTCATCCAGTTAGAGAATTTGTCATGTTGAATGGACAACCTCTAGTGCAAATAGGTCTTTAGCTATAGAGGATGACATGCAAACTTTCACATCTTTTGGGCTTTAGAGTTGTAAGGTGCCTTATGATTTGGGATAGGTAAGACCCATCCCGTTAGGTGCCCCTTGGCACAATCAATTGTTGTGTCGTTCATTTATTTTCTTAATTGTTGGTTATTCCTTGGTTTTTTATTTTTTCAATTTCCAATACCCAATCATAATAACATGCATGTATCATTTACGCATCTTTTAAAATGGTCATTGGTCACTTCATATCTTGGCCTCCAAAAGTTCAAAATGAACACGGTTTTTCAAATTTGTCACTTCCATGGTTCAACTTTAAATTATCCCTTAAGTGATGCCCCATTTCAATCTCTCTTTCCTCCCCAATTTGAGCATATGCATTATGTGAAGCAAAACAAGGACCATATTCATAAAATTGGGTACCAAACATTTTTCATTTGAAATATAAGGAAAAAAGGGATTTTCTTTCAAGCTTCTACTTTCATGCCATTGATTCTTCCTCAAGCTTTTCAATGTTTGACAATAGCTAATAATAGTTACTAACTATAATAACTTAGTACTATATATTAACATATATTGTTGCAACTTGTCTTACACAACTAAAGCAAAATTTAATTACATGTGTTGTGTGCAATTAAAAATAAATTGCAAATGATAGTTTCAAAACTTGGATTTTCTCTTAATGATTATTGATCACAATGGTTGGTTCACCTACATTAACACCAATTATCTAATTTATTGTCATGACATGACATCTTTGAAACATTAACATGTTCATAAATTAATGTTAATGTTTTGTGCACAAGGATAAATATTTCGAGTGTTTATTAAAAACTTGGGTTAATATTAGCCTTAATAAAAAAAAATTATAATATTTTTGGGAAGTAGCATGGTAAGTAGTGTAATTAAAGATAAAAATGATGTTAAAACTAATAATGTTGTTTTGAATATCAACATTTTGAAACAAATCAAAGATTACCTTTTGAAATGTCCCTTTAAAATCTAATTTAAAATCTAGGATTACATCAAGGAATAACCAAAGAAAGATTCGTTCTAGCAATCATATGTGAATATAAAATTTAAGAACAATGATAAACAAAACAAAACAAATATATTCATATCATGTTACAAAATTGTGTTCATTACTTTGATTTCCTATAATATCTGTTTATTTTGCAATCTATCATGTCATACTTTGTGGTATTTTATGATTTTTTATGATTTTTTTATTTTTTTGGCTTGTTTCCCATTATCTTTGAATGTGTATAAATGTTAATTGCAATTTAGCAAATTTAGAATTATAACATTTGATTGAATGAAATAAGTTGTTACATGTTTTTCTATTGCATTATTATTTCTTATCACATTTGAATAATAATAATAAAATTACAAAATGTATTCCTTATGGTTATGTACTCACATGATATTTACATTATGTTAAAACCTAACATCCATGATTAAAACAATTTGCAGTTATGATGCATGCCTAGGTTTGTCAAATGATATGGATGGTCCAAAACCTTATTGATTCCCATTTTGCAATGAAATTCAAACCTAAGGCGCATTCGTTAGCTCCTAATAATAAAGAAGGCATTGGAGCTTTGAAATGGGATTATGATGAATTTTTTACGTTGTCATAATTTAATGTTATATTATCATTTTAATGTAATATATGCCACAATAAACACCACACATTGTACATTGTAATGGATGAAACCACAAATTTACTTCATACACGTCAATATTTTGTGTGAAAAAAACCACATTTTCCTGTAGTGCATGTCTTGCAATTTTCCTACCACATTCCCATTATCATCCCTAACCTTGGTCATCAAACAAAGGTTCCAATCGTGACATTCTCCCCCCATTAAAAAATGATAATGTCCTCATTAATTACACTTTTGGTTTTTTTCTAAAACACCATGACTTAAATAATTTATTTCAAAAACTCAAATCATTTTTTAAACTCACAAAAGTTCAATCACTTCATTTCATTTCATGGTCACCACATGCCAACTTTTGTAGCCTGAACCATATTTCAAGCTAATTTTTAAATCCCCAATTTTAACATTTTTTTGCAAATTCAATTGGGTTTCACATAAGTCATTCACATTTCTTTTGTCAAAAGAACTAAATTAGCTTAATCGATGAAGCCTTCATTTAATGGAAAAAAAACCTTCAAATGATCACCAAAATTTACATCAAGTTTAATCTTGACTCCAATTAATCATTGACATAATTCGTTTCATTGTTTTGATGTTTTGATCACAACAATCAAACTTTTAACGAAAGTTTTTACCTATCAAGTACAAGTGACGATGTTAAATTTTCACTAAATTTCAATTCCAATTTACATAACTATCATATACAAATGGGGTCACAACTTCCTTTCTATGTTGGTCAACATTACTAACCAACCCTTTGATATGCATTTTGACGCACTCCCAAGCTCCTTGATAGATTCAAAGGTGAATTTGAAGTGAAAACAACGAAAGAACAAGGAGATTGGGACACGTTCTTTGGCTCACAACACTTTAGGGGTAGAAGGGCGTGCTGGAGCTCCGGGATGTGACTAAGAAGAATGACAAGCATTTAATCACTCACACAAACTTGCACAAAACCAAACAACAAGTTGGTTAGTGCATAGTTAGAACATTTTTGGTGCTAGGACAAGCCACGGGCAAACTTGGACTCACAAAACTCACCATGGCCTGGACTTGGGGGAAGCCACCACCTTCCCCCTTATAATATATTTTGTGCCTCTCCACGAGGCCCACATCCAAATAGCATTTTGTCATGGGTTTCCCAAGTGGGAGTCCCAAAATTCCCACAATTGGGATTCTTGCAACTTTGTAGGCCCATAACTTTGCGTGTAGACCTCTGATTGATATGGGGTTTAAAGAAAAGTTTTAGACCTCGTTGAGAGCTTTCCAATGGTATGTCGCACGCCACCTGAACATAAGGAAATAGGGTGATTCTAGACTTTTAGTATCGGGAGTCAAATTGCAAATTTGACTTTCGACCTTTCTTTTGGCCATAACTTGTGTTTTAGATGTCCAAATGGGTCATGCAAGCCCATTTTAGACATCTATGTTCCAAGATCTTTTCAATGATATAAAAAAAAATTCAATCCATTGAATTTTGACCCTTACAATTGCTTTCGAAAGATTTGGAAGTCCACTAAGACTCCAAATTCCCAAAGTGAAAGTTCCCTTGAGAGTGTGAGGGTTCATTCCCTCAAACTTTCCTTCGCTCCCGGGCTTCCTTTTGGCCCGTAACATTACAAGCCCTTGCCTTGGTCGTGAACCCAAAGCTACAGTTACGACACGTTTTAAAACATGCGCACAATGTTACAAGATCATTTTGCTTACTTTCCCTTTCAAAGATTAAGTTTTCCATTAGCATTGAGAAGCAAATCTAATTTTCTTAAACATTTCATAACCTTGTTATGTTCACACTTTACCTAAATATGTTACCTAAATTGAAAGTGGTTGGAGTTAGGTTTATGTTCACACTTTTGTTTTATTTAATTTCAAATTGTAACTATCATGCATGTTGGGAATTCAACTTCAACATTTGGTAGTTTTCATGCTTATGATAATACTTTATGTTAATAATATAACTTTGAATTAATTTTATTATTATTATTATTGGACTACCATTTAACAAGTTACAAAAGTTTTGAACATTGATACTTGACATGTTTCAAGGACAATGACTAGTTTGAAGGATTGCTAAATTTTTGACAACGGTGCCAACCTACTTTTAAGGTCAAATTTCCCCCCTTATTGAAATGCTAGTGCTAGTTTCAAATGTAATTCTTAAAATTTGGATGACACCAAGTTTATAAATGTATTTTTTTAATATATATATTTAGAAGGGGGATCATATTTTAATCCTTTCTTATAATTGTTCTATTAAAAATCACAAAATTTTAATAGTTTAATATATTTATATATGATTTTAATGTCCTATTCATGAGAAATGAAAAACACCTTACAAATCTTTTCCTTTCAAAAAATTATTGCTTTGTTCATGTTTGAATTCAATTGCTTGAAGTTTAATGTATTTGATCATTTTCCTTTAAATGTAATACTTTGGCAATAGAACTAGACTGAATTTTGTTCATAATCTTGAATTTTTTTCACAACCAACCAAAGCCCATTTAGTACATCATTTTAAAAGTTATTTATTTATTTTTAAGTAGAAGTCCTTAAGAAAGTGATTTATTAATTTGATTTATTGGAGTATTACTCCAATATGATTGGGTAGTTAATTCAAAAAAATTGATTACAAATGCTTTGTACACTTAGTGGATTTATCATTGGTGGCCTTACCAACTTGTCATGGTAATAACATCACAATGGCATGTTTATAATTTTTTTTAAATGGGAATCTTGAAATTATCTAATTATGAGTCCTAAAATTTAATTGAAACCTCACAACTTCCTAAAAAATGTATAATAATTTGGACAATTCAAAGACAAATGTATAATTTGTCTTGTAGTTCTTGAAAAACAGTTCCAACATAATACAAATTTTTTTACTTGAACATGGTTCCCCATGTAATGGGCAAGAGTCAAATTTATTTAAATGGTTATAACTTTGAATCATTAAATTTAATTTGGCAATGAAAGTTCATTAGATTGTAACTTGCATTGAAAACTTTTTAAATATCACTAGTTTTTTACTAGATTTGGGTGCCCAAACCTTATCCTACAAGTTTTTTAAATTACATTGGAATCATCATTTTTAACATGAGGATGCATTTTCAAGTCATGTGAATCCTTCCTTTGCATTTACACATAATTTCCACGATCCTTGAAACTACATTTGAAACATGTCATGCTTTGACTTCATTCCTAGTTCATTTTCTCTGTCTTGCCTTATTTTAGCCATAAACCCAAGGATAAAGTCACAAAAACATCAAATAATTTTCTTTTTAAAAATTGCAAATGACGAATCACATGAAAATTGGGCAAGGAATGGTTGAACATTAAATGTTAATTGTGTTTGTAATCAAGGCCATGACACTTTATATTGCTCTAATACACCCAAGAAAACCCACACTGAAATTATGCATGTAATTGGTGTGACCATAGTTATGGCGATTTCATTTGTAACTATTTATTTAACCATGACTATGACAATTTGATACATTAACTAAACCTTTTTTAAATGCACATGTTTTTCAACGTTTATTCATACATGGTTATGGTAATTTGCATCCATCAACAAATCATCTAAAAATTCCAAACAAATTTCTAAACATTTTTTCAATTATGACTATGGCAATTTGCATCCATCAACAAATTTTCTAAAAGATGCATACATTTCAAAAAATAATTTATCAACCATGGTTATGGTAAGCAGCTTGCATCTACCATTCTTTTTTTAATAAAACTGCACACATTTCAAAACATTTTATTGGTCATTTCTCTCATGGAAACTTGCATCCATCAACAAATCCTTTAAAAAGCACATATTTAAAAATAAATTATTAGTCATAGCCATGGTAGCTTGCATCCACCAACAAATCTTTTTTTAATTGCAAACATATTCATCATTTTTTATGGCAACTTGAATTCATCAAATAAACCTCTCAAATTTGCACACATTTTTCAACATTTGCTAAATTATGGTTATGGTATGTTGTATTCATCAACTAATGCACACATTTATGAACAATTTTTTCAAACATGGTAGTGGTACCTTACATTCATAAATTAATGTTTGAAATTTGCACATAATTACTAACATTTGTTGAAAGGTTTTGCAACCTAATTGTTCAAACTTGTTTTGTTTAACTTTCAAATTTTGATGCATGGTTATAGCAACCCTCTTTTAATAGCTTAAAAATTCTCATAATCTTTTTTATACACCCAAAGGTTTGTCAAATAGTATTAAGGTTGAAAAATCTTGTCAATTCCCAAGTTTACAGCAAAATGCAAACCTAAGGCACATTAATTAGCTCCCAACTGAGAAATGGGGGTGTAGCTATAGGATGGGACTAGGATGAATTCATAAACATGAATATAAAGTGAAATTGAATTGCAAAAACAAAAAAAGACAAAGTGATTCATGCAAAGTTAGAGCCAAAATGGTGCATGAATGAGCTTAGTTATGAATTTTGCAACTCCACCACCTCATTATAACTCCCACGCATGACCTTTAATTGAAAAGTTCATAAAGGAAAAACTATAGCCTTTGAAAAGGCCGTTCCAACATTGTATGACATGTTTAAATTAAAAATCACTTTACCCATATTTCATGGGTTTTAATGGTTGGGAATGAAATTGCCGATTTGACTACCATCTATTTTTTTGGCCATATATAAGTTTTAACTCACAACTTCAAATGAATAATGCAAACCCATTGTCAATATTTAAATTTCAATACCTTTTTAATGGTATATATATTAAAAACCTAATTTGGACCATGTTTACTACTTGCATGTTTGGCCCAAAAGTTCAAGACTTTTGTGGGGCTACAACTCCTCAAATGTACATCATTTGGCAATGTTTTAAATTAAATTTTTTGCACTCTTTCATGTTTGTGTGAATTTTCTTAAGTCCTAAGATAATCTCTTGCCATGCTTTGACTTTCATTGCTTCATTTTAATCATGAACCCAAGGTTAAGGTTGTGACATCTTTTTTCATAATTCTTGTACCCCTCTTCTAAAACCTAGATCTTGTAACACACAACATTCTCCTAAAATCTATCTTGTTATGTCATATAACATTTGGGTGAAAAGGGGTACTTTCACATCTTTATTGATAAATAGGAGATGTAGTTAGGTGCAAACATAAATCTTTATCGAAAGGAAACTAAAACATGATGCTCACAACATGGAACATAACATAAAAATACTCCTCAAGATTATTGTCACATGAAATACATAAACTTGTGCAATGAAGAAAAGAGAACCAAACCATCAACACTAAGGTATTTAACTAAAAGACTAAACCACAAATAACTAAACCAATATAAGTAAGGAAAATAATTCAACATTGTAAAAGTAACCTAGTTACTTTCCTACTTTTCAATAACTAATGAAACCTAACTAGTTGAGCTTGAATTTTCAACACTCCCCCTCAAGCTCAAATCCACTTTTACTACACCAAACATTTTTTAAAACTTCCTTAACTTGTTTGTACCTAAAGTCTTTGTGAAAATGTTAGCAACTTGATATTCAATATTGACATGAATAAGGTTAATTTATTTTGTTATAATTTGTTATTTCATAAAATGATAATGCACCTCAATGTGCTTTGTCCTAGCATGATAAACGAAGTTGTTAATAAGTAGTGTGCTATTGATGTTATCACAATAAATGACAACATGAGCATCCACTAATTTTCCCAAATTTGAGAGTAGTTTTTATAACCAAACTACTTGACATGCAGTGGTTGTTATGCCTTTGTATTCTGCCTTTGTGTTTGATAGTGTAACTATTGGTTGTTTCTTACTATTCCAACTAACAACACCACTTCCAAAAGAAAACATGAAACCATTGGTTGATATTCTATCTAAAACATTATTAGCCCAATCAACATTAATGTATCCATGTACTTATAATTGGCCCTTGGTTTCATAAAAAATTCCACATTGCAAGTTATGTTTTATGTACCTCATTATGTGCCTCACTACATCCAAATGTGGTTTTCGTGGTGTTTACATGCATTAATTCACCATTCCAACCATAAAACTCAAATATGGCCTTGTGTTGGTCATATGAATCAAACTCCCCACTATGTGTTTGTACATAGTGGTATCCTCCACAAGGTCACCTTCATCTGCACTTAACTTCACATTTTGCTCTAATGGAATTGAAATAGATTTGCAACTTGTCATCCCATATTCGGACAATTTGTTCAAGGCATATTGCCTTTGTAGTAACCATATCCCGTTAGGGGATTGGATTACCTCAATGCCGAGAAAGTAATGCAACTTTCCCAAATCCTTCATTTCAAACTTTTGTTTTAAAAGTTTTTTCAAATCAGAGATGTTTATATCACTATATCCTCTGACAATCAAGTCATCAACATAGATGACTATGATTACAATCCCATAATTTGTTTTTTTCACATTCATTGAAAAATCTACATTAGATGTTTGAAACCCACTTGTGACAAAATACTGACCTATCTTGTCGGACCAAACCCTAACTGTCTACTTCAAGCTATATAAAGTTTTCTTCAACCTACAAACCAAATTACAATGTGTTTGGACCACATAATTTGGTGGTTGTTCCATGTACACTTCATCATGTAAATTTCCATGAAGTAAAACATTTTTTACATCCATTTGATGTAAAAATCATCTTTTTACTGCTACCATAGCAATGATTACTCTTATAATTGTCATTTTTGTAATTGTACTATATGTTTCTTCATAGTTTATGCCATAAGTTTGGGCACAACCTTTGGCACCCAACCTTGTTTTGTATCTGCTCATAAACCCATTTGCATTGTGCTTGACTTTGTACACCCATTTGCACCCAATTACTTTTTTGTCCTTTGGTAAAACTAACAATTCCCAATTAACATTAGCATCCAATACTGCCATATCCTCATCCATGGCATTATCCCACTAAAGGTTTCCAATTGCATGTTCAACCTCATGTATAACTCTCAACATGTATGTGTAATGATGAACTACAAAGCCATCATATGTGAATTTTTGTAAAAGCTACTTACCTCGTGTGGATTTTCGTATTCCAATGTTGTTATCAGGTGTTTTCAAAGCCTTCTTGGACATCCAAACTCTAGGAATAATAACTAAAAGGACTTTTGATTCTTCATCCACACTCTTCTCTGAATCATTTGACTCACCATTTACATGAAAATTTCTAGATGATGTTTGAGAATTACCAGGTACAATGTTTGAAGATCTTAATCTTCCTTTTCCATGGAGTGTTATTGGACCCACTAATTGAAGATTCTTGTGGTCCACTAATTAATTGTAATTTTTGTTCCACATTTGATGAAACATCACCATTTCTAGCCTTTCCATCATTTGTTATCTTTTGTGGTGAACACTAATTAACCATCTCATTAAACACAACATCTTCATTCACTTGCAACTTTTGAGTGGAAGGGTTGAAACATCTATATCCTTTTTGTTTTAAGGAATATCTAATGAAAATACATTTCTTAGCTTTTGGGTCTTGTTTTGATCTCTTTTTATCAATAACATGCATGTATGCAATGCAACCAAACACTTTGAGGTGTGAAACATTTGGTTTCTTGCTTGTGAATTTTTCCTCGAATGTCATGACATGAAATACTACTGTGGATGTTCGATAGACTATAGTTGTTACTACTTTAGCCCAAAAGAAATTTGGCAAACCCTTCTCATTCAACATGGCATGTGTTATTTTTGCAATGTGCCTTTTTTCCTTTTAGTAACTCCATTTTGTTGTGGGGAATAACTACATGAATATTTCCTTTGAATTCCTTGTTCCTTCAAGTATTCACTAAATTCATTTGAAAAATATTTTCCCCTTCCATTGGACCTTAATCATTTGATGCTCACACATTTTTCCTTCTCCACCATTGCTTTGAAATTCAAAAAATGTTGAAATATTTCACCTTTGTGTTTCATGAAATAGACCCAGACCTTCCTTGTGTGATCATTAATGAAACTCACATATTACCTACATCCTCCAATGGATTCCATCTTCATGATCCACCCATTTGAGTGGATCACTTCCACAGGTTTGGAACTTACATGAGTTGTTTGAGTTGGGAATGGATGCCTAATTTGTTTCCCCAACTGACATGTTTCACAAACTTTTGGCATCACCTCTTTTGTTCCAAATTTGGGAAGACCTCCAACAAGATTTTGTTTTTCTATCAATTTAAAAAATTGAATAATAACATGGCCAACCCGCTTGTGCCAAATTTCAATGTCTCCAGCTCCTTTTCCATGTGTGAATAACATGAAATTCATTTTAGGCATGTTCACATCCAAGGTGAATATTCGTCCATTCCTTTTCCCTTTTGCAATCAATTTGCATTGTTTTTCATGTCCTCCACAAAACATCCATTAGGGTTGAATGTCATTTGTAAACCTTGTTCCACTATTTGGCCTACTAAAACTAAATTCTTTGTTATGGTTGAAACATAAAATACATTTTTCAAGTATTTTATTAGCCCATCTTGCATGGACAATGGCACCTTACCAATTTGGGTGATGGGATGTGTAGTGTCATCACTAGTTTCCACAAACCCTGGTGTTTTCAAATCCCTTATGTCTTTAAACCACTCTCCATGACTAGTCATGTGGTTTGAAGCTCCAAAATCCACATACCATACATTATTATATGATACAATTTTTATCATTGAATTTGCCATGTGCTGCATCATAGAGAATTGTTCATCACCTTGATTGTTAGTTTATGCATAATTCCCTTGTTGAAGTTTTCCATTCTATGCATCATGCTCCTTTTGATAACAAATTTTTACCATGTGCCTAGGTTTCCCATAGTAACAATAGTTTGAATCGCTATTTGGTTGTTGACCTTGATGATTTCCACCATGGCCTCCACAACTTCCTTTTCTTCTAAAATTTTTTTGTGCACCTCCATGAGGTTGACCTTCACATTGATGATGTCCACCATGCGAGCTTTCGTGTCAACCTCGAGATGAAGTTTTACCACCTTTACCTCTATTTCTATTAGTTTTAAAGTAGAAGGCATTTTTTCGCAATCCTCCATTAGATGAAATACCAACAATTCTCATATCTTCATTTATAAGTAGGATTATTAATTTTTGGAAATCATGAAATCTTTCTCTAACTGTTATTGGAGTTTGGAACTAACTATAATATTTTCTAGGACCATTCAAGGTCACAGCCACTAAATCTTCATCATCTATAAGGGTTTCTATAGATGTAAAAACATATGCAAGGTTTTTCACCTTTGTAGAATAATCATTGACGTTCAACTTGTTTTTCGGTAGATTATGCAACTCTTATTTGAATTACATTTTGCAGGCTTGTGTATTGGTGCTATACATTTTCACTAATGTATCCTAAGCTTCCTTAAGTGATTTTGCATATTGAATATGCATAATCATGGAATTGGACACACTCACAGAAAGCCAATACAAGACTTTCCTAGCTTTCTCATGCCAAGTTTTATTGGCTTGAATTTGTTGTTGTGTGGAGGTTTTTTAGGAGAAAAGGTTTTTTATCATCACCAGTTATGAACTCCCAATAGCCTTTCCCCATCAAAAACTTCATAATTAAATTTCCACATTTAGAATTTATTTTTGTTTACTTTCTCAATTGCAATTTGAGAATAACCATCCACCATTTCTCAAGGCAACGTTCAATGTCTTCTTCGGGTTTCACAAATGACTTGTTTTAGAAAATGATTTTATTTCCTTCCTTGGGTTTCTAAGGTTAAAATTAGGGTTTTCCTTCCTTATGTTTTTAGATTCAAGGTTAAGGTTGAACAAGATGGACCTTGCATACGTATGTATGTCTTGAGTATCATATGAAATTTTATACTATACATAGGTTTGACGTATATGTACGTATTTTGTATAATATTTTGTATGATATTAAGTACATGATTACATACCAAACTTTTGTATGAAGGTTTTTATATTGTTTTGCTCCACTTCAAAATTTGTTTTGATATTTTCTCAATATAAACTTTTGTCATTAGCAACTTTGCAAATTTACATTTGTTCACATATGACCTTGGATTAATATGAAATTTTGGTGCAACATGAAAAACTATGTTTACTATCATCTTTCAAAATTTTAGTTCAATTGACATAAGAAAATTAAAGATCTTGCAATGTTTTCAAAATCACCTCAAACTGGACCTAAACACAAAATGATTTACAAAAACTCCAAACTCCTTGAGATTTTTGGAGACAAATTAAATATATGTCTTCCACATTTGCCCAAAATTTTAGCTCTATTGATGATGACCACAAAGAGTTGTCATTTAAAAAAAAATTAATCTCAAAATTAAGGTTGAAACTTTAGATACTTGAATCTTTCTCAATAAATATCCAAATGATCTAAAATTTCTCTTAAATATATATTATTTTATGATTCATAAGATACCAAAGTTGCACATCCAAAAATGTTCAAACAAAGGATATATGACCAAAAAACTAAATCTGACACAAAGTCTTCAAAAGCTCATAGCTCTCACAAAAATATCCTTTTCTTTTGGAATTTTCAGAATGTAAGAGTTTTACAGTCTTTTATAATCCCTCCAAGTTTCATTTGAGGATATTTTCAAGATAGATCTAGATTTAGATTTAAAGATTTGACTTCCACAACCTTTGATGTGTTCATCTCCTTTCACCTCTTTTCTTTCCTTTTCTTTTTCTTCACATTCTTTCATTTCCTCTTTTTCTCTCTCTTTTGCATTTGACAAACTCCTATGATATTACTAGACTCTAAAGCTCTAGTTTTAAAGGTTTTTAAACTTCAGATCTTTTTTGACTTTCTCATCAAACAACTTAAGTTCTAATACCATGTTGACAAATAGGAGAATATAATCAAGTGCAAACATACATATTTATTGAAAGGAAATAAAAACATGATGTTCATAACATGGAACATAACATTAAGAACTTTTCAAGGTTCTTATTACATGAATACACAAACTTGTGCAATTAAAAAAGAAAACCAAACCATCAACACCAAGGTATCTAATTAAAAGACTAAACTACAAATAACCAAACTAATATAAGTAAGGAAAATAATTCAACCTTGTGTAAGTAACCTATTTACTTTCCTACTCTAGTAACTAATGAAACTTAACTAGTTGAACTTGAATTCTCAATAATTTTCACAATGCCATTACAACCTCCCCCTCATAATTTTCAAGCACATTGTTGTTATATTGCAACCTTATCAACTTTTTGCTTCACAACATTATACTTTGCGTAAATTAGACCAATCGTCACCACAACAAATCAAGGTTTAATTTACTAGTGTAATTGACCAAAAACTACCCGAGATGGATAAAACTAAAAAATACATCAGTCATTTTGGACAAGTTTTTAACAATGTCTAATGCAATTAGGTTTTTTTTTTACTAGGCCCATGGTAGCATTTTTGATGTTGGTTCTTTTGTTTGGTGGTTTTTTTATTAGTGGGTTTTTTTAGACAAATACAACAAATCAAAATGGTGGTCATTTTTGAGTAGCCATTTATTTGACATGTGGCAACATATCATGGCAATGTTTTGTTATGTGGTAAAAAGGTAGGTTAGTAAGTACCTACACCCTCCTTACAACCATAGGTTTACAATGTACATGTACATCATATATTGTATACATCACCAATTATACAAATTCATATATACACATGATTTGCCCAAATTTGAACCCAAGACTTCATGGAGGCATCCCAATGCTTTTGCCACCAAATTACACAACTTTTTGTTTATAAAACATGCAATATTTCATATTACCTTTTCAATTACAAAATCATTAGGAAATCTCGAAGTTGATGTACTTTTCTATTTCAATTTTTTTTTAATTGAAGAAAAATAAAAATAAAATTGTAACTTATTAAAGATTTATTCAATAAAATCAATATATTTTATAAATGTTCAAATGAGTTATAAGAAAGTGCTTTTGAAAAATATAAATTGTCAAAATGATTCGAGATGTAAAGTTATGATTATTTCATTTCAAACTCTATTCATTATGTGATTATATTAGGTAGGTCATAGGAAGTAGGTAGGTAGATATGTGTGTAGAAAAGGTATGTATGTTATAGGTTGGTAAATGGGATGGAGGAAGTAGGTAGTTAACGTATAATCATAAGTATGTAGGTTGAAGATAGGTAAATTTAGGCAGGTAGGTATGTTGTAAAACATTGTAGGTGGTACAAGGTAGGTTATAGGTAAGTAAAAAGGTTAGGTAATTATAAGTAGGTAGGTTGGAGGTAAGTAAACTTGGCTAATTTAAATGGTTGGTAGGTAAGTATGTTGTAGGATGATTGATAAAAAGTAAGTAAGGTAGGTTATAGGATGTATGATGTCAATTTGTAGGTGGTATATAGGAGGTAGGATGTAGATTATAAGTAGGTAGGTTGTAGGATAATAGGAGGTATGGAGACATAGGTAGGTAGATTGTAGAATGGTAAGTGGGAGGTATGATGGTAAATTATAAAGAAGAGATAAGTAGGTTGTAGGATGGAAGTTGGGTGACCTAGGTAGACAAGCTTAAGTTACCTACCTACCTTGTTGGCCTATTAGTTAATGATATCTCTAATTTGACCATAATATCATTGGTCATCTTGACCATAGATGTCTTTTTTTTTGGTTCAATTTGATTAGATGTCCAATTTGATTAAAAAGTCATTGGCCATTTTGATTAAGGGCATGTCATTTGTTTTTGTCCAAGTTGATTAAATGCCCATTTGATTAAAAAATCATTGACCATTTTGATTAGGGGTGTCATTTTTTTATTCAACTTGATTAAACGTCCCATTCCATAAAAAATCATTGACCATTTTGACCAAGGTGTCATTTTTTTGTTCAATTTGGCTGGATGTCTAGTTTGATACATAATGAAACCTCACTTTAGTCAAGTTGATGGTTAAAAAATACAAATGTCATTGAAGCCTCGTCCGTTTAGTTAAAATTCTTATGTTGAATTTGTATAATCCAAACACTTTGCCTCTAATAATGCCCCCAATGTTCTCTTTGACATCTTGGCATACTTCATAGTAATGAAGCATAACATGACAACAAAATAAATACTAAAAAATATTTCAAAGAGGAAACATGTAATGGATATTGCTTGCAAGCATATCCAAACTTGCATTAAAAACTATGTTCCATTAGTTCATTGTGCATTTGTTTAATGCATGCCTCCAACTTAATTTCTACATGTACACAACTTCATAATAATTTTTTAAAAACAATTTTGCAACTAGGAGCATCAACATGATGGCCGTGGGGATTAGGCCAATGAAAAAAAAATCATTATGAAAGCATAATCATGAGAGCAAGACTATGATAGTGATGTCTTTCGAGATTTGAACCAAAAAAAAAACACTATGATTAGAAAAACACAATCACAACATTATGACAACCCAAACCTAAATAGACAATAATACCATAATTTAAAAAAAAACATACATTGAACAACATGGCAACTAGCCTAAAAGTAAACATCGTGGACAAGAAGAACAAGATCATGAAACACTCTAGCATTTCATACCTAAACATATAATAATACTAAAAATAAGAAGAATAAGACCATGAACCACATGACAACCAAAACCTGAGAAAAGAAAAACACCACGATCAAAGGAGCAAAATCATGAATACCGAGGCAATTGGAACTTGAACAAAGAAAAAATACATGAATAGGAATAACAAGATCACAAACCATGCCAACTAGGACCTAAGTAAAAAGAAAAACATCACGATTGGCAGGGTTTTGGTTCATTAAAATGGACCAAAAACAAATAAATATTTTCAAAGTTTGGTATTCAACTCATGAAATATAGATTAAAAATTAAGTTAAAAAAAATTCTATGTTGGTACTTTGACAAACTTAAATACTATTAAAATAATATCAAATTTATATTTTGCATTATGTTTTCATATGTTGAACTTGTCATGTTCCCAATTTTAATTCTCAAAATTCCCATAATTAATATTAATTTATTTGAAATTTCTATATTAAATTTGACAATGGACATTCATGGACAATATTTTATGATACTTTAAATGGAAATAAGGTAAAAATAACTTGTGGCATGCTCTTTAATTTTTCATATTAAGGAAAGAGAGATGTGTAAGAACTTTAAGATGGGGACTAAGATGATGTGACAAGTTCATGAGCTTTTCATACACAAGTCATTTGCATAAGCTAAACAATAATAATGATTAAGGGAAATGGGACCAACTTTGGGTCATGGACTTGTTTTGGACTCATCACACTCCCATGCCCTAAACTTTGGACCTTGTCATGGAGATTACATTAAAATGACTTTTTGTCTTGGTTACGAGTCCCCTAAATTTGCAAGTTCATAACTTTTTTATACGAACTTTGATTGAAGAATTTCCAATTACAAAGTTATAGCCCTTAACAAGATCTTTGCAATAATTTGTTAACACTTCCATCAAAGGTCATTTGACCTTTGTTTCATAGGTTTTCATGGTTAAGACTCAAGTTGCCGATGTGATTTTTAAAAAATAAACTAAAATAATGTGCAATTTAACTTGTAGCTCCAAATGAAGAATGTGATTTTACTTTTGATATGTATGGTTTGAGAACTTTTCAATGGTAAAAAAAACTTTTGTTTTGCACAAGGTGTATCATTGCGCTTTGTCTCAAATTTTTGGGCCATTTTTGAACTCCAACTCCCAAAGTGAGAGCATCCCAAAAGTTTTTAAAATGTTTCATTTTCATTCTCACAATGTTTTAGACTTTTTTCTTGCCTTAGTTTATTTTCAAACCGTTTTTTCTTTCCTATGCTCTAGTTTTGGTCATAAATCCAAGGATAAGGTCATGATAAAAATGGTGCAAAAACAAAATCAAAGAATACATTTAAATGACTCACCATGACCCAAACTTGAGAGGGGTTAATCCTCTCCTCCCTATAATATATTTCATAAATTATAATGAAAATTGCATAAAAATGACACAACTTTTGGAGATTTCCAAATGGGAGTTTTGAATCCCCAAATTTTGAATTTTTGGGGTTCATAACTCATTCATATGGAGTTTGATTGAGGAGCTTTTTTGAAGCAAATGTTGTAACTATTGAAAAAGCCATTTCAATGATGTATTGCTTGTTCCAATAGGATTTCTCCAATTCGGGGCAATTTGAACTTTTTGTTGAACATTTTAATGGTCAAAATTTAATTTGTTAGTTTGATTCCTAATTTAAAAAAAAATCATAACTTGTATTTTAGATTTTGGAATGGCAAATGTGACATCATTTTAGATATATACTTTTCAAAATCTTTCTAACAATTAAAAAGAGGCTTCATTTGGACAACCTTTGATCCCCAAACCTTTAAATATTTATTGTGACATCATACAACTCAAATTGTTAAAGTGGAAATTCATTTGGGAATGTTGGGACTCATTTTTGCACACTTGAATTTGTCATGATTTTGATTATGATGACATTTCAATAATTCGATGATTCATCATCACATTAAATCTATACAAGTTCTCATTATTGTCAAATATATTTATATTTTGACACAATATCAAGATGAAAATTTCATAATTTATCATTTTTATTCCAAAGTCAAATTTGAATTTTTTTATAAACACCAAACTAAATAAGTATTATGGTAATATTGGCTATAAATGTT
>Ga0116226_10001794_pt1 | contig 18583 bp, 19 predicted proteins | sample S1TSphfallax_FD_89692 | JGI IMG/M metagenome (GOLD analysis project Ga0116226, IMG submission 89692) | Host-associated microbial communities from peat moss isolated from Minnesota, USA - S1T2_Fa - Sphagnum fallax MG | ecosystem: Host-associated > Plants > Peat moss > Unclassified | place: USA... | reverse complement strand
CTGGCGTACCAATCGCGGATCGGCCCGAAGGCGCCGGTATAGGTGGCGGGGTTGGAGCGCGGCGTGCGGCCGATGGGGCTCTGATCAATGTCGATCACCTTGTCGAACAGCTCCAGCCCCTCGATCCGCTCATAGGGGGCGGGCGCATCGGACGCATTGTTCAGGCGGCGCGCGGCCGCTTTGTAGAGCGTTTCAATGGTGAAGGTGGACTTGCCCCCGCCGGACACGCCGGTGACGCAGGTGAACAGGCCCACGGGAATCTCGCCCGTCACATCCTTCAGATTATTGCCCCGCGCGCCGATAATGCGGAGCTTCTTTTTCTTGTCGGGCTTGCGCCGTTCCTCCGGGATCGCGATTTCCCGCGCGCCGGTCAGATATTGGCCGGTAATGCTCTCGGCGCTGGCCATGATGTCGGCGGGCGAGCCCTGGGCGATGATATGCCCGCCGTGAATACCGGCGGCGGGGCCCATGTCGATCACATAGTCCGCCGTCAGGATCGCCTCTTCGTCATGCTCCACCACGAGAACGGAATTGCCCAGATCGCGCAGGCCCTTCAGCGAGCCGAGCAGGCGGGTATTGTCGCGCTGGTGCAGGCCGATGGAGGGTTCGTCCAGCACATAGAGCACGCCGGTCAGGCCTGAACCGATCTGCGACGCCAGGCGTATCCGCTGGCTTTCCCCGCCCGATAGGGTGCCCGAGGCGCGGGAGAGGGACAGATAGTCCAGCCCCACCTCCACCAAGAAGCGCAGCCGATCGTTGATTTCCTTCAAGATTCGCCGGGCGATCTCCATCTGCTTGGGCGTCAGCGTCGCCTCCAGCCCCTCGAACCATTCCCGCGCCTGGCGGATGGAGAGGGCCGAGGCTTCGGCGATAGACGAGGCGGCGATCTTGACCGCGAGGGCTTCGGGCTTCAGGCGCGCGCCATGGCAGGCTTCGCACGGCGTCTGAGACTGATAGCGCCCCAGTTCCTCCCGCACCCAGGAGCTGTCCGTCTCCCGCCAGCGCCGCTCCAGATTAGGCAGCACGCCTTCGAACGGCTTGGAGACTTCGTACTTCCGGGCTTGATCGTCATAGGTGAACTTCACCTTTTCCGCGCCGGTGCCATACAGCACGACCTTCCTGGCCTTGTCGTCCAGGGCGTGCCAGGGCGCATCCATGGAAAAGCCGTAGTGGCGCGCCAGAGCCTGCAGGGTCTGGGTGTAGAGCGGCGAGGGGCCGCGCGCCCAAGGCGCCACGGCGCCCTTATGCAGGGTCTTATCCTTGTCCGGGATCACCAGATCAGCGTCGAAGGTCAGCTTGGCCCCCAGCCCGTCGCAGGAGGGGCAGGCGCCGAACGGGTTGTTGAAGGAGAATAGGCGCGGTTCGATCTCGGTGATCGTAAAACCCGAGACGGGACAAGCGAAGCGCTCGGAAAACAGCAGCCGCTTGGGCTCCGTCTCCCCCTCCGCCACATCCGCCCATTCCGCCGTCGCCAGCCCGTCGGCGAGGCGCAGGGCCTGCTCAATGCTGTCGGACAGGCGGGTCTCCAGCCCCGGCTTCACCACCAGCCGGTCCACCACCACGTCGATATCGTGCTTCAGCTTCTTATCGAGAACGGGAGCGTCTTCTATTGCGTAGAATTCGCCGTCGATCTTCAGGCGCTGAAAGCCCTGGCGCTGCCAGTCGGCGATTTCCTTCCGGTACTCGCCCTTGCGGCCGCGAATGACGGGGGCCAGCAGGTAAAGCCGCGTCCCCTCTTCCAGCGCCGTGATCTTATCGACCATCTGGCTGACGGTCTGGCTCTCGATGGGCAGGCCCGTCGCGGGCGAATAGGGTACGCCCACCCTGGCCCAGAGCAGGCGCATATAGTCGTGGATTTCCGTCACCGTGCCGACGGTGGAGCGTGGGTTCTTCGACGTGGTTTTCTGCTCGATGGAGATGGCGGGCGACAGGCCCTCGATCAGATCCACATCCGGCTTGCCCATCAGCTCCAGGAACTGGCGGGCATAGGCGGACAGGCTCTCCACATACCGGCGCTGGCCCTCCGCATAGATGGTGTCGAACGCCAGACTGCTCTTGCCCGAGCCCGAAAGGCCGGTGAGCACCACCAGCTCGCCACGCGGAATATCGACATCCACGCCCTTCAGATTGTGCTCCCGCGCACCCCGCACACGGATAAAGGCGTTGTCGATCTCAGGCATAGCCGAACCCTACAGCGCCGCCCCGCGCGCCGCCATAACCAGATGTAGTGCGCGGACGGGAGAGTGCAGGAGGGGGCCTATATTTTACCCACCGAGACTCCCAAACCTGCTGTCGTCGGAGGCGCAGAGTCTAGGAGGGCGGCGGGGGTTCAGGTGAGCGGATTGCACCCCCTAAATCGCAATCTCCCCCCGCAGCACCGGCACGCAACGACCCGCCACCTCAGCCCGTATCCCATCGGCTGTGCGCCTCGCCAACAGGTCGAGTTCGCTCGGCCGGCCCATTTCGATGCCCTGGCGCACTTTTAACCTAATCTCATCGGCGTCAGTGAGGGAGAGCAGGAGGGCGACCAGGGCGGTGTTGGCGCTGCCTGTGGCCGGGTCTTCATAGAGGTTGGCCAGGGGGGCGAACATGCGGGCGCGCACGCCGTCGGTTTCGCGGGTGTAGAGATGCAGGGGCCAGCCGCCGCCCACCTGCGGATACTTCGCCAGCGCGTCGCGAAACGCCGCCACATTCGGCCTGGCGCGGGCCAAGGCGGCATCCGTCGTTTCCGCAAACACAAATCCTAAGCCCAGCGAGGCCAGGCGCGGCGGATGGCTCGTGACGATAATGTCGTCCGGCGCAAGGTCGGCGCAGGCGGCGACGGTGGCGGCATCCACATCGCCGCCGGTGGTGAGCGTGCGCGGGGCGGCGATGCGGGCGCCCAGCACCTCGCCCGCGCCATCCCGCTCAACCTCCACCCGCACCACGCCGGCCGGAATCTCGAAGGTCAGCACGCCGTCGCGATCCAGGCCCTTTTTCGCCAGCACATAGCCCGTCCCCACCATGGGATGGCCGGCGAAGGGCATTTCGGCCACCCGGTCGAAAATGCGCACGCGGGCGCTATGGGCGGGGTCTTCCGGCGGCAGGACGAAGGTGGTTTCGCTGAGATTGAACTCCGCCGAAATCGACTGCATTTGTTCGGTCGTGAGGCCTCGACCGTCCGTGACTACGGCCAAGGGATTGCCGCCGAATCTTTGTTCGGTGAAGACATCAACGGTTTCAAACGGATAGGTCGGCATGATCTTGATATCGCCCTGCGGTTCGGTCCGGGGCGATATCATGTCGCCATACGATCCCCAACCGAAGCGTCAGTCGTCCCGATGCACTCTTTCGCGGCGCTCATGCCGTTCCTGGGCTTCCAGGCTGAGGGTGGCGATGGGGCGGGCGTCGAGGCGGGCGAGACCGATCGGTTCGCCGGTCTCTTCGCAATAGCCATAGCTGCCGTCCTCAATCCGGCGCAGGGCCGCGTCGATCTTGGAGATCAGTTTGCGCTGGCGATCCCGCGTGCGAAGTTCAAGCGCCCTGTCAGACTCAGATGTGGCGCGATCCGCCAGGTCCGGATGATTTTCGGTGTCCGCCTGTAGATTGCTGATCGTCTCGCGCGACTCTTTCAGAATGTCGTCTTTCCACTGCAAGAGTTTGCGGCGGAAATACTGCACCTGACGTGGATTCATGAACTCTTCATCGTCTGACGGACGATAACTGTCCCCAGTCGGCTGATCTATGAGATCAACCACGGACGCGAACGCCTGCATTGGACGCCCTCACGCGAGTTAAACAGCCCCTCTCGGGCCGGCGGTGTATAGCTAGCTTCTTTAAGTCTTTCAATGCGGTTCGCCTCATGGGGACCTGCTGCGACTTTAAGGCCGATTTTCCGCCTTCGGTCTTAGGTTCGCCTCATTCCGGCCGCGATGGCCTCGCGCTTAGCCAGCTCGACGGCGGCGCGAATCTCCACCTGCTCCAAAAGGTCGTCCAGGCCGGGATCGTCGGTTTCGGACCTGGCGTCGCGCACGGCGCTTTGCAGGCGCGTCAGCGCGTCGGCGTCCACGCCTTCGCCCAGCATGGCCAGCTTGAGGTCGTCCAGCGCATCCAGAATCTTGCCGCCGCGACGCAAGGCGCGTTTCTTGCGTTCCAGCGGCGATAAGGTCTCCTGCAAGGCTAAAAGCGCGTCCAGCGAGTTGACGCCGCCCAGCGCAGAGGCGCGCGCAGCGGCGACGGGGGCGGAGGCCGCTTCCATCTCTGGCGCGAAGCCGGAGGGGACTGTGCGTTCAGCCGGCCGCAGGCCGCCGAGCGTGCTCGTCGTTGTCGCGCTGGTCACCTTCACGGGCGAACGCCTCTAGCCATGGGGACAGTCTTGCCCGGCTTCCTTTGCAAGCGGTTAACGGCCCCGGCAAGATTTGCCCCTCGGTGCGCCTAAAGTGGAAGAGAAAGAACAAGTTATTGTAATAAAAGATATTTTTCTGCAGCTCCCCTGGCACGAACTTCGCAAAGCCTCTTCCGGCGCAGACTGGGGCTGCTTGCGCCCAGCGAAATCAAGTGCGTGAAATCAAGGGTGTTGTAAGGTCCATGCTGTTGCGACGGATTTCGCCGACTGGCTTGGCGTTGGTTATGCTGGCGGGCGTCTTGGCCGCTTTGTTGAGCGCGGGCGCCGGCGAGGCGCGGTCGCGGATCAAGGATATTGTGTCGTTTGAGGGGATTCGCGGCAACCAGCTTGTCGGCGTCGGCGTCGTCGTGGGTCTGGCCGGCACGGGCGACACCTTGCGAAACGCCCCCTTCACTCAGCAGATGCTGCAATCGGCGATGGAGAGACTGGGCTCGAACACACGCAATGCGACGAATATTGATACAAAGGATGTCGCGGCCGTGTTCGTCACCGCCGACCTTCCTCCCTTCTCTGCGCCGGGTTCAAAAATTGACGTGAAGGTTTCAGCGACCGGCGACGCCAAGAGCCTTCTGGGGGGGGAGCTTCTGGTCACCCCCTTGATCGGCGCGGACGGCGAGGTTTACGCCGTGGCGCAGGGGACGGTGGAGACGGGGTCCATTTCCGTCACCGGGGCTTCGGGCTCATCCGTCACCCGGGGGGTGGCGACGAAGGGGCGAATTTCAAACGGCGCGTCGGTGGAGCGGGACTCCAACTTCGATTTTGAAAAAATGCCGTCGCTGAGGCTAACCCTGCATAACCCGGACTTTACCACCGCCAGCCGGATCGCGGCTGCGATCAACGCCGCCTATCCCGCGACGGCCACGGCGGATAACTCCACCATCGTCACCCTGAAGCCGCCGCCGGGCATGCCCATGACCGCTTTCGTCACGGCGGTGGAGCCGCTTCAGGTCGATATCGATTCACCCGCCAAGGTGATTATCGACCAGGCGAACGGCATCGTGGTGATGGGCGAGGATGTGCGCATCTCCACCATCGCCATCGCCGAGGGCAATCTGACCATCACCGTGACGGAGAAGCCCCAGGTCAGCCAGCCGGGTCCCTTCTCCAATGGTCAGACAACGGTGACGCCCCAATCGACGGTGAAAATAGACGAGGAAAAAGGGCGCAAGCTGATCACGCTCCAGGCCGGCATCTCGCTGGCGTCTCTGGTCAAGGGACTCAATACGCTGGGCGTCAGTCCGCGCGATATGATCTCCATCCTGCAGGATATAAAGAAGCAGGGCGCTTTGCAGGCCGATATCGAAGTCAACTGAGGTGATGTAATGCTTGCTTCCGCCTACGCCCCACCCACGCCGCCCGTCCCCGCCATCATTTCGCAAGCCTCGTCCCAGGCCGCCGCCGGCGGAACCGCTGCGACGGTGAAGGTGGCAACGCCCGAGCAGAGGGCCAAGATATCCAAGACCGCTCAGGCGTTTGAGGCGTCGGTCATCTCCACCCTGGTCGGCCAGATGTTCCGGGGCGTAGACGCCGACGCGCCGTTCAGCGGCGGGGCGGGGGAACAGGCCTTTCGCTCCTTCATGACCGACGCCATCGGCAAGTCCATGGCCCAGAAGGGGGGCTTAGGCCTCGCCAAGTCCGTCACGGCGGAAATGCTGAAAATGCAGGGGCTGACCTGATGGCGAGCCTGGCCGGAGATCCCGCCCAGCGGGTGGAGCAACTGATCGTTCTGACCGAACGGCTGACCGCCTATCTGACGGCGGAGTTGAAGGCGTTCGAGGCCAGACGCCCCCAGGACGCCGCCGCCAATTCCGCCGAGACGGCGCGGCTCGCCAACCTCTATCGCCATGAGTCCATGCGCATCCGCGCCGATCCCGGCCTGATTGCCGGCGCGCCCTTGGCCCGACGCCAGAAGCTGGTCCAGGCGACAAAGACCTTCGACGCCGTCCTGCAGCGCCATGGCCGCGCGCTGGCGGCGGCAAAGACGGTGACGGAGGGACTGGTCAAGGCCATAGCCGAGGAGGTCGCATCCCACCGCCGCCGTATGGTCGCCTATGGGCCGAAGGCGGTGCAGGGCCGGGGCGACGCCAGCGCCATCACCCTCAACCGCCGGGCTTGAACACCAGCGTCGTCTGCACCCCGCCGCCGGGTATGGCCCATTCCAGCCGCCAGGCTCCGCTTTCGGCCTGCACCTGATAGGGGCGGGTGAGGGAGTCCGGCGCGGTCAGATCAAACCGCCGCGCCGTCCCGCCTTCCGCGGTCTGGGCCGCCGCCGCGTGCGGGCCGAAGGGCAGGCGCCGATTGGCGGCCAGGATGGTGTAGCGGCCGACCTTATCCGCCTGGCCCGAGCCCGCCGGCGCGCCATCGAGCGTCAGGCGCACCGTCGCCCCCGGCCGCGCCCGGCCGGCTACAGCGACGGACCCGCCGGGATCGTAGTCCAGCGCATCCAGTGTGGGGGCGAGGCTCGGTCGGTCGAACACCAGAGCGCCCGCGCCGGCGCGCACCAACAGGGCGGCGGGGCCGGGATGAGGCATCAACAACAAGGCGCCTTCCGCATGCACCAGGCGGCCTTCGCTTTCCGCCATAAAGGCGAACATGCGGGGTCGTGTGACGGGCGCGAGCTTGATTCGCCAGACGCCCTTGGGGTCAGCGTGGGTTGAGAAGGCGTCGCGTTCAGGGGCGTTCAGCGTCACCATCGCCCCCGGCGGCGCAAACCCGGTCAGGACCAGCTCCCCGGCGCGATCAGTTCCGATGCCGGTCAGGGTGGGGGGCGAGAGATAGCCGAACTCAGCCGTGTCCGCAGCGCTCATGCCGGCCTGCGACGGGGGGTGTTTGGGGGCGTCCGGCCCGCAGGCGCTCAAGGCAAGACAACAGGTCGCCGCCGTCAAGATCGCCGCACAGGTGCAGCCTGCGGCCAAGGGAGCAGAATCGCGTTTGAATGGGCGTCTGTGCATAAGATACTCCTTTAGGTCCTGCGCGGCCTTGCGAGAAGGGATGGCCGATGGCCCTTGGAGATCAGCCGATTGCGCCGCGTCGTCCGCCGGACGGACGTCTTTCCGTGTGTTTGTTCTGCGGCTCGTCTAACACTGCGGACCCTGCCTTTCTGGAGGGCGCGGCGGATTTCGGCCGGGCGACGGCGCTGGCCGGCGTTCGCCTGGTCTATGGCGGGGGCGGGATCGGCCTGATGGGGGCTGCAGCCCATGCGGCCCATGCGGCGGGCGGCGAGGTGCTGGGCGTCATCCCGGAATTTCTGCGCCAGCGTGAGGTCATCTATGACGATGTGGAGACGATCATTGTGGCCAACATGCACCAGCGTAAGCGCATCATGTTTGAACAGTCGGACGCCTTCGCCGTCTTTCCCGGCGGCATCGGCACCCTGGAGGAGGTGGTGGAGCTGATCTCCTGGCGCCGCCTGGATTTGCATGCGAAGCCCATCGTGTTCCTGAACGCCCTGAACTTCTGGACGCCATTTTTTGATCTCATCAGCCATACGGTGAAGGCCAAGGTGTCGCCGGACTGGCTTCCTGGGACCTGGGCCTCCGTGGAGACGGCGCAGGAGGTCTTGCCTCAAATCCGGCGGATGCTGGCGGCGCACCCGGCCCGCGCCGACCTGGGCGAGGTGGCCGCCAAGGCGTGAGCGGCCGATCAGGGCAGGGGCTGAAAGCCGGAGGCGCGACGGATCGCAGACGCCTTGCGCACCGCCGCAGGCGCGCAGGCTTTCCAATAGGTCAGGTCTGAGGCGTCCAGGCCATGGGCGTCCGCTTCGGCGGCGCGGCGGCGGCGGGTTGCGGCATGGCCAAGCATGCGGGCGTGGGCCTCGCGCCCGGCCGGCTCAAGGTCGATGAGCCGGCTTCGCGGGCCGGTAGGAACGCCGCCCAGGCTGAAAACGTTTAGAGCGGAGCCGGGTAAAGAGGACGGCATGAGGCGTAAAAATCTCTCAGACTCGAATCTTGGTTACTGAAAGATTAAGGCCTTTTTCGCGCTCCCGTCCTGCATTTATTGCAAGTTTGTATTGCTACGGGCGTTGCGGTTCGGTCACAGATTGTGCGTCTCGCCCCCGGCGCGCCTGTGTCGCACTATCGGATCGCGCTTCGACAGACTATGTGCCGACATGGCGCATCCGACGCGCCGATCCGGCGATGGAGCAGATTCTGGTGTTGATTTTGCTCGGCTGGAGCTTCCTAATCGTCAGCTTGCTCGGCGCCGGGTACACTCTTTTTGCGGCCCGTCAGGTCCGTCAGGCTTTGAAGCGGACGCCTGTGGCGCCAGATACTCATAGCTTACCCCATGTTTCCATTGTGAAACCTTTATATGGGCATGAGCCGGGCCTTTACGCCAATCTGGAGAGCTTTTGCCTTCAGGATTATCCCGGCCGTATCCAGATTGTGTTTGGGGTTCACGATCTGGGCGATCCCGCCGTGCGAGTCGTTCGCGACCTGCAGCGCGCTTATCCGCAACGCGAAATCTCTTTAGTGGTCGATAACCGGCTGCATGGCGAAAACCGCAAGGTCTGCAATCTGGTGAATATGGAGCCGTCCATCGCCGGCGAGGTGGTGGTGGTCTCCGACAGCGATATCCGGGTCGGGCCGACCTATCTGCGCGATGTCGTCGCGCCCCTGGCTGATCGGGCCATCGGTTTTGTAACCAGCCTCTATACCGGCGATTCGACGGGCTCCCTATGGTCGCGCCTCTCCGCCATGGGAATCAATTATCAGTTTCTGCCCAATGTGGCGGCGGGCGTGCGCCTTGGCCTGGCCTTTCCGTGCTTCGGCGCGACGGTGGCGCTTCGCCGGTCCGTCCTGCGCGAGATCGGCGGCTTTTCGATTTTGGCTGACAAGCTGGCGGACGATTATGACCTGGGTCGCGCCGTGCGCGCCGCCGGCTATCGCGGCCATCTGGCGCCAGGCCTTGTGGCCCATGTCTGCGATGAGAAGGACGGTCGCGAGTTGTGGAGCCATGAAGCGCGCTGGCAGAAGACGATTCGCCTGATCGACCCGGCCGGCTATGGCGGATCGGCCCTGACCTTCGCCCTGCCCTGGGCGCTCCTGGGCTGCGCCCTGGCTTTCAGCCCTCTGGCTGTGCTTGTGCTTCTTGCGGTGGCGGCGTCGCGCCTCCATCTGCTTAAAACTGTGGATGATGCGACAGGCGCGCGCGCTGCGCCGCATTTCCTCTTTCCACTACGTGACGTCGTTTCATTCGCCGTGTATCTAAGCGCCTTTGCCGGCGACACCGTCAGTTGGCGCGGGCGCCGCTTTCGGGTTGACTCCGATGGAGCGCTCACCCCGGCTCAGGAGTTTTTTGATGCTTCGCACCCTGTTCCTTCAAGCGCCTTCCTTCGACGGTTTCGATGGCGGCGCCGGATCGCGCTATCAGGCCAAGCGCGAGATCAAGTCGTTCTGGTACCCGACCTGGTTGGCGCAGCCGGCCGCTTTGGTCGAGAACAGTCGGCTGATCGACGCCCCGCCGCATAAGACGACGCTGGACGATGTCCTGGCCATCGCCAAGGACTATGACAATGTCGTGATGCACACCTCCGTTCCGTCCTTCAAATCGGACGTGAAGGTGGCTGAGGCGATGAAGGCGGTGAATCCATCGCTCAAGATCGGCATGATCGGGGCCAAGGTGGCGGTGGACGCTGAAAAGAGTCTCGTCGACGCGCCTGTGGTCGATTACGTCGCCCGCAACGAGTTTGACTTCACCATCAAGGAAGTCTGTGACGAGCACGACCTCGCCGGCATCCAGGGTCTCAGCTACCGCAACGCCCAAGGCGTGATCGTGCACAATGAGGAGCGTCCGATCCTGGAGGATATGGACAACCTCCCCTGGGTCACGCCGGTCTATAAGCGCGATCTGGTGATGGAGAACTACTTCATCGGCTATCTGAAGCACCCCTATATCTCGATCTACAGCGGGCGCGGCTGCAAGAGCCGCTGCACCTTCTGCCTCTGGCCCCAAACCGTGGGCGGCCACCGCTATCGCACCCGCAGCGTCGACAATGTGGTGGAAGAGATCGCCTGGGCGAAGAAGGCCTTCCCCCAGACCAAGGAATTCTTCTTCGACGACGACACCTTCACCGACGACCTGCCCCGCGCCGAAGCCATCGCCAAGGGCCTGGGCAAGCTGGGCGTCACCTGGTCGTGCAACGCCAAGGCCAATGTGCCCAGGAAGTCGCTGGAAGTGATGAAGGCCAATGGCCTTCGCCTGCTTCTGGTCGGTTATGAGTCCGGCAATCAGCAGATCCTGCACAACATCAAGAAGGGCATGCGGATCGAGGTAGCCGAAAAGTTCACCAAGGACTGCCACGAGCTGGGCATCGCCATCCACGGCACCTTCATCATGGGCCTGCCGGGCGAGAGCCTGGAGACGATCCAGCAGACCATCGACTGGGCCCGCAAGATCAACCCCCACACCATCCAGGTCTCCCTCGCCGCGCCCTATCCCGGCACCTTCCTATACAATCAGGCGGTGGAGAATGGCTGGCTCGACGCCGACAACGCGGAGCTGGTGGACGAGAACGGGGTGCAGATCGCGCCTCTACACTATCCCCACCTAAGCCACGCTCAGATCTTCGAAAATGTTGAGACCTTTTATAAGGCCTTCTATTTCCGTCCCAAAAAGATCGCCTCTATTGTCGGCGAAATGCTGATGAGCCCGGACATGATGAAGCGCCGCCTGCGCGAAGGCGTGGAGTTCCGGGAGTTCCTGAAGGAACGTAAGTCCGCCACCGTCGACGCGTGAACGCGATTGCCGCTCACCCCCGCTTTCGCGGGGACGAGCGGGTGGGATAGAGACGCTATGAAATCCCTCATCATCACCGCCGATGACTTCGGGGTCGCGTCGCAGGTCAATCAGGCGGTTGAAATGGCCTACAGCAAGGGCGTGCTGACCGCCGCCAGCCTGATGGTCGCCGGCGGCGCGGTGGGGGAGGCGGTGAAGATCGCGCGGCGACGGCCGGGGCTGCGTGTCGGCCTGCACATTGTGCTGGTGGAGGGCCGCCCCGTCCTGCCGCCTGGCGTCATCCCCGATCTGGTGGGCAAGGACGGCTGTTTTTGCCGCGACATGGTGGCCAGCGCCGTCAACATGTTCGTCCGGCCCGGCGTGCGGCGGCAATTGGCGGCGGAGGTCCGGGCTCAGTTCGAAGCCTTCGCCGCCACAGGCCTCGTGCTGGACCATGTCAACACCCACAAGCATTTTCACCTGCACCCGACCATCGCCGGAACCATCCTGAAGGTCGGACGCGATTATGGCCTGAACGCCATGCGCGTGCCGTCTGAGCCGCGCCAGGTGCTGATGGCGGCGGAGCCTGGGCGCAAGGTCGCGCCGGCCTATGTCACCGGCCCCTGGTCGTCTGCCGTGCGCAGGCGGCTAGGGCGGGCCGGCGTGGCGACGGCGGATCAGGTGTTCGGTCTGCACTGGTCCGGCGCCATGACGTCGGAGCGCCTGTTGGGCCTGATCCAGAACCTGCCCGAGGGCGTGAGCGAGATCTACATGCACCCGGCCACGGCCGGCGGCTATAACGGGGACTGCCCTGGCTATCGCTACGCGGAGGAGCTGGCGGCCCTGATTGATCCCGCCGTAATCGCCGCCGTGCGCGCGGGCGGCGTCCGTCTAGGCGGCTTTCGCGATCTGGCCCTGACGCCCGGCGCGCGATAGGCGCCGCCTATGAAGCTTAGCCTGTTTGTCGCCGCGGGCGTCGGCTTGCTCGTCGCTATCGGCCTTGTGGCCTATTTTGGCGTTGGCGCGGTGTTCAGCTCCGTCGCCGCTATCGGCTGGTTCGGGTTCGCAAGCTTTGTCGCCTATGGCCTTGGGGTCTATCTGCTGCTGGGCTCAGCCTGGTGGGTCGTGGCGCCGGGCGAGCTGCTGCGCCGTATCCGCACCTTTATCTGGGGCCGCATGGTGCGGGAGTCAGCGGCGGAGGTCCTGCCCCTCTCCACCTTGGGCGGCGTGGTGATTGGCGCGCGCGCGCTGGCGGTGCGCGGCGTTGATCCGGTTATGGCCAATGCGTCGCTGGCGGTCGACCTGGTGACAGAAATTCTGGCCCAGATCGCCTTCATGGTTCTGGGCCTGGTCCTGCTGATCGTCCGGCTGGCCGATCACGCCCGCTGGAATGATCCCCTGATCCTGTTGGTGGTCGTGGGCCTGCTCCTCACCATGGGCGGGGCGGGCGTCTTTGTGGCCGCCCAGCAGAAGGCCTTGCGGTTTGTGCATCGGATGGCCGAGCGCTTCTTTCCGGCTGCCGCCGACAACCTCAGCGGCGTCGGCGAAAAGGTCGGGGAGATTTATCAACAGTCCGGACGGCTGGCCCTGGCCGTCGCCATGCATGCGGCCGCCTGGGTCGCGTCGGCGGTGGGAAGCTGGATCGCGCTGCGGTTCATGGGCGTCCATGTCTCCGTCCTCGCGGTGATCGCCATCGAAAGCCTGCTCGCCACCGCCCGCAGCGCCGCCTTCATGGTTCCCAACGGCGTGGGCGTGCAGGAGGGCGGCTACGCCTTGATCGGCGTCCTGTTCGGCCTGTCGCCGGAAACCGCGCTGGCCCTGTCCCTGCTGAAGCGCGCCCGCGACCTGACGATCGGCGTGCCCACCCTGCTGCTTTGGCAGGCGCAAGAGGGGCGACGTCTGGTTCGCCCGCGCGCCTCGCCCTAAGATTTTCGCATCTTAATCGGGAGCCTGTTCATGTCCGCCCAGCGTCCGCCTTTGCCGCCCTTCACCCGGGAAACGGCGATCCTGAAGATTCGCGCCGCTGAGGATGGGTGGAACAGTTGCGATCCGGATCGCGTGGCGCTGGCCTATACGGTCGATAGCCGCTGGCGCAACCGCAGCGAATTTCTCCAGGGTCGCGAAGAGATCGCCGCCTTCCTGCGCCGCAAGTGGGCCAAGGAGCTGGACTATCGCCTGATCAAGGGGCTTTGGGCTTTCGGCGACGACCGGATCGCCGTCCGTTTCGCCTATGAGTATCATGACGCCGCAGGCCAGTGGTTTCGCGCCTATGGCAATGAAAACTGGGCGTTTGACGAAAACGGCCTGATGCGCACGCGCCACGCCAGCATCAATGACGTGGCCATCACAGAGGCCGAACGCCTGTTCCACTGGACTCGCAACGCCCCCCGCCCGGCGGACCATCCGGGGCTGGAGGACTTGGGGCTCTGATCGACCCATGGCGTTAAGCCTTCGGGCGATGGGGCGGCCGTAAGGGCAAAGGCGGGCGCTGTTTTGCGCATCAAGCGATGCCAAAAAATCGTGCCTGATTTTCGAGGATAAGGTCGTGCATATAATGCTCGCGCTTGATGACGACCTGGTGGCTCAGGCGCAGGACTATACCGGCTTGACCGAAAAATCGGCCTTGGTTCGCGAGGCGCTAAAGGCCTTGATCGAACGGGAGGCCGCCCGCCGTTTGGCGAGCCTCGGCGGAAGAAGTCCTGATTTGAAGGCCATACCGCGCCGAAAGGTAACCGACGCGAGCACTTAGAATGAGCGATGTCTGGCAACGCCTTTTGACTATTAATGAACACTATGACGGACCCATATTTGGGATAGCTGAATTAGACAGAAAGCCTAATGCCTATGATCGCGAACGGTTCGTGAAGTGGCGAGCTAAGCCGTGACCTTCGCCCGTGCGAGCGGCCGAGGCATCATCTCGCGCTCCACCCTTGCCAAGACGCGCCCTTAGCGGCAAACCCACGCCTCGCATTTTGAGGTCTTAAGGCCATCCCATGTCTATTAACGCTGCAACCGTCAGACGGGTCGCCAAGCTCGCCCGCCTCGCCGTGCCTGAGGCGCGGCTGGAGTCCATGGCGGAGGAGCTGACCGCCATCATGGCCTGGATCGAGCAATTGAATGAGGTCGATACAAACGGGGTGGAGCCCATGACCTCCTGCGTCGCGGTCAAGCTGCCGATGCGCGAGGATGTGGTGGCCGATGGCGGTCAGCCGGACAAGGTGCTGGCCAATGCGCCGCGCCGGGCGGGCAACTTCTTCGTCGTGCCCAAGGTGGTGGAATAGATGGCCGCCTCGACCGATCTCAAGGGCCTGACCATCAAGGCTGCGCTGGAGGGCCTGGCCGCCAAGCGCTTCTCCGCTGAGGAGCTGGCCAAGACCTATATCGACGCCATCGCCGCCGCCAATCCGCACCTGAACGCCTATGTGCTGGAAACGCCGGATAAGGCGCTTGAGATGGCGCGGGCGTCGGACGCGCGGCGTGCAGCGGGAGAGGCGGGTCCGCTGGAGGGGATCAGCTTAGGGATCAAGGACCTGTTTTGCACCGAGGGCGTGCGCGCCACCGCCGCCTCCAAAATCCTCGGCAATTTCGTCCCGCCCTACGAATCCACCGTCACCGCTCATCTATGGCGCGATGGGGCCGTGATGCTGGGCAAGCTGAACATGGATGAGTTCGCCATGGGCTCCTCCAACGAGACGTCGGCCTTCGGCGCGGTCGTCAATCCCTGGCGCACGCGCGGCTCGAATCAGGCGCTTACGCCCGGCGGCTCGTCCGGCGGGTCGGCGGCGGCGGTGGCCGCAGACCTGTGCTTGGCGGCGACAGCGACGGACACCGGCGGCTCCATCCGCCAGCCGGCGGCGTTTACCGGCACGGTGGGGATCAAGCCCACTTATGGCCGCTGCTCCCGCTATGGCGTCGTGGCCTTTGCAAGCTCGCTGGATCAGGCCGGCCCCATCGCCAAGACGGTGGAGGATGCGGCCATCCTGCTCCGCTCCATGTCGGGCCACGACCCGAAGGACTCGACCTCGCTGGATGTCGAGGTTCCTGATTTCGCCGGCTTCGTCGGCAAGTCGGTCAAGGGCCTGCGCGTCGGCGTGCCGGACGAGTACCGGCTGGACGGTATGCCCGAAGAAATCGCCAAGCTTTGGGATCAGGGCGTGGAATGGCTGAAGGCGGCGGGGTGCGAGATCAAGCGCGTCAGCCTGCCCCACACCAAATATGCGCTTCCGGCCTATTACATCATCGCCCCGGCCGAGGCCTCCTCCAACCTCGCCCGCTATGACGGCATGCGCTTCGGCTTGCGGGCGGAGGGAGCCAACCTGACGGAGGTCTACGAGAACTCCCGCGCCGAGGGCTTCGGCGAGGAGGTGACGCGGCGAATCCTGATTGGCGCCTACGTCCTCTCGGCCGGCTATTACGACGCCTATTACCTGAAGGCCCAGAAGGTGCGCCGACGCATCGCCGATGATTTCGACGCGGCTTTCCAGGAGGTGGACGCCCTGCTCACCCCCACCGCGCCGTCCGCCGCCTTCGCCCTGGGCGACCGGGTGAGCGATCCGGTGGCCATGTATCTGAACGACGTCTTCACCGTCACCACCAACCTGGCGGGCCTTCCGGGGATTAGCGTGCCGGCGGGGCTGGATGCAGGAGGCCTGCCGCTGGGCCTGCAACTGATCGGCCGGGCGCTGGATGAGGGGACGATCTTTTCGCTGGCCGGCGCGCTGGAGGAGGCCGCAGGCTTTCGCGGCAAGGCGACGCCCTGGTGGTGAGGCGCTGGCTCCTCATCGCCCTGCCGTTTGCGCTGATCCTGGCCGGCGCTGTGGCCTTCTACCTGTCGCCCTGGCCGGTGATCTTGCACCTGATGCTGAAGGGCGCGCATGTGCGGGTAGCGCATACTTTTCAGACCGTGGGCCTACCCCTGATCGGCGGCGCCTGCTGGGTCGCGGGCTTGGCCCTGGCGGCGGGGATGAAGCGCAAGGACTGACGAGCTGGGGCGGGCTCTACTTCGCCGCCGTCGTCGTGTTCAGCGCCGCCAGGTCCGCCTTGACCTTAGCCAGGTCGGCCGGGGTGAGTTGGCCCTTGGACATGGGCTGAAGCTGTTTCAGGCTCATGGACTTGAACAGGCCGAATTCAGGCCGGGTGGTCAGTCCCGGAAGGTCTTGGTCGAGCACAGCCTTGGCGGCCGGGACCGCGCAAAGCTTTTCAATCGGCGTGTCGAGGGAAAGGGGGCCATGCGCCGTTTCGCTATGGGGTCGTCCCGATGCAGAAGGGCGCGCGGCGGCCGATGATATCGGTCCCGCGGGCGGCGGTGCGGTGGCGGATACGTCCGCGCATCCGGCAAGGGCCTGCGCCCCCGCCACGGTAAGGCCGATGATCGCGAAGACCTGTCGGGTGGAGCGAGCTTGGCGTGGGGCGATCATGGGGCGGGTGAGTCCTCGACATTGCCGTTTGCTGCGAAGCTATGAAGTAAGGGACCGTGGGCGAGAGATCAGGTCCTCTCGTTACACCAGAATTTCAAAACGCCAGCTTTGCCTTTCGGTTGCCTTTCGCAAGCGGCGAGGCATGGTTAGATAGGTAGGCGTGATCTTGGCCTCCAAAAGGGGCGGCTTAGCTGAAGAGATGAGCATGAGCGAGCGGGCGCCCTATCGCATAGAGGGCCGGACGGGCGAGTGGGAGGTGGTGCTGGGGCTGGAGGTCCACGCCCAGGTCGCCTCCAAGTCCAAGCTGTTTTCCGCCGCCGCCACCGGCTTCGGCGCGGGGCCGAATGAGCAGGTGAGCCTGGTGGACGCCGGCTTTCCCGGCATGCTGCCTGTGATCAACCGCTATTGCGTGGAGCAGGCGGTGCGGACGGGCCTGGGCCTGCGCGCAGAAATCCACCTCTGGTCCCGGTTCGACCGCAAGAACTATTTCTATCCCGACCTGCCCCAGGGCTATCAGATCAGCCAGTTCAAGGACCCTATCGTGGGCGAGGGGCGGTTGGAGGTGGAGCGGGACGACGGCTCGACCTTCATCGTGGGCATAGAGCGCCTGCATCTGGAGCAGGATGCCGGCAAGTCCATCCACGACCTTGATCCAAACTGGACCTATGTGGACCTGAACCGCTCCGGCGTCGCCCTGATGGAGATCGTGTCGAAGCCCGACATGCGCTCGCCTGAAGATGCGGCGGCCTATGTGAAGACGCTCCGCGCCCTCGTCCGCCGCCTGGGCACATGCGACGGCGATATGGAAAAGGGCAATCTGCGCGCCGATGTGAACGTCTCTGTTCGCAAGCCAGGCGGCCCGCTGGGCACGCGGTGCGAGATCAAGAACGTCAATTCCTTACGCTTCATCCAGCAGGCCATCGCCTATGAGGCGCGCCGCCAGGTGGAAATCCTGGAGGACGGCGGCAGGATTGATCAGGAGACCCGCCTGTTTGATTCCGTGCGCGGCGAAACCCGCTCCATGCGCTCCAAGGAAGACGCCCAGGACTATCGCTACTTCCCTGACCCCGACCTCCTGCCGCTGGAGATCGACGCCGCCTGGGTGAAGGCGATTGAGGCGACCCTGCCCGAGCTGCCCGACGCCCTGCGCGCCCGTCTGCAAAGCCAGTACGGCCTGTCGCCTTACGACGCCCGCGTGCTGTCCGCCGATTATGAGCTGGCGGATTTCTTTGAGACCGTCGCCAAGGGGCGCGACGCCAAGCTGGCCGCCAACTGGACCTGTAATGAGCTGGTCGGGCATCTGGTGAAGGATGGCCTGGAGATTGGGGCCAGCCCCATCTCGCCGGCCGAAATCGCCGAGCTGGTGGAGTTGATCGAGGCCGGCGTCGTTTCTTCCAAGATCGCCAAGGTGGTGTTCGAGCACATGTGGGCGGGCGAAGGCTCGCCCAAGGCCATCGTGGAAAAGCACGGCTTGGTCCAGGTGACGGATACGGGCCTGATCGAGTCGGTCGTCGAAAAGCTGATCGCCGCCAACCCCGACAAGGCCGCCGCCGTCATCGCCAAGCCCCAGGCTGTCGGCTGGTTCGTCGGTCAGGTGATGAAAGAGACAGGCGGCAAGGCCAATCCGGCGGCGGTGAACGATATCCTTAAGGCCAAGCTCGGGCTGTGAGGGATCACGCTTATAGCCGTCCCTTTAAATATATATCCGTCATCCCAGGCCTTGCGCCTGGGACCCCAGACACCCCGCGGTTTGCAGGGCTACTGCTACCAGAGGCCGATACTTGAATTCGCCCGTGAGTCTGGGGCCTCGGGACAAGCCCGAGGATGACAGTCAGAGAAACAAAGCTGGAAAACGTGTCGTACATGCATCCACCCCTCGGCCGCGTCCTGATCATCGCCGGCTCCGATTCCTCAGGCGGGGCGGGAATACAGGCGGATTTGAAGACAGTGACGGCGCTGGGCGGCTATGGCGCCACGGCCATCACGGCCATAACGGTGCAGAACACGCTGGGCGTCAGCGAGGTTTTCCCCCTCTCGCCGGAGCTGATGGCGGCCCAGGCGCGGGCCG
>Ga0116226_10001793_pt1 | contig 18596 bp, 15 predicted proteins | sample S1TSphfallax_FD_89692 | JGI IMG/M metagenome (GOLD analysis project Ga0116226, IMG submission 89692) | Host-associated microbial communities from peat moss isolated from Minnesota, USA - S1T2_Fa - Sphagnum fallax MG | ecosystem: Host-associated > Plants > Peat moss > Unclassified | place: USA... | reverse complement strand
AATTGGATTATTTTATACCTAGAACATATCTAAGTTATAGAAGGTTTATTTTGTTCCCAGAGTTCATATCTTCTTGTGATAGAAGGTTTATTTTGTACCTTAGAGTTCATATTTAAGTTATAGAGAGGGTTTCCTTTGTATCTTATGGCATATTTAAGTTTTTTAAAAAATCTACTCCAAATTTGAAATTTGTAGGCTTCCAAAATTACCCTTGTGATTGGAATAAATTCAATGTTGAACGTATTGGCCATGCCAGAATTAATTACTATGCTGAAATTCTTTTCTTTGTCCTTAAAACAAATCTAAGTGACAAATAGTTCTAATCCAAATTTGAAGTGGCCTTTTGGTTGGGACAGTATGTCAAAACATGGTAACTATGACTACATAAGTGATTCGTGTTGTTGTCCTAAACCGCATGTACAATTGGCCATGACTACATGACTACTAGTCCATACACTCACATTCTATTTACCAGTAGTCACAAAGATGACATAGTTGTAAATGCCATTTGTGACTATGTCTTTCATGACTATAATCATATTTATCATAATCATGGAAAACATCTCCAATAGTCAAGATTTAATTTTAAAATATAGTTATATATTTTTTATTAATGTCTTACTACCACATGATAGCCTAAAATTAATTCAAGATTTTATTACCCATTTATGAATTGACATGTGATAATTTAAATAAGGAAATGATTTTTCCCCTATTCAATTGAATGATGCCACATGGCAAACATCTTTTAGTTAAATAAGGTAGCTAATTGGGACTTAGCCTAGGTGTTTAAGTGACTTAACCTACAAACCAAGCCTAGGGGGACTTGGTGAAGGGATATAGCTTAGGTTAAAAAGGACCTAGGGGCTAGGCTAACCACTTATTCCTAGGAGGCTAAGTAGTATATAAGATGAGAATAAGAGGACTACTTAAAAAGTAGTTCCAAATGGAGAACTATGTGTCAAAAGACAATAAAAATCAACACTTGCTTGTTTTTGTGTCATTACTAACAACCAAGGAGGTGTTTGAAAAGTTGTGGTTGGGCTTCCTTGTTGTTGATCATATGCATGAAAACATTGATGGAAGTTTTAACTAAATTTTGTTAAAACAATTGAAAGAACAAAATGACCATGTGTTGGTAGATTTGCTAACAGCTTTCATGGTTTTGCTATTCATCCCCCAACTCATACAAGAAATTCTTGATTTTAAATCTTGGGTTCTAGGCTATTTGAAAATTGATTTGGATGACCCTAAGGTATTAATTGGACATATAGATATGCATTAGTTTTTTATGCAATTTTTTTTGGGTGGTGACGCAATACAAGGTGTTGGCAATTAATTTGATGTGGAGTTCAAAAGATATTGGCCTTGCAATTCAATTATGGAAATCTAATAATCAAGGTTTAATTAAGCTACCAAATGGAATTCCAATAACCAAGTTGGGTTCTAGCATGGCAAATTGTTCATGTTCTTTACAACATAAATGAAAAGTACCCATCAAGTAGGCTTTGATATATTGAACTTAAGCATACAATTTAGTTCAATGATTATTATGAACAATTTCTTCAACTTTGTTAAAATTTTAAATGAAAACTCCATGTTTAAAATAGGTTTAAGTATATATTCATTGAAATTCAAGCAAAATTCACAATGTATTTTAAATAGGTTGTAAATAGATTAAATATTACATTTAATTTTCTTTGAATTAATGGGGTCCTAAAATATACTTGTGGCTTTTCATTTTTTTCACATTCTAATCAAAATAGGTTTGAAAAAAATATTTGTTAATCAATTTCAAACATACATCTTACTTATTTTTATTATATAGAAGTTCTAAAAACATATACTCAACTTACCATAAACCCAATGGACACATAGATGTTTTCAAAATGAAACATAGAAAGTTTTCGAATCTATTTTCTTGTGATTACATAGAAGACTATCATTATTTTTAATGGGATTTTATGTGGATGTATTTTCTGGTCTAATTTACCATAATTGGACCCAATTACCAAATGGAGTTCCAAAGCCTATTCCATTTTTTCCTATTTGGGGTAATGACACCTCAAAATCAATAGGTTTTTTTCTTTCATTAATAGTAATATTTCAAAGTATTTGGAGTTTTGGAAGCTAAACGTTATGAGAAATGAGATGTATACAAAGGCCATAGGTCCTCATATTGAATATAAGGAGGGTGTTTAGAATCACACTTCTCAAAACCACTTCCAAAGCAAAGTCCCATCTTGTTGCAAGGTTTTGAACCATTTAGCAATTGGAAGGTTAATCATGTGCAATTTTTTTTTCAACTCCACTTATCCTTCCTTGAGGATTGAAAAGATCCAATTATCCCTTCATATTGTGGGCCTAAGAGCATGAAACCATCTTTGAATATGTAGTAGCTTACACTACCTTTAGATATTTACATGAAAAAAACTTTATTCTTGTTCACCCATCAAATTTTGAAATGTACCCAATATGGATGAGAAGAGTGCATAGTGATGTTGTCAAGGATGGAAATGACAAGCATTATAGAATGGTGCATGTTCAATGGTAGGTGCCTTTCAAAAAAGGAGCACACAATGATGTAGACTTCTACCAAAATTGTTGGCAAGGAAGGTGGAAATGTAACTTAGTAGACCTAATGCAATGGGTGGACATTGATTCAATTGCATTTTCATTTCTTGTTAGGAAAAATACAACCATGAATAACACCATAACAATTAGTGATGTGCATGGTAGTCCGGCTAAAACAAACATTGATGTGGCTAATGTAGTAACCACATATAAGTTTGATCAACATGACAATTAAAATGATTTGTTATTTGATTAATTTCTTAATCTTGTGGATTCTAATGATTAAAAACTTTCAATTTCAAGTTATCTTGATGAATGTTGTTGGTGATATCAATAGATTTTGGTGGCCATTAGATAGTGAATTTATTATAAATTTACCACAATATTGATTTCAATTATCAAATTTTTAATATAATTAAAGTGTCAAAGTTTTTGAATTTTTTTTTTAAATAATGTAATTTGAGTAACATTCAATAGTTCAATTGTGTTTTTGGATTTTAAGATTTGAAAATATATTACTAAGTAGTTTATTATTGACAAATATATATTAATGATGATTTCTTGAAATTTTGAAAATGAGAACTTGTTGGCCACCTTATATATCTGTATTTTTCTCACTTATTACTTTGTATGTTTCACTTTCTCAAATGTAAATTATATATGTTATTATGCATCCATTCATGGTTGGGGTACCAGAAAAGGAATTTTTTTTAAAAAAGACTTTTTAAAGCTAATTTTTACAAATAACACTTACATGAAACAAATTTAATTGAAAAGAATTGAATAGTCCAATATAAAATAATTCATGTGTTTATGGTGATTTTTCACAATCATAAATAATTTTGTATGAGTATTTTAATTCAATGGCAGAAATGCAAGAAATCCGAAAACGAGTTTCAATAGACAACTAAACATGTTTTTCAACATGTTTATTTCCTTCACATGTGACCTACATCTAAAGTTAAACATTTTGAATCCATTGAACATAATTTTTTTATCAAATGGTTTATAAAATGAGTCATTATTTCACAATAATTGAATTTACTAACAATGAATACTTTAAATTTTTAATGCACATGCTATATTTTTTATAATTTTTTTTGATATTAGAGATTTATGCATATTCTATATTAATTATACATATATTTAAATATATATAACCCTAATTTTGAACTGATTAATTTATAATTTATACTTGACAACCAATATATTGCACCTTATTTTTTACTTACATATTTTTTACTTTTTTTGAGAAGTGTCCCCCCAAGGCTAGGTAATAGGTAGGATATATATTAAATAATATGTAGGTGGGTTAAATAATAAATATTTTATTGTGTTGATATGTGATAATGTTTTTGTGCACAAAACAAAAGACGTGATAATGTTAGATAATGTTGTAGTGTTTTGCTTTCATTATAATTTATGTCATATCTTTTGTTTACAATTTGGATTTTGTGAAGCATATAATTAGGTGAAAAAAATGACTACTCATGGTATGTAGTTGCACCAAGGTTAAAGTCCTTTTCAAAGATTGCATTTTCCACATGGCAATTTTCTATCGGTTTATATTGTATTTTTCACACAATTTTTTAAACTGAATATCAAATTTGAAGCCAAATATAGCATACATGATAAAAATTCAATTTTTTTTCCTCAAGCCTTACATTATAGTCAAATCTATAACTTTATTTTGAACCATGATTAAAAATTCAAAACTATAATAGTGTTAAAAGACATTCAAGTATTAAAATCTAAAAAGGCATATGTATTTCAATTTTTTGAATGTTTTGAACACCATGGATCCCTTCTTGTGGAATATATTAAAGTTCACAAAAAAATTGAAATGATTTGGTGAACATTTGATAAGGGAAAAATACTTTTGATACAAAAAACCCACATGTCCACATGCATTTCTTAAATGCTTTAAACATATAAAAGTACTCTTGAAACATGGTGAATTTTCATAAATTTTTTGTAGCTACAACTTTGAAAGTATAAAAAAAATTTAATTTATTATTATTATTATTATTTTGACATATATTGTTCCCACGGTGATTTTTCAAAATTTCAAAAAATAGTTTTTAAGGATTGTCCACACATTGTTTAGCTCCTTTTTTCCTACTTTCACCCCAATAAGGATGAATCACTCAAAAGGGCTTGTGACCATGAACAATTTTCTTTAAGGATTCTGCCTACCTATTTAGTTACTTAAGTTTATAATTTATACCGATTTACCTATTTTAAGCCTAACCTATTTTAGTCTAGGATTGTTGGATGGATTAAATTGCCACATGGATATATTTTAATCAATTATGAAACACTTTGTGTGATTACACTTTTTAATCGTAAATCTAGTCACAAATGACCATGCCATATCATCATATGCAACTACATTTCTTAGTTGTAAAACCTATCACAAATGACCATGTCACATAGGTTGGATGTTAGTTGGATGAAAAATTGATATTAATTGCACCTTGATGCAATTGTCATTTTGATTGAGTGCCCCATAAATTTTTTGCAATTAAAATTTGTGGCTTGTCCAAGGCAACTAGACACTGTAATAGTTGCATGTGGCATTTGCAGTTAAAAATTAATTGTAAAACTATTTGATAATATGAGAATTTGTTGTAATGATTGAAAAAAAAACATAATCATAATTTTTATGATTATGACCCTAGATGTATCTTACATTGCAAAGTCCATCTTCAATTGAATATTGATGTATTAGTGTAAAATTTTCAAATTTGAATAAATCAAAATAGAAGTTTCAATTTTTCATCTCAATTTTACTAAATTTTCCAAATGCATTTGAGTTGTAGACAACAAGCCTTAACTAAGTGATTAAAAAAAACCATTGTGACTTCCATAAAAATCCATTATACTAACATTTGATACCTTTCCATATGAGATTGTGAGTAGATGTTCAATCAAGCCATGGTGGAGGTTTGTACTTGAAATCTGAAGCTGTGTTTTGTGCACCTATTTTCCATGACATGTTGCTAGATAACATTGTGCCAACATAGGCTTGCTGCCAACTTTTCTACAGGTCACCAGTATCCATAGCCAGCATGCATTAGAGATGGAGCTTTAGTAGCCAGCTTGTATATATAGAATAAAATGTTACACATATTGCCGGGATGAATTTTGTATTGTTTTCCTCAATTGCCCAAGGCCATTCTGAACATAATGGCAATAACCAGAATATTTTTGAAACAGTTTTCAGTATTCATCAAATGTGTTCCTTTCATTCAAATGTATTGCCACCTACACCACAACCCAAAAAAGCCAAAAAAAACTTGGTTGATGTGAATGAAGAACAAATAGAGATTAAAGGGGCAAGCCCTTTGGTGGGGCATTCCCAAAATAAGAAGCCATTGTAGCCAAGTCCAGCCCCACATTTCAGGAATGCTCCCCACCCTTGGGTTTACTTGAGACGGAGGTCATCTGGAACCTAAACCAAAGTAGATCACATGGCATATTCCTTACAAGTGGGCAGGACCTTTCACCTATACAGAAGTGTAAGATTCCTCCCATCTTGGAGTAGGTGCAATATTCCTCCTATTATCTTGAGGGATATCAATGCCATTTGGAAATTTTTGGAAGTGCTTTATGTGTATGGTAAAATCCTTTGAGCAGGACATTTAGGCCTTGGACTCCAAAAGATGGGACCTATCAAATGTAGGGTGCCAAATTTCATCTTTTTGAAACGAAATGCACTGGAAGTACAATGAGTAGCACCGCAAATTCCAGTGCCAACACCATCAACGTAGAAAATCACTTCTAATTTAACTGATGACTTTGCAGTAAACAAATGTTAATTGCATGAGGACATCTATGTCATCTTTCCAGCAAGAACTAGTGGTGCCTGGACCATTTTGCGAATGCTCCAAGGGTGACCGGCTTCAAGAGATGTGACTTAAAAAATAAATCAATTGCCAAAGAATCTTGTTGATGATTCAATTGTGAACTTAAGACTCATTGGGTCCATTCACAATTAAAGTATAAAAAATAATCTTTAATTTAAAAATATTTTTTGATTTTTGTGTTTTTTTTTGGGGGCATAATTATAATCATAATGAATTGTCATTTGCCAATAGATAAATGATGTTATATTAAAGTAATAAAAATTAATAAAAATTAGACATTATATGTGTAGATATATATTTTTCGACTTTTAAAACTTAATTATATTAAATGTACAAATTACACCTCTCACAAAAAAAAAATTCAAAATTTTTACTAAATAATGCAATTCATGTCAAATGAAATTATGAGTAAATAACGTTTACATATATGGTTGACTATGTTCAATGAATTTAATTACATAATAAACCAACAGCCTCACAATTTGAGCAGCGTAAGGTGTGTGCTCACAAAACAAAACAAACACCAGAATATTCAGACTGATCTGGTCTTGAATACCATTATTTCTACCATGTTAAATATCTGTCCACAAATAATATACATGCCCAAAGGAGGTTTCACCCACCTCGAGGATAATGAGGTTGCATTTTATAGGAACCAGTGACTAGTACGTAAGTTTGGATAAGTGTAGCGACAAGTAAAATGATGGCTGAGATGACACTTATCAGTAACCACGGTTTGGAACAAAATGTATCGTAAAATTCAAATCTCATCTTATTTAGTGCGGATGCACAATGTCTGTTGATGGGATCCACTATGTCCACTCTATACTGATTTGAATATGGAGGGTACCATATTCCAATTTGCAACCTTTCCCACATTTGGAAAATGCTCTGTTGGGTGCCAAGGTGGGTCCGAATGACGTCGCAATCGACGAGATACGACACGTCTTCAGGGGTCTTGATCAGCTGTGACAGGAGTAGTACGTAATCCATAAATGGAAATGGAGGCGAAGTACTCCAATATTCGTACGCCGCCATATTGAAAATATAGGATTCTATATCACAGACTTGTGACATGATTGGGAGATATAAGCAGCTATCTTTAAACGCCACTTCATTCACCATTCCAGGGATCCCTTTAATTTGAAGGCCGGCTTTCTTCAAGTCGGTTGCAGACTGTATTACTTCAAAATAGGAGAAGGCCTCTTCAGTTGCAGTCTCTGTGCTGAATCGAAAAATCGTGGCAATAACGCTGGCAAGTTTCTTCGAACATGTTGCAAAAAATTGTTTTGCACGCCCGAACGTTGTAGTGACGGCGATGGGCGGCGTCCCAACGGTTAAATGCGATTCAGACTGCTGGTGGACATCTGGTGCAAAAAGCTCCGTATCCGCTTTATCAGGTGTAGTCGACTGCATACAAGTAGTGATTACTTTGTGAACACAGGCAAAGACGTGTGCACAATTTTCTAACTCGCCTACTTCATAATTGACATCAATTAAGTTCCAAACTAATTCTCTTTTTTTATGGAAAGGCTCTGCAAAGAACATCGTGCACATGACAATTGTTACACTCTTCAAAATCCTATCCAACAACTTTTTGGTCACATTGCAGTCCGGATTTCCCAGTTCTCGTAGACGAAGAGGTCTGCTTTCTTCCGGCAGTAATCCATAACATTTGCTAATGGCCTTCTTCATCAAAGCCATTATGGCCTTCTTCATCAAAGCCATTGGAATTTGATTTTCGCACAAGTAAAGGTCGTCCAAAAACCGACAGTACGCCACTCCATATTTCACCAAGGCGGCAATGTTGAAACCTCCAGGAACCAGCCACCCCATGAACAAATCACGCTCAGACCGAGGCATTCTCCTTGATGAACTTAGTACTAAAACTAATGTCAGAGCATCCAAGGTTAATAGGTACTGCGATTCCTTTGGGCTGAGTTCAGGTACACTAGAGTATATACCGTATGATTTCAGCATCATATCTGCAGGATTATCCACAACGTCAGCACAAAATTCATCCCATGCATCATCTGAATTGAGCTTGCATGCTGCAGCTAAGCTTATTTTCAAAACTTCTGATTCACTGCTGGATGCCTGAGGGTCACGGTTGTGGAGGCCGAATTGCCATTGTTGTGGAGTGTAACATGCAACAGGTTTACGCAGGGGGGCTGCCAATTTTTTAATAGGAACATCACCCCCTGCATTTTGACCAGAGCGTGCCTTAAGTCCTGATCGGATTTTACGGATCCACGCAGATTCTTGCCCGTCAGACTCCGAATTGGATTTCTGCTCTTCAGTGTCAGAGTTTTCCGCTTTAACGTCAGAGTTTTTCATTTCAACGACAAAGTTGGTGTCAGCCATGGTGTGGTGTCTTCGAAGCTAACTGTATCAACAGTATTCAAAGCCTTGACTCTGTAACAACATGACAGAAAAAGAAAATTTCGGTCATTTCGATTATTTTACAAAACCTGTTGCACAAACCTACTTCCTGACCATGTTTCAAAGCAATCTCCATAGTGAAAGCAAGGCTTGATCACAGTCGTGAAGATTCGTGACAACTAACTGGATGTTCAGAAATTGATGGATAAATGGCATCACGGCTAACTTTTGAGATGGTTTGAGAGGAAGAAGTAATTACACAAAACAACTTAATTGAGATATGAATATTTCTCAAGTTGTGCATAAAGTGGGAATACGTTCTCTCATGAAAAGCGCATCTATACACGAATCCATAAATGAAACGCACCACTTCAAAATATAGAGATAGATCGGAGTAGAGCTGAGAGTTGGCTGATCGGGCGGGGCGATTGGTCTCTAGGCAGGAACGCAAAGTGCTGTAGGCATTACAGCAAACAAGTTGGATAGATTACTCCTGCAACTACTGGTTCTGCAAGCGGCGTGGACACTCCAAGAAAGCGCAAGCTGTAGGAATGAACGTGGCACAGCAGGCAAGTTGGAGAGAGTACTCCTGCGACTACTAGTGCTGAAAGCTGCAAGGGGCGTGGACACTCCAAGAAAGCGGAAGCGTCTAGTAAGTTGTGAAAGAGCTGTAAAACAGGTGAGGAGAGGTTCAGTCGTTGCAATTAGCCAACAACAAAAACGGGTCCGTTTGTATGAAATCCATTCCGGGAGCGGCTGTAAGCTAAACTCTAAGCAGGCACACTACAACCTGCACACAGCAAACCTCGCGCAAACTGAGGGAATATTGCAAACAAGAGGGAAGAATGGAGCGAAAACAGAGCACCAAGAGATTAACATTGTGAAGAGGGAGATGACAGAGCCAGGCCTCATATTGTTTCAAACGGTAATATAGAACATCTCATTACAACACACATGGTGACCTACAAAAGAAACTTTCACAAGCCTATCCCATGCTGATTTGCGCTCACATATTTCAACTATGAATTTTCTTGTCTTACGTTAAAAGTTCCAGCCATGAGCAGGAACTTGGAAGCATCTATTCAGATTAAAATTGTAAGCAATTCTTTGGTGATGTGAACGTCCACATAAAGGGCAACAAAGGCGATGTGACCTTAAATGCAGTAAACAAGTTGCACGCGTACCAACTTAGATGGAGCAATCCACTGTATACAGATTTTGTACTCTGTAGTTGAGACTGTCTTTACACGAAATATCTGCAATAATACATACCGACAATTAGTCGATGCTGTAAAAGCGATAAACAATCTGAGCATCAATTTCATACTGGAAAAGAAACAGCGAAATCCAGAACCTATTGAGACATTGAGTTAAACGGAGCTGCATGCGAGTATACCGTCAACACTAGATGGCTCTGAGTACAAGAGAGTGCTGGCTGGTCGTCGGCAGCGGTGGGACGTATGAATATTAGATGGAGACCAAGGAGAAAGGCAATCCCACGGGATGCAATTACGGCAGCTGCAGTTGTGCGTAAAGGAAAGCCGGGTGGGGAGGGGTGCCTAATGGGGAAAAGAACCAAAACAAATTGCAAGAATGGGGATGAAACAGAGATGTGTTTGAGAGAAAGGAAAGACAGGGAGAGACGTGCAGCGTGCTAGAAACGGAACCTGGGATATAATGAGAAAGAAGAAAGAAAGCGAAACAGAGGAGCCTGTGAGGAGGCTGGGGACGAGCAACGGAACCTGGAATATAATGAGAGAAGAAAGAAAGCGAAACAGAGGAGCCTGTGAGGAGGCTGGCGACGAGCAGAGAAAACAGACGAGAGAGTTTAGGAAACGCAATTGAGTTTGAGCGGTGAAGGTTCAGGAGAACGTCGGGCTATATACGGATCTCGGAGCAGGTGTATGGACTGTAGGGGACGTAATTGCGGAATACCATCGATAGGGACAGATTCTGCGAACTCGGCCAATCATGTCCTCTGGTCTGCATAGAAACTGACCATTCTGGCGGGAACGGTTGAATGAATGGACAGTCATTGATTCTTTAAGTCTTTCTAATATGACCAGGTTCACTGCCCTTGCAAGTTGCGGGAGAACAATAGCCATGACAGCTGCTGTCCCTCTCCCAATAGCCAGGACACCCTTCCATAATACCCATGGAGCTTTTTTTTTAATTTTAATTTTCACCACATAGCAGGTGAAGTGAAGGCCAGTGAAACCAAGGGCCCTAAACAGCAGTGGTTTTCACTACCATGGATGGTGTTTGGGGGGGAGGGGGGGAGAGGAAGTCGGTAAAAAAAAGGTCCCATGGGTGGGTATTGCAGACGGGTGCCTTGGCTATTAGTGCAGGAACAGCAACTGCCATGGCTATTGTGGCCAGCGCATTTGGTCATGATCACCCAAACCATGTTTGTCGAGCTTGCCTTCCCACCTTGTTTTAGGGATCCTGGGTACCCTGTGTGTACATTTTTCCTGTTCTGCGCTCCTGTTTCCACTGAGCATTGATATGAGGAAGACCAAAGAGCTGTCGAGTAATGAGGATCTATTCAGACTCCAGAGATAATACCATTTCTCACCAGGTTAGCACAGTTTTGGACCATAAAGTGTTCATGGTTTCGGCAAAGTACACATACACAAAAAGAGAGGGGCATTATATTCTAGTGATGAGAAAATTTGAGGAACTAATATTTGGGAGATTGTATGGTTGTCCCTGGACAATTGATTTTGCATAATCCTTAATATAAGTTGTCCCTGGACAATTTCAGAGACAACTCCCTCACCACTGGTGGTGGCAGTGGCACAGCAGTGAGAAAGGTGTTTGGTGAAGATAATCAGAGGTTGCCTTTGTGGCTACCACTCAAGAGAAAAGACAGTGAGATATTTTGCTTAATTTGTAGGATTTTGATGCAACACTCTCTGGAAATCCACAAATCTAGTCTTGCCTTCTTTTTGTCCTCATTTCACCTTTGCTAGAGCTTCCTAGACTTTTGTGATGAGACATCTAAAAAATCTCTTATTTGATGTTGATAATAACTTTTTTAATGTGAACCCTCCACTTTATCATTTTTCTTTCTTAAGTGACTGCCAGTTCTATGTGCGTTAAGAATACTGCAAAAGCCAACAGACCAATGAAGTTTCACCAGCAAAGTCCTCCATGTCATTTCCTACAGCTTCCTTAGTGTGGTTTGGCCCTTAGTGGAGGTAGCCTTCAAAGGCCGAAATGCAAGCTTGTCAATTAGAGCACCATGTGGCATGTATTTTGTTGTCAAAAGACATAATTGAATTTTTCATATTTGTGACAGCTTGCATATGTTGTATGAATTCATGCATCTGAGACAATTTTTAACCATCTCTTTATCTACTGTTCCCACCTCCAAGTGGTATGAAACAATGGTGGAATTATCAAGTCTATGACTCTAACAATATCTATGCATTAACAATCGCTCATGTATAATCTGCCTAAGCTATACTTACAAAGCTTCTTTTTTTGGTGAAAATAAGAGAACTTAACGGATGATTATTTCATACATAAGATGTTCAACAAATCTTTTCTCTCTCTTGATCATCTTCTTGCATCTAAAGGTCACACTCATAGATAGGTATTCACCTTACTAATGGCCTCGGATCCCTTTGCTACAATGCAAGAAAAGAGCCTTTTCCATGCCATACCAGTCATGAACAGTTTTTTAAATTCTGACAAATTAAGGCAAAATTTGGCTCTTTACTGGGGAGGTGCAACCACCAACAGAAGTTTCTAACGCTATTTCGTCAGACATTGCTCTAAAATGAGGTTTAAGGTGTCAGGTTGCATCCAGTGACAAAGGGGTTTTTGCCAGGTTTTTATTGTTTAGGGCAGTTTTTTTTAGTGTTTTGACAATTTCCTCAAATATTTAGCTTAAATCTTTGTGGGATCATCACCACTCATGCTAAATCTTGGGTGGGATGATTGTCACCAGTGCCACATCACAAAAATGAAAAAAAAAAAACACTGGTGTTAACATGAAATTTTGAATTTTCTTATGTGTGATTTGAGATTGATGATCATTATGTTGCATTTTAATTGACAATCCTATGTGTTGCAACTTGGAATGCTTATTATGCTTTCAAATTGATGATCATGATATTGCATCTTAACTGATGATCATCCCCATGACTTTCCATACACCGATTACACTCCATATTTGACTATCCTTCTGTATTCAGGATAGCCTTGCTTTTCCTGCAAAAGACATGTGATAAAATAGCAATAAAGGCTCCATCTTTCTGGGTTGACACTTTAGCATCGCATAAAAGAGTACAGAAAGTTTCAATAGGATGTGTGTCAAGGTTCCATTATTACATCATGTGAAAGAGTTCAAAAAACTCTAACAAGATAGGAATAGGTTGACTCCTGAGGTTCGATTCCCCTTCCTCAGTTAGACTCATTTTTGGGATAAACTGCATGCCCAACACTTTGCCCAAAAAACAGATACAAATTTTGCAATTTAGGCAGTGAAACTTATCATAAAACATGATGACAAGGAAATCAATTGAACAAAATTTTCATGAACAGCTATGCCATCAACCAAAATTTCAAGAGATAAGAAATTTTTAGAAATTACTATTCTTGTTGAAAAATACCATTGAAAAAGCAAACTGCAACCTTTGCCATGTGGTTCTCCTCATACATATTACAGATTTATCATTCTGTTGATTATCGTTGTTGTTTTTGATTTTGACAGGTTTGTAAAGGCCACAACAAATTGCAAGACTTTGGGTGAGGGAATTGATATTTACAGGTTAACAATTGAAAGATGTCAACAACAAGCTTGTGATTTAATGTACACATACAAGTTGGAATTGACTTTTAAATAAGGTTTTTTGAAATGCACCCAATGAATACAAATGGAATGGATTTTGAACTGAATAAAACTCCAGTAAATTACTGCTCCAAATTACCTCCACTGGTGATAACCCAAACATGTACCCCTCAACTTCATGATTCTAAAAGTTGCCAGTTCATAGAAAATTTCTATGGGGACAATGACCTTAATTTTGTGAGCATTTTTGCCACTGCTTCCTCCACAATGACCATTGATGGAAGTCTATAACTCAGGTGTATTGAGGGTATCTTCAATAACAAAAAATTGGGTTCACTGTTCACATACGGTCACCCCCAGTCCCTACTTATTGTGCACAAAAGAAATGTCATGGGATCTGAGTTGCCTGCAATTGAACCAGCACCAGCCATTTTTTATAAAGCAAAATTTTGTCAAAAAGAGAATTCAAAATTCAACATCAAAAAATTAAGTGCTATTGAAGGTTTTGAACCACCACAAGTGAGGGAAAAAAGTAGTAAAAACTGCCTGATTTTTATTTATTTTTAGTGTGTAGCCAAAAATATAGATATCTGGTTTTTAGACAGATTTGCCTAAATCTTCCTAATGATGATATTAAAAAATTCTACATCTTCTCCTATGGATGATTGCCACTTCAGCTACAAATGAAAATCCTTAAAAGAACACTGACCAGCACCTATACCAACGTATACATTGTTACTTTCACCTTTTCAAGTGAGGCCTCCATTACAACAGCTCCACTGGTGCACCCTACTTTCCCTGGCCTAACTCCCAGAAAAATACGGAATGTTTCAATAATAATATGGACTAGAGACTGGACACCTTGAAGGGTCATCAAGCATTTACCAATTTTTCACAAAATCTGTAATTTTTCACAGAACTTACAGACATTGGCTTTCAGAGCTTAGACCACCCTCAAAGCTCTCAAAATGAGTACTTATATCTCAGCCCTAAACATGTTTATGTTAACAAATTCAAAGTAAGTGTATATAAGGATGCAGGGGAAGGAAGGGTGCAGGGTGCAAGAGGTGTACATGTCAACAATGGTGCTGCAAAGCTGCCAAACCTTACTCCACACTTCTGTAATGATGAAGACAGAGAGAGTCCTGTGTTTGAGGCCCCTTCCTAAACTGGAGTTCCAAGCATCATCATAAAGTGGCCAGATTTCCCAATATCGATGTTTCACTTTCTATAATGTACCCCAATACAGCAATTTCAGACCCGTTATAAACCCATTACGTTTGGGTATAGAAAGCAATATGAATTAAGATGCCCTTCCCACCAAAATGCAAAGCATTGTCTAGTACATTTGTCAAGTATCAATTTAAGGGGGTATTGAAAAGAAATTTTGCTGATTCCTTAGTGGCTATGACTTTGCATAGCATATCAAATTTGTTTGACTAAACAAAAGGGAAAAATTGAACCCAGCAATTGAAAGGAAAAACCAGAAAGGATTGAAAGCATACAATGAATCTTTGATGTATACAGAGTTTCAAAGTTGCACAGGAGGGAAGAAAAAAAGCAGCAGGCCAAGAAGCAGGCCTCTGGGGTGCATGCTCCATCCACTCCAGGTCCCAAGAGTGACCAAGTAGGTTTGGTTATCTTACTCCTTTTGTGAGAACGGGACAAAGTTAAGGTTAATTTATTTCCCCTACCACCTCAATGTGCATCATATTTTAGAGAAGGGAGATACCAGTCTAATAAAATATATATTTCATGATTAAATAAGGAAGGGGTGGGCACACATTTACAAGTAATGTACAATGAGAGATAAAACAACTAAATTATAAATTTCACATTCGAAGCACCATCAAATGTTGTAGCTTACAATAAAGTTGTCTATAGATGATATTACCTAAGTAAAAACAACTCTACAGGAAAAAAAAAAGTATTAGGGTACATAGGCTGATGAGCAAACACTTATGAACTCAAAGGAGGTTGAATCCTCATACATTGTTGCTCTGCTTCTGAAACTGAAAGAACATTTGTAACCCTCCACCTAACGCTTTCAACACCAAAAATAATGCTCAATTTGGTAAAGGAATGGGGACAATACTATGGAGTGTTTGGTATAATTGGGTTGAGTGTTCAGTGATGAGTGAATTGAAACAGAATAGGATTTCAAGCTTAAAATCTCTTATCATTGCAAGGCCTATGGAATATTAAGAAGTTTTGTAAAGCCTTAGTTGGCGCACCCAACAGGTTTTGAATCACTCCAAATGAACTAAAAATGAGGAAGTCTAGGGCTAGAACAAGAGAGGGATCCAAAGCTATTTCTTTTTTGAAGCAAACTATCATTCATCTTCATCGTCTGTTTTTTGCATTGCTCCTTTATTTCTGATGCTCAAAGAACATTTGTAGCGCTTCAGTTTGAGTGTCCAATAACACAAAAATCGCTCAATTTGGTTAAGGAATGAGGAAATATTTTAAAAATTTTGATGAGCGGTTTTATCCTAAATTGCTTTTCTCACTTAAATTGGCCCTCACTGTTTTTTTGAGGATGAACATTTGTATGGCCTATCTTTTGAGGGTTCAAAACGATCTAATTGTGTCTTTCAACAGGTTATAACTTTACTTTTTTCACTCAAATTTGACATCTCAGAGGTAAAGAGTTGTGCAGAGATGAACCCTGCAGAGTACTTAATTGCCCCATACCCTGCACACTGTCCACAGGGTAGGGACTGGTGTGCAGTACCTGTGCAGGGTCACTTAAGTGGGGCGACCGACATGCCACAAAGGAGGGGCTGGTGCGCACCGTTTAGTACTGAGGCCCAGGCAAAGGGCCTACCTGAAGGAAGTAAGGACTGTCAGTCCATTCAAGACCATCAATTTCACATATTTCCCTGGATAGCACCACCCGTCTGAGAGAAAGAAATCAAACATGTTCTACACCCATGGACAAGAAACAGATTATTTAAGTCCATGTAGGCCAGATTAGTTTAGGAATTTGGAAAATGTGTTTGAAATTGCTTAACGTGGTAGACATTTCAAAACATTTCCAATGTCCCATATGCACGCAGCAATCCAAAAAGGTCAAATTTCAAAAACTTAAGGTAAGTGTGTCCGTGACTGAACACTTAGTGGCTCTGAGGAGGTCAAATCCCATACACACCTCCTTTGCTTCTGTAACTTAAAGCACATTTGTAGCCCTTCACCTGGCAATTCTAATGTTGCCAAAATTGTGTGAATTAATCAAGGAATAAGCAAGAGATGCCATCTGGAAGTGAAGGGGTCAATGTATTGGAAAAAGAACAAACCATACACTTTGTGACCTTGGAGCCAACAATTTGCACCATAAAAACAAACATCTTCTGTCCTACAAACAGACTATCTACAATTGAACACTGCACAATGCCTACCATGTTTAGAAGGATGTACAGCTTAACTAGGTAGGGTAGATGGGTGTAATAGGTTCATATCACATTGGTCACCATGAGGTGGCCAAACATGTGACTAAAAGGGAGTTTAATGGGGTTCATTTGGATTTCAAAGAAAGCAAAGAATGATTCATGTGGTAGGCAACATACATCATAGTTGCATACATGATTGTATAGGGGGTGAAAAGGTTGATGTGACAAAATTTGTAATTGTAAATTGATCCAATATATTTATAAAATCACAACTAGTTGTAGGTAATCACAAATTGATTGGTTGCAACCAAAAAGAAACTTCTAATGTGATTCAATAGATTGTTAGTCATCATTTATGTTATGTCAAAAAAAAGTTTTAAGTTGAATGATTTCATCTTTGGATTTTGAACTTGCAGTGCAAACCCATTTATGTTTGGTTAATTTTGTTAATACAAGGGTTTTTTTTTGGGGTGTTGTTTGTTGTGCTTGCAATTTTAGCATAGTGCTTGAATGTTTTAAATTCAAATTAACCAAGATGGAAACTCCACAATTACATACCATGAGTTGGCTTTCACATTTAACTTTAAGGGCATGCTTTTATGTGTTATATATTAAGGAAGGCTTTTCTTGTAAAGCAATATGTCTGGGGAATCAACCGTGCATCCTAAAGTCCAATGGTTAATGCTTTGATAGCAGGGCTTCCTTAACATAACAACCTAGAAGCTCTTTAGCTTTAGGGCTGAGTGCACTAAAATGAACAATTAAACTTTTGTCCTCTGAAAATAAACACCTCCACTCTAAAGAAAATTACCATTATTTGTTAGTTTTTTTTTAAAGAAAATCCTTGGTCTAGGTTTCAACAGCTAGATATGTTTGGTAGGTTCTCCAAGTGTAGGTTGGAATTAAAATTTTCAAATTTGTAAATCAAGTGCTTTTGATCTTGACACTTTTTTTCAAATTGATAAAACTTTGAGCCCATTTTGAAAACCAAAGTTTAGTTTCATGTATACACTACACAATCCCCAATATTGGAGACTGTGTAAGTATGAAGTCTAACCTAAAAAACTAACAAAACTTCAGGATTGTACATGTAATGAGTCTTACATTGAATTAAAACTAATCATGTTTGACTATAAAGTTTAGTTGAATTGTCAACTTTTGAAAAGAAGTTCAACTTGCTTACTTAAAGAATTCGAAATTAGGTCCAACATTTGCTTTTCACAATTTTGATTCCAACAAATAGCTTCACCACAAAAGGCTCCAGCTTGAAATAATATTTTTCATTAAATCAAGTTAATGGGTTTAGAGTTCCTTAGCTTTCCAAGGAGAGACCAAACAAAAAGAAAAAGCATTTTTTACAAAATTGCACCAAATTGACCTTAAACATGAATTGCATCCAATTTAAAGACTTTTTTGTGCCTTTCAAAAACACTAAGCTTATTTCCCTAATAATTTATCATATTTTAAAAGGCCTTGGTCCATCTCCTCATTAGAAACAGCCAAACCTCCCTCTTCACCATGCCACCTAATGGAAAGGGGAAAAAAATCTTCAACTCTACCTAAAACATACCTCCCAACCCCCTT
>Ga0116226_10001792_pt1 | contig 18597 bp, 17 predicted proteins | sample S1TSphfallax_FD_89692 | JGI IMG/M metagenome (GOLD analysis project Ga0116226, IMG submission 89692) | Host-associated microbial communities from peat moss isolated from Minnesota, USA - S1T2_Fa - Sphagnum fallax MG | ecosystem: Host-associated > Plants > Peat moss > Unclassified | place: USA... | reverse complement strand
CCTGCTCCGGTGTTGCTGATGTTGGGATCGGCTTCGTTGACAAACACCTCAGTCGCCGAAACAGCCGCCCAGCGTCCGTTCGCAGTGGTGCTGGTGGAGTAGCTGGTGACGTTTTCCAGGCCGTTCAACAAAAAGGGGGTGAGCAGAGGCCACAGGTAATAGACGCGCATCAGCACGACGCTGCCGGCCGAGCCGGAGTAATAGCAAAGATTGGACGTGCTGAAGGTCGTTCCGGAAATGGGGCTCGGCAGGGTGATGCCGGAAAAAGAGCTGAAGGGGCGGATGTCCACCTGAATTTGAGCATTACAGATCGAGCTGGGGACCAGCATGATGTCCTGGCAAAGGTCCTGCTTGAACAGGGTCGAATCCGGTGCGCTGGCCGCCGTGGAGGTCGACGTAATGCCCGGCGCCGTCATGCTGCCGACGCGGATCTTCCGGGCCATGGCCGACGCTGCATCCTCCAGGCTGATGCTGATCAACAGCACCAGGGCCAGCTCCATGACGGCGAAAATCATGGTGAACAAGGGAAGGGCGATCATGGCGAATTCCAGCGCCGCTGCGCCGCGATTTTCGCGCGCAAACGACCGCCAGCGGCCGACTAGCCCGCCACGAGGAGTCTGTGACGTTATGGTCTTAGATTCAGCCACGCCTTGAGATCCTTAACGGACGTCAGTCTATCAGGGCGTGACTAAGCAAGTGTTTATGGCATGCCGCCTGTTGCGCTTTTTACCGCGCCGCCGCTTATGACGCCCGGATTCGACCCGCCAATGCTCGCCAGCGGCGTTTTATCTCCATCTGCCGCTTCAACGCAGCCGAAGCTGCAGTTGACCGTGGAGCGGGTCGCGCCGCGATAGACGGTGACATTGGCGCCGGAGGCGGCGACGGTGATTTCGCCGGAGAACAAAGCCCGGCCGGCCTTATCCAGCACCACCACATTGGTTGTGCCGGCCGTGCGGCCCATAATATAGACGGTGTGACTGTCGACGACGGTGACAGATATAATGTCGGCATTGCCCACGATCACCGACGCCGCCGAGCCGGGCACATCCAGCCGCTGGGCGTGATTGATCGGCACCAGCATGGCGAAGGCGGCGGACGGCGCGGCGGCCGCAAGGGCCAGCGCCAGGAGGGACTTTAGTATTCTGCGCATGAAACATCTCGCGACGTTTTTCGGGACCGGAGATGAGCTTGCGCCGAGAATGGTCAACAAACCCTCAAGACGGAGCTAAAGCCTCAGTACGCCAATGAGTCCCGTATTGGCACATTGAGAGCTTTATAAAATGGTAATTATGCATAGAAGATTTGCTTTATATTAAATTAAATAAATAAATGTAAAGGATAAATACCGAAAAATCCTCTGTATGCTTTCATCTAACATTAACGCCGCTCCGCCATATTCACGCTGTGTTTTGGGTCAAGCGAGCTGGTCATCTGCTCGGGGCCCGCGCCGCTTGACAGCTAGGAGATCCGCAATGACCAAGTTTGTTTCTCGTTTTCTAAAGGACGAATCCGGCGCCACGGCCATCGAGTACGGCCTGATCGCTGCCCTGATCGCCGTCGTGATCATCAGCGCCGTGACCTCGGTCGGCACGAACCTGAAGACCACCTTCAACAACATCGCCAACAACGTTTCGCACTAAGTCGTGATCTGGTCCTGCGGAAGCGGCGCTCATGTCGGGCCCGCAGGACTAGAGCGCCGCCGCCATGAGTCTACTCAGACAGTTCTGGCTTGATCAGCGCGGCGCCACGGCCATTGAATACGGTCTGATCGCGGCCTTGATCGCTGTTGCCATTATCGGGGCCATGACGACCATGTTCAATCACGTCTGGGGCACGTTTAATAACATCTCCAACGCGGTCTGATCGGGCCCGTCGGAACGTCAAACTTAGATTGAAGGCGGCGTTGCGTCGCGCAGATCCGTTCGCCAACCTTTTCTTCAGGCCTCTGCGTCCACACTAGGCGTGTCGTCGATGAGAGGCTGTGATGCTCGTCCTTGTTCACACCGTGGTTCCGTTCATCTTCCCCCTGCTTGTCCTCATCGCGGCGCTGCAGGATGTGACCAGCTATACCATTTCCAATCGCCTCTCCATCGGACTGGCGCTCGCCTTCATTCCGTCAGCCCTGATCATGGGCATGGCCCCGGGTCAGATCGGCCTATGCCTTCTGGTCGGCGCAGCGGCGCTGGCGGCCGGGGTCGCCATGTTCGCCATGGGTTGGATCGGCGGGGGGGACGCCAAGCTGTTCGCCGCCTCCGCCCTATGGCTCGGCTGGCCGGCGGTGACGCCGTTTCTGGCCTGGACGAGCCTCGCCGGGGGCGGGCTGGCCGTCGTCCTTCTCCTGGCGCGCCAGGCGCCCATCCCCGCCTTCAACCGGACGCCCGCCTGGGTGGCGCGTCTTCTGGAGCCCAAGGGAGATGTCCCCTACGGCGTGGCCATCGCGGTCGGCGCCCTGATCGCCTTTCCCGCCAGTTCCTTCCTGCGCCCGCTGGGCGGCCATTAAATCTTAAAGCGGCAGGCGCGGGCTTAGGCCCCCGTTAACTACCCCTAACGCAAAGTCGTCCTGCGTTAACGCGCCGCTTGTTAGGGCTGCGTGCGCGCGGCCGCGGGATGCCTTGCTGATGAACCCAGTTCGAATGATTGTCCTCGGAGTCGCCCTGATCGCCGGCATGGCCTGCGTGGCCATCCTGGCGCGTGGCATGGCGTCGAGCCATGATCGCTCGGCCCCAGCCCCCCCGCCGCCGCATCCTACGGTTCAAGTTCTGGTCGCCAAGCATGAGCTGAATGTCGGCGATCGGCTTTCCGTAGACGACATAAGCTGGCAGGCTTGGCCGGCGGAGGCGATGAATCCCGCCTACATCACCGACGGGGCGGGCAAGTCCATGCCGCCGGGTCAGAATCTTTCCGGCGCCGCCTCCAAAGTGGCCAGCGTCGCCAAGGCCGCCATCACCGATCCGAGCCAGGGGCCGGCCTCCGTGGTGTTCGGCGCCCTGGTGCGCGAGCGCATTCAGCCGGGCGAGCCCATCCTTCAAAGCAAGCTGGTCCATGCCGGTTCGGCCGGGGTGATGGCGGTGACGCTCGATCCCGGCATGCGCGCTATGGCCCTGCCGCTCTCGGCCGAAAGCGCCGCCGGCGGCTTTATCCTGCCGGGCGACCATGTTGACGTGGTGCTGAGCCGCCAGTTGGACGCTGTCGCCCCTGCCGCCGGCGGGTCTCCAACCCCCAGCAAGGTGTTCAGCGCCCGCACCGTCCTCAACAACGTCCGCGTCCTGGCCATCGACCAGAACAATTCCAGCCCCCAAAAGGGCGCCGCCGAGGTCGGGGCCACGGCGACGGTGGAGGTCACGCCGGCCCAGGCGGAGGACCTGGTCGTCGCTAAAGCGGCCGGTTCATTGACCTTCGTGCTGCGCTCCTATGCGGACGCCGCGGGTCCGGCCACGCGGGGCGACGCCGCCGGCAATGGACGCGACTCGAACGCCAATGTGGTCCGCATCTTCACGCCCAACGCTTCAAGCTCGGTGATGGTGAGCCGATGAACACATTCTTCACCCGCACGGCCTTCGCCCACCTGGCGGCCCTGGCGCTCGCCTGCATCTGTGTGATGGTGGGCCAGGCCCGCGCCGAAGGATCGACGCAACCGATGTCGTCCTACCGCGCCTCGCCTGTCGCCTTGGGCGAGCCGACCGGGCGGACTGTTGCGGTCGATGTAGGCGGCGCTCTGGGTGCGACCCGGACGCTGGCCCTGCCGCGCGGCAAGTCCGCCGTGATCGAACTGCCGGTCGACGCCGACAATGTCATGGTCTCCGACCCCAAGGTCGCCAATGTGGTGATCTCCAGCCGACGGCGCATGTACGTTCTCGGCGTGGACGCCGGCCAGACGGACGCCATGTTCGTCGACGGCGCGGGGCGTCAGATCCTGCGCCTGCATATTCGGGTTGATCAGGACATATCGGCGCTGGGCGACACGCTGAACCGCCTGCTTCCCGGCGCCAATGTGCATGCGGAGGCGGTCAACACCAGCGTGATCCTGGCGGGCGAGGTGGCCAGTCTCAGCGACGCCGACAAGGCGGTGCGCATTGCTTCGAGCTTTGTCGCAAAGCCCGAGCAGGTGATCAACATGATGTCCGTCGCCCAGCCGGATCAGGTCATGCTGAAGGTGCGCATTGTCGAAGTGAACCGCCAGATCATCAAGCAACTGGGCGTCAACCTCAGCGCCGTCATCGGCCAGGTCGGGGGCAGCCAGTTCAGCCTGGCGAATGCGGCGAGCTACGCCGTCAACGGCGCTTATCTGGGCAGCCTTTCGGCCGGTTATAACCTCAACACCACCCAACAGCCCCAGTTGCAGGTTCCCTGCACCACCAGCTCGACAGGCTATTGCCCGCAGAACATTCATCCGGGCGCCAACTACTACACCAACGCAGCCGGCCAGAAGGTTCTCATCACCAATACGGGCACAGCGACCCTGCAGAACACGGCTGGATCGACCGGCCTCAATCAGGCGGCGTCCACGCTCCAAGCTTATGAGCAGGTCGGCTTGGTGCGCACCCTGGCCGAACCTAATCTGACGGTCGTATCCGGCGAGGCTGGCCATTTCCTGGCGGGCGGCGAGTTTCCGGTGCCGATCGGCGAGGACATTACCGGCCGCATCAGCGTGGAATATAAGGAATTCGGCGTGGGCCTCGGCTTCACCCCCGTCGTCCTGTCCAAAGGGCGGATTTCGCTGAAGATTTCGACGGAATATTCCGAGCTGACCAATCTGGGCTCGTTGACCCAGGGCTCCTCGACCTCAACGACGACGAGCACAACGGGTACGACGACAAGCTCAAGCCCCTCCTACACTATTCCGGGTCTGACCGTGCGCCGCGCCGAGACGGTGGTGGAGCTTCCCTCCGGCGGGGCGATGATGATCGCGGGCCTGCTGGAGTCGACCCACAAGCAGGACATCAGCTCCCTGCCCGGTCTGATGGACCTGCCGGTCCTGGGCGCCTTGTTCCGGTCCCGCGACTTCCAACAGGCGGAGACGGAGCTAGTGGTCATCGTGACGCCGTATATCGTCAAGTCGGTGAGCCCCGATCAGCTTCAGACGCCTGCGGATGGTCTGCAGATCGCTGACGATCTGTCTACGACCCTGCTGGGCGAGCTGAACAAGGGCTTCAACAAGACCGCCGCCCCGCCGCCCGGCAAAACCTACCAAGGCCCCTTCGGCTATGTCGTGGAGTAATCGCGTCATGAACCGTTCCCTCATCAAGTTCAGCCTCGTCGCTCTCTCCGTCGCCGGCCTTGCGGCCTGCGCCTCCACAAAGCCGCCCTCGACCAAGTTGGCGACGCCCGCCCCGGCCACGCCGCTTGACGATTACAAGCCCCGGGTGGCGGAGGCGACGCAGGACCTGCCCCTCGCCGTCCATGCCGAAGGCCTGTCGCCTAATCAGCAACGCGCTCTTTTAGCCTTCTCCGCCAATTGGGCGGAAAGCGAGAATGAGATTGAGGTGAAATCGCCCACCAATGTGGGCGACCCCGTTGCAGCGCGCCGCATGGCCGACGCGGTGGGCGCCTATCTGCAACAGTCGGGCGTCCCGGCCGGCCGCATCCGTCTTGCGACCTACGACGCCATGGGCGCTGAACATCCCGTGGTGGTGGTGTCGTTTCGCCGGCTCACGGCGGTCTTGAACGACTGCAGCAAGACCTGGGACAATCTGACCAAGACCAAGAACAACACCGTCTCGACGCAATTCGGCTGTTCTGTCAGCAGCAACATCGCCTTGATGATCGACAATCCCGCCGATCTTCAGCATCCCACCCAGGTCGATCCTGCGGACGCCAGCCGTCGGCAGCTTGTGTTGACCAAGTATCGCAACGGCCAGGTGACATCGTCCACCACCGACTCACAGGCCTCGGGCGCGGTGACGTCCAAATGAGGATTGGGCGGGTGATTAACGGGCCGGAGATAACCGCATGATGTCGCGCCCTGCCGCATCTGGCTTTGACGACGACCTTGACGGGTTCGAGAGCGACGATGATTTCGGCTTTCCCGCCGCGAAAGGTCCGCGTGCGCCCATCTCAGCAGAAACCCAGCAGGCCTTGACCACAACCTCCGCCGACATCGCCCTGGGTGAGACCGTGGTGCCGCGCATTACGATCCACGCCTTCTGCAAGCGGCCGGAAACCTATGCGCTTGCGGAAAAGATGGGCGGTGATCGGCGCATGTCCCGGGCCACGACCCTGGTGCGCCAAGGCGGTCTCGCCGAGGCGCTGGAGCTTTATCAGAACCAGCCAACCCCGGCCCTGATCATCGTCGAAAGCCTTGATCCCGCCCCTGTCATGCTGGCAGGCCTGGATAAGCTGGCGGAGGTCTGCGATCCGGGCACCAAGGTAGTCATTGTCGGCGCCCATAACGATATCGCGCTTTACCGCGAACTGATCCGTCGCGGCGTCAGCGAATATCTGGTGCCGCCGCTCGCCGTGCTTCAGCTTATCCGCACCGTCACCACTCTTTACGCCGATCCCGCCACGCCCTTTATCGGCCGCACCGTCGCTTTTGTCGGAGCCAAGGGCGGGGTGGGCGCGTCGACGCTCGCGCACAATGTGGCCCACGGCTTTGCTGAGCAGATGCAGGCCGGGACGGTCCTGATCGACTATGATCTGCCCTTCGGCACGGCGGGGCTGGACTTTAATCAGGACCCGATCCAGGGCTTCGCTGACGCCTTATCAAAGCCTGATCGCCTGGACTCCGTGCTGCTGGATCGGATGACCGCCCGCTGCACGGATCGCCTGAGCCTGTTCGCCGCCCCCGTGTCGCTGGATGACGACTATGACGTGTCGGCCGAAGCGTATGACGAGGTGCTGGCCAAGATCCGCACCACCGCGCCCTATATCGTGCTCGACCTGCCGCATATCTGGTCGGGCTGGATGCGAAGGACGCTTTCGGCCGCTGACGAGGTGGTGATCGTCGCCACGCCGGATCTGGCCTCGCTGCGCAACACCAAAAACCTGATCGATCTGCTGCAGAAGGCGCGCCCCAACGACGCCCCGGCCCAGCTTGTCCTGAACCAGGTCGGCGTGCCGGGCCGGCCGGAAATTCCGGTCAAGGAGTTCGCCAAGGCCCTGGGCGTTGAGCCGGTCCTCTGCCTGCCCTTCGACGCCAAACTGTTCGGCCTTGCCGCCAATAACGGCCAAATGGTATTGGAGGTGAATCCGAAGGCCAAGGCGGCCGAAGGTCTGTTGCAATTCACCCAGACCCTGTCGCGCCGGGAAATTCCGGCCGCCAAGCCCAAGTCGCTGATCGAGCGTCTGGCGAAGCGCGGCTGAGGGCGGGTCGATGTTCGGCAAGCGCAGCGGCGCAGCACCCAATCTTTCGGCCCCGCCGCCGGCGCCGGCAGGCGGCGTGGATATCGCCACCCGTCCCCAGCGGATGGAGGCGCCGGCTGTCCGCGAGGCGGGCCTATCGCCCGTCCCTGCCGCGTCCGCCGGGCCTGAGCGCATAGGCCCCCGCGCCACCACCGGGTTTGAACAGCTCCGGGCCGCTCAGGGCGCCGCGGCCGGCCCGTCCCGGGCCATCACGCAGGTGGTGCGCGAGCAGAGCGACTATTACCACGCCACCAAGACCACGATTTACACTGCGCTGCTGAATACCATCGATCTGTCCCAGCTCGCACAGTTGGACGCCAAGGCGGCGGGCGAAGAGATTCGTGACATCGTCGCCGAGCTGGTGGCGATCAAGAACGTCTCCATGTCCGGGACGGAACAGGATCACCTGGTTCAGGACATCATCAACGATGTGCTGGGCTATGGTCCTTTGGAGCCGTTATTGGCCCGGGACGATATCGCTGACATCATGGTCAACGGCGCCCACCGGGTGTTTATCGAAGTGGGCGGCAAGGTTCAGCTCACCAATGTCCGGTTCCGCGACAATCAGCAGCTTATGAACATCTGCCAGCGGATCGTGTCGCAGGTCGGCCGCCGGGTGGACGAAAGCTCGCCCATCTGCGACGCCCGCCTTCCGGACGGCAGCCGCGTCAACGTTATCGCCCCGCCCTTGGCTCTGGATGGTCCGACCCTTACCATCCGGAAGTTCAAGAAAGACAAGCTGACCATGCGCAATCTGGTCGAGTTCGGCTCGATCAGCCCGGAAGGGGCCAGGGTGCTGGGCGTTATCGGCGCCTCGCGCTGTAACGTGTTGATCTCAGGCGGCACAGGCTCGGGGAAGACCACCCTCCTGAACACCATGACCGCCTTCATCGACCCGACCGAACGGGTTGTCACCTGCGAAGACGCCGCCGAACTTCAGCTCCAGCAGCCCCACGTGGTGCGCCTGGAAACCCGGCCGCCCAATCTGGAAGGGCAGGGGCAGATCAGCATGCGCGATCTGGTCAAGAACTGTCTGCGGATGCGTCCCGAACGCATCATCGTCGGCGAAGTCCGGGGCGAAGAGGCGTTCGACCTGCTGCAGGCCATGAATACGGGCCATGACGGCTCCATGGGCACGCTTCACGCCAACTCCCCGCGCGAAGCGATCAGCCGCCTTGAATCCATGATCACCATGGGCGGCTTCGGTCTTCCCTCCAAGACGATCAAGGAGATGATTGTCGGCTCCATCGACGTCATCATCCAGGCGTCGCGTCTGCGCGATGGTTCGCGCCGAATCACCCACGTCACGGAGGTGGTGGGACTGGAAGGCGATGTGGTGATCACCCAGGACCTCTTCATCTATGAAATCACGGGGGAAGAAGCGAACGGCAAGGTGGCCGGCAAGCATCGCTCCACCGGCATATCCCGCCCGCGTTTCTGGGACCGCGCCCGCTATTATGGCCTTGAGCGCGAACTGGCCGAAGCCTTGGACGCGGCCGAATAGGATCTGGCCATGCTGATGATCGTCATCATCTTCGCCATCATCGCCTTCGCCGGCGTCGGCTTCGTTTTTACCGGCGACGTCGATGGTCAGGCTAAGACCCTAAAGCGCGCGCAAACCATCGGCGGCGTCGGCAAGGCGGAAAAGGTCCGCCGCGCTAATCAGGATGTGGCTACCATCCGTCGCCGCCAGATTGTGCAAAATCTCAAGACGGTGGACCGGGCCCAGCGCAAGCAGTCCTTGAATATGGAGGCGAGGCTTCGCCAGGCGGGGCTCAGCTTCAGCGTCCAGGCCTTCTGGGTCGGATCGGGCGTCGTGGGCGTTCTATTCGCCCTGCCGGCGCTGGTGTTCACCCACAACGCGTTGATCGCGCTGGGCCTCGGCTTCGGCTGCGGTCTAGGCTTGCCGCGCTGGACGATCTCCATCCTGGCCCAGCGCCGCATGAAGAAATTCACGGAGGACTTCCCCAACGCCACCGACATCATCGTTCGCGGCATCAAGTCCGGCCTTCCGATCAATGACTGCCTGAAGGTTATCGCCCGGGAGTCGCCGGAGCCGCTGGGCTCCGAGTTCGGCCGGCTGGTCGAAAATATCTCCGTCGGACTAACGATCGAGCAGGCGCTGGACAAGCTCTACGCCCGCATGCCCACCCAGGAGGTGCGCTTCTTTTCCATCGTCCTCGCCATTCAGTCCAAGACGGGCGGCAATCTGGCGGAGGCGCTGAATAACCTGTCCACGGTCTTGCGGGCGCGCAAACTGATGGGCGAAAAGATCAAGGCGCTGTCGGGCGAGGCCGTGGCGTCGGCCTTCATCATCGGCTCCCTGCCCCCCGGCGTGATGATTCTCGTCAACATTACGGCGCCGACCTACATGACCCAGATGTTCACGGACCCGCGCGGCCACATTATGCTGGCCGGCGGAGCGATCTGGATGGCTATCGGCACCTTCGTCATGCGCCGCATGATCAACTTCAAATTCTAGAGGCGATGCACTTTGGATCTCCTCGCCCTTCTGGATAATCCCAAGAACATCGTGGCCATGATCACGGCGCTGATCTGCTTCGCCGCCGTAATCACCCTGGCTGCACCGATGCTGAACGGCGACAAGCTGGAGAGCCGGCTGAAGTCCGTGGCTAATCGGCGCGAGGAACTTCGTCGAAAATCTAGGGCGCTGATCCGCGATGGGGCCCAGGCCTCGGCCGGTTTGCGCCGGACGGACGCCGGCCTGGCCAAGAAGATTGTCGACGGCCTGCAACTTACCCGTCTTTTGGAAGACGCCAATGTGGTAGATAAATTGGCCCAGGCCGGTTATCGCGGGCCCAAGCCGGTCACGACCTTCTACTTCTTCCGCCTCCTCACCCCGTTCGGCTTTCTGTTCGCCGCGGCTTTTTATCTCTATGGTTTGCACGCTACGACGCTTGTGCCGACCCAGCGTCTGGCCGCCTGCGTCGCCGCCTTCGTCGGCGGCTATTACGCCCCCAATCTCTGGATTCAGAACCGGGCGGCCAAGCGGCTATCGTCTATCATCCAGGTGTTTCCGGACGCGCTGGACCTGCTGTTGATCTGCGTCGAATCCGGTATGTCGGTGGAGGCCGCCCTGCAAAAGGTCGGCTCCGAAGTCGGCAGCTCCTCAATCGAGCTTGCGGAGGAGTTGACGCTGCTCACTGCAGAACTCAGCTATCTGCCGGATCGCCGTACGGCGTATGAAGGGCTGGCCAAGCGGACAAACCATCCGGGCGTGAAGGGCGTCGTCACCGCGCTCATCCAGGCGGAGCGCTACGGCACGCCCGTCGGCACCGCCCTGCGCGTCATGGCCAAGGAGAACCGCGACATGCGCCTGGCCGCCGCGGAAAAAAAGGCGGCTCAACTGCCAGCAAAGCTGACCGTGCCGATGATCGTCTTCTTCCTGCCGGTGCTGTTCGTGGTGATTTTAGGTCCCGCCATCATCCGAGTGCAGGATACCTTCAAGCCGCCGGCGAAGACAAACGAGGCTCAGCAAAAGAAATAAAATATACGCCATTTCTGGTTCTACATACTGTTAATAATTATCGTGCCATTGATTATATCAAATTGAGGGGCGATGACTCGTGCAGAACTTAAGTATCAGCCAAAAATTCTTGGCGATCTTACTAGGCTTAGGCCTGTTTGCAGCCTTGGGTGTCGCCTACGAGTCCGTTCAGATCCGCAATATTCAGAAGCAGTATTCCGCGCTGGTCGAAGGGCCTGTCCAGGTCGAGTTCTACTATTCGCGCGGCAGCGGCTCCATGTCGGCCATCACGGCGGCGGTGTCGCTTTTGGCTATGTCCAGGACGGAAGATCAAAAGAAGCAGGCGTTGGCCGCTTTGGCGGGCGCGCGGGAGCGGTATGTATCCTTCGCTAAGGAAGCTGAGCGCGCCGACCCGGCGACCGCCGACGAAACGCGGGACTTGTTCGCCAAGTTTGACGATCTGATCGACAATACGTCCCGGGAGGCGATCGCCCTCGGCAAGGCTGCAAATACCCCGGACCTATTCGCCCAAGCCCAGGCGGAATTCGTCGCGCACTGCCAGCCCGGCGCTTTGCCCTTGAAGAAGCTTTCGCTGGACGCGGTCAGCAAGATGACGGCGAAGCGCAAGGTTTTGCAGAGCAATCTTGAGGCCCAGACGACACACGCCATCATCGTCGGCGCCCTGCTTGTCGGCGGCGGCCTTGTCGTTGTGATTTTCGCCGGCGTCTATAGCGCGGGCGCTACGGTTGTGCGGCCTCTGAAGCGGCTCGGCGATGCGATGCAACGCTTGGCGCGAGGCGACTTCAGCGCCGAAATCCCAAATGCGGATCGTGGGGATGAGATCGGGGCCATGGCCCGCGCCGTCCAGGTTCTGAAAGACGCCGGTCTGGACAAGGTGAAGCTGGAAACCGCCGCACAAAGCCTGCGCACGGCGACGGAGCAGGAGCATAAGAAGGCTGAACAGGAACGCGCCCGCATCGCCGAAGACCAGGCCCAAGTGGTGTCCTTGATCGGCGCGGGCCTGGCCAAATTGTCTCATGGCGATCTCACCCACCGTCTTAACACCCCCTTTGCGTCCGAATACGAAGGCCTGCGCCAAGACTTCAACGCCGCCGTGGAGCAGCTTCAGTCGGCTATGAGCGCCGTTATCGAGCGTACGCAAGGCCTGAAGGCCGGCGTCGGTGAAATTGGGCGCGCCTCCGATGATCTCGCACGTCGGACAGAGAGTCAGGCCGCCCGGCTGGAGCAGACGGCGACGGCCCTGAGCCAGGTGACAGAGACGATGCGGCAGGCCGCCATAGGTGCAGGCGAGGCGCGCAAAGTCGTCTCTGAGGCGACCCAGGACGCTGAACGATCAGGCGATGTGGTCAACGCCGCTGCGTCCGCCATGACCGAAATTGAGGGGAGCGCACGCCAGATCGGACAGATCATCGGTGTGATTGATGAAATCGCCTTCCAGACCAATCTTTTGGCGCTAAACGCGGGCGTAGAGGCTGCGCGCGCCGGCGAGGCCGGCAGGGGGTTCGCCGTCGTGGCGAGCGAGGTGCGCGCCCTGGCGCAAAGATCAGCCGAGGCGGCTAAGGAAATCAAGGCGCTGATCTCCGCCTCCGGCCAACAGGTCGAGCGCGGGGTCGACCGTGTGGCCGAAACGAGCCGACTTCTGTCGCGCGTGTCCGACCATGTGGCCAGGATTAACGCCCTGGTGCTCCAGATCGCCGTCTCGGCAGAGGATCAAGCTAAAAACCTCAATGATATCAATCTGGCCGTCAAGGAAATGGACCAGGTGACGCAACAGAACGCCGCCATGGTCGAAGAAGCCACCGCCGCGACCCATGGCGTTAAAGATGAGACGGAGGCCCTGGCCGACCTGATCGGGGCTTTCCGGGTCGACGCAAATACAAGGTCATCCCCCGTGCGTCGCGCCCAAACCCGGGCCAACGCGGCTTAGCGCCTGTTTGGAAATCCGGGGCGTGGTGCGAAACGCCCCCGACCCCGCCTCTATTTAACCACCTGTGGCCCCATGGCCTTCAGATAGGCCAGGTTGTTGTTGACCACGGGCGGGGGCAGATCTTCGCGCATCAGGCGTTCGGCTTCGTCATAACGGCCTTCCATGCCCAGCACGAAGGCGAGGTTCTGACGTTCCTGGGCTGAGGCTGAGGGCTCGGCCACCGCTTGGCGCAGCAGGGTTTCCGCCTGGGCGGGGTCGCCGTGCTTGACGTACCACAGGGCCAGGTTGGACAGGACAGCCGGGTTCTTCGGCGACAAGGCCAGCGCCTTGAGATATTCCGCCTCAGCGTCGCCCGACTGCTCATTCTGCTCGCGCGCTATGCCCATCAGCGAGTGAGGACGCCAGTCCTTGGGCGCCAGGGTCTGGGCGCGCTTCAAGGGCTCGATGGCATAAAACCCCTTGTTCGCGGCGATGGAGATGCTGGCGCTTTCCAGCAAGGCGGGGAGGTCGTTGGGCTTCAGCACCAGCACGCGGGAGACGGCGGCGGCGGCCTCGTCATAATGGCCCATGGCCCTCAGCGCAGAGCCCAGCTCCACACCCGCCACGGGATCGGTGGGGTTGATCTCCATCTCTCGGGACCAGAAGGCGGAGCGGGATAGGGGGTCGAGCCGATCCGCCGCGGCGCGCTGCTCAGGAGTGGCGCGCCTGGCCGCCTGGGCCTTGGCCTGGTCCGCAGGCGTATTGGGCGGCGCGGTCTGAGCCTGGGGCAACTGGGTCGCGGGCCAGGCCTGTACAGCGCCCGGGGCCGCCGAAAGGCAAAAGGCGCAAAGAACCGTGCTGAGGCAGGTTGCGGTGAAGGTCGGCTTGGAGGACATGTGCGGTCGCGCCTCTGATAAAGCGAGGATGCGACGCAGCCTGCCCGAACCGGGATAAGGAAGCGTTAAGCATAATTTTTGGACAGCTTAGGAGAGCCCGGCTTTGCGCCACGCGATCTCAGACGTTCTTATTGCAGCCGATCCGCTTAAAAGCCCGATCCCCGTCCGGCTGACAACGAAGGAGGGTTGCAAGGACCTTCTCGCCGGGCTGGACGAGGCGGTGCAGGCGCAGGCGGCGGTGCAGGACTTTACGGGCAAGGCCGGTCAGGTCTTGAGCGTGTTCAGGCCGAACGGCGCGCCGAACCTCATCGTGTTCGGCCTGGGCGCTGCGGCGAACCTGACGGCGATGAGCCTGCGCGGTCTTCCCGCCCGCCTGCCGCCCGGTCTTTACGCCTATGCCGACCTGCCTGCCGGTCTTGATTCAGGCGAGGCGGCGCTGGCCTTCGCCTTGGGCAGTTATGGATTTGACCGCTACAAGGCCGCCCACGGCCGCGATCGGCCTCGCCTCGCCGTGGGGGCTGAGGTCGACCTTGCGGCGGCGCATCGGGTGGCGGCCACCTGCGCCCTGGTCCGCGACATGGTCAACACGCCGGCTAACGATATGGGGCCGCATCAGATTGAGATTATCGCCCACGAGATCGCGGCCGCTCATGGCGCGAAGGCCCAGGTTATCATCGGCGATGATCTGATCGCGGCGGGGTATCCGGCCGTCCACGCCGTGGGGCGTGCGGCGACGGCGGCGCGGGCGCCGCGGATGATCGAGCTGACCTGGCGTGGTCCCGGCGCAGATGACGACGCCCCTTTGTTGGCTGTTATCGGCAAGGGTGTAGTGTTCGACTCCGGTGGGCTGGACATCAAGCCCTCCTCCGGCATGCGTTGGATGAAGAAGGATATGGGCGGGGCCGCCCACGCCCTGGCGCTCGGGCATTTGATCATGGGGGCGGGGCTGCCCGTTCGCCTCGTCGTGCTGGTTCCTGCGGTTGAGAACGCCATTTCCGCAGACGCTTTCCGCCCCGGCGATGTGATCGCCTCGCGCAAGGGCCTCAGCATCGAGATCGGCAATACGGATGCGGAGGGTCGGCTGATCCTGGCCGACGCCCTAGCCCGCGCCGCAGAGCTATCCCCCAGCCTCACCATCGACCTTGCGACCCTGACCGGCGCGGCGCGGGTGGCCTTGGGGCCGGAGGTTATCCCCTTCTATACTGACGATGACGTCCTGGCGGGAGAGATCGCGGCGGCGTCTGCGGCCCTGGCCGACCCGTTGTGGCGCATGCCTCTGTGGCGCGGCTATGGCGAGGCCATCGACAGCGATATCGCCGATATCAAAAACGACGCCGACGCCTGGGCCCAGGCCGGCTCCGTCACCGCCGCCCTGTTCCTGCAGAGGTTCGCGCCGGAGACGGGCGCCTGGGTGCATCTGGATATCTTCGCCTGGAACCCGCGCAACCGCCCCGGCTGGCCCATGGGCGCAGAGGCCCAGGCCATCCGGGCCCTGTTTCGCGTCCTGCAAGACCGCTATGGCGCAGCGCCGACGCCATGAGCGCCTATGATCCCCGCCTGACCCTGGCTCTGTCGCCTGAGGGTGCAGCCCTGCCCAAGCTGGCGGACCTTGCTCTGGAGGGATGCGTTGCGGCCGAGCGCTATCTCGCGCCGACCCCGCTTCAGGCGAGTGTGGAGGCGACGAGCCTTCGGCGTAGGCCTGACGCCGGGGCGGAGCAGCTCAGCCAGCTCCTGTTCGGGGAGGGGTTTGACGCCCTGTTCACGGACGGCGACTTCGTGTTCGGCCAGGCGCGGCGGGACGGCTATGTGGGCTGGGCGGCGCGCGACGCTCTGTCGGAGCTGGGCGAGGCGCCGAGCCATTGGGTGCGGGCCTTGCGCAGCTACGTCTTTCAGGACCCTTCGATCAAGAGCCCGACGATAGCGCTGCTGCCTCAGAACGCGCTGGTCCGGGTGGAGGGCGAGGCCGAAGAGGCGCTGGTGAGGTTGGCGGGCCACGGCTGGATCGCCGCACGCCATTTGGCGCCTATCGGCTTTGGCGAGACCGATCCGGCCGCCGTCGCCTTGCAATATCTGGGCGCGCCTTATCTGTGGGGCGGCCGATCCAGCCTGGGGCTCGACTGTTCGGGCCTGGTGCAACAGGCCCTGTTCGCCTGTGGCCATTGGGCGCCGCGCGATAGCGATATGCAGGCGGGATTAGGCTTGGCGATTACCCCTGACACTCATCTCAGCGGGCTTTCCCGCAATGATCTGGTGTTCTGGCGCGGCCATGTGGGGATGATGCTGGATGACGAGCGGCTGATCCATGCCAATGCTTTTCATATGGCCGTCTTCGTGGAGCCCCTGGCCGACGCCGTGGAGCGGATCGAGGCGGCCGGCGCGGGCCCGCCCACCGCCTTTCGCCGCTTGCCTGTCTTTCAGACGCCGCCACAAAGGGAGGCTGAGTAATGGCCTACGATGCTGACGAGACCCGCCTGCGGGGGGAGATCGTGGCTGTCTCCCAGGCCATGGCGGACCGAGGGCTGAACAAGGGCACGTCCGGCAATGTCTCCGCCCGCTTGGAGGACGGCCTGCTGGTCACGCCCAGCGGCGTAGTTCCCCAGGCCCTGACGCCTGACGCCATTGTGCGGCTGGGTGGATCGGGGCGGGCCGAGGTTGGGGCCTTGAAGCCCTCCAGCGAATGGCGCATGCACGTCGGCCTTTACGCTCGGCGCCCGGATGTTCAGGCCGTGGTCCACTGCCATTCGCGCCACGCCACTATCCTGGCCTGCGCCGGTCGGCCCATCCCGGCGTTCCATTACATGGTGGCCGTGGGCGGCAAGGCCTTCATCCCGCTGGCGCCTTATCGCACCTTCGGCACCTTGGAGCTGGCGGATGCCGTGGCCGACGCGCTGGATGGCGGTTTCGCCTGTCTGATGGCCAATCACGGCCAGATCGCCGCCGCCTCAAGCCTCGCTAAGGCGCTCGCCATCGCCGAGGAGGTGGAGGAGCAGGCGGCGGTCTATTGGGGAACCCTGGCCATAGGCGGCCCCAACATCCTCTCGGAGGACCAGATGGCGGCTGTGTTCGACCAGTTCAAAGGCTATGGCCAGGACGGGTGAGGGGAAGACCGCGTCATCCCCGCCTCAAATAGCGACATTTCGCCCTATGGTCTATGCACGGCTCAAAATGTACTTGTTTTGTTCTGGTTTCCGGCAAACCAGTCATGGTCTTTGACATTGTGAATCAAGCCTCACGCCGCCTCAGGTGTGAGGTCCACCGAGGCGAAGGGAGTGCGCGAGCGCGGCCTTGCGCCCTCTTCTCTCCGCCCCGTTGAGTGGGAGAGGAGTACGGCGACGCGTTCTACCCCTTGGGCAGGTTCGCCGCCGTCCAGCCGCCGCCCAGGTTTTCCACCAGCAGCACGCTGGCGACCAGGCGCTGGCCCAGCACCGTGACGACGTTCTGAGAGGCGGTCAGCGCCGTCGCCTGATCGGTGATGACGGTGGTGTAGGTGATGGTGCCGGCCTTGTATTCGTTCAGATCAAGCTCAACCGTCTTATTGGCCGCCGCCTCACTGGCCAGGCGCTCATCCTGCTCCTTTTGCAGAACGCGCAGGGCGGCCAGTTCATCCTCCACCCCCTGGAAGGCAGTCAGCACGGTCTGGCGATAGACGGCCACCTCCTGGTCATAGGTGGCGCGGGCGGCGCGCACGGCGGCCCGGCGTTCGCCGAAATCCACCAGCGTCTCCGCCGCCGTCGCGCCCAGCGACCACAGGGCGTTGGAGCTGTTGAACAGACCGCCGAGGTTGGAGCCGCTATAGCCTACATCGCCGGTGAGCGAGAGAGTGGGATAAAAGGCCGCCTGCGCTACCCCGATCTGGGCGTTGGCGGCGGCGACGGTGCGTTCGGCCTCCGCGATATCGGGTCTGCGCTGAAGAAGGTCCGACGGCAGGCCCGTCGGCGGCACAGGCACGATGCGGGTCAGGGTCGCCGGCACGATGGTCAGCTCCGACGGCGCGACGCCCACCAGGATGGCGATGGCGTGCTCGTACTGGGCGCGGCCGACGCCGAAATCGGTCAGCGCGGCCTGGGCGCCCAAAAGCTGCGTCTGGGCGGCGAGAACGGCGGACTTGGGCTGCGTGCCGGCCTTGTACTGGTTTTGGGTGATGGTCAGAAATTTCTGAAAATTCGCCGTCGTCTCCGTATAAATCCGGATTTCTTCGTCCAGGACGCGAAGCTGGAAATAGTCCTGGGCCAGGCTGGCCTGGGCCGACAGGCGGGCATTGGCGAGGGTGGCCGCTGCGCTCTGGGCTGTGGCCTTGTCCGCCTCCACCGTGCGACGCACCTTGCCCCACAGGTCCGGCGCCCAGCTTGCGTCCAGCCCGGCCTGATAGGCGTTGGCTGTGCTCGATGAGTTGGACGAGCCGCCCGTCCTGCTCTTTGCGAGATTGCCCTCGCCTGTGGCGCTGACCTGGGCGCCGACAGTGGGGAAGAGGGTGGCGCGCGCCTCCGCCACGATCTGGTGCGCCTGCCGATAGGCGGCTTCGTATTCTTTGATGGTCTGGTTGGAGATGGCGATGCGCTGCTCAAGGCCGTCCAGTACGGGATCTTGGAACATGGACCACCAGGCGCCCTTGTCGATCCCGTCCTGGGGCGCGGCGGGGGTCCAGCCTTGCGCCTCTTTGAACTTGGGCGCTTCGGGGGCGGTGGGCCGCTGATAGTTCGGACCGACGGCGCAGCCGGCCAGGAGGGCGGCAGCCGCAGCGGCGACGAGCAGGGGGCGGGGAAAGAAGGGTTTATCGGTCATATTCAGCCTTGTTACTCCGCCGGCGCCGGGGCCTGCGTCGGGCCTGCGCCTGCCAGGCCGCGGGGATAACGACGAGGGCCGCGCGTGCGCAGCTTATCGAGATAGAGATAGACCACGGGCGTGGTCAGAAGGGTCAGAAGCTGGCTCACCACCAGGCCGCCGAT
>Ga0116226_10001791_pt1 | contig 18597 bp, 22 predicted proteins | sample S1TSphfallax_FD_89692 | JGI IMG/M metagenome (GOLD analysis project Ga0116226, IMG submission 89692) | Host-associated microbial communities from peat moss isolated from Minnesota, USA - S1T2_Fa - Sphagnum fallax MG | ecosystem: Host-associated > Plants > Peat moss > Unclassified | place: USA... | reverse complement strand
TCCACTCCCTCACACTTTCTTGCACTCCCGGGAGTCTTGATGTGACTCCCGGGCTTCCTTTTGGCCCGCACCCTTGCAACCCCCTTGCCTTGGTCGCGAGCCAAGGCTAGGGTTGCGACACTCCTTGTGGCCAATCTATTCTTCAGATTACTCACCTCCATATTCAAATTCCCCATATTCAAACTTATAATTGCCATAATTTGAAATAATTTAGTTGCCTTCTACATTTACATTACTTTTGCAGCTACCTTTTCCATAGACTTTGGTGTACTTGTATGTGTTGTAGGATTTTTTGGATCCTTTCATAGATGATCCCATCTTTTGCACCAATTGACTCCCGAACTCAAATTCAAATGGAAATCCCTCTACATATCTTGGTCTACTAACTGGTACTTGTAGTTTTGATGGCTTGAACTTTGCAAAAGAAGGCTTTGTTTCCACTTTCTACATTTACAGTCCAATAGCCTATAGACCTTCATGTGTCGCTATTGTTATTGCTACAAATGTTGTTGTAAATGTTGGAAATGTTATGGACTTCCAGTGGTCTCCATCCAATCTTCATGTATATCCCCATCAAAATGTAAATGTTCTTCACCTTCTAAAAACCTTGTGTCATGTTCCCTCTTAACTTTTTGCCTTGCTCCCCCAGTTGTTTTTCTTGTGGAAATGTCATTTATGGTACCTCCTGCCTCTGCTCCCTCAATTGTCCTTCCTATGTAGATGTCATTTGTGGTAGTTTTATAGTTTGTCTAGTTGCCTATACCATTATTGGCACTATTTTCCAGTGTTGTTTGCATCTCCTCCCTAGTTCTTTTAACCTTGGCCAGTGGTTTTTGTGGATTTTCCTTCTGATTCACAAACACATCTGAAAGATTTTTGCTAATACCAAGGTAGACTAACATGTATTTTTCTTATCCCCCTTATTATCCTTAACATACTTATACCACTATTTAATTCACTACATATACTACTGAATATAATATGTGCCTAATCTACCTTCTGCCCTTTTTTTGCTCTCACCAATGTAATAACATTCTTGTTGCAAAAATATTACACCTTTTCCCTTTGATAAACGACATATATAATTATAGGATATTTGATAAAGTATAGCAGACCTAGACTCTTTGCATTCCATTGATTTGTAGAAAAAATTGTAGGTGCAACTCTACAACTCTGTAATGCCTAAATTGTTAATGACTTATTGACCTACCCTTTAGGGTCTTTTACATACTCTTATGCACATACTCCAAAGACATTTACAATCAATTGTTTGTTAATGACATACACCTTATCCTTATGCCCAAAGTAAATATCTGCACCCTTGATCAAGAATGTGTTAAGAAATTCCAACATGACATCAAGCATCAGTGTTTGCCAATCCATTGAAAACAAAGGAACAAGCCTTGTTTTAAAAGCCCACTCTTCTTCCTCATCAATATCCTTCCAATTCTCCATCTGCTCAACATGCCTATCATAATTTTGTTTTGTTTATGTCCACATGAATTGTTTAAGATCTGAAATTTTAATACCTTTTTCCAAAAGTGTAGCTCTATCCAAGATTGCATGTCTTCTCTTTGCTATAGCTTCCGAATCACACCTTTTGATCTCCATCATTGTTTGTTGTGTTTTTGCCATTGCCTACACCTCTATGGATTGTTGTACTTCCACCTGCACTTCTATGGATAGCTGTATTTTTGGCTCTACAATATTCTCTTCCCCTACATCCTTTTGCACAAAATGTTGCTCCACAACTTTGTCTTCCTTTGAATCTTCAATGACATCGAATCTACTAATGTAGCTCTTGGTCTTGTTTACTCTCTTACATGCCAAAGTCTTCTGCTTATGTGCAAAAACTTGACTGCAAATGATCCAGTCTTTTCTATGTCATGAATTATCGTTTACACAAATTATATATTCTTATTATATGCCTTCCCTTTTGCACATTCCAAAGATGATGATGAATGAGATGGTGACCTTACAACCAATGGCTGAATATTCAACACACCTTCACAGTTTGTTCTTTTTAACTCTTCTTTTACTTATGTTCTTTTCAACAATTTTGCTTCCTCCTCATGCTCCCCTCTACGCTCATTCCTCTATGATTCTTTTTGCTTTTCTATTCTCTATAGTTTTTCAATCGCATTCATGTTTTTGTGATTTCCAAAACTTTGAAAATGCTCACAACTTTGGCAAGAAATGAAAACCATTTATGATGGTTATGTCGTTTTTTTCCATTCTTGAGCTTCTCGCTCATCACATTCATTTTGTCACATGCCCACTGTTCTTTAATTAACACATGATCCTCAAAATTAATACAACCCATTGCTACCATTTTTTATGGCCCTTGTACAACCACATGGAGGCTCTTTGTGTCATCATTATGAATGAACACCTCAGATTTCATCTTCCGATAACTCCACATCCTTAATCTCCCTACACTAATTGTACTAAGTCCACCTCATTCATCATATACACCTTCTATTGACTATGTCCATTTATTTATTGACTATGTCAACTCATCTATTAACTATGGCAATACATTTGTTGACTATACCAATTTTTCTCCTAATTCTACAACCAAATTTGATGTTTGTGCAAATACCTTAATGATTGGGCAAATACTTCTATTGATTCAATTGATAACCTTGATAGTTCATATTCAGATCTTTGCTTCCCAAATCCTTCACTACTGATGTTATTATTCACGAATTCGATAATCATATGAAGTTCCACAATTAATATTGTGTTGACTGTAGGATCCTCCATCTATTCTTCATCTTCATTACTACATATCTTTGGTTTCTATATGTCACAATCTTCATCTTCCACCTCCATATTAGAATCCTTCATTTGAAGTCCACATGTATTTTGTTCCTAATACATTAGCACATATTTTTCTTGTTTTTGAACTTCAAATTCCATGTGTTTGTAAGGTTTGAGTTTATTCACTTTGACCAACATAGGGTTAGTCCCAAACTTCTCAATTGTCACCAATAACACAATGTTTTTTTGGCAACACATATTGTATTCTGTATGGTCCAAACCATTTCCTAGTAAACTTCCCTAGGTGTGTTTTATTTCCCTTTGGAAACCACATAACATAATCACCAAAGTTCAATTGTTTTTCTAGATTCTTTTGTTGATTCCATAATGTTTTATTCCATTATTGAATACATGTAGTTTTTGTAGCTTTCATTTTATCCACCTGCAACTTCTCTAGTTCTATATTTTTCTAGTTAAAACTCTCATTAAAATATTGTTTTTCTCGTTTCCATTAGCAACTCACAATATGTAGTTTGTGGGCATCAATGGATGTAATCCATACACTAATTGATATGGTATATACCATGTTACTACTTCGTAAGCAATTTTGTATGAAAATAACATTGTGGACAGATGCTCATCCCAATTTGTTTTATTCTCATTAATTAACTTGGTCAATAGAGTCCCAAGTACCTTGTTAGTAGACTTAGCTTGCCCATTCCTTTGAGGATAATAGGTTGTAGAACTCATGTGTTTCAATAGAAAATGATCTATCAAATACTTGATGGCATCATTAATGAATTGAACTTTTGATCTATGACTATAGTCAAAGGACATCCAAATTTGGTTAATATGCACTCATATAGAAAAAAAATTGTGACTGCCGCAATATTAATTCTTAATGCTCTGGTTTCCACCCACTTGGTAACATAATCTGTGGCTATAAAAATAAATCTATTTTTTGTATATCTTCATGATGGCTTCATTGGCTCCACAAAGTCAAGTCCCCATTTCATAAATGGTTCCTTTGAAAAACTTGTGACCAACTTTGCAAGGAGTTGCTAATCCTTTTTTTTTTTGACATGCATCACAAGATTTGCAATAATCATGAACATCTTTGTACATAGTTGACCACCAATGTCTAGCATCCAATATCTTCCTTTGTGTTATTTCAATTGCAAAATGCCCTCTTGATGGTCCTTCATGTAGTTCTTTCATCACCATCTGTGTTTTTATAGTTGTCAAACATCATCCCAATCTATTGTCTTGGCCCATTCTATACAATTCACCATTCTTTAATGTGAAAGGTTTTGCTATTTGACCAATCTTTATTTCTGTTGTATAAATAATGTGCTGTCAATTTGTCATGTTCTTAAAAAATTTCACATCCTTCAACCATTTAGGCTTTGTGTAAAACAAACTTGCATCTATGGTTTGATCAAGCACACTTGTGGGTTCTAGAATATTTGGTAATCTTGACAATGCATCTATAACTACATGAGTTTTGTTTGGTTTATACACTACTGTGAAATCATATTCTAGGAACAATAACAACCAATTAGTTATTTTCCATGAAACTTGTGGTTTGTTGACCAAATAGACCAATGCCATACGATCCACATAAAAGACAAACTTATTGCCAACAAATAATGTCTGAATTTGTGTAAAACAAAAACCTTTATTAAAGCCTCTTTCTGTGTTGTGCTATAATTATGTTATGTTCTATTTAAAAGCCTAGAAGCATACACTACTATTTGATCACTTTTCCTTGTTACATTCTAAGACAACATAGCCCCCACAACTAATAAGGTTGCATCTGTATGAACATGAAACTCCACTTGCTAGTTTGGTGATATCAATATCGGTGCCTCAATATACTTTTGTTTGATCAATTCCCAAGCCTTCTAACATTCTTTTATCCAAAGAAAAATCTTTTTCTTTTTGGTTAATTTAGTGTTAGGTGCCATAATAACAACATTTGTTTTTTGATAAAACATTTATAAAATTATGCCATCCCATTGAATACTTAAATATGTTGTGGATTCTTAGGTGGTGGCATGTTTATTATTGCTTGTATTTTCTTTGGATATGGTAATTTCCCTTATTTGGAAATAATAAAACCAATGATCATCACTAAAAAGACCATAAATGCACATTTGTCTAGATTTAGACTAATGCCATATTTTTTGCACTTTTGAAAACATAATCTAAACTTTTGCAAATGACTCTCCATGTCACTATACACTGTAAATTCATCCAGAATTATCTTCATAAAAATGTCCAAATATTTTAAATGCTTTGGTAATTATTTTATGATATGTTGGAGGTCCATTCTTAACTCCAAACAACATCACCTTTCCATATAAAAGCCCCCCAATATATAACAAATGTTGTTTTATATTTGTCTTTTGGAGCTATAGAGATTTGATGATATTTAAATATCCATCTAAGAAAGAATATGCTTCATACCCTATTATTGTGTTCAACATTTCATTCATGAAAGGTAATGGGTATGGATCTTTTTTTGTGGTTGCATTTATTTTTCTGAAATCTATACAAAATTTCAGCTTGCCATTTTTTTGGGGTACTACCACTATGGGTGACAACCATGTAGCCTCTTATATAGATTGAATTAATCCAATTGCTAATAATTTATCTATATATTTTTTTATTTCTATAACATAGTTTGGTATAATAGCAGGTGGTATAATAGTGTCCAACTCAATTTTGTGTTGTGCCAATTCTAGTGGAATCCCTTTGAAATCTTTGTATGTCCATGCAAAAACATCTTTGGATTCCTTCAATAGTTGTTCCACTTCCAACACCTTGCTTGTTTCCAACTATGCATTAATCTTCACCATCTATGGTTCTGCATGAGTTCCCAAATTGAATTTCATCAATTGTTGATCTTCAATTAACGTCCATCTAGCTATCTACAATTCTTGTGCTTTGATTTTTGTTGGAGTTTCATTCACTACAACATTCCCTGGTTGACGAATATGGTATGTTTCCAAATGCACCTTATCCTTTAAACCTATTTTTGGTTCATATTTATTGCAAAATATTTTCTTTTCTGTGTTATGTACTCCAAATTCCTGCTTTGAAATACTAATCTTCACATCTGTATTCATGATCTCCACATCTATGGTTTTCACAGATTGAATTATTTCAGGTAAAGTGATTATTCCTATTGAGTACAATTTTAGCTCTATAGCAAAGATGGTATCTTCTTCCTCATCTGTGATCTACCATTTTAATAATCATAGCATAGTAACATTTTTGGTTTTTTTACTTCACCTCCCAAATGTTTGGTAACTGTAATTGTTCAAATTGTTCCATTCCCTTGTATGGTAATAATGTTACTCCCTTAATCTTGTGCCAATTTAACATCCCCCAACCATGGTCTCCCCAACAGCATGGAATAACAAAAATCTATCACACTATTATGAAGTACAATAAACATAGTTATGTAAGGAATGTCGTGACTATGTATGTTTAGATCTCTAATCAACCCCATTGGTTTTGTGGTTGTTTGATTTGTCAATTTCAGATTATATGTTGCAGGTTTAGGCTTTGGAAGCCCTAACCTCAATCTCAATTGTTCTATGATAATATTAACTCTAGAACCTCCATCTAGTAACACATCTTCTATTGAATTCTTCCCAATCTATATTTGAATAATTGCCATATGATTATTTATTGTTACAACAATTGTTCCTATTTCTGGTATTGAAGAACCAACTTGTTTCTATGTGGTTGTTTTACTTACATTTTAAGTTTCCCTAGTTTTAGCTTTTGCCACAAATATCCTTTTAACTTAGGAGCTATTTTAATCAATTGTCCCAAGTTCAAAGTATAACTTGTTTCTAGCATCTGTTTACTAATGTTTATAAAATTTTCTTTTATTGTAATTTGTTTTTCTTATGAATTCATTGCCTCTTAAAAAATTTATGCTTCCACAAGAGTAATATTTGGCATACCTGGCCAAGTTCCATCCTTCCATGGATGTGGGTGGCCCTTCTGGTTAAGTTTATGGCTTGTGAATCTATTCAATTGTCTCCACCATTGACTTCTTCAACCATCTTTTTCCCTCCCAATCAATAACACTCTTTGCTTTCCTTGGTTCTTTATCCTTGAACACATACTCTTCAATTGTTTTACTTCTTGTTGTAACATTAACATCCACCACATTAACATTTGTAATGACTGTTTGTGTTTCAACAACAAGTTGAACCTCTACTACTACCATAGATTTCCATGAAACATCTTCTACATCTTAGCAAACTTTGGACAATCTATCATTTTATGTCCATTCAAACCATAGATGTGGCATGCATATGAAAATGTCTTTTGTGATTTTTGACTTAATTGTACTGCTTTTATGGTTGCCACTATGGTCTGTTCTTTCTTCTTTTTGCATGTCTCCACATTGTGATTCGTCATCCCATAATTTGTGCAATATTTGTCAATCTTCCCAATATTACCTTGTGTTTTTGTTGGTACTACTTGTTTGGTATTCTGTGGTACTGAAAATGCATTCCTTGCCTTTAATATAGTCATGCCTTCTTCACACAACATTGTCACTTCCTCATGTTGTTGTAGTGTTGATCATTTCATCCTTGCAATCACAATTTCTGAAGTATGATTACCAATTCGATCTAAACACAATATTCAAAAAATTGTCTATGGTTGGTACTTGTAAACCATGAGCTAACTTCTAAATCCATTCATAAGAAACCTCCACCTTCTTAGTCTCCTCCTACTTCATGTTCTTCAACTCCATGTATATTTGTTCGTCATTCTGAATCTTCTAATGATGTTTGCAAAATGCTTGTGTAAATTCCAAAAAAATACAGTCAAGGAATTTTGACGTGTAATTATTTCACAAGTCCAATGTTATATCTTTTAAGTTATAGTTAAATGCATCGATGATATACTTTTCAGAAGTCTCTGTATTTACTTTTACTACAAAATTGAACACTCTCACATGAACATTTGGATCAACAATTTTTTTGAAGTTAGGATACTTAAGAGCTATTTTATTTGGCCTAACAAAATGGCCATATCTATTATTAGGAATTTATGCTATTACAACAGATGGTTCTTGATATATCCTCCTCTTGGATTGGTTCTTTATATATCCTCTTCTTGGATTTATTGCAACATTTTTGTACCCTCCAACAACCATTAAGTTCATTGATGGTTGATTTCCAATCTCATTCACATGAGTAGTCATTATTAAATTGGTAAACACTATCTGGATTGTCCCAACAACTCCAATAGTTGCTATTAGTAGTGTCGAACTTCGATTCAAATTCCTTCTTGCCAAGACTCCACCTAATCCACTACCCAATTTTGTTGCATATCTAATTAGTATTCCACCTCTAACAACATCATGTTGGGTGCAACCACCATTTCCACTCATGTGGTTGTTATGATTAATCCATTAATGTTCATGCCACATTATGTAACTCCATATGTTTAACAATACATGCTCTAATGTGAAAAGGCACAAAAGGACAATTTGTGATTACATGTCCTTCTTCACAAAATGCATAGAATTTTCAAAATAATCTAACTACCTTCGAATCCTCATATTCATGATCTTGTTTTCCGACTATGTACCTTGTTTGATCCAATTCTGGATTCCTTTGATGTGAGTATGGCTATTGTAATTCATCCAACACATTCACCTATGCATCTACATATTCAGGTGATCATAGGTAATTTTCTTCAATCTCCTCAACCACATCAATATTGGTGTTTTCTTCCACCTCCCAATCTTCGACTAGTTCATAGTGATCTAAAAATGTAGACTGATACATAAACATGGGTTGTATACCTCCTATAACATCCCTTCTTTGGTTAGTTAATGACTTTAGACTTGAGATTTCTTGCATTTGATCAAATACTTCAAAAGCCCTTACTCCATCTTGATTTCTTCGAATTTGAACCATAGATTACTGTTGATAAGTATACTGGATCCATTCATTTGGGTGAATAATTGATTGCATTTCTCCCCGTGGAAATCATTATTAGTAATTGTGCCTTCTCTAAAGAGCCCTAGTCCATACTTCACGCCATACCACTTCTTGTGGTAGAAATGACTTGTGTCATGTAAGTTTTCCCTTTGTTATGATCAAGATTCATTTGTCCAACATTAGATTTTGATATGGGGTTTCTTTAAGCCTTGCATATTCCTCTCCATTTTCAAAATTGTCTTTTGTTTATCTTTTAGTGACTTAAAAATTTGCCTCCAAGTCCAATTATTGTTGTAAACTTTAAGTTACCATCCAATTCATCTTGTTTCATAATCTTTATCTTTAGAATTTGTAGTTCATTTAAAAATTCTTATGGTATCAACCATTTAGACCTTTGATACTTTCTACCATACCCTTTTAAATTTTAAAAAAAAACAAAATCACTCATCTGAACCTTCTCATCTACAATACAACAACAAAAATTGTAGAAAAACTTGCTCGTTACTATAATAAAAACAAAAAAAAATTCCCCATAAGATGGTTGCTAAATGGTAGAAATGAAATTTAATATGCAGAATAATTTCACATTACTGTAACAATGTATTTGCACTATAATATGCATACATTCACAATTTTTGTCCTAATTCTAAACACACTTGATTCTGCAATTCATTACACCAGATTCATGGTTATTTCATATAACTAGAATATGCACTTTGAAAAATCCAAAGACAAAGTTACAATTCATTTCATCATATTCTAATACCATAACAAATTCACACAATAATCTAAACATAAAAATCCCCACAAAAGTCTATACTTTTATGTTTTACTGAAAATTGCATTGGAATTATAATAAAATTCCATGTTTTATTGAAAAAATCAAAACAACAAATAAAATATGTGGTATATCCAAAACATAATCTATGTTTTTCTACTACAAAGTACCTATAGTTCCCCTTACTCTTCCCAAAATTGTGTGTGTAATAATCCCCTTTCCTTCTTCTTAGAACTCCCCCTTTTGGGTAGTCCCAAGTCACATCATCATGGTTCTCAAAACAACAAGAACTCAAAATTCAAACTAACAATGTTTCATAATCAATCCCTATCCAAATGCCTTGTTCATCCAAATCATGTACTCGTCCTACCCCCTTAACAAAGATCATCTTACTCACATTGTTACGTACCTCAGTGTCAATAGGCCATTCAGAAAAAAGAACATTTGGCACATGTTACAACATTGAAAGGTTTTGTAGAAGCCTTTCCTTGCAATACAAAATTGAAGGAATTATAAACCCAGTTGAAAACCTCATTACCCAAATCTGACTTGTGAACTCCTCAATCTCATTATGTCCATTTTGCTACATCCCCATAGGACCAAGGACTCAACAAAAGTCAACTGAAACTAAGGACCTATTAGAATTATGTAGAAGCCATGAAGTGCAAAACAATACCGAAACTAAAAAGCATTTCATGAGGCCCACCTTATGTTGGAATCAATATAGGCACATGAATTTTGGTTTTTCATATGGTTAGGAGTAACATGAAGTGTTAATCAAGTCCAAAGTACTCATAGTACTCATTGTAAGGCATTTTGTCTTCTAGATCCATTCCCATTGCAACACTTGTTTGCCATACCACCCATTAACCATTTGCATTAAATAATTCTACAAATATTTTTCAAGGTTTCGAAATTTTCATGTTCTAAAGGTACCCACAATATAGGAGAAGAAAGCTTTCAAGGAAAAAAAAAGGAATGCAATGAATCATTTAACATTTGAACATAACAACCATAAAGGCTTTTGATTTCACTTTAACAAGAAGCTAGCATTTAAGTAGCAAGATGCATGTGGAAAGAACCACAAAAAATTTCCAAGACTAAATCTTTGGTCCAATGAAATACTAGTATAATTACTAAAGGTGCATCCTTGTAATAAAATTATAATGACCTTTGCAAATTCATAATTGACAAAACCTTCAACAAGTTGGTTCAAGGGCATGCTTAGGGCTATGGGCTATGTAGTTGAACATAACTGTCAAGAAAGTTTCAATCTTTGACACCAAATCAAATGCATTCAATGTTTGGACAACAAGGTTTTTTCAATGGGTCATGTAATGCACCCCATTCATAAATGGAACATTGTTTTTGCAAAAGTTAGGTGGTAACACCACTTTTCACCTTTTCAAAAACTATATTCCATTAATTCCAAAACAAACTACTCAATCTTCCATATTTCACAAGGTTTTGCACAATCATGGCAATCAAGTTGTCCAAAGTGGCTCCATTCACCTCTTATTGCAAGTTCAACAAAATGGGCAACCTTTTCCATTTTTTTGTCACATAAACATTCATAAACAACCAACTTTGATTGTTAACAATTGCAACCTCATCACAACTCATGGAAATGAAGTTAAATTTTTGCATGACAACCTTAATGGTCCACAAAACCACATTTGCATGGCCTTTAGCACGTTCCATTTAGTCAAATTTAACCAATGTTTTTGGGGCCAATTTTGAAAATTTAGAATTTTGTTTTGAAGTTTTAAAACTTTGTTAACGGGTGGCCTTGTTTGAGAAAATATAAAATAACCTAAGGTAGAATAGCCTAAGAATAACATAAAATTAAAAAATCCTAGCGTGGAATAACATAAATTTACCAGTACTAGCGTAAACTAACTTAAAATAGCCTAGTGTTTAATAGTTTAAAATCTAATAAAAAAATCATAGGGTTAAAGTAACCTAGATTGGTTTAAGGTCAAAAAGTTTAGAGTAACATAAGGTAGTTTAACGTATAATAACCTAAGTATAATTTAAAGTGGCCTAGAAATAACTAGTGTTGGGCAATTTTCATATTTTTGAAAGATTCGTTAATATCAAATTTTTTAAGAATTAAAAGAAAACTAGTTTGGTTTTTTTTTTGTTTTTCAAATTTTGATACCCTTATCGGTTTTCAAATTATCATCAAAATAAAAACCATCAATTTTCAAACTAGTTTTTAAGTAAGTTGGTTCTCACCTAAATGAGATTTGAACCCAAGATATTTCTAAAGTAGTCTTGAATATTAAGCATAAAATCACATTTAAGTAAAACATATGACTGATTTTATTTAATGTTGATTCATCTTAATGGTTTTAAAGTTAAGACCATTGACATGTGTGAATTTTAAATGTAAAGTTCAAATTTTTCTTACACACATAAAGGGTTGTAACATAATGGTTAATATTTTTTAGAATTCTTTGAAGATCTTGGGTTCAAACCTTGTAACGATAATAAAGATATCTGTAAAGTTATAATGTGTTTCAGCTTGCCTTTGACGTTGCCTATCCCTGTCATCTTCTGTTTTTCAACTATCCATAAAGTGCACAAAAGTTATATAGGACCAACCTTGAAAATAGAGGATATAATCTTTAAAAGTTATTACTCTGGTCACTTTTTTTAAACACACAATAGTCTACCTTTGTGGCCATAGGCCACGGGCTATTATGGGGTGAAATAAGGTAGGTGCATCTACCTAGTTATATGTGGGCTACCACCTACCTAGCCATGGGTTTGAATATAGGTTACCTAGAGAGTTATCATAAGTTACCTAAAGGACTATTTAGAGGCTAACTAATGATTTTTTACCTTAGGAAATACCAAGGGACTATTTATGGGGGCTACATAGGGCTTATTTAGGGGACTACCTAAGGGTTTTTTTAAAGTTTAGGAATATTTATGGGGTTATTTTGGGGTTCCACAAGTGACTATTTAAGGAATATTTAAAGACTACCTAATGGCCTACCTTGGTTGGGATGCCTAGGGACTTTGTAAGTAAAGGGATACCTAGGGGGCTACTTATGGGCTTACATAAGAGGTTGTTTAAGGATTACATAGGGAGTTACTTAAGCAAATTTGACTTAGATGAAAAGGTACTTAATGTCCTACATAAAACTTATCATAAGGGCTATTAAGATCTTAATTTAACATCATAACCCCTAATCCTTATCCCCATTCATAATTAAACCCCTAAACAAAAAGTGCCATCCAAAATCTTATTGTTCAACCTTGTGCAAAAAGGTGATCCATAACCTTTGATTCAAACCCATATGTTTTGTCTCATGGGTGGGAACTATATTTAAATGGGAGCACCTCTTATTCATTTTTCCCTTTGTCATTTCTCATTCAAGTTCTCGCTCAAGTTGAAGGGTTTTCTCATTTGGAGATCCTAGCTTCATATTCAAGCCAAGGTTTTAGTTCTATTTGAGATAATTCTATAACTTTTCGGTCAAATAATTCTATCTTTTCATCCTCAAATGACGATGGGATGTAAAAGATGTTTGCAAACATGGATAGATAGAAAATAATGTGTGTTTGTAGTTATAGTTGTTGCTGCTAATTCATTTGACATGTTCAATGCCAATGAATTAGAAAAGGGTGTGGGTCATTTAGTGGATTTAGCTATGGAAGTTTGAGACGTGTTTGTTACTATTTAAGCAACACCAAGGTTGTTCAAAAACTTTGACCAACTTCATTTTGGCCAAGTTTGATGAGTTGGCATTATTAGTGGCACCCACCATTGTGAGCCATGCACAATCTACAAATGAACATCACAGTCAAGTTTGGATTTAAGGTTTTAGGGTTTATATTTATGGTTTGGATTAAATTTTGGTTTTAGTGTTGTAGATTAGGGTTTTGGATTTATGGTTTTAAGGCTTTAGATTTAAGGTTTTGGATTAAGGTTTAAGGTTTTGGATTAAGGTTTAAGGTTTTGTGCGTTGGATCAAAGTTTTAGGACTTAGATTTAAGGTTTGGATTAAATTTTTATTTTAACATTTTAAATTATGATTTTACTTTTAGGGCTTTGGATTTAAGGTTTGGATTGTTTAGGGTTTTGTGTTTTGCATTAAAATTTTAGGGTTTAGATTTAGGGTTTGGATTACATTTTTGTTTTAATGTTTTAGATTATGGTTTTGGATTAGGGTTTAGTGCTTGGATTAGGGTTTTAAGGTTTAGATTTAGGATTTGGATTGAATTTTTGTTTTAATGCCTTAGGTTAAGATTTGTGTTTTAGGGCTTTGGATTTAGGCTTGGGATTAAGGTTTTGTTTTATAGTTTAAAGTTGGCATTTACAGGTGATCACCACATTTGGATTGGGTGTCCTTCAAAATTGAACCCAAAGAAATGCCTCCTACAATTCATTTTGTATATGAAACATGATAATGTTTTGATGTATGATGCATTTGTATGGTATTGGTCATTTAGAGTGTAGTTTGTGATGATGCCATCTTCATTGCATCTTGCATTAATGATGCAATTGGAGATGAGATTCAATGGCCCATAACAGAGGAGCAAGTTATGTTGGGCACAAATTTGGTGAAATTCCAAGGTTGCATTAGGTTCATTGATGGCACGTTCATCAAGATTTGCAAACCTTGGAATGATGGGGACCATAAGGTTTGGTTCAATGGGCGAAAAAAAAATTAATTCAGTGAACAACATCATGGTTGTTGATCATTGAAGTTTGTTCATTTATCTAGACTTTGGGTATCTAGGTTCTTACCATCATGTTACCATTTTGAACTAGTTTGAACTACATAAGAATTGGCATCAATTTTTTTTGCATGGTGATGAATATTTTGAATACTTGTTGGGCAATCCTGGCTACCTAGGTGAAGAAATGTTCATCATGAGGAGGATTGGGAGGTGTGAGGTAGGTCCTAATGTTGACCAAGATGTTATTAAAGCCTACAATAAAATCCATGCTAAGTATGGAGTGCAAATGGAATGGGGGATTAGTGGATTGAAAAGGAAATGGAGATGGTTAATGAAAAGGTTTAATTCCACAAAGCCAAAATACACAATTTTGTTTAGAGTTGTAGCTATATTAACAAACGTTTTGCATAGATGTCGAATGGACGTCACATTTAAAGTCACATGTGAACAACTACCCAACCATGTTAACCATGGTGGGATGGAGACTTTTAATTCTATAGGTCTAAAATTTGTTTAACTTTTGTTTTGAACTCCTCTTCATTAATAACCCCTAATTTCTTAGTAGTTTTTAGGTTGCTAATTTAAACCTTGTTTGCTTTGCCAATAGTAATTTGCATATGTGACTACATTAAAGTTAGGTGTTGTTTTGAATCCATTTCCATGGTGGATGCCATATATTCAATGTTTCGTGACTGTTGTTACAAATACTCAACCTTCATCCTCCCCTTATTTGTTGGAGCTAGAGTGGAAATAAATGAGGGGCCTGAATTTACAACAAACCCAACTAATGGAAGATTTGACTCCATAGATATGGATGTAAGAACAAATGGAATAACATATCCAAGAATATAGTTTGAAGTGGATGGGGTTGTTGGACTATTAGTATCATCAATCAAACTTTGTTAACATTTCAAAACATTACACATGGCATGCCCATTTATTGATTTCAAATGAACCTACATTTCTTTGTTCTACAAAACCACTTTGTTTGATCCTTCTTCATTTGATGTCCTTATTTTCAACTCTTGGAATGTTTTCCACAACCTTTCTTTCAAGGTTTCCTCTTCGAATTTTAATTCAAGGTAGTCAGACTTATATGAAGCATAAATAACCTTCCACTCTACATTAGGAATGAGTTGTGTATTTTTTGAATTTTTTTGGCTATAAATAGCAAAATGATGGTTATAGGTGGCACACATGTTTAAGTGTGTGGACTCCACAATGGCACAATTTCCTTTTACTTATTGTGGTGCCTTTGACGCGTGCATATTCAGGAAGTTCTTTTTGTGTTGAAAACTTTCCACCTTAACATAAATAGACATGTCTATACATGAAAAACCTTCAAACCTCCACATTATTTTATCTCAATATCTTTTTATGCCTATATAGATGCAAGCTATGGTGTTTCACTTTTGTGACAAAACAATGTTTTTTCCTTGGGCACCCTTTATTCAAATGCATATGGTGATTAATTTATCCTTTAATCTACTAATTAGAACTTGTATTTAAACTAAAATTTCGTTATGAAAAAAACTTTGTGGTTATTTATTGATAAAAAATTCATTTGTTAGTAGTAATGGACTTTTGAAGTCGAAAAATATGGATTGGTTGTTTGATTGGAACATCACAAAATGAAAAAAATTATATTCATTCATATTCCAAATTTGTTATTGGGACTCAATACATAATCTAATACAAGATGATATATTCATATGAGGAATCTTTTCTTTGAAAACCTTAACCATTTAATAGTTAGGGACTTTAAAATGGTTAAAATTTGACCATATTTTCATAAGTCCATATGGGTTGTAATTTTATTTTATTTTTCAATTTTTTTGTCCTAAAAAAATATTTTTTGAGAGTTTTACATGGGGCATTATTCATTTGGATTTTGTGCATTTTCCTTTTAAGACTTCAAAATTCAAAAATGACATCATCTACATTAAATATAAATTTTCACATAGATTTGCAAAGGTTGTAGGTGATTAAACTATATCATTCAAGGATTAAAATAATAACAATTTTTTATAAAAACAACCATGTCCATTTGAATCATTTTAAAAAATCTTGTATAAATTTATACGAAGTGTAATTTATGCCGATATCAGGCCATGTACCTTGTATTCACCCACCTCTATTTCTTTCTCTTTGTCTCTGTGTGTGCCTCTCTATGTTTTTCAATCTCTTTTTGCCTTTCTTTCTTTCTCAATCTATCTCTTTTTATTTGTCTCTTGTTACATTTTAGTCTCTATATTTGCCCTTTTATCTCTTTTCACCTTTTTTTTAATCTTTATTTTTTTTTTTTTCTATGTACTTGTACAATGGCTTACACATAAATATGTGTATGTGTATGTATATTCACATACAACTATGTGTACATATATGTATACATGTGCATCATAATTGCACTTATACATACTTTTATAAAATTTGTGTACACATTTGTCCCTTATATAAAAAAAATATTGTGGAAAGGCTTGATGGACCGATGTGATGGACTGATTTGACAGACCAAATGAAAACTATGAGGACACCATTACTCTTAAAAGGGTTTCCAAGTTGTAATTACTGGTAATATTGGTAAAAAACTTTTCTGGGCTAGACCTTGGAGAAATAAATGTAAAGTGACACTTATTTCTTTTTTATGTAGTTTGAACATAAAACAATCCATGTTTTTTAGCAAAGGACTAATAAAAACATGAAACTCACAAAGGCTATTGGGCACAAGAGGAAGGGTGCACACTAGGAATCACTAAGTATTTTTTTGGTCACCTTTCAAAGCTTTAAGGACATAATTGGATGCACCTAGAAGGGCCAATTTTTTAAAAGAAAACACACAAGCCTATTGAGCTTCTTGTATATATATTAGTAATGGACATTCAAAGCTAGACCATACTTTGGAAAACTTTGGGTAACACATCCCAATAGTTTATGTATAATGTTAGTATGGATGTTTGGTAGGAATATTAGTCACCAAACAAGGGGATTCTTAAAGGAAAACAACCAACACCTCATTACATTTGGTTCAATCCTTATAATTACAAGTCGGACATGGCTTGTATTTTAAAAATAGCCAAGGTTACAAAATTAGGCAAACTAAGGCCTTAGTTTAGACACATTTCCATTGGGATTTCTACATAGGAGATGGTTTTTCTTCAATAATTTTTGTAACCTTACATACTAAAAATATTAAGATAATTATTTATGTATTACCTGAGGTAGTTCTAAATTCTAGTTAACAAGGTTGGCTCATTATGGAGATCTTTATGTTGGAATGGAAGTGATTAACAAGGATGTGCAAGGTAGAATTAGTTAATTTTTATGCTTGTTTATTATATAGCAAGCTGTCACTTTTCATTTGGTTCTACCAAAAAACTCCATGCATTTACATTTATTATAACCTATACTCAAGTAAGTCACATGAAAACAATTTACTCAAGCCTTTGTAAGTTTTACATTTGGTGGAAGGATTTGATTTAATGAATTAGTCTATGCAACTTGAAACAAGGCCAAAATGTCCATCAATGAATAAGTAACATTGTAATAGGTTTGATATATGATTTTTGTGTAAACCAAAGCGATTGAAAATGAAAAAAGGAATGGATCACCATATTTTGCAGTGGTTTTTTTATGATTGGTTGTTGAAGCACATTTTTTGTAAGTTTGTAGGACATCAATAACAAGTCAAAGTGGTTGTAAACACTTGGTATTCCTCACTATCTACCAACTTTATGTTTGTGGTTATAGTGGGACGGGACCAAGTGAGGCCAACTTTGTTTACAAATCTTATAAAAATGTTGTTGCATGTAAAAGAAAATTGGGTTTGGAGGATAGTTGATCACATGCCCTTTCCTCCTATATTCATTTTGGTTTTTTCATAGATCTTTTATATTTAGCAATATCATGACTCTATAGCAACGTTACAGATGGTATAACTATAAGGCATGGATTAAATATGGTGGTAACCAAGGATTACCATAAGTTGTGGCTGGTCTGTTTTTTGTTTTTGTTTAAAAGTGTTGGGATACATGTTTCGGAAGAAAATGCAATGTTGGTTATGTAGCCAAGTAGTTTACATGTTGGATAAATACCTCATAAAAAGATATGTTGTAAGTTTTATTATTACACAATTTGTATTGTGTGAAAATGCAAGGTTGGTTTCAACCATGATCCTTTTTGGATCCTCAAAGATGGTATCTAGATTTTTGGATAGTAAATAAGACACTTAATGTAAATAATTTCTTCTTTGATTTTCTACAAAGAAAAGTAAATGATCAATAGAAATTGATAAAAAAGATTTATATTTTTCTCTTTCTCCCTCTTTGTGTCTCTTTCTATGCCTATCTAAGTTTTTTCTATTTCTTTCCATCTCTTTCATTT
>Ga0116226_10001790_pt1 | contig 18602 bp, 16 predicted proteins | sample S1TSphfallax_FD_89692 | JGI IMG/M metagenome (GOLD analysis project Ga0116226, IMG submission 89692) | Host-associated microbial communities from peat moss isolated from Minnesota, USA - S1T2_Fa - Sphagnum fallax MG | ecosystem: Host-associated > Plants > Peat moss > Unclassified | place: USA... | reverse complement strand
GACGCGGCAGACGCGCCCCTGCAAGGTCACCGTCATTTGCTCGTGGTCGATTTGACATTCGATGAACCGATCCACCGTCTCGAGAAAATTCTGACAGTGGTAGAGCGTATGGAAACCAAGGATGTCGGCCGACAGCATGTGCAACAAGATCTCGCGTTTCCACGGGCACACGCCGAAGGTCTCGGCATTCGGCCAGGGGATGTGCCAGAACAGGCTGATGGTGGCCTTCGGAATGCGCGCCCGGATCAATTTGGGCAGCAGCGCGAAGTGAAAATCCTGGATCATCACCACGGGGCTATCCGTGCTCGTCTCGGCCGCCACCACGTCGGCGAACCGCGCGTTGACTTCCTCGTAGGCGCGCCAATCGGTGGGCCTGAAGGCGGGGCGAACATAGGCTAAGTGGCACAGCGGCCAGAGCCCCTCGTTGGAGAATCCATAGTAGTAGCCCTGTTCCTGCTCGGCAGTGAGCCAGACGCGCCGCAGCGTATACGCCGGGTCATCGGGTGGCACCCGGATCTGATCGAACCGATCCACCGTGTCGCGATCGGCGGGACCCGCACCGTGCGCGATCCACACACCGGCGCACGCGCGCATGATCGGTTCGAGCGCGGTGACCATGCCGCTTGCCGGCACCTGCACGACGGGTCGGTGATCGGCGTCGTAGTTGTGGATGTACGGTTCGCGGTTCGAGACGATGATGACCTGGGAGGAGTTGAGGTGATCGTGCACGACCTGTTTGAGCGCCTGCGGCGTCCAGTTCTCACGAAAATCGATTTCGAGCCTCTGCTTCTGTTCCGCCTCGGCAAGCACCTCGCGCACCTGTGACAGGATCGGCAGGGACGACCTTGGCGACTTGGCGTCGTCGAGAAATCGTTTGCCCCGAATATCGCCGATCAGCACATTCGCCCAGCGACGCAGCTGCAGCCAGGCGGCGAGCACGACCAACAGCGCGAGCAGCAGCACGGAAATACCGATGAAGACCAGCACGAAGTCGCGGGCCGTGCGCTGTCTGCGGTCAACGAAGCTCAAGTCGTGCAGCATCAGCACTCGAAATGGCGGCCGGGCGGAGTCGAAATCGAAACGTGACACCTGCACCGACCCGGAAGACAGCTGCACGACACGGGTTTCGAGCGGAAACTGACTGGCATTCCCGGCACAGGAAATTGCCGCCGGCGTGCGCTCCGTCTTGATGATGGTGCTGCCGTCGGGTCGGCAGATCAGAATCGCGAGCAGGCGTTCGTCCGCCGTCACCTTCGACAGATACACTCGTAAGCGACCCTCGTCGTTCTCATCGACCAGCTGGGTGACGGGCTCTTCCATCGTGTGCATCACCAGCTGCGCCCGTAACTCCACATCGGAACGAAACCATTCGGCGAGCAGCCGCTGAATGTACGGCAAGCCGAAATACGCCACCACGCAGGATGCGAATGCCACCGGCAACACGAAACGCAACAAGATCGAACGCAACATCGTCTCCGTGTATACCGAAAAATAGCGGATGGGTGTGCGTTTTCAACCGCATCGGCCGGCGCGCGCTCGCCTTGACCTCAATGTAAGAATTACATCCGTATCCGAAGATCGATCGCGCGACTGGTCGCGGATGGGATCCATGAGCTATGGTGGTCTCATGCACGATGTTGCCATGTCGGCTCATGCCCCACGCCTCGCGCCGGACGACTGTCTATTCCTCGATGTCGACGGCACCTTGATCGAACTCGCCGATACGCCGTTCGATGTGCACGTGACCCAGGACTTGGGCTCGGTGCTGCGTGCGGTGTCCGCGCGATTGGGTGGTGCTCTTGCGCTGGTGAGTGGCCGCAGCATCGCCTATCTCGACACGCTGTTCGCACCGTTGAAACTGCCGTGCGCCGGCTTACACGGCGTGGAACGGCGCGGCGCCGACGGCAGGCTGCACGGTACCGACATACCCATTTCCCGACTCGACGCGGTCAGAGCGCCGCTCGCACAGCTGGTGCAGGAGAACCCTGGCACGTTGCTCGAGGACAAGGGCCGCACCATCGCGGTTCACTACCGCCTGGCTCCGGCGGCCGCGGCTGTCATCCATGCGGGCGTCGAATCGATCGCGGCAGGTTTGAGCGACGCCTACCAAATTCAAGCGGGCAATCACATGCTCGAAATCAAGCCGCGGGCCTTCGACAAGGGCGCCGCCGTCACGGCGTTCATGGCGGAGAGTCCCTTCCGCGGCCGCACACCGATCTTCGTGGGCGATGACCTCACCGATCTTGACGGCTTCACGGCGGTACGCGCGCTGGGTGGCAGGTCGATCGCGGTCGGCAGACGCATCAGCGGCCAGTACCAACTCGATGACCCGGCCCGAGTGCGCGGTTGGCTGCGCGACTTTTCGACGGGAGCCGCCGCTGCGGCGGGTCAGCCGTCGCGGATTTGACCGCTGCCACGCACCAGATACTTGTAGCTGGTGAGCTGTTCCACGCCGACGGGACCACGGGCATGAAATTTATCCGTGCTGATACCGATCTCGGCGCCCATGCCGAACTCGCCGCCATCCGCGAATTGCGTGGACGCGTTATGCAGCACGATGGCGCTATCGACCCGCGCGAGGAAGCGCTCGGCGGCGGCGGCGTTGCCCGTGACGATGCAATCGGTGTGCTGCGAGCCATATTTGCCGATGTGCGCAATCGCGGCATCCGTATCGTCGACGACGCGGACTGCGATGATGGCATCGAGATACTCGGCGTACCAATCGGCCTCGACCGCGGGCTTCACCCGTTCGTCCACCAGCGCCGTGGCGGCATCACCGCGCACCTCGCATCCGGCATCGAGCAGCATGCGCACCAAGGGCGCCAGATGCGTGGCGACACAGGCCCGATCCACCAGCAACGTTTCCGCCGCACCACAGATGCCCGTGCGGCGTAACTTCGCGTTGCGCACGATCGAGAGCGCCATGTTAAGGTCGGCGGCACGCTCGACGTACACATGACAAACGCCCTCGAGGTGGCCGATCACGGGTACGCGCGCATCCTGCTGGACGCGGGCGATCAAGCTCTTGCCACCGCGCGGCACGATCACGTCGATATCGTCCACCATCTCCGACAGCATGTAGCCGACGGCGGCGCGATCCGTGGTCGGTACCCGTTGAATACAGGCACCCGGCAAGCCGCCGACATGCAGTCCCTGTTCCAAGCAGGCGTGGATCGCCGCGCTCGATTGCACGCTCTCGGAGCCGCCGCGCAGGATGACGGCGTTGCTCGACTTCAAGCACAGAGCACCGGCGTCGGCTGTCACATTCGGCCGGCTCTCGTAGATGATGCCAACGACGCCCAAGGGCACGCGCAGCCGCTGGATCACCATGCCGTTGGGCCGGATCCATTCGGCCAGCACCGTGCCGATCGGATCGGTCAGCCGTTCGATGTCCTCGAGCCCACGGGCCATGGCCTCGACGCGCTTTTCATCGAGCTTCAGGCGGTCGAGCAGTGCGCCCGACAACCCGCGGGTCGTCGCCTCCTTGAGGTCGCGTTCGTTCGCCGCGAGAACTTTGTGGCGCCGGGCTCGCAGCGCCGCCGCCGCCGCCTTCAAGGCGAGATTCTTTTGTTCGGTGGATGCGAGGCTCAAGGCATTGGCCGCCGCGCGCGCGGCGCGGCCGATCTCGCGCATGATGTCGGGCACCGACATGGGTGACAGTGTTTCTGGATTGGTCGTCATTTACATCACTTTGAGCAGCACCAAATCATCCCGATGCACGATCTCATCGCGCCCCCTGAACCCTAGCACCTTTTCAATCTCGACGGATTGGCGTCCGATGATACGGGCCGCATCGCCGTCCGAATAGGCACAAATCCCGCGCGCCACCTCCACCCCATCGGGCCCTAAGATACTCACCGTGTCGCCGCGGTCGAAACGGCCGACCGCGCGCGTCACCCCGGCCGGCAGCAGGCTCTTCCCGCCCATCAGAGCGCGCACCGCGCCCGCATCCACCGCAATGGCGCCCGCCGGCTTCAACGTGCCCGCGATCCACTGTTTGCGAGTCGCGAGCGGAGTGGACGAGGGCACGAACCAAGTGCAGCGCGCGCCCTCCTCGATGCGTTGCAATGGATGCTGATAGGCACCTTTGGAGATGCATAAGTGACAACCGGCCCCGACCGCGATTTTCGCCGCGGCGATCTTGGTCTGCATCCCGCCCGATCCCATGTTGCTGCCGACGCCGCCGGCCATCGCTTCGATTTGCGGTGAAATTTCGAGCACTCGCGCAATGAACTGCGCCTTCGGATCGACGGCCGGGTTGGCCGTGTACAGCCCGTCGATATCCGATAGCAGCACCACGCAGTCGGCACCGGTCATCTGGGCCACCCGCGCCGCCAGTCGGTCATTGTCGCCGTAACGGATCTCCGCGGTCGCGACCGTGTCGTTCTCGTTGATGACAGGTATCGCACCCTGCGCCAGCAGCGTGTTGAGGGTCCCGCGCGCATTCAGATAACGCCGGCGCTGCTCGGTGTCGCCGAGCGTGAGCAGAATCTGCGCGACGGTGATGTCGTGCACCTCGAGCAGCTCCTTGTACGCATGCGCCAACCGGATCTGACCGACGGCGGCGGCGGCCTGGCTCTCCTCCAGCTTGAGCTTGCCCGAATTGAGTTTGAGGTGTCGGCGCCCGAGCGCGATCGCACCGGAGGACACCAGGATGACCTCCTGGCCTCGACCGCGCAGGCGCGCCACATCCGCGACGAAGCTCGCGAGCCACTGTCGATTCAAACGCCCTTTCTCGGCGTCCACCAGCAGTGCGGAGCCGACTTTGACGACGATACGTTTGGCATCGGTCAATCGGCGGGCGGCGATTTTGCGCTCGACAACGGTCATAAGGAGTCGATTTTGCCATTTACTTGGGCAAGCGGCCTCCCCTAATATCCGCGTGCATATCCGCACACTCGATTTAACAGAGGCACCTGACGTGGGCAGAGAGTACGAACCGACCGTGGGACAGTGGTACGAGGACCTGGAGAACGAGGAAACGTTCCAGGTACTCAAGGTGGATGAGGACAAGGAAACCGTGGAGATTCAACATCTCGATGGCGATGTCGAGGAGTTGGATGTCGACGGCTGGGCGGAACTCGATCTCGAAATGACCGACGAGCCGGAAGGCTGGTCGGGCTCGAAGGCGGAGAAGGACGCCGAAGAAGACGAAGACGATGAGGATGACTGGGATGAGGATGAGGACGACGAGGATGACGATGACGACCTCGACGACGACGACGACGAGGAACACGAGGAATACTGAGCGAGTGGTCTCGAGCCCCGGTTTGCGGGCAGGCCCCGGTTTCCGGGAAGTCCCGGGTTTCCGGGTAGGCCTCCGGCGCGGGCGGCGCCTTGCCCCCCTGCCGACCCGGGGCCGCTACCGAGCGCGACTCGCGCCGCGTTAGATCTTCTCCAACCAGCCGTGCCGATCGGGCGCATCGCCTTGTTGAATCGCCACCAGCTGCGCTCGCAAGGTGCGGGTCAGAGGACCGACGTCGCCGCTGCCGACCCGATACTCGGTGCCACGGTGAATGAGCGTGCCGACACCGGCGAGCACGGCCGCGGTCCCTGACAGCGCCGCCTCACCGGTCTTCACCCAGTCGAGCATTTCAGCGACCGTGAATATCCGCTCCGATACATCGAAACCCTGATCGCGCGCGAGTGTTATCAGAGAATCCCGGGTAACACCGTGCAAAAACGTGGAATCCAGACTGCGAGTGACGAGCTGACCCTCGCGCAACAACAGGAAATTGGCGGCACCGGTTTCCTGCACCTCGCCGCCCGGGCAGAACAACACCTGATCGGCTTGGAATTGCGCCCGTGCCGCGAGCGTCGGACCCATCGCGGCGGCATAGTTGCCGCCTGTCTTGACCACGCCCATCTGGGCGGCCGAGCGGGTGTGCTTGTCGTCGATGAGAATCCGCAACGGCTTCATGCCACCGGCGAAGTAATCCCAGACTGGGCTCGCGAGCACCAGCAGCGACGCCTCCACCGACGGCGTCGCGGCGGCCCCAATATTAGCGGTGGTACCGAACAGAATCGGACGCAAATACAGCGCCCCCGGAGCCTCCGGCACCGCCTCCCGGCAGCGCTCGATGACCCCGCGCACGAGGTCGGCGAGTTGCACGGGATCCGGCTCCGGTAGCACCAGCGCCCGCGCGCTCTGGCGCATGCGCGCGATATGCCGGTCCATGCGAAAGACGTGGACCCCGCCGTCGCCGCGGCGAAATGCCTTGAAGCCCTCGAAACACGTGCTCGCGTAATGCAAGACATGCGCCGCAGGACTCAATTCGATCGTTCCTGTCGGGCGAATCTCACTCTCACTCCATCGACCGTCCCGATAAGCCGCAACGCCCATGTGAGAGGCGAGCAGGGAGCCAAAAGCAGGTCGCTGAGGTTGTGCGGTCATGTCGTCACCTACGGTATGAAGAGCGTCGCCGGATGTTTCCCAGCCGCCGTATCATAACCTTCCACGAGACGATCCGCCTCAAGACCAACCAACAGCACCGTGGCGCCCTGCGTGCTTCGGCTCGCGAGCGCGCGATGCGCGAGCGCGGCATCCTGCAAAGCCATGCGCTGACCCACGACTGATTTGACCTCGCCGGCCGCTATTCGGTCGAACAGATCCGCGGCGCGCGACTGAAGCTCCTGCGCCGTCTTGATGTAGTCGAACAGCATCGGCCGGGTCGCATGGAGCGAACCACCCGATGCCAGGTCGAGGATCTTGAAGTCGCTGATCGGACCGGACGACTGGCCGAACGAGACGAATGTGCCGCGTGCTTTCAAGCACTGGAGCGAACCTCGCCAGGTGTCTTTTCCCACCGAATCGAACACGACCTCGCAGCGTTGTCCACCGGTGATCTCCGTCACGCGCGCCACGAAATCGTCGGTGCCCGTATCGATGACATGGTCGTAGCCGTGGGCCTTGGCGATCTCGATTTTGGCCGCGGATCCCACCGTACCGATGGCCGTCGCGCCGAGCAATTTGAGCCATTGCCCCAGCAGCAAGCCGACGCCACCCGCCGCGGCATGCACCAACACGCGGTGTCCTGCACGCACGGCGAAGCACGACGTGAGCAGAAATTGCGCGGTCAGCCCTTTCAGCATCACCGAAGCGGCGGCCTCGAAGGACACCGAGTCGGGCAGTTTCACCAAGCGGTCGGCCGGCACCACCCGCCGCGTGCGATAGGCTCCGACCGGCATCGTGTAAGCGACCCGATCGCCGGACCGGAAGGCCGTCACGCCCTCACCGACGTCCTCCACCGTGCCAGCGGCTTCCGCGCCGGGAATCAGCGGCGTGGTCGGCCACGCATACAAACCACTGCGGAAATACGTATCGATGAAGTTGACTCCGATGGCGCTCTGGGCAATGCGCGCTTCACCTGGCCCCGGAGGCGGCGTGTCGAGTCGGGTCCATTCCAGTGCCTCCGGCCCACCGGCCGCGCGCACCACCATGCCATGATCGCCACTATTGCTCACGATTCACCTCGTCGCCCACCCATGCACTGATCGTTCACGAAACGGCCGATGCGCACGCAGGCCTCGCGCAACGGCTGCTCCTCGGCCGCAAAGCATATACGCACGAACCCCCGCGTGGCTTCGCCAAACGCGCCGCCGTCGAGCACCGACACCCGCTCGGCCTGGTACAGCCGCGTCATGAACTCATGCCCCGACAGCCCGGTGGCGGATACATCCACCAACAGAAACATGCCGGCATCCGGCACGACGCAGCGTAATGTCTCGATGCCCTCGAGGCCGGCCAACAGGGTGTCACGGCGTACCTCGCAGTACTCGCGCATCCGCGCTTCCGCCGCGCCGGCGAGACCGATCGCCGTCAGGGCCGCTTCCTGAATGAATCCGGGCAACCCATACAGCATGCAGATGGCGAGCGCGTCGACATGCCGGACCAGCGGTTTCGGTCCCACCAACCAGCCCGCGCGCCACCCCGGCATGGCATGTGACTTCGACAGGCTGCTGATGGTCACGACCTGGTCGGGCAGCCGCGCCGCAAGGCTCGGCACGCGGCCGCCAGCCGCGAGTCCGGCGTAAACCTCATCCACCACCAGCCACAGCGAATGCCGGCGCGCCAGCTCTCCGATCACATGCAGATCGGCGGCGTTCAGGATCACGCCGCTGGGATTATTCGGTGTGGCAAAGAACAGCGCACGGGTCCGTGGGGTGATGAGTGCGGCGAGCGCTTCGAGATCGACCCGGAAGTCCGCTCCGGCCGGCGCCCGCACCAAGCGCGCTCCGGACACCTCGAGCGTGGCCGGATAGGTCGGATACAACGGCTCGAACGCAATCACCTCGTCGCCGGGTCCGGCCACGCACAGCGAGGCCGCGAACAATGCGTTCTGGGCACCGGCGAGGAACGCCACGTTGTCGGCATCGACGACCTGACCACAGCGGTCGCGGTGCAAGACGGCGATCGCCGCGCGCAGCGCCGCCCGACCATTCGATGCGGTGTAGTGCGTATCCGAGGCGCGCAAGGCCGCGATCGCGCGTTCGACCACCGGGCTCGGCGTGTCGATATCCGGATCGCCGACGCTGAGCAAGATCACGTCCTCGCCAGCCTCGAGCGCGCTGCGGGCGCGATGGTGAACGTCCCAGGCATCCGCCCCATCGCCCGAAATGCGCGCCACCAAGTTCGAATATCTCATCGCCGTAGCTCGCGGATCAGGCCAACAAGTCGGCGATAGCCGGTGATGGATTGCCACCGCACAGCAGCACGCCGCACGTCTTGCCGGCATGGCGCGCCCTGTCCTTCAGATAGGCGGCCAATGCCACCCCGCTCGCTCCCTCCATCGCGAAACCCTGCTGCACCCCTAAGCGCATGGCTCGAAGAATCTCCTCTTCCGACACGAGCACACTCCGGTGGATGACCTCGCGGCACAACTCGAAGGTGATGGCACCGGGCTCGACGCCACCCGCCGTGCTTTCGCTCAAGGTCGCCGACTCCGGGACCCGGACGATGCGGCCCGCGCGCAGGCATTCGTACATCACCGCAGAGTTGCGCGGCCAGCAGCCGATGATTTCCACGTCGGGCGCTGCATGGCGCAGGTAGGAGCCGATGCCGCTGATGAGGCCGCCGCCGCCGACCGCGACGAACAGGGTGTCCAAATCCGGGGCCTGGCGTTTGAGTTCCACCGCAATGGTACCCTGGCCCGCAATCACAAACGGATCGTTGTACGGCGACACATAGGTACGGCCGCTCATCGCGGCCTCGGCGCGTGCCGCGCTCTCCGCGTCGAGCGGATCCGCGCCGACGATTCGAACGCGGGCGCCGCACTCGACGATCCGCTGACGCTTCGCCGGCGTGACCTGCGGACTCAAAAACACCTCCGCATCGATGCCGAGCAACCTTGCCGCGGTGGCCACGCCAAGACCATGATTGCCGGTGGACGATGTGACCACACCCGCCGCGGCGGCGGGCCCGGACAGGCTCATGAGCTTGTTGGTCGCGCCGCGCAGCTTGAAGGAACCGGTGGTCTGTAATTGCTCCTGTTTGAATACGACGGCGCCCTGCCCGGTCACCGCCGCGCCGTCGATCGACGACGGCAGCCGCGCCAACGGCGTTTCATGCACCACGCGGTAAATGCGCGCGGCCGCCGCGTCGATCAACGGCAACAAATCCTGGCTCAGCAAAACGGCTCCATCTTGATATTATGACTGCGATTCTGCGGCGGCGCTCGGCGCATCAACTCTTAAGGGGATTACGAATGAACGATACGTTGGCATGGATGGTCAGAGGCACCTTGGCGGCGCTCATCACCGCTCCCGCGTTGGCGGCGGAACAGATCAAGGTCGTGGAACGGCCGGTCGGCGAGACCACCGTCGATCTGACCGCCAAGGGCGATTCGATAGGCGACATGCTGGTGTTCGCCAATGGCGTCTTCGATGCTGCGAACAAGGTGCAAGTCGGTAGCGACCAGGGTTACTGCGTCCGCACCATCGTCGGCAAGAGTTGGGAGTGTTTTTGGACGCTGACTCTCAAGGCCGGCCAGATCACGGTCGAGGGACCGTTCCTCGACGAGGGCGATTCGCTGCTGGTGGTTACCGGCGGTACCGGCAAGTACGCCGGTGCGAAGGGCAGCCTGAAGCTGCACCCGCGCGATGCGACGCCAACGGGCTACGATTTCACGTACGACCTGCTGTAACGGCCGCCGCGACCGCCATGGCGTTTACCGCGCAGCACAGCGAGCGTTGTCGGCAGGACTTTCCTGCGCTGCGCGCGGAGCGTCCGCAACGGGAACCGGTGTTCCTCGACGGACCGGGCGGCGTGCAGGTGCCGCAGATCGTCATCGACACGATGGTGGACTTTTATCGCACCTGCAACGTCAATACGCATGGCCGCTTTGCGCCGTCCCAGGAGGTGGATCGGCGCATGCACCGGGCGCGTACCGCGCTGGCGCAGTTGCTGGGTGCTGCCGGCCCCGAATGCATCTCGTTCGGCCAGAACATGACCACGCTCAATTTTGCGCTGTCGAGCGCCATCGGACGCACGCTGCAACCGGGGGACGAGATCCTCATCACGGAACTCGATCACGAGGCGAATCGCGGGCCGTGGCTCGCGCTCGCCGAACGCGGCGCGACGGTGCGCGAAGTTCGTCTCACCGACACCGGTGAGTTGGACGCCGCTGACATGGCGGCGAAGGTCACGTCGCGCACCCGCGTGTTTGCCATTGGCGCATCGTCGAACGCGCTCGGCACGGTCAACGACCTTGCACTCGCCCGGCGACTGACGCGTGAGGTGGGGGCATTGTTGGTCATCGATGCGGTGCATTACGCGCCGCACTTCCCGATCGACGTGAACGCATGGGACACGGACTTCCTGCTCTGCTCGGGCTACAAGTTCTATGGCCCCCACGTGGGTGTTCTCTACTCGAAGCCCGGCGCGCTCGAGCGGCTGCCGACCCATAGGCTCAGTGTTCAAGACCCGGCCGCGCCTTACCGCATCGAGACCGGCACGCTCAATCATGCGGCCATCGACGGTCTGCGCGCGGCGGTCGACTATCTGGCGTCGTGGGGTGAAGGCCAGACCATGCGCGCGCGGCTCGTCGATGCCATGCAGGGAATTTCCGCCTATGAGCATGGCTTGGCGAAGCGCTACTACGACGCGGTTCGCGATAGGTCGGGCATCACGGTGTATGGTCCAAGCTTTGCCACAGTCAAGCGAGCGCCCACGGTGTCGATCGCACTCGCCGCCCATACCGCCGGGGCCGCCGCCACGGCCTTGAGCGCGCGCGGCATCTACGTCTGGGACGGCAACTTCTACGCAGCGCGCGTCGTCGAATCGCTGGGCCTGGCCGATCGCGGAGGGCTGCTGCGCACCGGCATCTCGATGTACAGCGCGGCCCGCGATGTCGAGCGCTTGATCGACGGCTTGGCCGAGCTCAGCACGGTCAACGATTGACGCGGACGAGGTGGCGGGCGAGCGCCTCCGCATGATTGCGCAGTTCCGGAACGGCAGTCGCCTCCCAGTGCCCGGCGCGCAGCATCGGCCCAAGATAGAACAGCCGCTCGTGCACTCGGCCGTCGGCGCCGACACACGCGCCGTTCGCGCCGGTACGCAGCCCAAGGTTGAGCGAATCCGCCGCGATCCAGCCGTCCTCGCGTAGCGATTGCAACAGCCCATTGCCGCTCCGTTCCAGCGAATAATCCGGTCCGGTGGCATTGATGACCGCGTCGACGCGAAAACATTCGGACTGCACCTCACCACGGCGCCGCCAGGTCACTCGAACCCGCTCACCCTCCGGACTCAAGGCGATGATCTGGCCGGCATTGACGCTCATGATGCCCTGGGAGCGTAGTTCCGCCAGGCGTGCAGCGATGGCGAGCGGCAGCCGATGCCGATGCACATCCCACAGCCCTTGAACATGCCGCAGGAATCGCCGCCGCTCAGATTCCGCGAGCCGCTGCCAGAGCATCGGTGCGGCCGCGCGGATGAAGGTCACCACTTCGCGCCAATCGCCGCCCAGCTCCATGACCTCGCGCGCCAATCGGCGGCTGGCCGTCAGCAGTTCGCGCATCGATGCCACCTCGGCGAAGAATTCCGCGCCGCCGCGCACGGCCGCCGAGTGAAACGCCGACTGAGTCAGCGGTATCAAGCCGCGCCGCGAGACGGTGATGAGTCTCGGGCACTGCGCCGGATCGCGGGCGAGGTAGGACACCACATCGGCCATCGTGAGCCCGTTGCCGACGATCAGCACCGCACGCTCGCGGGTCAAGGTCGAGGGCGGACTCCAGGGATCATCGAACAACCCCGGGTGACCGGTGAGCGCAGCAGCCCCCGGCAGCGAGCGGGGCGGCGGATTGCCGAGGGCCAGTACCACCTGATCGACGCGGAGCGGTGCGCCACCGTCGAGCTCGAGCGTCAGCGGTGCATCCGCGCCCGAGCCAGCGGCAATGCGGCGGACGTCGGCCCGCAGCCGGGTGAGCTGCACGTGCGCCGGCGCCGCGCGCTCAGCCAGCCGCAAGCAATGCTCTAAATAATCGCCGTACAGTCGGCGTGGCAGAAAATCCTCGGCATCGGTCGCCGGCAGCGACTGCCGGGCAAAGCTCAAGAACTGCAGCGGCTCGCGCGAATCCGCCGACAAACGGCCCGCCGGCACATTCAGCAGGTAGGGATAGTCACGCGCGGCATAGGCGAGGCCGCGTCCAAAAACGCCACTGCGGTCGAGCAACAGCACTTCGCCGGGCCCATGCAAATTCCGCAGCAGATTCGCCGCCAGCACCGATCCGCAGAAGCCCGCGCCGACCACGGCGATGCGTTTGGACATGACCCGATGGTGCATCGGGTGGTTGAACTTCGCAATCCTGCCCACATCTAAACGATTACCGGTCAATTCGACCAATTGGGGGCTCGCTATGCGAAAGTTTATGGCTGCATCTCTTGCTGCAACGACGTTGACACTGGCGGTGTCGTTCTCGGCTCCGGTGCTTGCTGAACCGGCGGCAGATCCTACCGTACAGCAAATTTATGACGCGGCTTCAGCAGGTCACCTGGACCAAGCCCAACAGATGATGGATCAGGTCCTGCGCGATCACCCCACCAGCGGGAAAGCTCATTATGTTCAATCTGAGCTGTATGCGCGAGAAGGTAAGATCGCGCAAGCACGGACCGAGTTCACCCGCGCGGAACAATATGATCCGGGCCTCAGCCATGAAAATCCGCGCTCGGTGGCGGAGCTTCGCACCCAGCTCTCCCAAGGTGTACGGGCTAATCAGGGCGGAGCCGTCATGGGCATGACCGCGCCAGCGCCCGCCTTCCACTTCCCCTGGGGCACTGTGCTCGTGCTGGTCCTGGTGGTGGGTGCGTTGTGGATGCTGTTCCGGCGTCGTCCGACCTATGTGTCCTACCCGGCGGGCGGAGCGCCGATCGCCGGCGGCGGCCCGGGAAGTTACGGACCGACCGGCTACGGCGGCGGCTATGGGGGCGGCGTTGCCCCGATGGCGGGCGGTGGAATCGGCTCGGGTATCGCGGGCGGACTGGCTTCAGGCCTCGCCGTCGGCGCTGGCGTGGTCGCCGGCGAAGAGCTGGCCCATCACTTCCTCGATGGCGGCACGCGCGAAACGACGGTATTGCCCCCCGCGGATGGCGGCGAATGGCAGCAGCCGGCGAACAGCGACATGGGTGGCAATGATTTTGGAGTCAACGACCCCGGCTCATGGGATGACTCGGGTGGTGGCGGTGGAGGTGGCGGTGGGGACGACTGGAGTTAACAGCGCCTAGCCCAAGACCCTAGCGTAAGCGCCCCAGTGACCCAACTGGGGCGCTTTTTTATTGGCCGATCTGCCGGTGCAGCTTCGCCGCAGACGCCCGCAACCTCTGACGCCCGAGCCCCTCGTCAGCCCAAAATGATCTTCGGCGCCGCCGCGACGCCTTCGACGATCAACTTGTTGATCCGTTTGACGAAAATAGCCGGATCGTCGAGATCGCCGCCTTCCGCCAGCAGCGCCTGATCATAAAGCACATGCGCAAGCTCGGCGAAGCTGGTCTCATCGACCGTGTCCTTGAGCCGCTCCACCAGAGCGTGCTTGGGATTGAGCTCGAGAATGGGCAAGGTCGCGAACGGATTGTTCTGACCCGCCTGTTTCAAGATACGCGTCATGCGCAGGCTCACGCCGAACTCACCGGCCACGAGCACCGCGGGAGAGTCCGTCAAGCGACCCGACACTCGCGCACTCGCGACCTTGCCGGCCAACGCCTTGCCGATGCGCTCGACGGTATCCTTGTAGCTCGATTCGGCCGCCGCCTTCTCTGGGGTTTCGATGGCGGACGCCACGTCAGCGGCGGCGCTCGCCACATTGGTCAATGTCTTGCCCTCGAATTCGTGGAGGTGGCTCACCACCCACTCATCGATCCTATCGGTGAGCAACAGCACTTCGAAACCCGATGAGCCGAAGCCCTCCAGATGCGGGCTGTTGCGCGCCGCCAGCAGCGAATCGGCGGTCAAATAATAGATGGCCTTCTGGTCGGACTTCATCCGTCCCACATAAGCATCCAAGGTCACCTCCGGCGCATCGCCGCTCGACGAGGTGGAATGGAAGCGCAGCAACTTGGCGATCCGGGTCTTCTGGCCGGCGTCCTCGATCACGCCCTCTTTCAGCACCACACCGAAAGTCTTCCAGAAATCCGCATACTGTTCCGGCTTGTCGGTGGCAAGTTCCTCGAATAGATCGAGCGATCGCCGCACCAACGCCGACTTGATCTTCTCGACCGTCCGGTTGTTTTGCAGCAATTCGCGCGACACGTTCAGCGGCAAGTCGGCGGTATCGACGAGACCTCGCATGAAACGCAGCCAGGTCGGCAGCAATTCGGCCGCCTTGTCCATGATGAACACGCGCTTGACATAAAGCTGCACGCCACCGCGCTGGTCGCGCTCGAACAGGTCGAAGGGGGCTCGCTGCGGCAGATACAGCAACGACGTGTATTCGATGCTGCCCTCGACCTTGTTGTGCGCCCAGGCACGCGCATCCTCAGAATCATGCGTCAGGTGCTTGTAGAACGCCTGATAGTCCGCATCGGTCAACTCCGACTTCGGACGGGTCCAGAACGCCTTGGCTTGATTCACCGTCTCGGCGGTATCACCGGTCTTTAAAATGATCGGGATGCTCAAGTGATCCGAATACTTGCGTACCAGCGAACGCAGCCGCGAGGGTTCGAGAAACTCCTTATCCTCGTCGCGTAGATGCAAGACGACTTCAGTCCCCCGGTCCGATTTATCCGAACCTTGAATCTCGTAGGACCCCTCGCCGTCCGAATTCCAGCGCACGCCCGAGGCGTCGGTCCGCTTGGTGAGAACCGTGACCCGGTCGGCGACGATGAAGGAGGAATAAAAGCCGACGCCGAATTGGCCAATCAACTGCGAGTCCTTGGCCGCATCCCCGCTCAACGTCTCCAGAAACTTCTTGGTGCCGGAGCGCGCGATGGTCCCCAGATTGTCGATCACCTCCGCCTCGGTCATGCCGATGCCGTTGTCCATGACCGTCAAGGTGCCAGCCTCCGCATCAGGGATCAGCGTCACCGCGAGTTCGTCGGCCCCCAGCAGGTCCGGTTTGGACAGCGATTCGAAACGCAATTTTTCGCACGCATCCGAGGCATTCGAAATGAGTTCGCGGAGAAAGATCTCCTTGTGCGAGTACAGCGAATGGATCACCAATCGCAGCACTTGCTTGGTTTCGGCTTGAAATTCCTTGATCTCGGGCTTGGTTTCGGTCGTCATGGCCTTAAGCTCAATCGGGTTATTACAATGGGAATAGGGGGCTCAAACCCCCATATCCCTAATGGGGTCAGCGTCCGATAGTTCAAGCGGGTACCGGGGCGGGCCCGGCGCGCTTGGGGGCGCCGGCGCCCTCCGACGAGGGTCAGGTCCAGCCGGCGCGCGGATTGAAATTGAATTCGCGCCGCAGCCGCTCGTAGGCGTCTTTTTCCTGCGGCGTGTCGGCCGCCGGAATGACGATCTTCACGCTCACGAACTGATCGCCGGGTGGGGTACCGGGGAAGCCGCGCCCGCGCAGCCTGAGTTTCTGCCCCGCTTGGGCCCCCGCAGGGATCGTGAGATCAACCGTGCCGCCGAGCGTGGGCACCGCCACCTTGGCACCGAGTGCCGCCTCCCACGGCGCCAACGGCAGTTCGACGTGCACATCCCGGCCCTGCAGTGTGAAAATCGGATGCGCTCGCAACTTCACCCGCAGCAGCACCGCCCCGCGCCCGCCGACCCCGCCCACACGCAGCGCCTGCCCGTCGAGGATACCCGCCGGAATCTGCACGTCGACCAGCCGTGCACGGCCATTTTCATTGATGCTGACCCGCCGACGCGTCCCCGCGAAGGCCTCTTCGATGGACACGTCGATGGATCCCGCTTCGGTCTCGGGTTGCGCAAAGCCGCCACCGCCGGGGCCACCGGCGGCACCACCGGCGGCGCCGAAGAGACTGGAGAAGAAATCGCTAAAGCCATTCAAGTCATTGAACCGGTGGCCCGCCCCAAGCCCGGCGCCAGCGCCGAAGCGTTGCTGCCAATCGGGCGGCGGCCGGAATTGCTGGCCGGAGCGATAGTCGCGGCCGAGTTGGTCATAGGCGGCGCGCTTCTCGGCATCCTTGAGGACTTCGTAGGCCTCCTGAACCTCCTTGAACTTTTCCTCCGCGTTCTTCTCCTTGCTGACGTCCGGATGGTATTTGCGCGCCAATTTCCGATAAGCGCGCTTCACCTCGTCGGCGTCCGCCCCGCGTGTGACCCCGAGGATCTCGTAATAGTCCTTAAATTGCATGAATCGACCCAAAAGAGTTGAAATTTTTCGCTCGACGCCCGCCAGCTTGGCATAGCGTACGGCTTCCATCCGAGCAACGCATCTGATTCTCGGTGCGTACCGAATTGTTCAGCATGATGCATGTGCTGCCGGCAGAGAATATTGTGGTCATTTATCGCAAACTAAAGGCTGCGCCAGCGCAGTTTGAGGCTGTCCCTCCGGGGGCATCCGGGCGCCAGCACGGCGCCGGTGGTTCCGCATCCCTCGGGCCGGTGCTACTCTCGCCGGCGCCGGGCGAGCCGCGCAGGACGCGGTGCGGCACGACCATTTAGGAAGATCATCATGGATACCGAGAATCAAATCGTTGAGCCGCCGCGGCCCACGCGAGTCGGCGTTGAACTGGCCCGCTGGTTCGACAACCGCGAGTTCGCGGCCCGCGTCGCGACCCCCGACTTGGCCTTTGCGCCTCCCAAGGGCACCGAGGCAGCCCGCATCGCCTGGGCACGGATGCTGCCCTTCTTGGGGATGCATGCCGTCTGTCTCGCCGTCATCTGGGTGGGCTTCAGCTGGATCGCACTGACGGTCACCATCGCGCTGTACCTCGTGCGGATGTTTGCGATCACCGGCTTCTATCATCGCTATTTTTCGCACCGGACCTTCAAGACGTCGCGCGTCGGTCAGTTCATCTTCGGACTGCTCGGCGCGTCGGCCGTGCAACGCGGCCCGATCTGGTGGGCGGCTCATCACCGCCATCATCACGTGCATTCGGACCAACCCGATGATGTGCATTCGCCGGTGCAACATGGCTTCTTCTGGAGCCATATGGGGTGGTTCATGTCGCACAAGTACTTTGCGGCGGACCTGTCACGGGTCAAGGACCTGCTCAAGTACCCGGAACTGCGCTTCCTCGACCGCTTCGACATTGCGGTGCCCACGGCGTTGGGCTTGTCCGTGTTCCTGCTCGGGGTGCTGCTCAAGCACCTCGCGCCCGGCTTGGGGACTTCGGGAGGGCAGATGTTGGTGTGGGGATTCTTCATCTCCACCGTCGCGGTCTATCACGGCACCTACACGATCAATTCGCTGTCGCACGTGTTCGGGCGGCAGCGCTACAAGACCGGAGATGACAGCCGCAACAATGTCTGGCTCGCCATCATCACGTTGGGTGAAGGCTGGCACAACAATCATCACCACTATCCCGCCTCGGTGCGACAGGGATTCTATTGGTGGGAGTTCGACATCACCTATTACATGCTGAAGTTGATGTCCTACTGCGGACTGATCTGGGATTTGAAGCCAGTGCCGGCCGCGGTACGCGACGGCGGCATCAAACGCCGCTGAGTCACACGGGGGTTCGAGCATGCGCATCGCGGTGATTGGCGGAGGTATCGCGGGAATGGTGTCGGCTCATCGTCTGTGCCGCCACCATGACGTCACCGTCTATGAGGCCGGCGCGACCCTCGGGGGCCATACGGCCACCGTCGATGTCGAGCACCAGGGCAGTCATTACGCGATCGACACCGGCTTCATCGTCTACAACGATTGGACCTATCCTAATTTCGTCGCACTGCTCGAGGAACTCGACGTGCCGTGGCAGACGAGCCCGATGAGTTTCAGCGTTCGCTGCGAGAAGAACGGGCTCGAATACAACGGCACCAGCTTGAACTCGCTGTTCGCCCAGCGCCGGAATCTGGTCAGGCCATCCTTCCTGCGGATGGTGTCGGACATCTTGAGATTCAACCGCACTGCTCCCGAACTGCTCACCACCGGCATTGAGTCCATCAGTTTGGGCGAGTATCTGCGTGAGGAAGGCTATTCGACCCCCTTTCTCGAGCACTACATCATCCCGATGGGGGCAGCGATCTGGTCGT
>Ga0116226_10001789_pt1 | contig 18606 bp, 15 predicted proteins | sample S1TSphfallax_FD_89692 | JGI IMG/M metagenome (GOLD analysis project Ga0116226, IMG submission 89692) | Host-associated microbial communities from peat moss isolated from Minnesota, USA - S1T2_Fa - Sphagnum fallax MG | ecosystem: Host-associated > Plants > Peat moss > Unclassified | place: USA... | reverse complement strand
TCAAGCACCATGTCAAGGAGGAGGAGCAGCCGGGCGGCATGTTCGCCGAGGCCAAAAAATCCCGCCTGGATCTGCATGCGCTGGGCGAGGAGCTGATGGTGCGGAAGAAGGAACTGCAAGCGCGGGCGAAGGCTGCATAGCTAGGGGATCGGCGCAGCGCGGCCTTCGCGCGCGAGGCTGCGCGCGCACGACTGATAAGAGAGGGGTCTAGGGTCCAGCCGGCCCAGTGTCGATGCTGCGCCGGCTCGTCAGGTAATAGATAACGCCCGCAACCAGCATGCCGGCCTCGAAACTCAGGTCCGTCCCGCCGAGTAACCCGGTCATCAAGGGGCTGTGGAAGAGGTCGGAGTTGCTGAACAACACGCTGGCGGCGAGGCCGAGCACGAATGCGACGACACCCGCCCACAACACGCCGCCCGAGTACCAATATCGGCCGGAACCCCATTTCATCAGGTCTGGGTGCGAGTAGCGGCCGCTGCGCATGAAATAATCCAGCACCACGATCGCGATCCACGGACCGGTCCAAATCAAAATGTAGCCCAGCCATTGCTCGTACAGATCGATGGCGTGGCCGTAGAACAGCGTGAAGATGCGGAAGGCCAGCGTCAGCGCGGCGATCAGAAACATCGACGCGATCCGGCCCATCGGCAGGCGCAGCGCGAGCAGACCCAGGCTCGCCGTATAACCGTTGGGCACATTGGCGGCGATGCTGCCGACGATGATCGCCAGCAAGAAGGGTGCGAGGTACCAGCCGGGCAGAACCTTGGGAAGGTCTGCAACCGGATCGGTCAACGCGCCCCCCAAGGCCATCGCAAACAGCACCCCGATGACTTCGCAGAAGACCAGCGAGACGAATTGACCCCCGCCCGCGGCCATGGCGATGCTGCGCCAAGAGGTCGGCTCCGGCAGATACCGGCTGTAATCCGAGGCGAAGTTGGTCCAGGAGAGCGGATACGAGAAAATCAATCCGGTCACCAGCAGCCAGGTGGCGAACTTGGCGGGGTGGGTCGCCGACGCTGCGCCCGCGGCCGCAAAATCGATGTGCGGAATCACCAGCACCGCGAACACCAAGAACAGCAGCACCAGCACAATGGCGCCGTATTTCTCGGCGGCGATGATGGTGGCGTGGCCATAGATGGCGATGAGAATCTCCGCGGCGAGCACCACCAGGAGCGCAGCTCCCGAGACCACGGAAGTCTGCGGCAGACCCATCAGGCCGAATAAATTGGCGAGGCTTTCCGTGGCGATGACGGAGTTGATCGAGAACCACCCCACTGCCGCCAGGGTGCTGATGAAAATGGGCAGAATCGCGCCCAGTTGACCGAAACTCGTCCGCGTGGTGACGATGCCGGCGGTGCCGGTCTTCGGCCCCATGATGCTCGAAAATCCGACCATCGCGCAGCCGAGCAAGTTGCCGATGACGATGGCAGAAATGGATTCCTGAAGCGAGAGCCCCTGCACGATCGCCAGAGAGCCGGTGATCAGCACGACGTAGTTGACGTTGGCGCCGACCCACAGCCGGAATAGTTCACCCGGCGAGCCGTGCCGATCCGCGGTGGGGATGGGATCGATGGCGTGGCGCTCGATGCTCCAGGGTTTGTCGGCGTCGACTTCGGCGGAGGTGAGGTGAGGAGCGTCGTTCAATCGGGTTGCGTCGATGGGTCGGGAACCCACCCCTCGGCGGTCTTGCGAAACAGCGGACAGCAGATCGGCGATGTGACCAAGTGCGGATAACGCGGGTCGATCGCCGACAATTTGTCGATCCAGACACGGGTTTCACGGATGGCGGTGATGACGCCGATCACGTTGGCACCGAGCTTTTTCATGAGCGCCAATTCGGCCGCCACGGTGCCGCCGGTGGAGATCACGTCCTCGACCAGCAGGACACGCTTGTTCTCGAGCCGCTCGATGAGGCGTGGATCGATGTACACGGTCTTCGGCTGCACGGGCGTCGTGATCGAATTGACCGGTATCGACAACTCGTCCTCGAACCAGAACTTACGCGAATAGCTCAATGGTACGTAATGCGGATGCCCGAGCTTCTTGCCCACCGAAGCGGCCAGCACCATGCCCAACGTCGGCATGCCGACGACGACATCGGGGCGCATCGGCCGCGCCAGGTCGGCCATGGCGGTGCTGAGGCGATCCTCGAGCACGAAGGAATTCTCGGTGATGCACAAATAGGCGATGGCGGTCGAAAAATCCGGCGGCAGCGCCAGGAATGGCAACCATGCCCAATCGCCATCGGGCAATTTCACCGGAAAGGCGTCCTGATAGGGAGGCGGCGGCAACACCGGCATGTCGGCCGCGGCAACGATGCGATCGTGATAGGAACCGCGATCGTGAGAGGGAAAGCGCGTCGACATCGTGCCCGAGTAGCTCCGTTAAGTATGCTCCTCGATGATACCGAACTCGATCAATACGCGTTGCGCTTCTCGTGGTCCTCGTACCGTGGCCGCGTGCATGCCGATGCCGCGGGCCGCCTCCACGTTGAGCAGATTGTCGTCGAGGAACAGCACCTGCTCGGGAACGCAAGCAAGCGAATCAACCACGTCCTCGAACGCCGCGGTGTCGGGCTTGATCTTGCCGGTGAGATGCGACACGAAATGATGGTCGATGGCGGTGCCCAGTCCCATGTCCTTCAGCACCCGGGGCCAATGCAGTGCATTGCTGTTCGAAAGTAGTGCGCGCCGATAGCGTGCGGGCATCCGCGCCAGCAGTTCCAGGGCGCCCGGATACAGTCCGAGCGGCCAGCCTACGAAGGATTCCAGAAATTGCTCCGGGTCGACCTTGAGTGCAAATTCGCGGGTCACTGCCGTCGCAAACTCGCCGGCCTGCATCAGGCCGGTTTCGAATTGACGGACCGACGGAGATCGCAGCCAGAGAACCCAGATCTCGTCCACCGTCAAGGGACGTTGCAGCCACGACTGCATGGTTTCCATGCCGCTGAGTTCCACGAGTACGCCGCCCACATCGAACAGCACGACATCGATGTGCGGAGGTGGTGCCTGTTGCGGGCCTATGACGCAGGCGCCGTGACGTAACGCGGATCGTGCGGCGGCCGGCTGAACACCCGGCGCAATACCGGCTCGAAAGTCGACAAAGGTTCAGTCGGGTAGCCGGGATCGAAGGAACACTGGTCCCACTTGGCGCAGAAATCCTTGCATGCCTGATACCAGGGATGGCCGATGAACTTGTCGCGCGCGTTGCGATCGCCGCCGAAGTGATGCACGTAATAGTAATTTTGAAAAAGACCGTGCTTCTCGACGATCCAGGTGACCTCGGCACGCACGTAGGGTCTCAAGATCGCGGCGGCAATTTCCGTATGGTTGTAGGGTGCCAATTCGTCGCCGATGTCGTGGACCAATGCCGCCACCAGCATCTCATCGTCGGCGCCGTCGCGCAGCGCGCGCGTGGCCGCCTGCAGCGAGTGGCCCAGGCGGCTTATCGGATAACCTTCGAGCGAATGGTCGAGCTTCATCAGGGAGGCGATGATGTGATCCGGCAGCTGCCTGGCGTACTCGCGCTCCGATTTGTCCAGCAGCGCGTAGTCCTCGGGGGTGCCGTCCTCCATGCGCCGGAAACTCACCACGTTGCTCATTCAGGACTCCCGTTGCCGGCCAGGTTACGCCGCAGCACGCGATAGCGGCTGCGCGGCCCGTCGATGTCGATGTAGCAGCCCCGCAGATGGCGCAGACCTTCCTGCGGGTCGAAACCGGTGCGCCCGTGCAGCAGGCGGCAATTGTCGAACATCACCAGGTCGCCCTGGTTGAGCAGGAACCGGATCTCGAATTCCGATGAACGCAAGGCATGGTCGAAAACGCGGCGTGCACGATAATACGCGGCCAGGTCATCGGGCGGCAGCAACGGCACGAAATCCAACCGGGGACTGAAACGAATCGTGCGTACATTCCCGCGGGCATCGAGCTCGATCGGCACCGCGCTCGACAGCAACTCGGTGTCCTTGTCGCGAAAGCGGAATCGCACCGGCGTGCTGCAGAGGATGCGAAATGCTTCCGGGTCCCGCGTGCGCAGCGCCTCGGCCACGGTGAGACCATCGACCAGCGTCGAGAGGCCGCCGCTGGTTTCGTTGGCAAGGCAGTGCAATAGCTGCACGCCCGGTACAGGCGAGCGGTAGGGGTTGTCGGTATGCGGGTCGAGCTTGACCGGCGTGTAACCCAGGTCATTGGCCTCCGCCGCCGGCTTGGAGCGCACGTCGAAAGTGATGCCGAAGTTCGTTTCGCGCGGCCACCCAAACACGGAGGCCACCTTCAGTACCTGATCTTGATCGGTCGGAACACCTTCGAAAATGATGAAGCCGTAGCGCAGGAATGTCTCCATCCACTCTGCGATGCTTGCGTCCCCCGGCTTCTCGCGCCAGGTCGCCCGGGGCGGGCTGGCGAGCGTGGCATCCCAGCGCACCGGCGCCGGGCAGCCATAATCTCCAGGCGGCATGGCCGCCTCCGCCAGAATGTCGCCCTCCACGAAATCCGCCTCATGACCGTCGCTGAAGCGGACATGCAGTCGACCCGGCGCCGGTGCCGACAGCGCCACATAACGCAGGTGTAAATCAAAGTCGGAGGGATCATTGAGTCGCTGGCCGCTTTGCAAATCCATGCTGTCCGCATCCTGACATCGCTCGCGCAGCCAGAGCGGATGGATACCGATCTCATCGCCGCTGGGATGAACCAGCGACAACTGGGTCGCGGAACTGATTTTGAGTTTCAAGGCGTGCGGTTGGCTCACCACGCAAGCTCCTTGGTCGATCGTTCGACAGGAATTCCCGGGCGGCAAATTTACCATGAAGCCCTATGCGGCACGAGCGGGGCGCCAGCCTGCGCCGCTCAGCCGGCAAGCAACGCCCAGGCTGCCACGGCACCGTTGTAGCTGGTGTAGAAGCCGTAAGCGTCGTAGACGGCGCTGCCCCAACCTCCCTGGATGCCGGCGGGCAGCGCTGCGTTCTGCACCGGGTCGGACACGTTACGGATGAACCCGAAGGCGGTCTTGCTGGACGCGCAGGCTTCGCCGATGACGGCGTCATCCATCTCGATCGACGTGTAATTTCGGTAGTTGCCGCGCGTGTTTCCGACCACGAACGTCGGCGTCGTGAGCAGAGAGGCGTTGGTGCCGGTCTGATTGTCGATCATGGGCATCGGATCGCCCATATTCAGTCCGTCAGGGTCGAGTTGCGCCAAGGTGTAACTGGAGCGCTTGAGCTGGTTGAATTGGTCGCACAGCGCCTGCAGGTCGGCAGTGCGCGTCGGCACGGGAAATAGCAATTGATTGAAATTGGCGTGGCTTAGAACGGCGTTGCTGCCCGTCCAGGTATTGGCATAGATCGGCCAGCCGGCCTGCGGCTGCGCCGCTTCGTACAAGGTGCCTGCGCTCACCGCGCGCACGGTGCCGATATGATCCGCAGGCATGGCACCACCGGCGGTGCCGATCGACAGGATGACGTCCGGCGTCACCTTCTGCACCAGCAGGTCGATCAACGCCTGCAGATACGCGGCACCCGGAAAATCCAGGTGTGTGTTCGATTTGAACAGCAGCACCGGAGAGGTCCCCACGTTCACCAGCCGGTAGTAACCCCAGTAGGACCATCCGCTGGGCGCGCCGGCCGGCAGATCCGACGCGTATGTCTGCCAGCCAGGCCAGGTGGCGCGCGTTCGGTCGGCGTAGGGCATGGGCATGCCGCCGCCGCAGAATACCTGCTGCATGGCCGCCCATTCTGCTTCGGCCCAGGTGATCACCACCGCCGACGCTCTTGGCAGCGTGGCCGCAGGAGTCGCCATCGGTACCGGGGCGGATTTGCCGACCGTGGCGAAATTGACCGCGGGCAGAGGTGGCGCGGCCGCGATCGCAAATCTCGATGTCGACTCTTGAGCTTGCTGCAGGCTCACGCCGAAGCGTGCTTTGGGGTTGTGGCTGTCAGCCATCATATCGACGCGCATCTTTGATCCTACCGCCGGGCGCCCGCCGACGCCTTCAGCCCCAGACTTCCTGCGCGGTTTCGATCACCAGTTTCAGCTTCTCGCGCTGCTGTTCCACCATGATGTTGTTGCCGTGTACCGTGCTCGAGAAGCCGCATTGCGGACTCAGGGCGAGTTGCTCGAGCGGGGCGTAGCGCGCGGCCTCCTCGATGCGGCGCTTGAGCGCATCCTTGCTTTCCAGCACGCCAAATTTCGTGGTCACCAAGCCGAGCACAACGGTCTTGCCGGCGGGCAGAAATCGCAGCGGCCGAAAGTCGCCGGAACGATCGTCGTCGTATTCCAGGAAATACGCATCGACGTTCATCTCCTTCAGCAGCGCCTCCGCCACGGGCTCGTAGTTGCCCGAGGCGGCGTGCGTACTCTTGAAGTTGCCGCGGCACAGATGCACCGCCAGCGTCATGCCGGACGGCTTGCGCGCAACCACCTTGTTGATGAAGCCCGCGTAGCGATGCGCCAGCTCGTCCGGATCGTCGCCGCGCCCGCGTGCAGCCTGCCGCATGTTCTCGTCGCAGAGGTAAGCCAAGTTGGTGTCATCCATTTGCACGTAGGTGCAGCCGGCGGCGGCGAGCGAGGCCAGTTCATCGGCGTAAGCGCCGGCTACGTCATCATAGAAGGCGGGGTCGAGCTCAGGGTAGTGCTCGGCGCTGATACCGGCGCGGCCGCCGCGAAAGTGCAGCATGGTCGGCGAGGGTAGGGTGACTTTGGGCACGCTGCCGGCGGAAACGCGGCTCCTGAGATATTGGAAATCCGCGAGCTGGATATTCCTGACGTGGCGCACCTTGTCGATCACCCGCATCACCGGCGGAACGAGTTCCTCCGTGCCATCGGGCCGCTTGATGGTGGCGGGTTCGCTCACCTGCACACCGCCGAGCTGCTCCAGGAAGTCGATATGAAAATACGTGCGGCGAAATTCCCCGTCGGTGATGCTCTGCAAGCCGACGTCTTCTTGAAATTTGACGATGTCCGCAATGGCGGCGTCCTCGACGGTCCTTAGCTGCGCCGCGGATATCTCGCCGGCGGCGTACTGGGACCTCGCCTGCAGCAGGGCGGCGGGGCGTAGGAAGCTGCCGACGTGGTCGGCGCGAAAAGGCGGCTTGTTCTGCTCGGTCACGAGGGCGCCACTCCATTGTTTGGTAGCGGATAAACTTTAACAGTTATCTAATGGCGCCATCGTGCCTTCAAGGAATCATGATGAGCAAGAGCATCGGCGCTAGAACCGGTCGTGCCACCGGCAGGTCGTTGGCAATGCGCAGTGCCGCCGCGCGCAGTGCCGCCGGCAGGGCCTTGCGCACCAAGACTCCGCGTTCGGCCCACGCGCAGTTCTCACTGCCGCGCAAGGGCCGCGACGTGATCGCCATGCTGAAGGAGTCCAATCGGGGCCGTGTGCCGGCGCTGATACCCATTCGATACGGGCGCATGCTGCACTCGCCATTCTCGTTCCTGCGCGGTGCCGCTGCGATCATGGCCTACGATCTGGCACGCACGCCGGCCAGCGGCATCCGTGTGCAGGCGGGCGGCGACGCACATTTGATGAACTTCGGCGGTTTTGCCACGCCGGAGCGGCATTTGGTGTTTGACGTGAACGATTTCGACGAGACGCTGCCGTCACCCTGGGAGTGGGACTTGAAGCGCTTGGCGGCGAGCGTGGCGGTTGCGAGCCGTTACCGGGGTTTCTCCAAGCACCGCAATGTCGATGCAACCCTGGCCGCCGTGGCCGGTTACCGCACGCATATGGCGCTGTACGCACCCATGCACGCGCTCGAGTTGTGGTACCAGAGAATCGACGCCAGCACGGTGGCGGAGCTCAACCTTCAAGCGGTCGGGAAGCGTGCCGAGAACGCGCCGCTCGATCCCGTCACAGAACATGTCTTCCCGAAGATGACCGAGGCTGCCGGTAGGATGCGCCGGATCAAGGAGCAATTGCCGCTGGTTTACCGCCCGCGCAAGGGCAACCGCATCATCTCGCACGTGCCGGCCATGCTGACGCAGTACCGCGCCACCTTGCCCGCCGACCGCCGCGCCCTGCTGGAGCGGTTCGAACTGGTGGACGTTGCGGTCAAGGTGGTCGGCGTCGGCAGCGTCGGGACCCGTTGTGCCGTTGTGCTGTTGATGGCCGGTGATGACGATGCGCTCTTTCTGCAGATGAAGGAGGCACGCGCCTCGGTGCTGGAGCCCTACACCCGCCGCAGCGTCTACGCCAATCACGGTGAGCGTGTGGTGCAGGGTCAGCGGCTGATGCAGGCGGCGAGTGATTTGTTCCTCGGCTGGTCGAGAGATGCCTCGCTCGGCGTGGATTTCTACGTCAGGCAGTTGCGCGATTGCAAGACCTCGGCCAACGTCGACACCATGAATGCGGCGCATCTGGTCGATTTTGCGCATCATTGCGGTGCTGCGCTGGCCCGGGCGCATGCCAAGACGGGCGATGCGGCGGCGATCAGCGGTTACATCGGCCAAGGCACTGCACTGGATACCGCCATTGCGCGCTTTGCCGCCGCCTACGCCGATCAGACCGAACGCGATTACGAGGAGTTGAAGAAAGCGGCCAAGGCGGGCCGGATTCCGGTGATCGATGCGTGAGAGGGTTGGCGGGTGGCCGCCAACCCTTCAGCGCGTGGCCGCCAACCCATCACGTACCGAGGGCGATGTCTTGGCTAGCTCAGGTGTTGCACGACGTCGGCAGTTGCTGCGGCAGCAGGGTGGTGCCGCCGGGGACCGCGCCCGAGGCGATGGAGGCGCCGGCCGGCTGCGCAGCCAAGCCGCACTGCCAGAGCACATCGTCGTTGGCGTCCGTGTAGGGCACGAGCGTCAGCGTCTGATTCTGGAGGTTCGCGTTCGTTTGCGCAGTGCCGTAAGTGATGGTGATCACGCCTGACGTTACGTTGATGCTGCTGACGTAGGTGCCGTTCGAGCTCGCCATGTCGGGCAAGTCGGTCAGCGAGGGCCACGCGCCGTTGCTGGCGTAATATTCGGCGATGGCCACCTTCCAGTCGCCCGCCAGGTTCAAGCCTTCGGTGACCTGTGCGCGAATGGTGTAATTCTGATAGGCGGGGATCGCCAGGCAGGCGAGAATTCCGATGATCGCGATGACGATCATCAGTTCGATCAGCGTGAATCCAGAATGATTTCGTTTAAGCATCGATTCTCTCCCTCAAGCCGGTGGAAATTGGGGCCGCGGGAGACAGAGTGTTCCACGGGTCACGCGATCGCAATCGCGCTTGCTGGATTTGGGCGGAGATTCGAAGACCCGGCGCACATATGTAAAATGGGAGGTGCTACGGGGCCTGCAAATTCACGCATTCAGATCAATATCCGCCGATTGAATGCGCATGACTCCGTGTGACTGCATGTTCTTCCATGCCGCCGCCAACGAGCCATTCAAATCGATGCCTCGACACGCATCCTCGATGACGTAAGTCGAGAATCCCGCGGCGCGCGCATCGAGCGCGGTCCACGCGACGCAGAAGTCGGTGGCCAGGCCGGTGACGAACAGGCGCTCGATGCCGCGCTGCTTGAGATAGCCTTGCAGACCGGTGGGAGTGCTCCGGTCCGCTTCCATGAAAGCCGAATAGCTGTCGATGTCCTTGTGGAAGCCCTTGCGCAGAATCAGCTGCGCCTGGGGGACGTGCAACGCGGGGTCGAGGGCGGCATCGGGGGTGCCCTGTACACAGTGATCCGGCCACAGCACTTGATTGCCGTAGCTCAGTGGCACGGTGTCAAAGGGCTTATTGCCGGGATGGCTGGACGCGAAAGAGGCATGTCCGGGAGTGTGCCAATCCTGCGTCAGGATGACGTTCTGAAAAGCGGGTGCGAGCCGGTTGATCACCGGCACCACGTCATCGCCGTGCGCCACGGCGAGGGTGCCGCCCTTGACGAAGCAATTCTGCACATCGACGACGACCAGCGCGCTGGCGGCGTCGGGTTTGATGCGCAGAGCATCCGACCATGAGCGGCCGATTCCCATCATCCAGAGGCTTCCCAGCCCCAGCGTTCGCAGCGCCCCGCGGCGGTTCATCGACATGATCACTCCCCTTTGCAGCGGTAAGCGAGATGCTTGTCATGCCCGCACATCCCCGCTAGCCTACGCGTGTCCAATTAATGAAGTGTTTGCTTCATTATTGATCCGGCGGGCGGCCTGGTGCGAACAATATGCCGACTTTGCGTTGCATCGAATTGACTGTCAACGGCACCGTACATGCGGTGAGCGTGCCGCCGGCCGTGACATTGCTGCAGGTGTTGCGACACGACTTGGGCTTGAGCGGTCCGAAATACGGCTGCGGCCTGGGACAATGCGGCGCTTGTCTGGTGCTGCTCGACGGCAAGGCGGCGCGCAGCTGTGCGCTGCCGGCCGCGGCCGCGACGGCCCTTCGCATCACCACGCTCGAAGGCCTGGCGCGCGACGGTCAGCTGCACGTCGTGCAGCAGGCCTTTATCGCCAAACAGGGCGCCCAATGTGGCTATTGTCTCAACGGCATGATCATGCGGACGGTGGCGCTGCTCGAGCACGCGCCCTCGCCCTCGGAGCGCGAGATTCGTGAGGCGCTGAAATATAATTTGTGCCGTTGCGGCGCGCACGAAGAGATCCTGCAATCGGTGCGCGAGGCGCTGGCGCTGGCGCGGGCAGGGCAGCCGGTCTGATGAGCAGCCCTCTGGCCGAGCTGAGTGCGCAGGCGCTGCTCGATACGGCGGGAACGCTGATCGTATCGCAGCAGAAGGCCGGCGCGCCGGAGCCCCTCCTCTGCATCAGCGCCGCGGGCGACATCATCGCGTTTTGCGGTCACGTCGATCTGGGCACGGGCCTGCAGACGGCGCTGATACAGATCGTCGCCGAAGAACTGGACGTCGACGCTGCGCGCGTGCACATGGTGCTCGGCGACACCGCACGCGTGCCGAATCAAGGCGCGACCATCGCCAGTGACAGTATTCAGACCGCGGCGCAGCCCTTGCGCAAAGCCGCGGCACAGGCGCGCGCGATGTTGCTGCAGTTGGCGGCGGGATCCGCGGCCGTACAACCGGCACTGATCGGCACGGCGCGCTTGCGTGCGTTGCTCGACATGAGCATTCCGGTGAAACCGGTTTCGGAGTATCGGCTGGTGGGCAAGGCGCAACCGCGCGTCGACATTCCGGCCAAAGCCGTCGGGGCGCCGGTGTTCGTGCATGACGTACGGGTGGAGGGCATGCTTCACGGCAGCGTGGTGCGGCCACCCTATGTCGGCGTGGATCATGGCCCCTTCGTCGGCACCAGCCTCTTGCGTGTCGAGCGCGAATCGATCGCGCATCTGGCAGGCATCGTCGCGGTGGTCGTCGAGGGCGACTTCATCGGCGTCGTTGCCGAACGTGAGGATCAGGCGCTGGCGGCCGCGAGCCTGCTGAAGGTCCATTGGAAGCCGGTGCCGCCATTGCCCGATCTTGCGGATCTGACCGCCGCATTGAGCGCCAATCCGTCGACGCCGCGCCGCCTGCAAGACCAGGGTGATGTCGAGGCGGCGCTGCAGGGTGCCGCGCAGCGTCTGCAGCGTCGCTACGTGTGGCCCTACCAACTGCACGCGTCCATCGGTCCTTCCTGTGCCGTGGCAGATGTCAGCCCCGGGAGTGCGCGCATCTGGTCCGGCTCGCAGAATCCGCATGAACTTCGCAGCGACATCGCCCGCCTGCTCGACATGGACGCGGCACACGTGGACATCATCCGTTTGGAAGTGGCGGGCTGCTACGGGCGCAATTGTGCCGACGATGTGTGCGCGGATGCGGCGCTGCTCTCGAAGGCGGTGGGCCGTCCGGTGCGTGTGCAGCTGACGCGGGCGCAGGAACACCTGTGGGAACCGAAGGGAGCCGCACAGCTGATCGACGTCGACGGCGCTTTGGATAGCCAAGGTCATGCGATCGCCTATGCCTTCGAATCGAGCTATCCCTCGAATGCCGCCACCACCCTGGCGTTGCTGCTCACCGGCCGTGTCGCGCCGGTCGCACCGGTGATCGAAATGGGTGATCGCACCTCGGTGGCGCCGTACGACTATCCGAATGCACGGGTGACCATCCACGATATGGCGCCGCTCCTGCGTGCGTCCTGGCTGCGCGGCGTCTCGGCATTACCCAATGTCTTTGCGCACGAGTGCTGGATCGACGAGGCAGCCGCGGCTGCGGGAGTGGATCCGGTCGAATACCGGCTGCGCTATCTTGCCGATCCGCGCGGCCAGGACCTGGTGCGTCAGACGGCGGCGCACGCCGGCTGGCGGCCGCATGCGACGTGGGGCTCGCACGGAGCCGACGGCGATGTGCTGCATGGCCGCGGCTTCGCCTATGCGCTCTACAAGCATGGCAAATTTCCGGGGGCGCAAGCAGCCTGGTCGACCTGGGTCGCCGACGTCGATGTCAATCGTGTCACCGGTGAGGTGCTCGTTGCGCGCGTGACCACGGGTCATGATGCAGGATTGATGATCAATCCCGCCGGTGTGCAACATCAGATCCACGGCAACGTGATCCAGTCGGTCAGCCGCACGACGCGCGAGCAGTTGAGTTCGGCGCAAGGCATGCCGACGGCGCGCGAATGGGGCAGCTATCCCATCCTGCGTTTCACCGATCTGCCGCAGATCGAGACATTGATGATCGACCGCCCCGATCAACCACCCCTGGGTGCCGGCGAATCGGCCTCGGTGCCGAGCGCCGCAGCGATCGCCAACGCGATCTATGATGCGTGCGGTGTGCGTTTCCGTGAGCCGCCATTTACGCCGGACCGGATCCGCGCGGGTCTCGCGGCAGCGCCGCGGTTGGCGGCAGGCGAGCCGGCGGCGGGCCAACGGGCGGCGAACGAACTCCCGGCGACGCAGCCGCGCAGGCCGTGGCGCAGCTTTCTGTCCGGGGCCTCGTTGAGTGTGGCCGGCCTGATTGCCGCGATGTTTCCCTGGCGCAGCGCGATCGCGCCCATCACCCCGCCCGACCCGAGCGTCTACTCTGCGGCGACCATCGAGCGTGGGCGGCAGTTGGCGGCGCTCGGCGACTGCGCCGTGTGTCACACGGCCGAAGACGGCGCTACCAATGCCGGCGGTCGGCCGCTGCATACACCCTTTGGCACGGTGTATGCCACCAACATCACACCGGATGCGGCGACCGGCTTGGGCACATGGTCCTATGTGGCGTTCGAACGCGCCATGCGCGAGGGCATTCATCGCGACGGCAAACATCTGTATCCCGCGTTTCCTTATACCCATTTCACGCGCGTCAGCGACGGCGACATGCAAGCCTTGTACGCCTACTTGATGGCGCAAACACCGGTCAGCCAGGTGGCACCGCCGACCACGCTCAAGTTTCCTTTCAATGTTCGACCCTTGATGAGTTGGTGGAATGCGTTGTTCCTGAAGCACGGCGAACTTGCGAACGATGCTGCGCAATCGGCGTCGTGGAATCGCGGCAAATACCTGGTGGAGGGTTTGGGACATTGCGCAGCCTGTCACAGCCCGCGCAACGCGCTCGGTGCGGAGGCCGGTGGTGCTCATCATCTGGCGGGCGGATGGGTGGATGGGTGGGAAGCGCCGGCGCTCACCCGGCTGTCGTTTGCGCCCATTCCATGGAATCGGGAAGATCTGGTCGCGTACCTGCGCACGGGCTACTCGGTGATGCACGGCTCCGCGTCGGGTCCGATGGCGCCGGTGATCGCGCAGTTGGCAGCGTTGCCGGACGCCGATATCGACGCGATGGCGAGCTATCTGAGTTCGTTCAACACTTCCGTATCCGACGCCGCGCGGCGCTCGATGCAGGTGGCGATCGAGTCGCAAACCTTAGGCGTACAGTCCAACGCTTTGGGCGTTCACTCGGCGGAAGCGCAGGTTCAAGCGGGCGCACAACTTTACGAAGGTGCGTGCGCGGTTTGCCATCAGGGCCTGGTAGCCGAGGGCGGCCGGCGTCCGGATGTGTTCGGGGTCAACTCCTCGCTGGCCTTCAACACCAACCTGCACTCGGAACATCCTGACAATCTGGTGCGTGTGATCATGGAGGGTGTCGCGACCAGCCAGGCGGGTATCCACGGCGCCATGCCCGGCTTCAGTCAGCACTTCGACGACGAGCAGCTGGAAACGCTGGTGACCTACCTGCGCGGGCGCTTTGCGCCCGGTCAGCCGGTGTGGTCCGATACCAGAGAGACGATCGCACGCATCCGCACCGAGGCGGCGCTACACTAAAGCCGGCATGAGCTCCGGCGTTTTTCGCGAGGATCGATGATATGACGCAACACACCCGCGCGGATCTCGCACAGGACAACATCGATGCGGTGATGCCGCTGACCGCGGGGCCGACCTTGCTCGAGGGGTCGCCGGCGAGCGCAGCGCCCGGGGCCGAGGCCGGTGCCGCAGCCGGTGCTGGAGCGGGCGCCAAGGTGCAATGCGATGCGTGCCCGGTGCTCTGTCACATATCGCCGGGCAGAACCGGCGCCTGCGACCGCTGGGGCAATGTCGGCGGCGTACTGACCCGCGTCGATCCGGTGTTGATCGCGCGGCAGCCGGGCAAGGATGGAGAGATGTTCGTCACCGGCGTGGGGTCCGGCACGACGTATCCCGACTACAAACCCGCGCCCTTCATCGTGTCGAGTCAGCATCAGGGTGTGGACATGGTGACCGCGGTCACCGAGGGTATTTTCAGCTACTGCAGTTTCAAGCTGAAGATCGACACGGACCGCTACCTGGGACCGGAGCAGGGCAACGTGCGCCACAAGGGCGAGATCGTCGGTCACGTGACCACCGCGGAATATGGATCGCAGATGTTGTCGGTCGGCGGCGTGCACCGGCTCACCGGCGGCAGCCGCAAGGAGGGCCGTGCAACCTGCGACTTGATGGCGCAGCTTGGCAACAAACATGCCGTGGAACTGTCCATCGATGGCGGTGCGCAACTCATCGTACAGGCGGGCCGTGCGCCAATCGTCGATGGCGTCACCGAGAGCCGCATGCGCGTCGGTTGTGGGTCGGCCACGATCGGCATCTTTGCCAAGCAATGGAATGGCTTGGTCGACGAAGTGGTGGTGGTGGACGATCACATCACTGGGGTGTTGTCGGAGCACCAGGCGGGACAATGTCTCGGCATGCAGTTCTCGGGCATCGAGCTGAAAGGCCGGCGTTCGACCGCCGGCCGCTATTTCAAGGTGGCCAACCCCGGCACGGGTTGGGGCGGCACCGACATCGTGGACCCGCTCACCATCATCGCCGGCTTCGATGCGGCGCGCAGCCGCGCCGGCATGCGCTTGCTGATGGTCTCCACCACCGGCGAACACTCGGCCTACTTCGTGTTGGATGAGGCGCTGCGGCCGCAGGAAACGCCGATGCCGCCCGCCGTGCGCGCGGTGGTCGAGCGTGTCGCGGAGAATTGCGAGCCGGCTCTTTCGACGGTGCTGTTCGTGGGCGGTGCCGGCGGCAGCCTGCGTGCCGGCGTGACGGAAAGTCCGGTGCGGTTGACGCGCTCGATCAAGCAGGCATTGGTCAATGTGACGTGCGGCGGCGCGCCGGCTTATATCTGGCCGGGCGGCGGCATCACCGTGATGGTGGACGTATCGAGAATGCCGGACAACTCGTTTGGTACCGTACCGACGCCCGCGATCGTGGCACCCATCGAGTTCACCATGCGGCTGCGCGACTACGCCGATTTGGGCGGCCACATGGAACACGTCATTCCCCTGAGCGAGGTTTTGAAGCGTGCCACGGCTCGATACATCGATTTCGACGCCGCCAACGCGTGGCCGCCGGGTGCTGCGCCGTTGTTGGGGTAGGTGAGCACGATGCGACTTCCATCTCAAATGACCTATAGCGCGGGGGTATTCGTGCTTTTGTTGATGAGCTGCTCGACAGGGCATGCCCCGGAACACGCAGCTACGCATGGATTGATTCTTCGCAATGGGATCATTTACGACGGTTCCGGTGCAAAGCCCTACCGCGGGGACGTTGCAATTGACGGTGACCGCATCACGTACGTCGGACCGCATGTCGAGGGTTCCGGACGTTCGGAGATCGATGTAAAAGGATTGGCAGTCGCGCCGGGCTTCATCAACATGCTGGCACATCCGGAGGAGTCATTCTTCGCCGACGGCCGCGCACTCAGCGATCTTACGCAAGGCGTTACGCTGGAAGTGCTCGGGGAGGACTCGATGGGTCCGCTCAACGCCACGATGACGAAGCTCACCGTCGAACGCCAGTCGGACATCCATTACGACGTGACGTGGACCACGCTGGGTGAGTATCTGGAAACCCTCGAGCGAAGAGGGATTGCGCCAAACGTCGCCTCGTTTGTCGGCGCACCCAGCGTACGCACCTACGTGCTGGGTGAATCCGACGTTCAGCCGACCGCCGACCAGCTGCGCCAGATGCAGTCTCTTGTCCACCAGGCGATGGAGGAAGGTGCGCTGGGCGTGACCACGGCGCTCATCTACTCCCCAGCGACCTATGCTAGGACGCCGGAACTCATTGCCCTCGCGCAAGAATCGGCACGCTGCGGTGGAATCTACTCGGCGCACATGCGCAGCGAAGGCGACCGCATTGAGGCTGCGCTCGAGGAGACGATTGACATCGCGCGGGCGAGTGGCGCGCCGGCGGAGATCTACCACTTGAAAGTCTCCGGACACGACAATTGGGGCAAGCTCGACGGCGTTATCGCGCGCATCGAGCAGACACGCTCCGAGGGTGTGCGCATTTCCGCCAACATGTACACGTACACAGCGGGCGCGACGGGACTCGATGCGGCGATGCCAAGTTGGGTGCAGAGCGGCGGTCTCGAGGCCTGGATTGAACATCTGCGCGATCCCGCCACCCGGGCAAAGGTGTTGGTCGAGATGCGCGACCCGCACCCCGCAACCTGGGAAAATCTCTACGCTGCAGCGGGCGCGGATGGCACCCTCCTGCTGGCATTCAAAAACCCGCAGCTCAAACCGCTCACCGGCAAGACACTGTCCGAGGTGGCCAAGGCTCGGGGAGTGTCACCCGAGGATGCGGCAATCGACCTCGTCATCGAGGACGGGTCCCGCGTCGGCGTCGCCTATTTCCTGATGAGTGAGGACAACGTTCGGCGCGAAGTGGCTCTGCCGTGGGTGAGCTTCGGCTCCGATGAAGCAGGCGACGCACCAGAAGGGGTGTTTCTGCTGTCGGCTGCTCATCCACGCGCCTATGGCAATTTTGCGCGTGTGTTTGCGAAATACGTCCGTCAGGATCACCTGCTGACCGTCGAGCAGGCAGTACGCAAGCTGAGCTCTCTGCCAGCCGAAAATCTGTCGTTGAAAGATCGCGGCCACCTCAAGGCCGGTGACTTCGCCGATATTGTGGTCTTCGATCCTCAGACCATTCAGGATCATGCAACCTATGACAAGCCTCATCAGCTGAGCACGGGCGTGAGCTACGTGCTCGTCAACGGACGGTTCGCTCTGAAGGAGGGACTGCCCACCGGGGAGGCCACAGGGCGGGTTGTCAGGGGGCGCGCCTATACCGGCGCTGCAGGTGGAGGCTGCCGTCGTTCCGCCGGCGACTGGACGTGGTCGAGATAATTCGAGCACTTGCTGAACCCGGACGGCGGAGGTTCGAATAGGATTGCGGCACTGCTCGAGGGTCAGGGCTAATTTATTCTCGCGTCGTGGACTCGAATAACCAGCGAATGAGTGTTTGGCCCGACTAGCACCGGAGGTTCCTTATCACCATTTGCCTTAGCGGCGGCAGCCTGCGCTGGAGTAGGTAACCGCGGAATTTGAGTCGCAGGTGGCGGACTTTGGGTCGACGCGTCGCTAATCGATTCACACCAAAAGTCCTGGGTCGAGCCAAGCGCTGGGAAGCACCATAAATCCACGCTAGCCTCATTCGGTAATGACGGATCATCTTCGTAGTGAATCAACTGTGCTGGCATCGAAATTGCTTCCGGGCCTACCTGATAGAGCAATGCGCCAAATTTGTAGAGGCACCATCCGGGCTCGTACATATCAAAGGCGAACTTGCTGTGAAGCGCGCCACTGCTGGAGCTAAACAACAATGGCACCGTGATTGAGTAACCAACACTCGCGGGAGCTCCGCTGCTGAAACCCGAGTATGAACATTTATCGCTGAGGGAATTCTCTGCGTACCAATGGACCGAGAACTTCGATCTCACAGAAGGGGCTTGGACCAGGGTTATTTCTAAAGGTCTTTGGGGGCTTTTGTTCAGTAAAGGATACTGCGCATCTCCTGGCTCTACGTTCCTGCCGCACGCTGCCAATGCGCACAAGATCAACGCCGTCGATATAGATTTCCTTACCACCGCAAGCCCAGCCCTTTAAGATGTTTGTACTTTACACCTGAACGCGCAAGCCGGCTTCAAAGCGGCCGTTCACGGCTGGCAGAAACGGTTGTTTGCGGAAGAAGGCTGCTGTTCGTTGGCCGTCCGACGAACGCCGAGTGATTGGCCTCGCATCACGCGGGACCGAGGCTAAAAATTAGTTTGCCTGGCCGCCGCCAAAAGAAACTAAACCGCCTTCGTCAGGGCGTCGGCCATACGCGTCTGCCAGCCAGGTCCGGTAGCCTTCCAGCGCGCGAGAGTCTCTGGAGGGAGACGTAGTGATATTGACGTGCGCGCATTGCCGGTTTTCGGCCGACCGCGAGGCTTGAGCATTTTCGCCGCTGTCGCCGCACCG